>Ga0207710_10000593_pt1 | contig 21302 bp, 20 predicted proteins | sample KBSS24metaG_FD_184400 | JGI IMG/M metagenome (GOLD analysis project Ga0207710, IMG submission 184400) | Switchgrass rhizosphere microbial communities from Kellogg Biological Station, Michigan, USA - KBS S2-4 metaG (SPAdes) (version 2) | ecosystem: Host-associated > Plants > Roots > Rhizosphere...
GGTGTGGACTGCGGTCCTCATGAGCGGCTCTGGCACCGCCGCGGTGGAAAGCATGACGGCTGCGCTGGTTCCCGCCGGTGGCCGGCTGCTCAACCTCGAGAATGGCGTCTATGGCGATCGGATAGCCCAGATCTGCTCGCAGTATGGGATCGCGCACGAGCGCGTCATCTTCCCCTGGATGCAGGCCCTGGACCTCGATGCCATCACGGCCCGGCTTGATGCCGCGAAGCAAGGCGCGCAGTTCACACACGTGGCGGCCGTTCACCACGAGACCACAACCGGCCGGCTGAATGATCTCACCCCTTTGACCGAGTTGTGCCGGGCCCGAGGCTTGCGCCTCCTGGTCGATGCCGTGAGCAGCTTCGGCGCGGAACCCATCGACTTCGCGCAAGACAGCCTGGGTGCAGTAGCCGCAACGGCCAATAAATGCCTGCACGGGGTGCCGGGCGCCTCCTTTGTAATAGTCCGCCGTGCGGCCCTGTCGCAGGCGGCGAGCCGCACGTATTACCTCGATCTTGGCCGACTGGCGCGCCTGCAGGATCAACGAAATACGCCCTTCACGCCAGCGGTGCATGCTTACTACGCGCTCGTGGAAGCGCTCCGCGAGTTTGCTGATGAAGGCGGCCGCGCAGCTCGCTACAAGCGCTATGCGGCGCTAGCTGAGCAGGTTCGGGCCGGGCTGGCCACGCTTGGGATCGAGCCCGTCGTCGCGCCTGAGCAGTCGTCGGTTGTGTTGCGATCCTATAAATTGCCGGCTGGAATGAGCTATACAAAACTACATGACGCCCTGAAGGCGGAAGGCTTTGTGATCTATGCGGGGCAGGGGGATCTGGCGCAGACCTTGTTTCGGATCTCTACCATGGGTCAGGTAACTTCCGTTGACCTCGACCGGCTCCTGAAGTGCTTCGCGCGGCACGTCTGAATCTGATCGGCGGCGGTGTTGCCGCGCTGTTGTTCGCGATACCATCCTGGGCGGATTCCCCGGATGTAGGCGCGGAAACCCCTGCGCCCGACGTGCTGAAATCGCCGGTGCCGCCGCCGAACCTGCCGGAACGGCATTGGTATGAAGCGCTTCCTTTCCTGCCCGTACCAGAGATCGCGCAGGACCCCGACAGTGGCACCACCGTGGGAATACTGCCGGTGTGGCTCTTCACCGATGAGGATCAGCGCATCCGCCGGATCATCGCGCCGGATGTGCTCTATAACCCTAACTTTGGAGTTGGCTTCCACGGCCGCATTTACGACTATCCTTCAGAGGACAAGCAGTGGTCGGTGGAAGCCGGACTCAAGCAGCGGGTCGAGCGCGAGTTCGATGCCGAGTACACATTCGGCCGGCTGCGCGAGCACAGCTGGACATTCACCGGCAGTGTCATTTACGACGTCAACGGCTCCCCCCGCTTCTTCGGCATTGGCAATGGCACGCCGCAGGGCGACGAGACCAATTTCACCAACAAACAAGGGCTGGTGCAGGCCCAGATCGGCTACAACTTCAACCGCGCATGGCAACTGCTGTACACGGCGCGGCTGCGGGCCGTCGATATCCTGCCAGGTACGTTGGACAAAATCGCATCCATCGAGCAGCGCTTCGCGCACATCCGCGGCCTTGGCACGAACTACGAGCAACTCAACCGGTTGTCGATCATCTATGACACGCGCGACAGCCTGACCGCGCCCCGCCAGGGTATGACCTGGGTTGCCTACGGCGGCGTCGCCAGCCGCAGCGGTTTCCTGAACAACTCGCTGTACAGTGAAGCGGGAATCGACGGCCGCGTCTTCTGGCCGATCAACCCGAAAACCGTGCTGGCCAGTCACGTGGCACTGCGTTATCTGCCGAGCACCGATCGGCTGCCGTTCTGGGCGCTCAGCAGCCTCGGAGGCGGGCAGTCCGTGGTGGGTGGTGAGCAACCGCTGCGAGGTTTTGGCGAGGGCCGGTTCTACGACCGCAACTCGTTCGCCGCTACTGTTGAGTTGCGCCGCACCGCGTTCGAGTTCGATGCCATATCGCACGTCGAGATCGAAGTTGCACCCTTCGTGGATGTGGGTAATGTGTTCCACGAAGGTCCCACTTTTCCCATCCGAGCCTTGCACAAGGTGGCAGGTGTCGGCTTTCGCGCCATCGCACGGCCGTCCGTAGTGGGCTATGTGGACGTCGGATATGGAAGCGATGGTGCGGCAGTATTCACGGGCATCAACTATCCTTTCTGAGCCAGCCTGGCCGCTGGCATGTGCCTGGAGCCGTATGCTGCAAGAGAATCCGCTCGGCGAGTTCATCGAGCGGTACCCGCGCCTGTTCGTGCTGACGGGTGCCGGTTGCAGCACCGACTCGGGGATTCCCGACTATCGCGACGAAAATGGCGGTTGGAAACGCACCCAGCCAGTCATGTTCCAGGCGTTCATCGGCGACTTGCATACTCAGCGCCGCTATTGGGCGCGCAGCCTGGTTGGATGGCGGCGGTTCGGTCACGCGCGTCCCAATGATGCGCATCGGGCCTTGGCACGGCTCGAGCGGCAGGGGCGCGCCGAGGTGTTGGTCACGCAGAATGTCGATGGCTTGCACCAGGCAGCAGGCAGTACCGCGGTGATCGATCTGCACGGCCGGCTGGGCCAGGTGCGCTGTATGGGCTGCGAGCGGCGTACGCAGCGCGAACAGCTGCAGCAACGCCTGTTACAGCTCAATCCGGCCTGGGCGAGGCTCAATGCCCGCGACGCTCCGGATGGCGATGCCGACCTCGAGGGACTGGATTTTTCGGGCTTTGCGGTACCGGCCTGCGAGGAGTGCGGTGGCCTGTTGAAGCCCGATGTGGTGTTCTTCGGTGAAAGCGTGCCCCAGGAGCGGGTTGCCGCGGCCTTGGCTGCGGTACAAAGGGCGGATGCCATGCTCGTGATCGGCTCGTCCTTGATGGTGTACTCCGGATACCGGTTCGTACAGGCGGCCGCCAATGCAGGCAAGCCCATTGCCGCCTTGAATCTCGGCCGCACCCGGGCGGACGCATTGTTGAGCCTGAAAGTGAATCAGCCCTGCGGCGCGGCCCTGGCATTTCTCTTGGACTAGGCCGCCAGTTGACCGGCATCATAGGCCCACGATGGATGACGTCACCCCCGCAGGCGCTACCGGTACGAAGCGGCCTGTTGCTCTCATAGCAGCCCTCGTTCTAGCGATCCTGGCCGTGGGTGGGGTGGCCGCTTATGCGCAATGGCTCGCACAGGAGCGGCTGCACCTGCAGACGCAGCTCGCGAGCCAGGAGCGCAAGGTTCTGGAGCTGCGGGAGCAGTTGACCCGGGCTGAGGTCGCAGTCCAGGAAAAGGATGCGGCCCTGGCCTCCCGCGAGGTGGCGCTGGCGGATGCGACCCAACCCGAGCTACCCGTAAGGGTGTCCTTCCGGCCGGCCTGGATGGGGCAGGGGATGGTGGCCACTTTCCGTAATGTCGGTAGCCAGCAGCTCACCCTGATGGTGGAGTTTCGCGATCCGAACCTGCACTCGTCGCGGGATTTTGCGATCGTGGTGGAGCCGGGCGGGGCGGCCGAAGTGGGTCACCCGCAAGGCTGGCTGGTGAATTCCGGGCAGAGCGTGCGGGTGTCCGCCAGCGGCTTCAAGAGTGTGACTGCCTTTGCCCCCTGACATACACTAGGTTCAAGGGTCTCGATGCGGAGGTTTGCGATGAAAGGCACGACGCTCGTTGTCTTCACGGCCTTGGCGCTGCTGTCGATGTCGGCCCAGGCGCAGAACGCGCAGCAGGACAGGATGAAGACCTGCAACGCCCAGGCAAAGACCCAGAGCCTGAGCGGGGACGCCCGCAAGTCGTTCATGAAAACCTGCCTCGCCAGTCAGCCAGCGGCCGAGCCGAAGTTGAATTCGCAGCAGCAGAAGATGAAACAGTGCAACGCCGATGCGAAGACCAAGGGGTTGACCGGGGAGCCGCGCAAGACCTTCATGAGCAGCTGCCTGAAAGGCTAAAGGTCGAACCGCTTTGGATCGTGGGGGTGTGGGATAACTTGCCGCTTCGCGACAGATTGGAGGGTGACCGTTCCCGAAGGCTATCGGTCCGATCTTTGCTACCGCAGTGGGATTGGATCGGCAAGAGGAGCCGCGATGGAGTTGGAAGATGCCTTGAACCTGGGCCTGCCGCCACATCACGTTACGCCCTGTAATAACGGCGACAAGGTGGTGTTTCGCGCTGAGGTGCTCGGCTATCCCCAGTGCACGGGCTTCGGCGCGACAGCCGACGAGGCGGTACGCGTTGCTCGCCACCTGTACACCCAACTGCGGGACGGCCAAGCGGCGGTTGCGGTCTCGGAAATGGAGCGTGACAACGCTGAGCGGCTCCGCGAGGCCATGCGGTACGTGGTCACCCGAGCCTTGGTGTAAGCTTCCCGCAGCATTCCCCGGGTGATGATGTGTGCAGAAATATCAAGACCCTCTTTAACTTTGAGCCTCCTGCGACCGACGACGAGATCCGCGACGCCTCCCTGCAGTTCGTGCGGAAACTGAGCGGCTTCAACACACCCTCCAAAATCAACCAGGTGGCGTTTGATCGCGCCGTTGAAGATATTTCCGCGGCGGCCGCCAAGCTCATCGCTTCGCTTGTAACAACTGCCTGCCCGCGCGACCGGGAAACCGAGGCGGCGCGTGCCCGCGCTCGCTCTATCGAGAGATTCGGCAACTCCCGCTAGCCGGCTAGGATGGGCGTGCGGGTTGTCCTGGCGTGACCGTAAGCCTGCGACGCCCCAGCGAGGTTACATGATCTACGTAAAGCTCGGCCGCACAGGCCTCGACGTATCGCGCATCTGCCTGGGCTGCATGAGCTACGGCAATCCGGCGGTCAAAAATCAGCCCTGGTCCTTGGGGGAGAAGGACAGTCTGCCTTTCTTCAGGCAGGCCATCGAGCTGGGAATCAACTTCTTCGACACGGCGAACGTCTATTCGCTCGGCGCGAGCGAGGAGATCACCGGCCGGGCGCTCAAGGAATACGCGCGGCGCGAGGAGATCGTGCTGGCTACCAAGGTGTACAGCCGCATGCGCGAGGGACCGAATGGCGCCGGGCTGTCGCGCAAGGCGATATTCCAGGAGATCGATGCGAGCTTGCGCCGGCTCGGCACGGACTATGTCGATCTCTATCAGATCCACCGCTGGGATCCGGCAACACCCATCGAGGAGACGCTCGAAGCGTTGCATGACGTAGTCAGGGCCGGCAAGGCACGTTACATCGGCGCTTCCTCCATGTTTGCCTGGCAGTTTGCGCAGTCGCTCGAGATATCGAAGCGCAACGGCTGGGCGCGCTTCGTCTCCATGCAGAATTTCGTGAACCTGATCTACCGCGAGGAAGAGCGGGAAATGTTGCCGCTGTGCAAGTCAGAAGGCATCGGCGTGATCCCCTGGAGTCCCCTCGCGCGGGGGCGGTTGGCACGTCCCTTCAATGCGGAGGCGACCAATCGCTCCGAGAAGGACCAGTTCGGGGCGCGTCTTTTTTTGAAGCTGGCCGACAGCGACCGGCAGATCATCGACGAGGTTGGGAGCATCGCCGCGCGGCGCGCTATTCCGCGCGCCCAAGTGGCGCTCGCGTGGATGTTGGGCAAGCCGGAGATTACGGCCCCGATTATCGGGGCGACCAAGCCGGAGCACCTGCGGGATGCGGTCGCGGCGTTGGATGTGAAGCTGACGGATGAGGAGGTGAAGGCGTTGGAAGCGCCTTATGTGCCGCATCCGGTGAGTGGTATCAGCTGGTAGTTGGTGCGGGCCGGCCCCGCGCGGCGCGGCCTCGGCGCCTGGTGCGGGCCCGGTGATGCCGCGGGCGTGCCTCAGGCGCCCAACTTGTTGGGATCCCGCCAGACCCGCTCGAACGGCAGACGCCAGGCGCGGGGAGCGACGAGCTGGTGAATGGCATTGGGACCCCACGAGCCCGGTGCATACGAACGAACTGGGGGAGGGGCCTCGAGCAGCGGAGTCGAAACCTCCCAGAGGCGCTCAATACCTTCCGCCGTGTTGAACAACGTGTGATCGCCGCGCATCGCATCGAGTATCAGTCGCTCGTACGCTTCGAGCACATCGCCGATGAAGCCCGTGTCATGCATCGCAAACTGCAGACTGAGCTTGTCGAGCCGCATGCCTGGACCGGGGCGCTTGCCGTAGAAGGACAATGACATCTTGGAGGCGTCCGCCAAGTCAAACGTGAGGTGGTCCGGGCCTTGCGCCCCCACCCCCGAGTTGGCCGGAAACATGCTCTTCGGCGGCTCACGGAACGCAATGGAAATGATCCTTTGGCCTTCGGCCAGGCGTTTGCCCGTGCGCAGAAAGAATGGCACTCCCGCCCAACGCCAGTTGTCGATCGAGCATTTCAGTGCAATGAAGGTTTCGGTCTCTGATTCCGGGCTAACTCCAGGCTCGGAGCGATACCCGGTGTACTGACCACGCACCACGTCGCTCGGTTGGATCGGCAGCATGCAGCGAAAGACCTTGTTCTTCTCCTCGCTGATGGGCGCCGGCTCGAGCGCGGTCGGTGGCTCCATGGCCATGAAGGCGAGAATTTGAAACAGGTGGGTCACCACCATGTCGCGAAACGCGCCCGTGGCCTCGTAGAACCCGGCGCGAGTACCCAGACTGAGTGTCTCCGGCACATCGATCTGCACATGATCGATGAAGTTCCGGTTCCAGATGGGCTCGAACAGTCCATTGGCAAAGCGGAAGGCCAGAATGTTCTGCGCCGGCTCCTTACCCAGGAAGTGGTCGATGCGGAAGATCTGCTCTTCCGCGAACACCTCGTGCAATTTCGCATTCAGCGACACGGCGCTTGCCAGGTCGGTGCCGAACGGCTTTTCCATGATGATCCGGGAGCGAGGCACCAGATCGGCCGCCCCCAGTAGCCGGACGGCATTCAGCGCAGCGCTGGGAGGCACGCTCAGGTAGTGCAACCGCCGGGTCTCGCCTTCAATGGACTGCTCGGCGCGCGTTACGGCCGCCCTCAGAGCTTCCGGACCGGCCGACAGCGGCACGTAGTCCAGTGACTTGGCAAACGCCTCCCATTCGGGCTCTAGTACCTTGCGCGTCGAGAATTCATCGAGCGCTTTGCGCGCCGCTGCGCGGAAGCCGTCGGCGTTGATTTCATCGAGTGAGACCCCGACGATTCTGCAGCCCGGAATGAACCCGGCACTGGCCAGATAGAACAGTCCGGGTAACAGCTTGCGGTGCGCCAGATCCCCTGTGGCACCGAAAAGCACTACAACCTGGGGGAACTGCGGCCCCACGCCCGACGGAATTCTTGCCACCACGCACCCTTTGGCCAGCCAGGGAAGGGCGCCCCGAAGTTGTCGGATGCGCGCGTGCGGCCAGCGGGTCGGAATTTAGCGCATCTTGGTGACATTCGGTGGTATGTGACAGGTTGATGCCAGCGCGTTACTGCCGCATCACCACGACGAGGTAAACGCAGGGCTCGCGGCCGCGGGTTTTGAACGTGCAGTCCACCGGCGGCCCCAGCAGTAGGCAGTCGCCGGGGTCCATCTCGTGAACTGTCTCGCCCTCGATGAACGTGAGTTTTCCCTTTAATACCCACATCAGCTGCCGGATGAACGTGTACGACGACGCCGGAAATGTCACCGAGGATCCAGCCGGGAGTTCGACGCGGATCAACTCCAGCGGGAGGTCAGACCGCGGTGAGACTTGGCGGCGCACGTATCCACTTGCTGGATCCTGCCACTGCGGCTGGTCAGCGGCGCGTACCAGGCGGCTACCGGTGTGTTCCGCGCGGGCCAAGAGAGCGGACAGCGTCAGGCCGAAAGCACCGGACAGGCGTCCCAGCAAAGTGGCGGTCGGACTGGCCTCGCCCCGCTCGATCTTGCTGATCATGGCCTTCGAAACACCCGACCTGGCTGCGAGCTCGGCCAACGACCACCCGCGCGCCTCGCGCTCGATGGCAATGCGCGCCGCCAGCGGCTCAGTGGGGTCGTTGACTATAGTGGACATTTCACTACTATAAGAGACGACCTCGATGCCGCGCAACCTTCGGAGATCTCATGCGTATTCGCGCCGCGACCGCTGCTGACCTACAGGCAATCCTTGCCATCTATAACGATGTAGTGGCCAACACTACGGCGATCTATGACGAGCGTGCGTCGACGTTCGACGAACGGCAATCCTGGTTCGACGCGCGCGTGCGCCAGGGACTGCCGGTGCTGGTCGCGGAGTTGGACCGGGAAGTCGTTGGATTCTCCAGCTTTGGCGAATGGCGCTCGCGGTGGGGTTACCGCTATACGGTCGAGCATTCGGTGCATGTACGGGCGGACTGCCGTGGCAGGGGGTTTGGCCGGGCGCTCATTGAAGCGTTGTTCCCGCGGGCGGCCGCCCTCGGGATGCACATGATGATTGGCCACATCGACTCTGCGGCCACCGCCTCGTTGCGCCTGCACGAGAAGTTGGGATTCATACAGGTTGGGACATTTCGCGAGGTGGCGCGGCTGCACGGCGGGTGGTTGAGCCTGGTGGCCATGCAGCGCGAAATCTGAGGGGACCCGCCGGGGTCTGGCACCTGAGGGGAACCTTGACACGAACGCGCAGCAAGCCTCGTCCTTCAGAGGGAGAAGGTTAGCGCGCGCACCGGAGGCACCCTCTGTTAGAATCCGCCCTACTGAAAGGTCTACGGCAGGGCATGCCGGACGTAAAGCCTGTGGAGCGAACGTGAGACCGGAGGCGCATGGGTCGGAGACACCGTAAAGCGCTACAAGGCAATCGCTGCGAAGCAGGAACCCGCCGAGGTGAGTCGGAATGGGCAACACCATTTCGGCCATGGTAGGAATCCTCCGCCCTTCAGGCGAGGGAGGATGTCAAAACACCAACTTCGCGCGAAGACTGCGCGCCCCTATGCATCCACAGCTGAACCAACTGCGCCTGACATAGACCCTGGGTACCTGAGGAGGGTTGCTAGCGACGGTACGAACACGGTCGCTGACGCGGGAAGAGGGCGCGAAGCTCGCCGCTCGGCTGTGCAACGGCGATGCGACAAGGGTGCATGCGGCTGTGGCATCGGTGTTTGCGGATGGGGTGAGGACGGCTTCCCTGGCGGCCATATATCGCGCGTGCGCGGCCTGAGCGTGGCTGGACGCCGGGCATGCTAAGCCACTGAATAGACAGGCATTAATATGCTGCGATGCCGCAGCAAGCGGTGGTCACTGAGTGTAATTGACAATCATTCTCATTCCCAATTAGGATTACGCCACTGGAGCGCTTCCGCCGGTCACTGAGGCTTTCGATGTACGTCTGCGTTTGCCATGCCGTTACCGATAAAGACATCTGCAAGGCTGTCGATCGCGGTGCATGCTCGCTTTTCGATGTACAGAACGAGCTGCCGGTCGGAGCCTGCTGCGGCCGCTGCGAAGAAACCGCCCGAAGCGTCGTGGACGAGTATCTGAGCGCGCGGCGCGACTGCGCACGCCGGGTCCCCGAATCCGCGCTCTGAAACGCTGAGCATTCTCATCCGCCGTTCGCGTCCTGCCGCGGCTTAGGCCCGCTGGCGCAAATACTCTTTTCCAACTTCCATTGCGCGCCAGACGCGGCTCCTCCAAGATCGCGGGCTGTCAATTCACTGGAGCGGCGGTCATGAAGGGCGATCCAAAGATCCTGCAGCATTTGAATCTCGTGCTGAAGAACGAACTGACCGCCATCAATCAGTACTTTCTGCATGCCCGCATGTTCGGCCATTGGGGCCTCGACAAGCTCGAGGACACCGAGAAGGACGAGTCCATTGATGAGATGAAGCATGCCGACAAGCTCATCGAGCGCATCCTGTTCCTCGACGGCCTGCCCAATCTGCAGGATCTTGGCAAGTTGCTCATCGGCGAGAACGTCAAGGAAGCCCTCGAATGCGACCTGAAGCTCGAGATGGCGGCGCGCGTTGACCTCAAGGCTGCCATCGCGGATAGCGAGTCGCTCGGTGACTACGTCTCGCGCGAGCTGTTCGAGGCCATCCTCCAGTCGGAGGAAGAGCACATCGACTACCTGGAAACTCAACTCGATCTCATCGCCCGCATCGGCATCGAGAACTACTGTCAGTCCCAGATAGGCGCGGAGGACGAGTAAGGTCGTTCGGCCCGCCGCGTCCGAAAAGCCTGCGCCGCGTATGAAGGAATTGCTGATTCGGGTGGTCGTCGGTGTGGCCGTGATCGCCATCGTCGTGATAGTGGCCACCTGGATCGCGGGCGGTGACCTGATCGAGCCCGCCAGCCGCGATATCGGCCGGCCCCCGCCCGACCTGGAAGCTTCGAATGTCACCTTTGCGAGCGGCTCCGGAGCGCTGATCAACGGTTGGCTGTCACACGGCAAGCCGGGCCAGGGGGCCGTCATCCTGCTGCATGGGTTGCGGGGCGACCGGCGGGACATGGCGTCCCGTGCGCAGTTCCTGCACGCTCGCGGCTACACTGTGTTGTTGTTCGACTTTCAGGCACACGGGCGCAGCCGCGGCAGCCGCATCAGCTTCGGTGACCTCGAATCGCGTGACGTAACGGCAGCCCTTCAATACCTGCGCCACCAGATGCCTGACGAGAAGGTGGCCGTCATTGGCGCATCGCTCGGAGCCGCTGCATTTGTGCTGGCTGAGGATCGGCCGCCGGTCGCCGCGGTGGTGCTGGAGCAGATGAATCCAACTATCCAACAAACTGTCGCGGGAAGGGCGCGCCAGCACCTCGGACCGTTTGGCCCGATGTTTGCGCCCTTGTTGATGGTGCAGACGCAATCGCGGCTCAAGATTCCCGCCAACCGGCTGCGCCCCATCGATCGGTTGGCGCAGATCGGGGCTCCTGTCCTGATCGTGAACGGCACCGACGACAGTTACACGTCCATCGAAGATGCGCGTGCGTTGCTCGCGGCAGCTTCTGATCCGAAGGAGCTGTGGGCGGTGGAGGGGGCGGGACACGTGAACCTGTATGCCTTCGCCAAAGCGCGGTACGAGCAACGCATTGGCGATTTCCTCGGCCGCTATTTGTCCGCAGCGGCGAAATAACCCCACACGCCGCGGAAATTACTTCCCCAGATATCGCAGGCTCAGCGCGATCGGCAGTCCGACCAGGAGCATGTGTGCCAGCAGGCCTTTATATAGACCTGCCACCGTGAAGGGCCCGACCGGAAATGGAATCGCCGACAGGGGCAGGACCACGAGATTCATGACGAGAAAGACAGCGATGCCGTAGAACAAGCCGCACACGAAGAAGTGCGTCCGCAGAAATTCCAGCTTGCGGCTGGCCAGCCAGTAGACGGCGGCAGCGCACACAGTGATGAAGAAATGCAGCAGCAAGCCCAGGATCCAGGTGGCGGTGCCTCCCTGGAATGCCTTGGCGCCAAGCAACCCGCTGGCGATTGCGCGCGGCATCCCAAAGCCAAACGTGATGAACGCGGAGGTAGCATCCAGTACGCCAGCTGCCAGCCCACCCACAACTATGGGTGCAAGCGCGCCAGGTCTTTGCGCCAGAGAAGGGCTTAGCGGCGCCGTGGCTGAAGACATCGAGTCCATTTGAGGTCTCCCCGTACGTATCCGTCGCGTGGTGTCGGGATCGTACGGTGGCAGGGGTCACCTGCCAGGGCCATTGCCGGCGTTTTCGACTAGTCCACTGCGATGGACGCGCGCCTCATTAGTTAAGTAAGACGCCGCAGATTACGAAATCCTCCGGTGCTTCGATTCGCTGCCGGCGCGTGCTACCGTGCGGCCGATTTTGCACAATCCCATGGCAACGGCCCCCGACAAAGCTCCCCTGGAACAGCTGCGTAGCGAGCTGGCGGCACGCTTCCGGCGGCCGCTCATCACCTTTTTCCTGCGGCGGATCAAAGACCGCTCGCTCGCGGAGGACCTGACGCAGGACGTGCTACTGAAGGTGGTCCGCGCCTGCGAGCGAGGGCAGATCGAGCGGGCCGACAGCTACGTATTCAAAGTTGCCATCAATCTGTTGCGCGATCACCGGCGACGGGCCCTGCGGGCCGGACCGTCCCTCTTTCTGCCCATTGAAGAGGACTCTGACGGTCACCTGGAAACGCAACTGGTGGAGGCAATTTCACCGGAGCGCGTCTTACTGAGTGAGGACTCGCTCGCCGATGTGCTGCGTTCCCTGGCGGAGCTCGGCGAGCTCACGCGCAATATATTTATCTTGTTCCGGCTCGAGAATATGAAGCAGAAGGACATCGCTGCCCTGTATGGGATCGGGCAGAGCACCGTAGAGAAGCATGTCGTGAAAGCTGTGCTTCATCTCGCGAACCGGTACGGCAGCAATCGATGAGCGACATCGAGACATCTCGCCTGGCAGAGGCGGCCGCGTGGCGGGTTCGCCTGGCGCAGAACGATCCGCAAGACAACCCGCGGCTCGCGGCCTGGATTGCCGAGGATCCACGCAACGCCGCTGCCTGGAACCAGGTGCAGAGCTCATGGGCCGTTTTCGGTGAGCACGCGACCTCTCCCGAAATCATCGACCTGCGCTGCAGGGCCCTGGCGCACGCTCACGAGGCCGGCCGGGGCCGATGGGTGCGCTCAAAGAGGTTCGCCGTAGCGCACAGGCTCGCCATCGCTGCCGGCGTTCTGGCCGTCGCAATCGGCGGATTATTCCTCTGGAGTCAGCAGCCGGATGTTTACAGCACTCGTGCGGGCGAGCGGCGCGTCGTGACCTTGGCTGACGGCTCGCAGGTTGCGCTCGACTCCAAGAGCGAAGTGAAAGTGCGGTACTCAGCGGACGCGCGCGAGCTGACCTTGACGCGCGGCCAGGCACGTTTTGATGTGGCTCATGACATTGCGAGGCCATTTTCGGTCGCTGCCCGTGCCCACAAGGTCATTGCCACGGGGACGTCCTTCAATGTAGACCTGTTCGGGCCAACATTGCTCGTGACGTTGATCGAGGGCCACGTGGTTGTCGCCTCGTCCGCGCCCATGTTCAGTCAGCCGACGAACATAGACAGTCAAATTGACCGTATCGTTCTCGATGCCGGCGAGCAGGTCGTGTTTACACCGAAAGCACCTCCGACCGTCGCGCATGTCAACCTGGGGCAGGCGATTGCATGGGAGAACGGCGAAGTCGTTTTCGAGAATGATCCGCTGCCCATCGTCGTAGACCGGATCAATCGATACGCTCGCCATGGAGTAGTCATCGCGGACACGCAGACTTCCGAGCTCCGTATCAGTGGCGTGTTCCATACCGGCGATGTCGACGGATTCGTGAGCACGATCGCCGCCTATCTTCCCGTACGCGCGGACAAAAATGCCGATGGGACGACGCGTCTGACGCACCGCTGACGCCCGCGTGGTATGCCAGCTACTGCCGATTCCTTGAGCGGCCGTGGAGGATTTTTGCAAAGCCGGCGTCTGTATTCATTGTGAGCCCGACGTTTTGCGGTCTTGCAATGAGTAAAGAGGGGGTTGGAATGGTTATTCGGACGCATCGGATGCGAAGCGCATCTGGTCTCGCGGTTGTTTGCGCGCTGGGTGTGCTCGGCACGGCGGTAGCCCAAACACAGGATCGCAGCTTTCACTTTGATATGGCGACTCAGTCGCTGTCGCAGGCCTTGCGCAACTTTGCGCATATCTGCGGCCAGGAAGTGGTTTTCACCGAAGAAGTGGTCGCCGGACAGGCGACTTCGCTCAAGGGCGAGTACACCGTCCAGGGAGCGTTGGAGCGGCTACTCCAGGGTACGAATCTCGTCGCCGAACGCTCAACGTCCGGCGCTATCATGATCCGCCGCCGGCAGCGTGAAACCGGTGCGGACGTGCGGGCACCGATCACCTTCGGCCGAAGCGCATCTGCCGCCGCGCTGCAGGTCAACACTTCGACTGTCGCAACGGAGGCTGCCGCGTCGGACGCCGCTCCCGTTGCACCGGCCAGGGTAGCCGCGGCGGCACCCGCCGCGCCAGCAACACCCGGCGCTCTGGAGGAGGTCATTGTCACCGGCACGAAGCGTGCCGAGAACATCCAGTCGATACCGAGCTCCATATTCGTCGTGACAGCCGCAAGCATGGAGCGCGCCAATATCCGCGACTTCGACGACCTCGTGAAGATCGCGCCGTCCCTGACTATCACGAAGACCAGCCAGCCAGCGAATAACAGTATCAATATTCGTGGCATTGGCACGTACGCCTATTCGATTGCGACGGAAGCCAGCGTTGCTGTGGTCGTAGACGACATTCCGCAGGCGTTTCAGGCCGAGGCCTTCTCATCATTCGTCGATGTACGCCAGGTAGAAGTGTTGCGAGGGCCGCAAAACACACTGTTCGGCAAGTCGGCTTCCGCGGGCGTCGTCAACATCACTACCGAGGCACCCACCGATACATTTACCGCGCGCGCGGAGGTAATGCATGCTTTCGACGATGAGTCGCGCTATCAGGCGAGCGTGTCAGGGCCGATCGCGGACGGGCTCAAGTTCCGTGTTTCGGTGAATCACAGCGAATACCAGGGCAACGTCTACGACCTCTCCACCGGTACGTGGCTGAACGGCGAACAGGACACGACCGTGCGGGGCAAGCTCGTATGGACGGGCCTGGACTCCTGGAAGGTGACACTGTCGCCTTATTTCAGCCATACACCTGCCGGCTGCTGCGCCGGGGCGCTGTATTTCCTCAGTCCCGGTGTAACGTTTGGCAAAACGAAGGTGCCGATTCCCCAGTCCGTGATCCTGAACGGCATCACGCCCGGTCCGAATAACCGGACCGCGCGGCTGGATTCGGCGGCGCGCGGTGATGGCCGTGACTATGGCAGCGGACTGAAGGTCGAGCGCGAGTTGGGCAGCTTGAACCTCGCGTTCATCTCGTCCTACGACCACTACGATCTGACCGATCTGCAGGACACTGACGGCAGCGACTTTGATTTCAGCACCGTAACCCCCGGGGTACCCCCCGGCGGCTCGGCCAACGGCGGTTTCTTCAGGATCAGCTCGGTCACAGACGAGCTGCGGTTGACTTCGTCGGACGTTGGCCCGTTCCGCTATGTAGCAGGCTTGTACTACAGCCGAACCGGGTCCTTGCGCGATTTCGTGCGCGGCTCGAACTCACTCGGGCCATTCGGCACTCTGACGCAGCTGCCGACGACCAACAGTACGGCCTATTCGAGCTATGTCTCGAACGCCGTATCGAAGAATTTCGCGATCTATGGCCAGTCGACCTACGACATTCTCGAGAAACTTTCGCTGACCACGGGTCTGCGGGTCAATCGCGAGGAGATCAGCTACAACTTCGTGGATCGCTTCAACAATGTCACCTACGGCGCCCCCGAGTGCTCGAGCACCTCACCCACTTTGCCCATCTCGACCTGCAACCACTCCACCTCCGTCACCGGCCGGGCGAGTCTGCAGTACCACTTGACCGACGAAGTGATGCTGTTCGGGGGCTATGCGCGAGGTTATAAAGGTAAGGCCTACGATCTGACCAGTACGCTGACGGTGCGGACGCCGCTGACCACCGGACCGCTGAAGGGAATTCCGGTCGCCGACGCCGTCGCGGCCAGGCAGCCGGTGCCGGCGGAGACGGTCAACAGCTACGAAATCGGCTTCAAGAGCACGTTCTTCGATCGGCGCCTCACGTGGAATGTCACGGCATTCGACGAGGAATTCCAGGGCTTCCAGGCGCAGAGCCGCGACGATGTCACCAATCAGAACATCCTCAACAGCATCGGGCGGGTCACCTCCCGTGGTGTTGAGACCGAGTTGGCGACCGTGATCGGTGACTTCACGCTGAACGGCGGCGGAGCTTACGACCGTGCAGTGATGGAGCGCTTCCCGAATGCCACCTGCTTTGCGCAGCAGACCGTGGCACAGGGCTGCGTGGGTGGCCAACAGGACCTGTCGGGCAAGCCACTGTTCAATGCGCCGAAGTGGAACTTCAGCTTCAATGGCCAATACGATGTGCCGGTTACATTTCACGATTGGCGGCCGTTCATGGCAGCCAGCTATCGCTGGCAGTCGCAGGTGGTATTCAACTTGCTGCAGGATCCGGATTCGGTGCAGCCGTCGTATGGCCTGTTCGACCTCTCGCTCGGTACCCAGAACGAGCATTTCAAGCTGACGGCCTTCTGCAACAACGTGTTCGACAAGAGGTACGCCCTTACGCGCGGCCGCGGTGCCGCCTTCAACATCAGTCAGACGGCGAATCCGCCGACTGATGCGATCAGTTGGACGCCGGCGCGCGACAGCATGCGCTACTTCGGGGTTCGCTTGTCGGCGACTTTCTGAGCATGCGTGCAGGAGCGGTTGTCGCGCCAAAAGCGCGACTGGCCACGGCAGCGCCGTACGATGTGACCGCAGCGGCGCGTGCGTTGATCGTCGGAATGGCCGCCGTGGCGGCGATCGCCGAGGCCACCGTGGCAGCCGCAGGTACGCCGCCCCCCATGGCGGCCGGCGGCTCGCCAATGGCAATGCTGGCGGCCACTGCGGCGGCTGCCGGCGAGGCCGCGGCGCCCTACAACCAGACTGTCAGCGGCCGCATCCAGCCGCAGTCGCGCGAGCTGCTGGTCCGCCTGGCGAATGAGGGGCGGCAACTCTCCCTTGATGGCGTGCCGGTATTTAACGGCGACGACAAGTTCCTGCCCGGCAAGATCGCCCTCGGCCTTGCAGAGTTTCTCGTAACTGTGCCCGCGGACGATCCGCGCCGCGCGCAATACATCGCGGGCTTTCGCCGCATTGCCAAACTTACCGCCGACGACGCGAACGACACCTGGGGCATCTACTACTACATCTCCGGGCTCAACAAACTGCGCAAAGCCGGGATGTTGAATGCGGCCGTGGATCGGCTGACGCTCGCAAAATTGAGAGTGCGCCTCGATTGGCGCAGCTTCGTGGATGCCGACAATTTTGCGCTGATTGACCACCCCAACAATTACTACTGCGTGGCGTTCGGCATTGCACGTCTGCGCGTGCAGATGGGCTGGGAAGACAACTCCGGCTCCGAGCAGCTGCTGCAGAAAATGCTGGAGCACTACCGTCAGTTTTCCGGCGAATATGGTTTCGCCGACGAGACCGACGGCGAGGGCCGCTTCGATCGCTACAGCGTGCTGCTGAGCGCCGAGATTGCACAGAGATTCATCGAAACGGGCTCACAGCCGCCGCCTGAAGTGGTGGGCTGGGTGAGAAAATCTGCCGATGTGATGCTTCAGCGCCTCAACCCCAACGGCGATGGCTTTGAGTATGGGCGCAGCCTCGGACCTTACGGCCTCACGGCGATCGTGGAAGTGCTGACCGCGGCAGCCGCTCTGGGTGTCTTGAACGAGCAGGAAAAAGCCCTGGCATACGCATTTGTTTGCCGAGCCGGGCAGCATTATGTGGACTTCTGGCTGAACAAGCAGACCGGTTCCGTCGACATGTGGGATCAGGGCCGGCGCACGGACGCCTATCGCGGGAAATTCCGCATTCTGGGCGAGAATCTGTCCCTGGCGCATCAGTTCGTCTACACGAACACAACCTGGAACGAGCTCGGTTTCCAGGACAAGGCGCCAATGCCGGATTTCGCCGCGGCCCTGAATCGTCTTCCGAAGAGGACGGTAACGTGGTTTGCGCGCGGAGAATACGACCGCATGCTGCTGACGCTGCGCGATCGTGGACATGTGATCGGCTTGCCATTGATCAGCGGCGGCCAGAGTCTGCACATGCACAATCCGTATTTCCCGATTCCATACTCGCCGGGAATGCTCGACAGCATCGCGGACGGCAGCTCCCCGCAACTGCTGCCTCAATTCACCCTGGCCGACGGCTCAGTCCTGGCGCCCCTCGCGTACTTCCAACACGTGAAGGTGACTGAGCACGGTGGCGAGACCGTGATTACTTTCCAGCAACCCTGCCTCGACAAGTTGGGCGCCCAAAACCCCATCGCGGATGATCGGTTCTCGCTGACATCGACGTACGTTTTGTCGTCCGGCCGAATCACCCGCACGGATCTTTACACGCCGAAGGGAACGGTGGAGCTGAAGGGCCTGCGGATGGAATTTGCTACCTACTCCGAGGGTCCGGCACAGAAGGGCGGAACCACTACCTTCGCGCACGGCGCAGTACGAAAGTTCGAGGCCTCCGGGTTCGATCATTGCAGCACCGCTGCGGTTCAAGACGATGTGGCCTACCACACGCCCACGGGTCCACTGACTACGAAAGTATTGTGCGAGAGCGCCAGCCGCACAGTGCAAGGACCGATAAAGCTCAGGTGGACGCTGAATTATCGGTAACTCCTTGACCGGTGCATGAGAAGTTTTCATGTGCGCATGAGCGCAGTTGCACCGCTGCGCGCCACACCCGTCCCCGTTCCCGCCTGAAAACCGGCCCGTTCCGCGAGAATTGTGAACCAGCTCCGCTGCTTGTTTGCATAACGCCCCCAAAGACGCCTCCACACCCTGTTTGAGCCTCGACCTCGCGCGTTAGACTTACGGGCGTAAGGGGGATTGGGGTGGCTTGCGAACCCCGCGTGCCTTGGACCGCGCACGTAACCAAATAAATGACGGCTGGCCGGGGGACCGCGCCAGAGCCGGACAAACTGGGCGGGAGAATATGAAGAGGCTCATGGTGGTTGGGCTGGCGCATCTGCTGATGGCCGGCCTCTTGCTGATCAGCACGACAGGTGCGGCGCGGGAACGCACACCCAAAGTGATCGCCAAAGGTGCGCAGATCGGTGTGGTCAATCTCCTGAATGCGGAGGTGATGCACTATCACGCCGCCAAGGACATCAACAACAGCTTTCTGAAGATTCAGGCGGTGAATTGGCCGGTCGATACCATGCTGACCGAGGCGCTCCAGGGTCAGGTGGAGCAGTTGGGTTTGACGCTCACCGCTCTCACACCGACGGACGCACTCGAGCGCGCACGCGAAAGTTGCTTTGTTAATGCGGCGCTCGCCGACGGCTTGCCCCGGAACTGCTCAGCACCCATCGTCGAGCAGGCCTCGAGCGCCGGTGTGGAGTATCTGATCGTGTTGGCCCCGGGACTCAACAACTCGGCCCATGCGGGCAGCAACCGCTCTGAAGGCGTAACCGAAGCCATGCGCGGGTGGGGCTTTCTCACGCGCGAGCGTGCGGGCGCGAAAGACAAACCAACTCTGTTCAACGAAATCGAATTGCTGCTGATCGGTATCAGCCCGGAGGGGGCCACACTGCGTGCCCGGCAATGGGGTGGGCTCTACACCATGCAGTGGCAGACCTACACGCTGCCGCCGGACCCGAAGGCGATTCCCCCCGAGCAGCTGGATCAGCTGCAGCCGTTGTTCGCTGCCATGCTGTCGCGGCAGGCCAAGGACCTGCTCGCCCAGGTACAGGTCGCACCTTAGGTCATCGCGGCTCAGGCGCCGCCCAAGGGTGATGGCCGTCACAGTTTTGGGCCGCACAACCTCAAGAACTGTGGGGATGAGACAGAACGCCGGGCGGCGGGGGCAGCTTGGACGCACTCTCGGGCGCAAACAGGGGCCAAGGAAGCCAACAATGAATTTGCGCGCTGGGGTGGTTGCAGTATTCACTTCATTGACGGTGGGCGGACTGTCCGCGTGTGGCGGCGGCGGCGGCGACTCGAGACCCACCAATAGCTATACCGCCGGCGTATATCAGCCTGAATCCACGTTTGCGGCCAAGTGCGCAGCCCCCCGCTCAGGAACGGACCCCTATACCCAGAAGGCCTTTCCCGACGTGGCAGGCTCGAGCACGGATGAGAACAACTGGCTGCGATCCTGGACCAACGATCTATACCTCTGGTACAGCGAGGTGCCGGATCTCGACCCGGGCCAGTACACCACCAGCAAGTACTTCCCGTTGCTGATGACCTCCGCCACGACGGCCTCGGGCTCCGCCAAGGACAAGTTTCACTTCATTTATAAGACCTCCGTGTGGGAATCACTATCGCAATCCAACACGGATATTGGTTATGGAGTGCAGTTCAAGATCATCTCGAAGACGCCGCCCAGGAAGGTGATTATCGCGTTCACGGAAGCGGGTTCCACAGCCAGCCAGGCACCTGCAAGCCTCGCGCGGGGAGCGACGATTCTGGCGATCGACGGCACGGACATCAATGTCAGCGACAGTGCCGGCGTTGACAAGCTCAATGCGGGGCTGACGCCGGCGGCGGCTGGCGAGAGCCATACATTTCAGGTCCAGGACCTCGGCGCGGCAACCTCGCGGACCGTGACCCTGCAGGCTGCCAACGTCACGTCGAAGTCGGTTCCGAACGTGCAGACGATTTCGACCACCACCGGCAAAGTGGGGTACCTGCTGTTCAACAACCACCTCGCGCCGGCCGAGACCGAGCTGGTGACCGCGATCAATACGTTGAAGTCGGCCGCGGTGACTGACCTCGTGCTCGACATGCGTTACAACGGCGGCGGTTACCTGGACATTGCCAGCGAGCTCGCCTACATGATCGCCGATACCAACATGACCGGGGGACAGACATTCGAGCTGCTGCAGTTCAATTCCAAGCATCCCAGCACCGATCCGGTCAGCGGCGCCGCGATCACTCCAACGGCATTCCACACCACGACGCTGGGTTTGTCCCTGACCCGGGGACAGCCTCTGCCGAACCTCGGGCTGCAGCGGGTTTTTGTGCTCACGAGCGCCGGCACCTGCTCGGCCAGCGAGTCGGTCATCAATAGCCTGCAGGGCGTGGGCGTACAGGTCATTCAGATCGGCACGACCACCTGCGGTAAGCCTTATGGCTTCTACCCGGCTGACAATTGCGGCACTACCTATTTCAGCATCGAGTTCCGCGGCGTGAATGCGCGCAGCTTCGGGGACTACACGGACGGCTTTACTCCCAGCGCCGCAATGAGTGCCAGCACCGGCAGCAGCGCAACGTTACCGGGCTGCGTGGTCAACGATGACTTCACCCACGCATTGGGCGACCAGAACGAAAGCTTGCTGTTCGTAGCTTTGAGCTATCGGATGAATCAGAGCTGCAGTGTGCCACCTGCGGGCCTGGCACCGGGAATGAGCTTGAAGCAGATAGCGCGGGGAGAAGCTGAGGGTGCGCTCATCAGATCGCCGATGCGGGAGATCCGCGTTCTGCAGCCACCGTCGAACTGAACTACAGCGGGTTTCAGCGCGTCCCGCCGTCGGCCGACCACGGTAGCGCTAACACGGCAGCGTGGCCGCCGCAGGGCGTGACGGACTACAAAAAATAGCAAGATACGGAAGGCCCCGATCGCGGTATGGGGCCACCGATGGCTAAATGAGTCACCCGCCGGGCCGATACCCATAGAGTAAGGTCCGGAGGTTTTTGACCTCCGCGAATTCTCACTTCATGCAGCAAATCTGTCGGCACCGCCGTTCCGGATGCATGGCGAGTGCGGCCCGGCGCATCCTCGCCTGCGGTCTCGTGATGTTGTTGATGGCGGTGCAGG
>Ga0207710_10000594_pt1 | contig 21280 bp, 12 predicted proteins | sample KBSS24metaG_FD_184400 | JGI IMG/M metagenome (GOLD analysis project Ga0207710, IMG submission 184400) | Switchgrass rhizosphere microbial communities from Kellogg Biological Station, Michigan, USA - KBS S2-4 metaG (SPAdes) (version 2) | ecosystem: Host-associated > Plants > Roots > Rhizosphere...
TGAGTTCAATATTTCAAACTGGCGCTGGTCGGGTGTGCCGTTTTACGTGCGCACCGGAAAATGTCTCGCACGCCAGCTCACGGAAATCGCGGTACACCTGAAGCGCACGCCGCAAGCGCTCTTCGCGCGCACGCCCGTCGACGAGATCGAGCCGAACGTGATCGTGCTGCGCATTCAGCCGAACGAAGGCATCACGGTGACGTTCGGCGCCAAGCGTCCCGGCTTCGAGATGGTCACGAACACGGTCCACATGGATTTCTGTTACCAAACGGCATTTGGTGTCGAGTCACCCGACGCCTACGAGATGCTGTTGCTCGACGTGATGCAGGGCGAGGCGACGCTCTTCATTCGCAGCGACGAAGTCGAAGCTCAGTGGCGATTAATCACGCCCATCGAAGAAGCCTGGGCCAAACAACAAATCAAAGAACTTCCCCTCTACGACGCCGGCAGCGATGGACCCGCGGAAGCCGACGATCTTCCCATCGGCAACGGCCACCGCTGGCGACGCCTGATGGAAACCCAGGCCGGCTGTGACTAGATCCGCGTCTTCAATCGTCCAAGAATCTGAGAACCTTAAATTAGAACAAGTCAGGAAGAGGGGCTTGCCCCGCTCGTCCAATCCAAGCAACAGCGGGGGCAAGCCCCTCTTCCTGACTTGTTCTTAGTTACCAGTCAAAATTCATCAGAGCAATCTTTCATCCGCATTCATCTGTGGCCAAGACTGGCCACAACTGCTGCAAGCTCATACCGGTCAACAGGCTTCGCAAGGTGCACCTGATAACCCTCTGACAACGCCCTCACCCGATCCTGGAATTAAGAACCTTAAATTAGAACAAGTCAGGAAGAGGGGCTTGCTCCCGCTCTTCATCCAAGCAACAGAAGGGGCAAGCCCCTCTTCCTGACTTGTTCTTTCATCCGCGTTCATCTGTGTCCAAGGCTGGCCACCACTGCCGCGAGCTCATACCGGTCAACAGGCTTCGCAAGGTGCACCTGATAACCCTCTGATAACGCCCTCACTCGATCCTGGAATTAAGAACCTTAAATTAGAACAAGTCAGGAAGAGGGGCTTGCCCCCGCTCTTCCAATCCAAGCAACAGCGGGGGCAAGCCCCTCTTCCTGACTTGTTCTTAGTTACCATTCAAAATCCATCAGAGCAATCTTTCATCCGAGTTCATCTGTGGCCCAGACTGGCCACCACTGCTGCGAGCTCATACCGGTCAACAGGCTTCGCAAGGTGCACCTGATAACCCTCGGACAACGCCCTTACTCGATCCTCAGTTCTCGCATAGGCCGTGAGCGCGAGCGCGGGCGTGTGCCCACCCTTCTTCTTCGGCAGCTTGCGAATTTTCTTGATCAGCCCGTAACCATCCTCGACCGGCATACCGATATCCGCGATCAGCACATCCGGCAGCCACTTCTCGATCGACTCCAGCCCTTCGCGCGACGAGCCGACGGCAACCACCTGCGCGCCACACTTCTCGAGCATCATCGTCAACAGCGTGCGCGCATCGATCTCGTCATCAACCACGAGCACACGCAATCCATGCAGTGACGACGGCTTTCGATCGCGTGCTTCAACTTCAGCCAGCGCCGGTTGTTTGAACTCCTCGGGCAGCGGATGCTCGTTCGCGATCATCGCCGGTAACCTGATGGTAAACTTCGCGCCCTGATTGTCACCCGCGCTGTCCGCGAGTGCGGTGCCGCCATGCAGCTCGACCAGATGGCGCACGATCGCGAGCCCGAGTCCGAGCCCTCCATAGGTTCTCGTCGTCGATCCGTCAGCCTGACGGAAGCGATCGAACACGTGCGGCAGAAAATCGGGATTGATACCGATGCCTGTGTCGTTCACAACGATCTCGACGTGCGAATTAATGCGTTGCAAAGTCACCTGGACCAACCCGCCCTTGCGCGTAAACTTCACGCCATTCGACAGAAGGTTCCAGACGATCTGCTGTAAACGCTCGCGATCGCCGAACACTGGTCCAACACCCGGTTGGAGCAGCACCTGCAAACGAACGCCCTTCGCTTCCGCGGTCGGCCGGATGCTTTCAGCCGCTGCCTCGATCACGGAGTGCAACTCACACGCGACAAACTCGAGTCGCAGCTTGCCAGTGATGATGCGCGACACTTCGAGCAGATCGTTGATTAGCTGGCACTGCGAGTTGGCATTGCGAAAGATCGTCTCGATCGCCTGGCGTTCCTTGTCAGGCTCGACTTCATCGTTCAAAAGTAGATCGGACCAACCCATGATTGCGGTCAGAGGCGTGCGCAACTCGTGCGACAACGTCGAGAGAAACTCATCTTTGACGCGGTTCGCCGCTTCGGCTTCCATGCGCGCTTCTTTCTCTCGCTTCAAAGCCTGGCGCCGCTCGGTCACGTCATGGGCCATGCCACGCACGATCGGCTTTTCAACACCTTCGGTACGGAGCGTGTTGTAATACTCCCACAACCTCGACTCGCCGGTTGAGGTGCGAACTCTCATAATGCCGCCGGCGGAGCCTTCATTCGTTACAGTGCGCAGGTATTCATCAAACTGCTCGCGATACTCGGGCAGCAGCCCGTCACGAATGTTTATGCCGATGAGTGCGTATTGCGGGTAGCCCAACACGCGCGCCGCCCAGGGATTGACTGACAACACGCGTCCTTCGAGATCGTGAGTGCAGATCAACTCGTGACTGTTATCGACGAGATCCCGATAACGATCCTCACTGATACGCAGCGCGCTCTCAGCTTTCTTGCGCTCGGTGATGTCGTCCACTAGCACAAACTCCGCGGGGCGGCCGCCGAACGTCAAACGGTTTGAAGTGATCTCGACGTTGATGTCGGAGCCGTCTTTCTTGCGGTGTCGCCATTCACCTGCGCAACCGGGCTCGGAAGTATCAGCGCTCAGGTAATCTTCGAGCAGCTTCACGTCTTCAGGCGGGCGAATGTCCTTGATCGTCATGTCGAGAAACTCTGCGCGCGAGTAGCCGTAATGACGCACCGCCGCATCGTTCACAGCTAGAAAGCGAAGCGTCGTCAGATCGTAGACCCACATTGGCTGCGGGTTTGATTCGAACAGCAAGCGATACTGAGCTTCTGACTTTCGAAGTGCTTCTTCGATACGCGTCGCAACAGTCACGTCGAGCACGAGCGAAAGCACTGAAACGAGCTTGCCGTGTTCGTTGTAGAGCGCGGAGTTGTACCACTCGCAATGCAGTATCGAGCCGAGCTTCGTGTAGTTGCGATTGCGCGAAATGCCGTGATGCTCCTGCCCGCGGTTCTGTCGTTGGCTCACCTGGTTGACGACTTCGAAATCGTCGGGGACAACAAACTCCCAATCGCTGAAACGTTTGCCCAGCACTTCGTCAGCTTTCCATCCGAAGAGTCGCTGCGCGGCGGGCGACCAGCGGAGGACGCGAAACTCCTGGTCCCATTCGATGACCGCGAGCGGCGTGTTCTCGACGTGGAATGCGAGACGCCTGTGCTCGTCGGGCGGCGCGGTTTCCGCGAGTTTGCGTTCGGTCACGTCGCGCACGATCGCGACGCCGCCGACCACTTCCCCTCGCTCGTCGTGGCGTGGCGAGTAGTAGCCATCGAAGAAACCATTACGACCGGACTGCGCGATGACGTAAGGACGATTCTCAGCGACGACGCTTTGGCCGGCGAGTGCCTCGAAGTAATATTTGTCTTCACCCGTTTCCTTCAGGCAGGGGAAGAGGTCGAAAGCGTTTTTGCCGAGCACGTTCTCACGCTTCACGCCGGAGATGCGCTCCATGGCGCGGTTCCAGGTGGTGTAACGACACTCGCGATCGAAGGCGATGATGCCGTCGACGTTGGCTTCGAGCAGGCACTTGAGAAAGAGGTCTTGTTCTTGAACTTCGTAAGACATTGGTTTAAGGAAGAGCTGACCTTTTATTCAGGCAAGAGGAAAAGGCTGACATAATAGCAATCCGTCTTCATCTGTGTAAATCTGTGGCTAAATATGGCGCAATTTCAGCAGGCCGCTCCGGCTCTTAAGAATCAATACGACGACGATCGTGTGCTGCGCTCGTATCTGGCGCGCGTGCTTCCTCCAGACGTCCTGAGCGACATCGAGGAATCCCTTTCCGAAATGGGACGACTTGCGGGCGGCGAGTTGTACGAGCTGCAACTGGCCGACCGTTTGAACGAGCCCACCCTCACGCAATGGGACGGGTGGGGAAACCGCATCGACAAGATCGAACTGACGCCTCTGTGGCACCGGGCTGAGCGCATTGCGGCCGAGCACGGCGTGGTTGCGACGGCTTACGAGCTACGGCACGGCAGTCTGTCGCGCGTGCATCAATGCGCGCTCGCGTATCTCTTCACACCTTCGACCGATATCTATAGTTGTCCACTCGCGATGACTGACGGCGCTGCCCGCACTCTTTTGAATTCCGGCAATCAGGTTTTGATCGATCGCGCAGTGCCACATTTGATCACGCGCGATCCGGAGTTGTTTTGGACTGCCGGGCAGTGGATGACCGAGCTTACGGGCGGATCTGACGTTGGACTTTCAGAGACGGTCGCGAAGCAGGAGGTGGGTTCGAACACGTTTCGACTTTACGGGCGGAAGTGGTTCACGTCAGCGATCGCTTCACAGATGGCGCTGACTCTTGCGCGTCCGGAAGGGAATCCGCCCGGCGGTCGCGGGCTCGCGCTGTTTTATCTCGAAACAAGAGACGAGCACGGCTGGCCGCGGAACATTCAGATCAATCGTCTGAAAGACAAACTCGGCACGCGCAAAGTTCCGACCGCGGAATTGACTTTAGAGGGAACGCCCGCGCAACTCGTCAAAGGATCGGCCGACGGTGTGCGCAATATCGCGCCGCTCCTGAACATCACGCGTTTGTGGAATGGGATAAGTGCGGTGTCGTTGATGCGTCGTGGACTTGCGCTCAGTTTTGATTACGCGAGCAAACGAGTAGCGTTCGGTGCGCCGCTGTCTGAGAAACCTTTGCACGTCGACACACTGGCGACTCTGCAGGCGGAGTTCGAAGCGGCTTTTCATCTTGCATTCTACGTTGCTGAGCTGACCGGCAGGAGTGAGACGCGTGAGATCTCCGACGAGGATGCCTTTTTACTGCGAGTGCTGACACCGATCATGAAGCTCACAACCGGCAAACAGGCGGTGATGGTTGCGAGTGAAGTGCTCGAGAGCTTCGGTGGCGCGGGTTATGTCGAAGACACCGGATTGCCGGTGCTGTTACGTGATAGTCAGGTGCTGCCGATTTGGGAGGGAACGACGAACGTGCTCGCGCTCGATACTTTGCGTGCGCTACAGACTGATGGAGATGCGCAGCAAGGGTTGAAGAGACTAGAACGCGCCGTAATGAGTTGTTTAGAGGGTGTAAGTGATGCGAGGCTTTTTGGTGTAGTGCGCTCGGCATTGGACCATGCGGCGAGCTGGTTGGCGACGAGTGATGAGGTTGAAGCGGGCGCGCGAAGATTTAGTCTAACGCTTGGGCGCACCATCGAATTAGCGTTGTTAATAAAACATGCGCAGTGGACGTCTACTGATCGATTTGCGAGCTTAGGTGTTGACGTCATTTTTTAACCACAGATTACACAGATTACACAGACTGATTGATTTACAGAATCCGTGAAATCTGTGTAATCTGTGGATACGTCTGCGTCGCCAACCTTCAAAGAAAGGAATATCTTTCCATGAATCGGAATAAGCGCCTTTCCCTGCTCATTGTCACTCTGATTGTTACTGCTTCCACTGCCATTGCGCAGGAGAAGAAAGTAAAGGAGTACACGATCGAGCAGTTCATGAACACTGTTCGCATCGGCGGCAGCTCGTTCTCGTCTGACGAGAAGTCGATCCTTTTTCACAACAACAAGTCAGGCATCTTCAATGTCTACTCGGTGCCCGTGACCGCAGGCGCGGCGACGCAGTTGACCAACTCAACCAAAGAGAGCACCTTCGCTATCTCTTATTTCCCCAACGACTCGCGCTTTCTCTACTCGTACGATCGCGGCGGCAACGAAAACAGCCACATCTACCTGCGCGAGCTCGACGGCAGCGAGCGCGATCTCACGCCCGGCGAGAAAGTGAAAGCCAACTTCGTCGGCTGGGCCCACGATCGCAAATCGTTCTTCTACTCGACCAACGAGCGCGATGCGCGTTTCTTCGACATCTATGAAATGCCGATCGACACGTTCAAGTCGACGCTGATCTACAAAGACGAAACGGGCCTCGACGCCGGCACGATTTCCGATGACAAAAGGTTCATCGCGTTTCAGAAGAGCGGCGGCTCGCAGGCGGACTCGGATATTTATCTCTACAACGTCACCACCAAAGAGATGAAGAACATCACCGGGCACACTGGTGATGTCGGCAACAGCGCGGAGACGTTCGACGTCAACTCGAAATATCTCTACTACCTGACTGATTCAGGCAGCGAGTACAAGTACGTCGCGCGTTACGATCTCGCGACCGGCAAGAGCGAAGTCGTCGAGAAAACGCCGTGGGACGTTTCCTACACTTACTTCTCGCGCAACGGAAAGTATCGCGTGACGGCGATCAACGAAGACGCGCGCACGAAGATCAAGATTTACGACACGGCGACGGGCAAACTCGTGCCGCTGCCGCAACTGCCGAATGCAGACATCACCGGCGTCAACATCTCGCCGAGTGAGAAGTTGATGGCATTTTATCTGAACGGCGATCGCAGTCCCGCCAATCTTTACGTCTACGACTTCACGTCGAAGAAAGCCACGAAGCTAACCGACAGCCTGAATCCTGAGATCAACACGGCGGATCTCGTCGACTCGCAAGTGATTCGTTACAAGTCGTTTGACGGTGTCGAGATCCCCTCGATTCTTTACAAGCCCAAGAATGCGAGTGTGACGAATAAGGCGCCGGCGCTGTTGTTGATTCATGGTGGTCCAGGCGGGCAGACGCGCGCCGGTTACAGTGCGCTGACGCAGTATCTCGTAAATCACGGGTACGTGATTCTCGGTGTCAACAATCGCGGCTCGAGTGGTTACGGCAAGTCGTTCTTCGCATCTGACGACGGCAAGCATGGTCGTGAGCCGTTGTGGGATTGTGTAGCGGCGAAGAAGTATCTCGCTTCACTCGGCTACGTTGATGAGAAGAAGATCGGAATCGCGGGCGGTTCGTACGGTGGTTACATGGTTTTGGCCGCGCTCGCGTTCAAGCCTGACGAGTTCGCGGTCGGCGTCGATCTGTTTGGTGTTTCGAACTGGGTGCGCACGTTGCAGTCGATTCCGCCGTACTGGGAATCGTTCCGCAAGTCGCTTTACAAGGAGATTGGCGACCCGGGCAAGGACCTGGAAAACCTGAAGGCCGTGTCACCGCTGTTCCATGCGGACAAGATCGTGAAGCCGCTGATCGTGTTGCAGGGTGCGAACGACCCGCGCGTGATCAAGCCCGAATCGGACGAGATCGTCGATAACATCAAGAAGCGCAATGGTGTTGTCGAGTATGTGTTATTCGATAACGAAGGGCACGGGTTTACGAAGAAGGCGAACGAGATTCGTGCGTATAAGGCGATACTCGATTTTCTCGATCGATATCTCAAGAATGGAGATGCTGTAAGTAGCAGGTAAAAACCTTAGACATGATTCCAGGATTTGCAGGATTACAGGATTTATCCCTGTTAATCTTGCAAATCCTGTAATCTTGTCAAACGACTTACTTCAGCCGTAAAGCGCGCCGACTGACACTCCGCAACTAACAACTTATATCTGGCCAATCTCTCCGCTGCTTCCACCTTTTTACCGCGCGCCATCAACACGTCAATGTACAGTGGCCCAAGCCACAGTTGACTCACACGCGAGTCGGTTGGTGACACGAACGCGTCCGCTTCACGACAGACCGCTTCAGCCTCTTCGAGCTCATCACGCCGGAAACGAACTTCCGCCAAACATCTGAGCGCCTCGAAGTGTGTGTACAACAAACTCGCCGACGACTGCTCGAGATTCGCCAAAGCCGTCTGCAATGCCTCATCACGACGACCCTGCATCACCTGCACGACGGCGAGACTCGGCCGGCACAACGCCAATACCCGCCTTTCCCCAATCGCTTCAGCGAGCGCGATCCCATCCAGCAGCTCCTGCTCGGCGCGCTCCATCTCACCCATGAACAACCTGCACTGCGACGAGAAAAAATGTATCCACGCGCGGCGCTCGCGCGAGTGCAGCTTCTCGGCGATCTCGAGCTCGCGCTCCGCGTATTTCAACCCCGCTTCGTAATCGCCTTTGTGCACCGCGTCTTCACCCAGAAACTCATAACCCGCCGCCTGCGCGAAGAGAACGTTGTGCTTTTCACCAAACTCGATCCCGCGTCGCGCCCAGCGATCGGCTTCGTCATAAAGCCCGTAGTGTTGATAACCACCCGCAGTGTAAGCGTAAATCTGCGAGATCATCGGCGCGGCAAACGTGCTGACACTCTCGCTCTCCGCCGTTGGTCCAACCAGCTCGACGGCACGCCGCAACAACTCGATCGCTTTCTTGTGTCGCCCGGCGAGATGATGAAAGCGCGCTTCGGTCGAAAGCGCGTTTGCTGTTTCGAGCGGACTCGTGACTGGATCAAGCATCTTCAATGCTTCCTGCAGGTATTCATTGCCGCGCGGATCGCCGATAGTGACGAGCGAAGCCGCCGCCTGGCATTGCAAACGCACGCGTGTGGCGGGTTCAGTAGCCAAAGCAAGCGCGCGCTCGAAGTGTTCCGCGGCGAGGATCGTGTCGCCGTGCAGCATGAACGCTTTGCCAATCGCTTCTTCCTGGGCCAACTGTTCTTCCGTCAGACCAAGCGCTTCGGCACAGTCGCGCGCGCGACCGTAAGCCGCAATCGCATCGTCGAATGCAAAGACGCGCACCGCTTCGGCAGCAGCCTTCTTCGCATACTTGAGGCCGCGCTGGTGATCGCCTGCCTGGATGTAGTGATAAGCCAGCTTCTCGACGGCGCACTGAGATCGCGTGCAATGTTGCTCGAGTCCTTCGGCGACGTGGCGGTGCAGGCGCCGGCGCCGGATCGGATTCATCTCCTCGTAAAGCACTTCGCGAATCTTGTCGTGCGTGAAGCTGAATGAGTCGCCTGATCCGGCTGCGATCAATTGGGCGCCGGCGGCTTCATCGAGCGCGTCGAGTAAAGTGTCTTCGTTTTGTTCAGCCGCGGCCGTGAGCTCTTCGAACGTGAAGACTTTGCCGAGAATCGCGCAGACGCGCAGCACCTCGTTGCAGTTTTCACTGACGCGATCGAGACGATTGCCGATAGCTTCTTTCACGCTCTGCGGAATGAGCATCTGGTCCATGTCGCAGCGACGCCAGCGCCCACTCTCGCGCCGCACGGAGCCTCGCTCAATCAACGCCTTCAACACCTCCTCGACGAAGAACGGATTGCCTTCAGTCTCGCGATGTACGGCAACTGCAAACTCGCCGCTGACACGCTCGCCCAGGAGGGCGTCGAGTTGATCACCTGTTTCCGACTCGCTGAAGCGACGCAGCATGATGCGCGTGGTCAAGCGTTCGCGGTTCCAGTCGACGAGTGCTTTCGCGAGTGGGTGGGCGCGGTCGAGCTCAGTTTCGCGATACGCGCCGAGGATGAGCACGCGCGCGTTGCGCAGTTGTCGCAGCAGGTGACTGAGCAGCCAGAGCGTGCCGCGATCGGCCCAGTGCAGGTCGTCAGCGTAGAAAAGCAGCGATTGCCGTCGTGCGATATTCGAGAACACCTGCGCGACCGCGTCGAAGAAGAGCAGTCGTTCTTCGTGCGGCGCGAGCTCTTGTCGTCCGGCGAATGGACCGAGTCGGGTTTCGATCTCGGGTGCGAGTTTCGCGATCTGTGTTGCGGTGTCGCCGAGTATCTCGCGTAACCGGTCGTTGTTCTGTTCTTCGCGTACCCAGCGACGAAAGGCTTCGACGAAAGGCAGGTAAGGTGTTGCCGCTTCGTACTCGTAACAGCCGCCTGACAAGACGAGCGCGCCGTCGACTGCCGCTTGGATCGTGATCTCGCGCGCGAGGCGCGTCTTGCCTGCGCCGGGCTCGCCGCTGAGCAATACTCCGTGACCACGTCCTTCACGAGCGCGCTGCCAGAGCTCGCGCGCTTCAGCGAGCTCGGTGCCGCGACCGACAAGTCGTCCGCGCGCGAGTGCGTCGAGAATAGCTGCGACTGGCGCTGCTTCAGACGGTGTCGATTCGGTTTTGAGTGACTCGAGTAGCGCGGCGCGCGTCTCGGCCGCGGAGCTGAATCGTTGTGACGGATCTTTCGCGAGCAGCCGCACGATGATCGTTTCGAGAACGGGCGGGATGTCGGAACGACGGACGCGCGGCGGCACGACTGGCGCGTGAACGTGTTGCGAAACGATCGTCAACGGATCGTCGCCGTGAAAAGGGATGTGGCCGGTCGTCAATTCGTAAAGCAAAACGCCGAGCGCGTAGAGATCGGCGCGGCCATCGATTGTTTGGCCCAACGCTTGTTCGGGCGCCATGTAAGCGGCGGTGCCGACGACGACGCCGGCGCGCGAGATGCGTGCCGCGTACGCAGGCAGGGCGAGTCCGAGATCGGCGAGTTTCACGCTGCTGGCGTCGCTTGTTCCGGATAACAAAACGTTGTCGGGTTTCAGATCGCGATGGACGATGTGATTGTTGTGTGCGTGTTCGAGTGCGTCGCAGATCTGGACGGCGATCGCGACGACGCGCGAGAAATCAGTTGGACGAGCTTGCGAGAGTCGCGGGCCGGAGACGTATTCCATCACGAGAAATGGAAAGCCGCTTACTTCGCCGACGTCGTGAATCGTGACGATGTGTGGATGATTGAGTGCCGCGGCGGCGCGTGCTTCGCGGAGCAGACGTTCGCGCGAATCGGAGTTTTGAGCGGAGAGAACTTTCACAGCCACTTCGCGCTGGAGCTCGAGATCGGTGGCGCGGAAAACGGTGCCCATGCCGCCGCGACCGATCTCACTATCGAGCCGGTAGCGTTCGCGCAGGATTGTGCCGGGAGCGGGGACAGTCGTCGCGCGTAGCTCATCCGGAAGGATGCGCGTCTGCTGGGAGTCGACCATGCCTCAAAGGATACCAGATTGAGAATAGGTCCTATAGGACGTACAGGTCCTATACAGTCGGCTCAGGGTTTGAAGGTGTAGGTGATGGTGCCTTCAGTCTGGCGGCCGCGGAGTTTTTCGGGAGAGAAGGTCGATTTCATTGCGGCTTCGGTGGCGGCGCCGCGCATGAGCCAATCGCCGCCCGCGCCGCGCGCCCAGTAAACCTGGCCGTTCTGGTCAACCATCACGCGCACCGTCACGGTGCCTGTCACCGGCTGCGTTCCTTTAATCGGACATTCGGCTTCCGGCAATGACACGGCTTTCCCGACGAGCTCACCGCCGAGCTCTGGCGTTCCCTTTTGTAGCGGTCTGCTTTGCTCGGCCGCAGTTCGCGCCGCGGCTTGTCTCGATCTGTAGATATAAGTCGTGATGAGTGAGCCGAGAACGATCGAACCGGCGAGCGTGATGATCAACAGGATCCAGAACAGTGGTACGTTCGACCTCGGTGGCTCGGAGATGATCGGGTCATCAGCAGGGACGAGTGGAACGATGTGATGAGCGCAGTACGCAACCAGATCGCTGTTATAGATCGCGTTACACTGCGGGCATCGCTTGCGCGTGCTGGATTTCTCGGGTGTTGTCGGCGCTGGTATCAGTATCCGCGGTGGTGGAGCGACTGATCGTGGCGGCTCGGGTGTCGGGTCAGGAGCTTTTGGAGGTTCGGGTTCGCTTACTACTGCCGGCGCTTCCTTCGTCTCTGTCGACATCAACGGTGGCGGCTGCTCGACAACCGGCTCGTTTCGATTCAGCCGGCGCAATTCCTGCTCGTGCAGCCGCTGCTTGAATCCTGCGATCCAGCGCAGACTCTTCTCAGCTTCTTCTTCATCAGCACGCTTCGGCGGCGGAGGTTCTTTCGCCGCTGCTTTTTGAGGCGGCTCTTCGAGCGGGATCACGATCTTTCGTGGCGGCGTGCTCGGCCGGTGGCTGTTCGTGAGAATCCCGTGCGCTTCGGTCAAGCCTCTACGTTGCGCCCACTCGATCGCGTTGAGGCCGAGATTGTCGCGTAGCTGCGGATCGGCGCCCGCGTTCATCAGGAGTTTAATGAGGTTTGTGTGGCCGAAAATGACGGCGAGGATGAGGGCCGTTTGCCCGCCGCCCGTAGTTTCATTTACGTCCGCGCCATTGGCCAGTATTGCAGATACAGCTTGTTCATCGCCGCTCGTAACGGCGTTGGTCAATGGTAGGGAATAACTCACCGCACGGTCCCTTTTGTAAATCTCCGAAAAACAGCAAGAGGGGAGCTCGTGCGTTATTCTACAGGAAAACCCTTAGAACGGCGGTGGTACGAACGCCGAGTTGAATCCGAGCGGAGCCGGGAACGACGCCGCTGTCGGACGAACGCCAGTGCGTACCCACGAATCGATCGCGCCAATCGACGTCAGAATCTGCGGGCCGGTCAGGTTACAGTGACCGACTCCGGTCGTGAACGTCTGAAACAGAAGATCCTGCTTACCCGCCGCCGCATTCGTTTCCGCGTATGCCGACTCATTCGCGACCACGAGCAATGGATCGATGATCGTGTGGACGCTGAGGATCGGATTGCGGATCTTGCCGTTGAAGTCGGTGTTGTTGCGCACGTAGTTTCGTGCAGACTGTTTCGCTTCGATCTTGGGGCGCGCGTTCATCTGCGCCAGCCAGGCATCGACCACTGGCGTCGGCAGCCCGATACCCGCGAGGTACGCTTTTTCTGCCGGAAGCAGATCGTAAGTTTGATCGACGTTCTGCACGATTGGACCACCAGCGCGGCGTTGTAGCTCGGCGCGTGCTTCGGTAATGAAGAAGAAGTCCGTCAAGGCCCAGCCTGGGTAGAACGCCGGCGGTGGCGGCGGCGTGATACCGCGACCCGGGTTCTTCGCGACCAGTCGAATAAATTCAAACTTCGGAAAGTTTGCGATGTTGCTGAGCTCGGGTGCGAGTTTCGCGAGCACTTCGGTGTCGAAGTCGATATCGTTTCTCACTTCGCCGACTGTTCCCCACGACGGTGGAATGCCAAACACGACGTCGTAAGCGAGATAAACCGGAACGCCGCTGTCCCAAAGTTTTGTAGCGCCTGCACCCGCGCTGCACAGGCAAAGCGCGCCGTCGTAGATGCCGTTGAACTGCTCCATGCTTTTGTAACCGACAAACGTTCCGAGCGATGCTGCGACGATGATCGTGTGTTGTGGTCGCGCGACGTTCTCGCGGAAGAAGACAGCAAGGTTCTTCACATCCTGAATCGCATCGCCGATGGCCCAGCCGTTGTCTTTGTAGGCGGTGCCGGCGAGTGCAAAACCCTGCGCGAGCAGCGGGGCCTCGAGCGCCGCGTTGGGCGCGACGTCAGCATTGCGATTGTCGACCTCACCGGGATGATCGGCCTTATCGCGATACCCGTGCGCGAAGATCAGAAGCGTTCCATTCCAAACATCTGGCACGCGTATCCGGTACGGCGCCCCATGAATCTCACCCGAAAGATCGAGCGGCGCCGCCTTCGCTGCGGGCGACCGATCGATCAGCGCGAGCGAGAGTAAAAGAACGACAATAAGAGCGAGCACGAGTCTGGCTTTCATCTCAGCGTCTCCTTAGTTGAAGGAATGGAGGGAGGTGACCGGGAGACTACCACTGCGAGGCCAGCGTCGGCAAGATTTTCTCTGCGTTCTCGGCGTATCTCAGCGTTCTCTGCGTTAAACGGCAACTCAAACGCAGAGGACGCAGAGGACGCAGAGATACGCCGAGAACGCAGAGAAGATTAAACGAATCAACCTGCCCTTTAGCGCGTTAAAGTACGCGTTACTAATAGCCACAGGTTTGGCTTCACTCGAGCAACAGCAGTTCTGTCACTTCCTCGCACCGGCGGACATAAATGGTCAAGAGAGTCCCGACAGTTGACCTTGAAGAACGATTCAACCTCGTCGTTGAAGAGTTTGGAATGCTTTTACGCCGGGCCATCGTCCGTTTCTGCCCGCGTGACAAGGGTTTACAGTTCGACGATATCGAGCAGGAAGCACGACTGCGGCTCTGGCGTGCGCTGCAGTGTGAGAGGGAAGTGACCAACTATGCGTCTTACCTCTATAGGATCGCGGCGACAGCAACAATTGACGCCCTGCGGCGGGTCCAGGCACGCCACGAAGAGCAATTGGAAATCTTGATCGAGCAAAGGACTGACGACGGCGACATTATGCTCGCGCCCGCGCCGGTTAGGGATTCACCTGAGCGTTTGGCTGAGTCTCGCGAGGCAGTCGATAGAGTCATGTCAGCGGTGGCGAAGCTCCCTGACGCCCAGCGGCGGGCGGTCGGGATGTATTTGCAAGGCATGACTAGCCAGGACGTGGCGGATCTGATGGGGTGGTCCGAGCCAAAGTCGCGAAATCTTATCTACCGTGGTCTAAAAGAGTTGCGCAAGTCACTTCGCGAAGAGGGAATCGACTATGAAATTGAATAGCGAAGAGCTGCGAAGTGTCTATCAACGAGAGACAGCGCGCTCAAATCGCCGTTCAACGAGCGACTGCCTGACGGAAGATATACTGGCTCGCGCCGTTGCCGGAGAGTTGGACCAGTCAGAACGCGAGCATGTTGGCGATCACCTCGCGAGCTGTTCTGACTGTGCAAAAGAATTTCGCGCGACAAAGCCGGTCAAATCATGGGCTGACGAGAATGCCGGCGGTCGCCCGGTTCGATTTTACTTGCCGTATGCGATTGCGGCGTCGTTATTCGTCGTCAGTCTGCTATTGGGCGCGTTGTTGATCTTGAAGTCGCGTGAGAACCAGCGGCTCGTTGCCGAAGCTAACAATCGCCACAGTGCGGAAACTACTGAATCACGCCGGTTACTCGAGGAGACGGCGAGACGCGCCGAGCAGGAGAGTGCGGCCAGACGTGTTGCGGAAGAAGAGCTTGCACGTCGAGATGCCGCCGCAAAGTCTGCCAATCTTCCCAAGCAGAGCCCCGCGCCCCAAGCTAACGTTCCGATTATCGATCTCAATCCTCAGGATGCCGGGCGCGGCGATCAAAGTCCGAAGGCAGCCACAGTTCAACTCTCTCCGGATACAGATCTCTTCACGTTGATTCTCAACCTCAGTGGCGAAGACTCGAGCCGCAATTACTCACTGGAAGTCACGGATCGAACGAACCGGACCATCTGGACCACTCGCAACCTCCGCAAGAGTCCTTACAACAATTTCACCGTCGCGCTGCGCCGTCGATCATTTCCGGCCGGCGAGTATCGACTCAAGATCTACGGTTTGCGTGATGGCCGTCGACAGTTAATCGAGGAATACGCAATCCGTCTTAACTATTGAAGGAATTCAGATCATGAAAATCCGTTGCTGCATCATCGTGTCGCTGCTGATCGTCACTCCAGCATTCGCACAGGATCCTCTCACAGCAGGCAGGGTGGCTTACGCAGAAGCAGAACGAGCACGTCTGGCGAAGCCCGCGCAGCGACAGGCAGCAATCAAAAAATATGAACAGGCAATCGAGTTCTACCGGGCCGCAGGCGAACGCTCGGGAGAAGCTTCAGCGCTGACTAACATTGGCGTGGTCTACAACCAATTAGGTGAGCGGCAGAAAGCTCTCGAATATCTCAACCAGGCACTCTCGCTTCACAGGCTCGCCGGCGATCGTCGCGAAGAAGCGCGCACGCTTACTTACATGGGTTTCGCCTCCAGCGGATTAACGGAGAGGTTGAAAGCCCTCGAATACTTTAATCAGGCGTTACAGGCGAGCGAGGCTCTCGGTGATCTTTCAGCTCAAGCCTACTCACTCGGGCATATTAGCGGGATCTACAACGCGCTGGGAGAGTCGCAGAAGGCGCTCGATTACCTGAACCTCGCGCTTGTGAAAAGCAAAGCCTCGGGCGACCGCGGTCGCGAGGCTTGGGCATTTTCCATTACGGGCGGTATGCACAACCAGCTCGGAGATGGTGCGCGGGCGCTGGAATATCTCAACGAGGCGCTATCACTTCACAAAGCGCTTGGTGATCGTTACAGCGAGGGCCTGGACCTTATCAACATCGGTTCTGCTTACGTCAACCTGAAAGACTGGCCGAAGGCGCTGGAATACTTCAACCTCGCGCTGCCGATAGTTAAAACCGCGGACGATCGGCGTTGGACCGAGGCCATGGTTCTCAGCAGCATGGGTCGTGCAACCAGCTCGTTAGGGAATGCTCAGGAAGCGCTGCAATATCTCAACGAGGCGTTGGCGATACATAAGGCACTTAACAATCGCATCTGGGAAGCTCACACACTCACCGACCTGGGCGTCGCCTATGACTCGTTGGGCCAGCCGGAGAAAGCGTTGGATTATTTTAATCAGGCGCTGACGCTGACTCGTGCAATCGCGCATCACAACGGCCAGGCTAGTAACCTGCTGCGAATCGCTCGCGTTGAGCGCAATCGCGGTAACTTGAGTGAAGCACGCAGACGTATCGAAGCGGCGCTCGAGATCAACGAATCGCTACGCACGAGAGTGGTCAACCAGGAATCGCGGACTTCGTTCTCTGCCTTCAGACGCGAGTATTACGTGTTCTATGTAGATCTGTTGATGAGGATGGGCGCGGATGCGGAGGCTTTGCAGGCGAACGAACGAGCCCGCGCGCGTGGTTTGTTGGAAACGTTGACTGAATCGCGTGTTGATATTCGACAGGGAGTTGACGCGCAATTGCTCGAGCGCGAGCGTGCGTTGCAACAACAGATCAACGACGAAGAGCTGCGGCGTGTACGCGTGCAAACAGGCGATGTTGAGGCTGTCGAGAAGCACATCAATCAACTGCTGGCAGATTACAACACGGTGCAAGCGGAGATTCGTGTTCGTAGCCCGCGTTATGCTGCTCTCACTCGTCCTGTGCCGTTGACTGTGAGAGACATACAGCAACGGGTGCTTGACGAGCGGACGATGCTGCTCGAGTACGCGCTGGGCCAGGATAAGAGTTACCTGTGGGTAGTCACGCAATCGGAGTTGAAGAGTTTTGTATTGCCGAAACGCTCGGTGATAGAGGCGGCGGCGCGACGCGTTTACGATCTATTGCTGGTTAGTAATAAGACGCAGGCCAGGCGACCGGCGGAATTGGCGTTGGCCGAGTTGGGCCGGATGATTTTGGGTCCGGCTGCGAGTCTCTTGAAAAAAGAGCGTATCGTGATCGTTGCGGATGGTGCTTTGGAGTATGTGCCGTTTACGGCGTTATCGATCGATTTTGCTTACCAGCCGCTAATCGCCCGGCACGAAGTGGTTAGTTTGCCTTCAGCATCAGTGCTGGATGCGCTGCGGCAAGAGAATCGTCAGCGTGCGCCCGAAGCACTCGCCGTGCTGGCCGACGCTGTATTTCAAAGTGATGATGCGCGTCTCAAAGCACATGCTTCATCTGTTGAAGAGCAAAGTGATCTAATGCGCTCAGCCGCAGACGCCGGCGTCGTTAATTTTCCGAGATTGCCTTTCAGCCGGCGTGAAGCGGAGGCGATCGTAGCCAAAGCCGGTGAGCCGCGCAGTCTCAAGGCGCTCGATTTCACTGCGAGCCGGGAAACGGTATTCAGCACGAAGTTGGACCAGTACCGGATCATTCACTTCGCCACGCACGCGCTTTTGAACAGCCAGCATCCGGCGCTGTCAGGCATTGTCCTGTCGCTTTACGATGAACAGGGCCGGCCTATCGACGGTTTCGTACGCGCGCATGAAATCTACAACCTCAAGTTGAACGCCGATCTGGTGGTCCTATCCGCTTGCCGCACCGCTCTCGGAAGCGAGATCAAAGGAGAAGGTTTGGTAGGGCTGACAAGGGGTTTCATGTACGCGGGCACGCCCAGCGTTGTAGCAAGTTTGTGGGACGTGAGGGATCAGGCTACCTCGGAATTGATGAGCCGCTTCTATGAAAAGATGTTCAAGGATCGAATGAAACCTGCGGCTGCGTTGCGTGCCGCGCAGGTGTCGATGTGGAAAGAGCGACGCTGGTCCACACCTTACTACTGGGCCGGCTTCATCCTCCAGGGTGAGTGGCGGTAAGCCCGCGGACTGAAACAATTGCCGATCGGTGCGGATTGAATGAGACTCTTGCGACCGACAACTTTCCGCATCCCCGGTCAGCCTCACTAATCCACACACAATCGGCAATCCTTTTACAGCGCGTTCAGGAAAGCGACGAGGTCGGCCCGCTCTTGATCTGTGAAGACGAAGCCGAGATGTCTTTCGTAGTGAAGGACCACGTCGGTCAGCGTTGGCGCGATACCGTTGTGGAAGTATGGTGCGCGCGCGGCGAGTGCTCGAAGTGTTGGTGTCTTGAACCTGCCGAGATCATTCCAGAGTCCGGTGACGTTGCCGCGGCCCGCGTCAGTCAACTGGCGAGTCTCTCCAGTGGTCCTGTTGCGGAACGTGTACAGCGGCAGATCCGGAGTGCGAGCCTCCGCGGATGCGACGCGAATGTCGAACAGGGCATTGTTGATATTGGTGCCGTTGTTCGCCGAGTTGTGGCAGCCGTTGCAACTGCGACCATTCGCGTTTGTGCTGTTGAAGATCTCCTGCCCGCGCGCGATCTGCGCGCGCCGTGGATTTGAATGATCAATCCAGGCGTCGAAGAGATTAAAACGGCCCTGGGTCTTATTCATGTTCGACAACTCTTCCGGACCGCCTCGCGCGCCATCCGAATCGAGCCTGCCGACGCCCGGCACGATCAACTGCGCGGTCGATAACGACCGCTCGAAATTTACGATGTCGTCAATGACTTCAGGCGGAGCCGGCGGGCCTTGCTGAGCGCCGGTTATGTTGCGTGCCGCCTGAGTATTCAAGCCCGAGATCAGATCGACGCCGCTGTTTCCACCATCCCAATTAACCGTCAAGCTGCCTTGTTGGAAATTGATAGTCGGCATCACGCGGCGCCAGTGAACGAGTCGATTAAGGTTTGCGAACCCGTGTGGATCTTCAACTGCGATCAACTCCCACTCAGAATTTGGACGCGGAGCTCCACCACGCCGGAACACGCCACGACTCAACATCATGCTATAAGCCGCGAGACGCGCATCCGGGGTGGAGACGTCCATGTTTGGATTGTTTGCGTCGAGCAGGTTAAAGACCGGGTGAGTGCCACCGGTTTGATCGAAGAGATCCTGTAACGTGCCCGGGTTGATGCTCCAGGCATCTTCAGCGATGTGACATGTAGCACAGCTACGCCCGTTCGTGCCCTGGGCCTGAAAGAACTCACCGGTGAGATCGACGGCTCCCTGTGTGCTGAAGGTCGCCGCTTTTCCGCCGGGGTTTGGATGAGGAAGGTTATTTGGTAGCTGCTGAGCGTCCATCGAATTTACCTGACCCGCTAAAACGAGTGCGGAGGCAAATCCGAGTACGACGCTCAGAGCGAGTACACCAATTCTTCTGCTGGTCATTTCTAATCTCCTTTAGTCAATGCTCCCTGGCTACAGAAGCAATGACGCAGGAGATTAGTTTTTCCTCTCAGTCGCTACTTTAACTTCAAGTTAACGGTCTGAGTGCCTCCGGCACTTACTTTTACCTTCGCTGAATCGCTCGGAGCGCTACCGGATTTTGAAGCCTGAATGTCGTAGTCGCCGGTGGGAACATTGTCAAAGTCATACTTGCCGTTCAGATCAGCAGTCTGCGTAAACTTTTTGTTGGTTCCCTGCGACAGTTCAATAGTCGCACCGGCGGCAGGCGATGAAGCACTGTCGACGACCGTGCCCTCGACGCTGCCAGTTCGTCCCGAAGTTGGCGCACCTGCTGCGGCTTCGGCGGAACGCGAACCAAAGTAGAAGCCTATTACGGTCGCGATGATGCCCAACAAAGACTCCGGTAAGTTGAAGGGTGTGAGACTTAGTACGCTGGCATAAACGTAAAAGCCTAGAAACGCCACCAGCAGGAAGGCTAGCACCGCCCGGAGAGAGCCGTCCGGTAGTCCGAGGGGACTACGAAAGGAGGATTTAGAACGCAGGATCACACGCATGATGGTCGCTGCAAATCCAATTACCAAACCACCAAAAATCAACGAGATTACGATTGGGTACCAGGTCGATTCGACCAGCTTTGTTTTGAGGTCTGGTGTCGGAGATGGAGTTGGGGTGGCGTTCGGATCAGTACCCTTTGTGTTTTGATTAGCGTTGGTGTTGGTGTTTGAATTGGCGTTAGCGTTGGTGTTGGTGTTGGCGGCTGAGTTGACGTTGCTCGTATTGGTGTTGTTGCTATTCTGCGCGTTTACGACGCACGCAGTGACCAGCAGCAGACTAAACACAACAACCAGCAGTGATCTATAAATTGGAGACGGGCGATTAGACGGGGCCATAGCTGCTCCTTTTCAGAATTGGTGATGTGGCGCAAGTTGACGGAAAGCAGACGCACACAAAGGGCTGGACTCACTCTTGTCCGCCCTCCGATAGCTTATGAGTAAAGTGAGAAATATATTTCAGAAGTGAGGGAGAAACCGATTTCTACTTCTTCTGTGTTGTATCGATTCGCGCGTAAAAGATGTTTGTCTCGGGGAGTTTTTCGTCCTGCGCTACGATGATCGCTAGGCCTTCTTCCTTGCCTCCATCGCGGCGGGTGAACATACACATGGCGCCGTGGTTCTTTTGGTCTTCCATGTCGCCCGTGCAGCCTTTGTCGTTTGCGGCCCAGCCGGCGGCTTTCATGCGATCGTTGGAATAGAAATCCTTCACTTCCTGCGCGGTTTTGTCAGTGCGGAACGAGATGAAGTTGACCTTGCCTTGCGTCATCCCGCGAATCAACAATCGCAGTCCCAGCGGAATCTCGATTTCAGCTTTGGTGGCGCCCTGAAACGGCGGTACGTCCGGCCAAAGCTCACTAACGGTACCAGCGTTTTTGTCGCCTCCAAGCCGCTCCGCAAGCTTGCATGAAATAGCCACACCTAAAACTAAAGCCAAAGCCAGAAGGGAAGCCGATACTCTCATACTTGCCTCCTTAACGAGTGTCGATTTTAACGCGTCACGATCGTTTTCACCTGAGCGCGTTTGAGCAGCGTGACCATGCCGTTGCGGCGATACCATACACCATCTTTCGTTCGCCAGACCTCGTCGGCTTCGATTTTTCCACCGCTCGTGAGCATTATTACGGGTTTGCCACCCTGACGGTTTCCCATTCCTGGTCCACTCGTCGAGACTGGATCACCAGTGGCGCGTGTGTGTGCAGTGGAGAATTTTTCCGGCGACGATCGTGGAGACGGCGCAAGCGAAGGTGACGGCGATGGTGAAGGTGAGACCTCGGCGGTTGGTGACGGTATGGCTGAAGGC
>Ga0207710_10000595_pt1 | contig 21248 bp, 16 predicted proteins | sample KBSS24metaG_FD_184400 | JGI IMG/M metagenome (GOLD analysis project Ga0207710, IMG submission 184400) | Switchgrass rhizosphere microbial communities from Kellogg Biological Station, Michigan, USA - KBS S2-4 metaG (SPAdes) (version 2) | ecosystem: Host-associated > Plants > Roots > Rhizosphere...
GGTAATACTGAAGAATCAACTCGCGATTGTCCGGCGAGAGCGTCTGGAGGCAGCTTCGGAGGCAGGTGAGACGGCTTTCGCCATCGTCTTCGGGAACGTAAACGTCGGGCGCGGCCCCAATCTCCGCGAGCGCTGACTGCTCCCGCTGCCGGCCTTTATTAATCTCGAGTAATAACAGCCGCGCGACGCCCATCGCGTACCCGGAATGGTTCAGGATCTCTTCCCCTTCCGAGACTCTCTTCGCCATGCGGTTGATCGTCTCGTCGGCGTGATCTTCGGGAAACGAGCACCCACGCCACTCGAAAAAGCGTGTCAGATTGTTTCGGATTTCGAGGTATTTCCGGCCGGCGGTCTCGCGATCGGCGTCAAATGCGACGAGCAGCCGATCGAACGCTTCCTGATTCAGCGCCCATTTTTGGCGAGGTGCAGCTTGAACATGGTCCTGCCCGTCGAGCATCGAGTATCGGGATTCGGGGTGAGACTTCTCTGTGCCGCAGAGAAAAACTACTGCTTGATCGCGTCGTAGAGCTGCTTTGCCATCTCAGAGTCGAGGCCCTTGAGCGTCTCGTATTGGGCCATCGCCTGAGTCTTGTCGTTGATCGCGAAGTAAGTCAGACCCAGGTTGAAATAAGCCTGGGCCAGGTTTGGTCTTAACTTGATGACTTGTTTGTACGACTCGATTGCTTCTGAATAACGCCCCGCATTGTAAAGTGTTAATCCGAGATTGAAGTGAGCGGACGCGTTCGTCGGCTCGATTTCCGACGACTTCTTCAACACATTTGCCGCTTCGTCGTAACGCTTCAATCCGTTGTAAGCGTTGCCGAGGTTTTTGTAAGCGTAGGAACGGATCTCATTCCGCTCCTGAAACCCGAGCTTATAAGCCCCGCCAGTCTCGCCGAGCAAATCGATCGCCTGCTTACTCGCCTCCACCGCTTCGTCGAACTTCCCGGTGTGGTTGTAAGCAAAGCTGAGATTGTTATAGACCTCGGGGCTCGGATCACGTTTCAGTGTTTCTTTGTAGATGTCGATCGCTTCCGGGTAGCGTTCCAGACGGGCGAGGGAAAACGCCAGCGGCAGGTAAGCGCCGTTGTAATCTGGTTTGACTTTGAGCGCCTTCTGGTAAGCGTCTACCGCCTGCGCAAACTTGCCCTGGTCCACGTAAACATTTCCCAGACCGGCAAACGCGCGAGCATCGTCAGGGGCGATCTGCGCGGCGAGTTGATACTGCTGTTCAGCTTCGGCATAGCGTGGCTTCGGGGCGCTGCGCGCTGCATTGGCTTTGGCGATGATGGAGTCCTGCTGGCGGACAGGCGGTTTCTTGCCCGGCTTAACGCGCCCGCCACCCGTGGCGCCACTGGAGACTGTCGGGTTTTGCGGGGCGCGGAAAATCAGGGCCGCGCCGCCGGTGATGTCACGGACCAGGCTGCCGCCGCCGGTGATGTCCTGCGCCGTCGCGCTGGGCCATGCCTGCGAGACGGCAACGGCCAAACCCAAACAGACCACCCAAAAGAGACGATTTCTCATGCAACTCCTTCTCCTCGGCGCAGATTACAACTCATTCCGGCCAGAGACACAAGGAGAGAGGCGGGCAGCGGTCAAAAGGATTTCTCACGCAGCGGCGCAACGGCGCAACGAAAACAACAAGAGGAATTGAATCGCTGAAAATCGTTGCGCCGTTGCGCCGCGGCGTGAGAAATCTTTATTGGAGCGCGTCGAGTTGCAAACCAATCGGCGCGGCGCCCGTCGCCTTCAACCCGTCCATAACGCGAATCACTTCACCATACGGAATGTTGCGTGGGGCTTTGATGAAAACCGTCTTCTCGATCCGCTCACTTTCGGGCACATCCAGTCGCGCCAGCATGTCAGGTCGATAGGCGCGCTGTTGTGTTCGTTCCTCAAAAATAGATCTCAACTTCGAGCTGAGCGGTGAAAGATCATCGACCGTTCCCATCTCGGACAAGTTGTTGAGCTTCAACGTTCGATCCTGCTGGATGGTGACTACGAGCGTGTGAATGTTAGGGCGAACGTCCGGCGTGTTCTGTGGCATGGATGGTACTTTCGAGAGGAAGCGATGCGGCTTCATCGGCGCCGCCACCATGAAGATGATGAGCAAAACCAGCAGCACATCGATCAGCGGAGTAACATTGATCATTGGCCCAACCACAGCGCCTTTGTTTTCACTCATCTGCATTCCTCCAGCACAAAACTCAGGAAAGCTTGCATGCTTAGACACGTGATCAATGGAAAGGTTCCCGCATAACTCCCGGATGGACCGCAATCGAATTGCAATCAGAATGTCGTTTGACAGTGGTCCATACAAGGAAGTAGATTGCGCCGCAGTCCACCTAGTCTCCCCGACGACGGGTTGCTCATAGCACCTATGAGTATCTGAAATTCTCAACCTGTTTCAGGCTTGGCCTGAACAGTAATCTCAGCCCGCTATAGCCCGTCCAAAACAGAAGCCAAACTTGAAAGTAGGAAGAACTATGTCTGCCAGAGCTAAAACACTCCTTTGTGCCTTGATGATTGGGTTAGTAGCTTGTGGAGCAACGGCACTTCTGAAGACCGCTGCCGCAGGTCGCACAACTAAAGACCGCCCATCCTTAACTACTCAGAAATCGACACAGGCTCACAGCGCTCCAGCCCGAAGAAATCTCTCGCTGCAACCGGAGGCGTTGAAACTGGCACGTCAGTTGGGAAAGAGGTTTTCGAGCGATAAGAGCACAACGTCTGCTTTGGTTGGCACGCTAACCATCGGTTCAGTAACACGGACCATACAGATGATGCGGAAGCAGTCGGAAGACGGCGAGAGTGTTGAAATTCGAGAAGCAGGCTCACCAATACTCAGTTGGGATGCGAAGCAAGGAGCACTCGAAAGCGATCAACAAGCTACTGGAAGCAAGCGTGAGTTGATCGAGAGACTGGTGTTCGACAGTCCCGATCAATTCGTTCTGATGCAACTCCGGGGAGCAAGTTATGTCACAGTCGCACGATCGGTGCGCCCGGTAGATGCTAATGACGGTTATGACGGACCACTCTGGACGATTGTTCGCGTCGATGACCCTGAAAGAGACGAAGCAAAGAAAGCAGCAAGTCGTTGGCGACTCTATTACCTCAACACCGCAACGGGACTCATCGACCGAATCGAATCTGAAGTTGAAGGCCGGCGAATCGTAGCGGAAATTTCCTGGACAGCACAGAACGGAGAACAACTTCCGGCGCAAATTGTCTGGACCCGCGAGGGGCAGACGTTGATGCAATACAGCCTGACAAACTTCTCACATTCTCAGAATTAAGGAGTCCGTACAAATGACATCGCTCTGTCGTTTCTCACTTCGCCGTCCGCTACTACTGGTGCTCGTATGTCTCCTTTTCTGTAGCAGCCACGCCCTTTCTCAGGAAGCAGTGCGCCCTGAACGTGGCGCCATGCCGAATCGAAGCTATCAGATATCCGATATTGAGAACATCAATCTTGAGAATGGGAATGTGAATCTGTCGATTCCGCTCGCATCCTTACCACCTATCGCCGGCGGCAAACTTTCATGGACGATCACTGCCAACTACAACAGTAAACAGTGGAATGTCATTCGAGAGCAGGCTGATAGCGACCTGGATTCTCAATGGAAGCCGTACGTAATCGATTACCCTGCAATTGATGGCGGTTGGACCATCGGCAACCAGTACAGCCTGGAGCTGCGAAACTCCAATGACGACTTGAACCGTCTCCAGTACCTGGGAAATTCCGGTTTGTCCGCGGAGGAAATTAATCTCATCAACAACTTCAGTTACTGGAAGATGGTCCTCAGAATGCCCGATGGATCCGAACACGAGTTTCGGCCCATTGATTACACACCTTATCCAGGCTCAGTGAGCTTTCTCAGGGGTTACTACAGCGTATTCCCCAATGGCACACCGACACGCTATTACTCCGTCGATGGTACTTACATGTTCGCGCGGTACACGACGGCCACGAATTGGACTGTCTACATGCCCGATGGCACGCAGATCATTCAAACACCAGACGGCGTTCAGCGTATTCAAGACACAAACGTTAATAAAATTAAAATCTTCTCCGACACGAACGGAACTCACTATCAAGATGAACAAACCGGCCGGGAGATTAGAAAAACCTACGATCCATCAGCGAATGGAGGACTGGGCCAAACCCGCATCTGGTATAACACCGTCAGCGGCATTGAACAACACATCGATATCAACTGGGGAACCACCACGATCGAGGGAAAAACTTATCGCATAAACGATTGGGATCCGTCAGGCATCGGGCACGTTTGTCAGCATGAAACAGTATTAGAGTCACAGATCACAATCGTCCGCGAAATTGTGTTTCCCCAAACTGAGCCTACGCAACCGCAGCGGCGCTTTACTTACGAGTACAACTCCGACACCACAGAATCAGCTTCAAGTCTGGTAAGTTGGGACTGTAGCGGCAACTCCGAAACTTACACCAGACAAGCCTCGCACGGATGGGGAGAGCTGAGCCACATGGTCACTCCCACGGGCAGCATTGTCGATTACACCTTCGCGAAGGACTCATTTCACTTCCTGTTTGGGTCGCTGGATGGTCTGGCGCAGGACACCATCACGCTGAAGAGGGTGACTCATGATGGCACGTTCGATGATTGGACCTATTCGATCCCCAATATCGAGGGCCTACCGTCGGTTGGCGTCATGGCCTCGGTCACAAGTCCGGACGGCCAAAATCTAACGGAGTCGCACTACTGTACCAGCAATACCGGCTGTGCCAACGGCAGATCAGGTCTGGTATACCGGACGCAAAAGCCTTTTCTGATGACGGAACGGCATTGGACCAACCTCACCTTCTCCGGTTCCAATACGCGGTCGAGAGCGGGGTGGTGAAGTACAAGAAGAATGGCACGGTCTTTTATACCAGCAGCAATACACCCAATTATCCGCTCTTAGTGGATACGGCAATCTGGGACAACGGGGGAACGCTCAACAACGCAGTGATCTCCGGAAACCTCGGTGGCGGCGGCAGTGGTGCAGGAGGAATACACTGGCTGGTCAGCGATCACCTCGGCACGCCGCGCATGATCATTGACCAGACGGGCACGCTCGCAAACGTCAGGCGCCACGATTACCTGCCGTTTGGTGAAGAACTAGTTGAGCCCGCGGGCGGTCGCAGTAGGCCGCTCGGCTACGAAGCCGGCGACGGCATCCGCCAGCAGTTCACCGCAAAGGAACGGGATGTTGAGACCGGACTGGATTACTTCAATGCTCGGTACTACTCATCGACTCAAGAGAGGTTCACGAGCGTTGATCCGGGTTCATTTGTACTCGCTGACCCGCAGAGCTGGAACCGCTACCTCTACACTCAAAACAATCCGCTGAAGTTTACTGATCCGACAGGCGAAGATCTGTACTTTACCGGCGACTATGCCGATGGGATTGTCGCAGACTTGGAGAGGTTTTCAGGCTTGAAGTTACAACGCGACCCCGCAACCGGAAAGGTCACTATCGATAAATCGCAAAAGCGCAAGACTAATGGAACTTCGTACTATCTCGCCGCTGCTTTGGGCAAGGCAATAGGCAATGAAAAGGTCAAAGTGACCATCAAAACGATGAGTGAATCCAAAGACAATGAAGCGGTACTTATCGATAGTTTTGCCCGCCAGAAACTTGATGTTGATGACATCCAGGCGATCAAGCAGGCTGCGCCTGATTTAGCTGCCGGGCTCCTCACGCACGTAATAACCGAGTATTACGAAGCTCAATTGCTTCCTGCACCGATCAGCTTTGAGGCAACATACCTGACGGCGCATAGTGCTGCGCTAGAAGCTGAGAGTGATACAGTCGGCGATCTTAACGGTAATTGGTGGCAGCAGCCCCGTTCGGATCAGACAACGAGTGGCCATTTCAATGCCCCACCTGAGACTGTGCGCTTCAAATACTCCACCGTCGAGTATGATATTGTTTTCAAGTCCGGTGTAGACGGGCACGCCACGCAAGTCGACAAGGTAACAAAAATAGATAAGACGCCGAAATCGAAGAAGAAGTGAATGCGGTGAGGTCCTATGAAAGAAACCATTTCAATAATTTGTCTCGCGCTTATGTTCATTCACGCTTGTCAGTCTAAGGCGCGCGTACCACAGTCCGAGACTCAGAACCTGGTAATCGAAGCGTTTGTGGAAAAGATCGGCACCGCTCCGCGGGTGGGTAGTGGAGTTCGGGCGGTGTACCAGTTCGCGAAGTATAATGTCACAAAGGTTTGCGAGGGCGAATACCCTCAGCAGGACTTAGTGGTCGATCACCTCATGCTTTATGGTGATGAACTTGACAGGTTTCGACCCGGTGATCGGGTTCGTCTGGTCGTACAAAAGTCTAAGAAGATTTTTACGCGGAACAACGAAGATGGTTTTCGTAACGCTAGCGACAAGGTCGAGTTCTTCTACATTGGAGAGAAGCCCAAACTCCTATCTCCCAATTGTTCTCCATGTGAACCTTGCGAGTGAAAATAAACACCGCGCAACCTTCGGTTTTTGTTTGTATTCCTTTCAGAATTATTCATGCAGTCTGAAGACCAGCGTTTAGCTTCGCGTTTGAGGACCATGCCTTCGAGCTGAGATTTGATAACCCTCTTTCTCGGCGGTAAACCTCGAAATGGCTTCGAACTGGAGTTGGGACCCCGGATCGAGAAGCTGATACAGAGTTGAGCCGACCCGATCCAGCTATTTCCTCCCGTCATAAAATAAAGTCAAAATCACAAAAGAAAACGCCAAAAGACAAAAGATCGAAAACACGAACCCATTACTCTAAAGCCTCAGCATCGATCGGAGGCCCTTATGAGTAAGCAGACTGTCGCGCAGGTAGTTGTAGACACGCTGGCGCTCGCCGGTGTCAAACGCATTTACGGAGTCGCCGGCGACTCTCTCAACGGTATCACTGACGCCATTCGCAAACGCGGCGACATGCAGTGGGCCCATACTCGACACGAAGAAACCGCTGCGTTTGCCGCCGGAGCAGAGGCGCACCTGACCGGGAGTCTCGCCGTCTGCGCCGGGAGTTGCGGACCCGGAAACACTCACCTGATCAATGGCCTCTACGATGCGCATCGTAGTCGTGTGCCCGTGCTTGCGATTGCGGCTCAGATTCCGAGTCGCGAAATCGGTAGCGGTTATTTCCAGGAAACGCATCCGGAGCTCGTGTTTCGCGAGTGCAGTCATTACTGCGAGCTCGTCTCGAGCCCACAACAGATTCCTCGCATACTCGAAATCGCAATCCAAACCGCACTGTCTCGCAGAGGCGTCTCCGTAATCGTGCTTCCCGGCGACATCGCTTTGCAGGAAGCGACCGAGAACAAGCCGCGTCTCAAATTTACGACTGCTGAGGCTACTGTTCGACCCTCCGACGATGGCATCGGGCGAATGGCCCAACTCTTAAATGACGCCGCCAACGTGACGATCCTCGGCGGCGCCGGTTGCGCGGGCGCGCACGATGAACTGATCGAAGTCGCAGGCAAGCTGAAGGCGCCGATCGTTCACGCGATGCGCGGCAAGGAGTTCATCGAATACGACAACCCTTACGACGTCGGCATGACCGGCCTACTCGGTTTCTCGTCCGGTTACAACGCGATGATGGATTCCGACACGCTGCTTATGCTCGGCACTGACTTCCCTTACCAGCAGTTTTATCCGGAAGAAGCGACAGTGATTCAAGTCGACATTCGCGGCGATCAAATCGGACGGCGCACGAAAGTCGATCTCGGTCTGGTCGGCGACGTGAAGACAACGCTCGCTTGTCTTTCACCGTTGCTCAACGGCAAGACCAACGATAAACACCTCAACGATTCGGTCCAACATTACCGGAAAGCGCGCAAGGAACTCGACGAGCTCGCCAGCGGTACGCCCGGTCGCAAACCGATCCATCCGCAGTATGTCGCCCGAATGATCGACGAACTTGCGGCAGGCGATGCCATCTTCACGTGCGACGTCGGCACACCGACGATCTGGGCCGCGCGTTACCTGACGATGAACGGCAGACGCAGACTGCTCGGATCATTCACGCATGGTTCAATGGCAAACGCATTGCCGCAGGCGCTCGGCGCGCAACTCAGCAATCCTGATCGCCAGGTTGTAGCAATGTGTGGTGACGGCGGGCTCGCAATGCTACTCGGCGATATGCTTACGCTGGACCAACTTGGCGCGCCCGTGAAATTAATCGTCTTTCAGAACGAGTCGCTCGCGTTTGTTGAGCTGGAAATGAAAGCTGCTGGTATCCTCGACTTCGCGACTGATCTCAAGAACCCCAACTTCGCAAAGCTTGCGGAAGCGTCAGGACTGCTCGGCCTTCGGGCCGAGACTCCCGAGCAAGTGCGGCCGATGTTAACGCAAGCATTCGAGCACAATGGCCCAGCTCTGGTAGCAGTGGTAGTGAATCGACAGGAGCTTTCGTTGCCGCCCAAAATCGAACTCGAGCAGGTTGGCGGTTTCGCACTTTACATGGCGCGGGCCGTGCTTAACGGACGCGGTGATGAGATTATCGAGCTCGCCAAAACGAACATATTCCGATGAGGCCACGCGCTAGAGGAGTTTCAAAATCCAAACTTGCTATCTATGCTGCGATCGCCGGAAACATGGCGATCGCGGTCACGAAGTTTGTCGCCGCCGCGTTTACCGGGAGCTCCGCCATGCTCTCGGAGGCGATTCATTCCATGGTCGACACCGGTAACGGTTGGTTGATGTTGCTCGGTGTGCGGAAGAGTCGCAAGCCACCCGATGCGGACCATCCATTCGGCCACGGACATGAGCTTTATTTCTGGACGTTGATCGTCGGTGTTCTGGTCTTTGCGGTCGGCGGCGGCATGTCAGTTTACGAAGGAATTGAACACATCCTTCATCCAAAAGAGTCCGAGAATCTGGTGTGGAGTTACGCGGTGCTCGGTTTCGCGGTTGTGTTCGAGGGCACGACGTGGATCTTCGGATGGAAAGCGTTTAGTGATGAACGCGGGCGCAAAGGCGTTGTCAAAGCGATTCACGAAACTAAGGATCCGAGCACCTTCACAGTGTTACTCGAAGACTCAGCCGCGCTGCTCGGACTGCTCTTCGCTTTCGCAGGCATCTACTTAGGCAGTCAACTGGAGATGCCGTATCTTGACGGCGTCGCGTCGGTGCTGATTGGTGGGTTGCTGTGCGGCGTCGCGGTGTTGATGGTTTATGAAAGTAAAGGCTTACTGATCGGCGAAGGACTCGATCGCGAATCATTGAAGTCGATACGCCAGCTGGTCAAAGCCGATCCTGGCGTCGAGTGGGTCGGACATCTTCACACCATGTACCTCGGACCACACGAAGTGCTACTCACCATCGAGCTGCGCTTCCACCCTCAGATCACCTCGCTGGCCGTCCGGCAATCCGCCCGCCGCCTGCGCGAAACCATCCAATCGGGACATCCGGATATTAAGCGGATCTTCTTCGGCGCCGAGGCGCTCAGCGAGGAAGGCGACCTCTCGCTCGGGCATAATGATTAAGCGGCGGACTCACGTGATGAAAACTCACTACAAAAATGAAATTTAGAAGGCTAGAATGTTCGCGCTCAGCTAAAAGAAGTCAGTGCGACTCGGACTTGGTGTAGATAATTACGAACTCCCATAGTAATTTCCCACGACTTAGTCCTCATTACTTTTAGAACCTCAACCCTCAACCGCAAAGGAGTCCCCAAATGCGCATCAGAATCCTGGTTCTTGCAACCGCAGTTCTACTTTTTGGCGCGATCATGACGATCCCTCGTATCATCGAGGCCTCAAAATCGGCAGCCGCAACTGCAATTTCAACCACCCCATTCCAGGGACATCGATCTGAAGTCACTGTTGGCGAATCGATCCGCAACGACACCTCGCCGCCCGTGCGCGAAATGAAGCAGCAACCTGTCTTCAAGCCGCGGAAGGAAGCAAACGAGAACCCGAAGATTAGACAACCCCACAAAGACGTTCCCGATCAAGCGGTGCAAAATTCGATCGCTGCGCCGTTCACCGCGCCTAACATGCCCACGGCCGATAGGAACTTCAACGGCATGGCGTTTCCCGGAGTTGCGTGCAACTGCGCGCCGCCAGATACGAACGGCGAAGTCGGAACCACTCAGTACGTACAGATGGTCAACGAAGGGTTTCAGGTCTTCGATAAGGCAACCGGAGCTTCGTTGCTTGGACCATCAGGCATCTCCACGATCTGGGGCGGCTTCGGCGGCGTTTGTGAATTCAACGGCAGTGGCGATCCGGTGGTGATGTACGACCAGCTCGCGGATCGCTGGATCATCTCGCAGTTCGCCGGTGTTTCCGTGCCGACCGATGAGTGCCTCGCTGTCTCTACTACGGGCGACGCGACCGGCTCGTATTATCGCTATGACTTTCACCTCGGCTCAAACTTCTTCGACTACCCGCACCTGAGTGTCTGGCCGGACGGCTACTACATGAGCATGAACGTGTTCAACTCGTCCGGCACGTCGTTCCTCGGCCCGCAACCTTTTGCGTTCGACAGGTCCAGGATGCTCTCAGGCTTGCCGGCGACATTCATTACGACCGGCATCACGAATGGACCATCGGAACCGACGTACCTGCCGGCGGATCTGGACGGCTCGACTCTGCCACCCGCGGGTGCACCAGCGACTTTTGTGCAGTGGCCCGGTCCGGGCAGTTACAAGATCTTTCATTTCCATGTAGATTTTACGACGCCGGCAAACTCGAGCTTCACACTCTTCGCGAATCCAGCCGCGGCCGGATTTACACAACTCTGTCCGACGACGCGATCGTGTGTGCCGCAAAGCGGTACGACGTCGCGCCTGGACGCGCTCGGAGACCGCTTGATGTTCAGGGTTGCTTACCGGAATTTCGGTACGCACGAGTCGGTTGTCGGAAACTATACCGTGAATTCAGGAAGCGTTGCCGGTATTCGCTGGTTTGAATTACGAAACGTGACCAACGGTCCCGTGACCGTCAATCAGCAGAGCACGTATCAGCCCGATTCGGTATGGCGTTGGCTGGGAAGTGCGGCAATGGACCGCGATGGCAACATCGCGATTGGTTACAGCGCTTCGAGTTCGACGACCTTCCCGCAGTTGCGTTATGCAGGACGGCTCGCGACGGATCCACTGAATGTGCTGGGCCAGGGCGAAGCAATTCTTTTCGCAGGCACCGGAAGTCAAATTGGTACCGGCAGTCGCTGGGGCGACTATTCAGCGCTGACTGTCGATCCGGTGGACGATTGTACTTTCTGGTTTACTTCGGAGTATTACGCGACGACGAGCCAGTTCAACTGGCGCACGAGAATCGGCTCCTTCCGCTTCCCGACGTGTGGCAGTAATCCGACGCCTACTCCGACCCCGACACCCACTCCGACGCCCACTCCAACTCCAACTCCAACTCCGACTCCAACGCCGACTCCGACACCGACGCCCACGCCAACCCCACCGCCCGACACGGTGCCAAATGCGCCGACCAATCTTACGGGAGAAGCGGTGACAGCTAACTTCATCCGCTTGACGTGGACGGACAACTCAAATAACGAGTCCGGTTTCAAGATTGAGCGTTGTACGGGACTCAACTGCACCTTCTTCGGTGAGATTGCACAGACCGGTCCGGACGCCCAGGCGTTCAATAATTCGGGAGTCAATCGGAACACCTGGTACAGTTATCGAGTGAGGGCGTTTAATGCAGCAGGCAATTCGGCGTACTCTAATGTGGTTTCAGTGTTGACGCCGATCAATAACTTCTAAACAGCCTCGTTACTATCCACAGATTACGCAGACTAATAAAAAATCTGTGTAATCTGTGGATAAATATTTCCATTACCGGGCGCTGTCGTGGGGGAACTTGACGCGGTCGGGTTCGGCGTTGAGGCGCCCGAGGAGTTCTTTGATGAGACGCGTTTTTACGCGGCCGGCTTCTTTCGGATGGACCAGGTAGCGTACGATGGCTTCGAGCCAGGTGTTTTCGCTCACACGGAATAGGACCACCGGACGCTCCTGCACTTCGAGATGATTCACGGGCGTCTGCGCCAGTACTTCGCGAAAGACCGCCACCTGCTTCATCATCTCTTCGCCAACCTCGCGCTCGGTCACTTCCTTCATCGTCGTCGCCACAAACTCGAGGTCAGCGTTGTACGCGATGTGAAACTTGATCTCGTTCCAGATATATGGAAACAGCGGCCACGTGTAGTTGTAGACAGGCGAGCTCAACACCGTCGAGTTCGGAAACTTGATGATGCGGCCGCTCGGATGCTCAGTCGAAAGTAAATCGCCGCCAAACTCCCACAGCGTCGTGTCGAGATAGTTGACGTCGATCACGTCGCCGCTGACTTGCCCGATCTTGATCCGGTCGCCGACGCGATAAGGCTCGCGCACAAGAATGTAAACCCAACCGATAAAACTCGTGATCGGCGTCTGCAGCGCGAAGCCGAGCACCAGCGAGATCAAACCAAACGAAACAACCGCCGTGTACCAGTTCTGAAAAAAGATCGTCAGCACAAAGAACGCAATCACCAGCCACAGTACCAGTCGCGACACGCGTTTCAGGTTGTACTGGTAGACCGCATTTCTGACGCGCGCAATCAGGTAAACGTCGACAAGCCGCAGCACCGTAACGCAAACGATAACGACGCCGATTGCAAGGATGAGTTTCAGAACCAGCGGGTAAGCGAACTGCGGCAGGCGATAACGGATAAACTGGTATAAACCACCGAGAATGATCAGGAAAGTCAATTGCGTGCCGATCCAGACCATGTCACGAACGCGAGCCCGGACGCGCGAAACACCCGTCGTCTCGGTGGCAGTGGCTTGCTGCAGAGCGTGCTGTACATCAGCGTCCTGCTTCACTTCCTCGACTTTTCTTTTTAACTCTTCCTGATTTTGCGAGCTCACTTGACGTCCTTCAGCCCTTCGATAACCACGCGCGCCACGGTGGGAATGATCTCGCGGTCATTTGAATGATTACTGGTGAACGTGGCCAGCACAAACTTGCCGCCATCAGGCATCTCGACATAGGCGACGTCGTGTCGCGTGGTGCTGGTCCAACCGGCTTTGGACCACAGTCGAAAACCTTCACGACCCTGGAGCGCGATGCCGGTGAAGCCATGTCCCTGATCGTCGTTATCGTTACTCTGTCCCGTGTATTCGCGTTTCAAAAGCTCCATCATTGCTGCCGTGCGTGCGGGGTTCGCGATTTTTCCGGTGACGATCTCCATCAGCAAGCGTGCGGTCGCGTCGGTCGTGAGCTTATTGCGATTCTCGCCGTTTGGACCACGCGACACGCGCTCGCGACCGTAAGCGTCTTCGCAGAACGTCTTCTGATTCACGTTGATGTTTGTGTAGCCAAGCGACGAGTAATAGCGGTTGACGGCGTTGCGTTGATACTGCCACTCCTCCATCTCCTTCGGCGGCAACTCGTAACCGCCCGTCGTATGCGTGAGCACGTCGAGCACGTACTGCGTCGCCTCGTTTGATGAATCGACGATCATGTCGCGTACAGCGCGCGTCAGCTCCGGCGTTTGCTCGATCTTCTTGTCTTCAAGCCAGCGATGGGTGGCGACGAGATAAAAAAGCTTCACAACGCTGGCTGGATAAACGCGCTCGTTTCCGCGAAAACTGGCCGTCACCGGACGCTTCGGATCGCGCAAATCGATCAGTGTGATAGACAACTCGCTTTCCTGTAGTTTCTTGTCGGCGAATCGATCGAGCGTCGTCTTTGCAGCACGGTTGACGAGATCCTGTAACGACGGTTGTTGAGCAGCAGCAGAGGTTGAAATGGTCAAGACCGCTACCAAAACGATTAGGCTTTTAATCATGGGAACTTAGAATACACAGATCACGCGGATTTTGTTATAAGCTTTTCGTGCAGAACCAATCTGAGGCGGACCTGGTCCGCGGCATACGTCGCTGGGACCTCGTCGCAATCACGATCAACGGGATTATCGGCGCCGGCATCTTTGGTCTTCCTTCCAACGTTTACAAGTTAATCGGCACTTACAGTCTCATCGCCTTCGTCGCCTGCGCGCTTGTCGTCGCGCTCATCATACTTTGCTTTGTGGAAGTCAGTAGCCGTTTCGAAGAAACTGGTGGTCCATACCTCTACGCGCGCGAAGCGTTCCAACCGGCGGTCGCGTTCGAGATCGGTTGGCTCATCTGGCTCGCGCGTATGACGGCATTCGCGGCGAACTGTAATTTGCTGATCAATTACCTGAGTTACTTTTGGCTGCCCGCGACAACGCCAATCTGGCGCGCATCGATCATAGTGTTCGTCGTCATTGCGCTCGCTGTTATCAACCTGCTGGGGATCCGGCAGGCAGCGATCGTCAGCAACACATTCACTATCGGCAAGCTGGTGCCAATCATAATATTTATCGCTGCCGGGCTGTTCTTTTTGAACCCGCAGGCTTTTGAATTTGGCGCACGCCCGACGACCGCCGATTTCTCGAAATCGGTGCTGCTGCTGGTTTATGCATTCACCGGGTTCGAGATGGCGACTATCCCTGCAGGTGAAGTGCGTGATCCGCAACGGAACTTGCCGCGCGCGTTACTGATCGCGATCCTCGTGGTGGCAACGCTCTACATGATGATCCAGGTGGTTTGTGTCGGCACGTTGCCGGGGCTGGCTCAGTCGCAGAAGCCGCTGGCGGATGCGGGCTCGCAGTTTCTGGGTGTGGCGGGTGGCGCGATCATCTCCGCGGGCGCGATCATTTCGATTACGGGCAATTTGAATATTCTTTTGTTGTCGGGGTCGCGGCTTCCGTTTGCGATGGCGGAGCAGAAGCAACTGCCGGCGTTCGTGGGCAGGGTACACAGGAAATTCTTCACGCCTTACGTGTCGATCCTGGTCACGGCGGGATTGATGTTGTTTCTGACGTTGAAGAGCTCGTTTGTAGCGGCGTTGACGATCAGCACGATCGCGCGACTGGTGACGTACGGAGCGACATGCCTCGCGCTGCCTGTGTTTCGGGCGAGACATAACGCGCCGCGGGCGATGTTTCGATTGCCAGCCGGGACTATCGTCGCGATTCTCTCGATGTTGTTGATTATTTGGTTGCTACTCAACGCCACGCTTGCCGAAGTGAGGGCCACAGCGATCGCCGCTGCCGCCGGGCTATTAATATATTTAGCTTACTGGCTTTATATTACCAACAGAAAGGCAGCTTGATATATTTTTACTCACGCGGCGGCGCAACGGCGCAGCGGACAACTTCTCTGCGCCGTTGCGCCGCCGCGTGAGAAACTTTTTTGTGAACACGCTAATCGACAATCTGATCGCGATCGTTGGGAGGGAGAATGTGCTCTCGAAACCTGACGAGCTACTCGTCTACGAGTGCGACGGGCTGCCGCAGCACAAGCATCGGCCGCGCGCGGTCGTCTTCCCTTCCTCAACCGACGAAACATCCGCCATCATGCGCGAGCTCGCGCGCGCCAACGTTCCTTTCACACCGCGCGGCGCAGGCACCGGACTGTCCGGCGGCGCGCTCGCGCTCAACTCGGGCGTCGTCATCGAGATGGCGCGCATGCGCAAGATTCTCCACATCGACACCGAGAACCGTATCGCCGTGGTCCAACCAGGCGTGGTCAACCTGCACGTGTCGCGTGCCGTCGCGCCGTTCGGTTTGTATTACGTTCCGGATCCGTCGAGCCAGCCGACTTGCACGATCGGCGGCAACATCGCTGAGAGCGCCGGCGGTATTCACTGTCTGAAGTATGGCACGACGACAGATCACGTACTCGCCTGTCGCGTCGTGCTTGCCGGCGGTGACGTTGTCGATCTCGGGATCGACATGCCGGGTTACGACTTGCTCGGCACGTTCATCGGCTCGGAAGGCACGTTCGGTATCGCTACTGAAGCAACGCTCAGATTGGCCCAGTCGCCGCCGGCCGTGCGAACGCTGCTCGCTGAGTTTATGGAAGTAAACGACGCGAGCCACGCAGTGTCGGCAATCATCGCGGCTGGCGTGATGCCCGCCGCACTCGAGATGATGGACCACGAGATCATTCGCGCGGTCGAGGCGAGTGTGTTTGCGGCGGGACTGCCGCCCGACGCGGGCGCGGCGCTGTTGATCGAGCTGGATGGTATCGAAGCAGGTCTCGACGATGAAGCGCAAAAGGTCACGAGCATTTGCATGGAATACGGCGCGCGCAGTTGTCGTTACGCACGCGATGAGGCGGAGCGTAAGAAACTCTGGGCCGCACGCAAAGGCGCGTTTGGCGCGATCGGTCGTATCTCGCCTGACTCGATGATCCAGGATGCGGTGGTACCGCGATCGCGTCTGCCGCAGGTGCTCGGCGCTGCTTACGACATCGCGTCGCGTTATCAACTGCGGATCGCGAATGTGTTTCACGCGGGCGACGGCAATCTGCACCCGCTCATTTGTTTTGATTCGCGTTTCGCAGAACAGGTGCAGCGCGTGAAAGATGCTGGGCGAGAGTTGATGGAAGTGTGCGTGGCGGCGGGCGGGACGATCACGGGTGAGCATGGTGTGGGACTAGACAAGCGTGAGCTGTTGCCGCTCGTGTTTTCTGATGCAGACATGAATGCGATGTTGAGCGTGCGCGCCGCGTTCGATCCGCTCGGGCTTTGTAATCCCGGGAAAATCGTGCCGATGCTGCGCGGTTGTGGTGAAGCGAAAGTTGAAGTTTCACGCAAAGGCGCAAAGGAATCGCCAAGGCGCAATGAAGAATTTAGCCCGCCTTTGCGCCCTGGCGATTCCTTTGCGCCTTTGCATGAAACTTATCTAAGAAATAAAGGCGCAGCACCGCCTTTAACATTGCTGGCACAAATCGTCGCTGATGCAAACATCTCCTCGCACAACGAAACGATCATAGTCTCGCCAGCTTCATCCGAAGAAATCTCAGAAATCTTGAAGCTCGCCTCATCTGAACGTTGGACCGTCGTGCCGGCCGGTGGGATGATGTGGTTCGAATCAACAGCGAATCTGATCATCAGCACGAGTCGTCTCAACCAGATCATCGAACACGAGCCGGCGGATTTGATTGCTATCGCTCAGGCGGGCGTCAGACTAATTGACTTTAACGCGAAACTTGAAGAGAACGGTCAGTGGTTGCCGCTCGATCCGCCTGACGATGGACGCGCGACGCTCGGCGGCGTTGTTGCGACAGGCATCGGTGGTCCGCAACAGTTCGGTTATGGACGCCCGCGCGGATCTGTTATCGGTATGAAAGTCGTTCTCGCAGACGGCAGCATGATCAAAGCCGGTGGGCGCGTGGTGAAGAACGTTGCGGGTTACGATCTGTGCAAGTTATTTACCGGCAGTTATGGCAGTCTCGGAATCATCACCGAATTGAATTTCAAGCTGCGACCGCGACCGGCGCGCGAAGCGACGGTGATTGGTGCTGGAAGTGCGCGTGCGATTTTGGACGCGCGCTTATTTCCGGTAGCGTTGGAAAACGTCGATGATGTACTACATGTACGCTTTGCTGGGAACGAAAAAGGCGTAGCATTTCAGATTGAACAGGCGTTGAAGCTGTTGAAGAATGCTGAGGTCGTGATGGATGATGCTGAGCTTTGGCAGAAGATTGTGGCTGCGCGAGCGTTGGAAGGCAGGATTCGTGAAACACCAACGGGGACTGCGAAGATGTTGATGGAAAGGATCAAGAGACAGCTCGATCCAAAGAATATTTTAGCCGCGGATTAGCGGATTTTTGACGGATTAAGACGATGAAGACACAAATCAAAGTAATCGTTCTGCTGCTGGTGGTGGCGCTCAACGTTCCGGTAACTATTGCGCGCGATCCGGTGCGGGCGCGGCATGGGATGGTGGCGTCGACGAATGAAGTCGCGTCGCGTGTCGGCGTAGAGATCATGAAGCGCGGTGGGAATGCTGTTGATGCCGCGATCGCTGTGGCGTTTGCGCTGACGGTCACGCATCCGGCCGCGGGCAATCTCGGCGGCGGCGGCTTCATGTTGATCCGTCTGAAAGATGGTAGAACAACGGCGATCGACTATCGCGAGATGGCGCCCGGCGCGGCGCATCGCAACGTCTATCTCGACAAGAACGGCAATCTCATCGAAGGCGAAGGCGGATCGCTCGTTGGTTATCGCGCCGCGGGTATTCCCGGCACAGTGCGCGGAATGGAGCTCGCGCTCAAGAAATATGGCTCCGGCAAACTCACCTGGGCCCAACTCGTCGAACCGGCACGACAACTTGCCGGCAGAGGCTTCACCGTTACAAATGAACTCGCGCGATCGCTCTACTCGAACCGCGAGTATCTCGAAAAGTACGCCGAAACGAAACGCATCTATTTAAAGGGCGGAAAGTTCTACCAGGAAGGCGAGCTCTTTCGCCAGCCCGAGCTTGCCGCTACCTTCGCGCGCCTGCAGCGCTTTGGTCCAAATGAGTTTTACGAAGGTGAGACGGCGCGACTCATCGTCGCCGACATGAAACGTAACAACGGTCTGATGACGATGGACGATCTGCGCGGTTACGTCGCGAAGGAACGCACGCCCGTGCGCGGTAACTACCGCGGTTACGAGATCATCTCGATGCCACCGCCTTCGTCGGGCGGCGCCGTGCTGATCCAGATGCTCAACATTCTCGAAGGCTTCGATCTGCAAAAACTCGAGGCGAACTCGTCCGATCGTTATCACCTCATGGCCGAGGCGATGCGACGCGCTTTCGCAGATCGCGCGGAGTACATGGGCGACTCCGATTTCGTAAAAGTTCCGGTTCCGGGTCTGATCGACAAAGCGTACGCGGCCACCTTGCGCGCCACCATCAACACCGAGCGCGCATCGACCAGTGAAGAAATTCGCGCCGGACGTCCCGCTGGTTACGAATCGGACGAGACGACGCATTTCACCGTCGTCGATGCAGAAGGAAACGCAGTCTCGAACACTTACACGCTCAATAACTCTTACGGCTCGGCGGCAGTTGCGAAAGGCACCGGGCTTCTGCTCAACGATGAGATGGACGACTTCGCAGCGAAGCCCGGCACGCCGAACATGTACGGATTGATTCAGGGCGAGCGCAACGCCGTCGCTCCGAAGAAGCGTCCGCTCTCTGCGATGACGCCCACGATCGTGCTTCGTAAGGATGGCAGCTTGTGGTTCACGGTTGGGAGTCCGGGTGGACCAACGATCATCAACACCGTGCTCTGCATCATCACAGACGTGATCGACTACGAGATGAATATCCAGCAGGCGATCGACTTCCCGCGCATTCATCACCAGTGGCTGCCGGATGAGCTCGTCGGCGAGCCGTTCGGTCTGTCAGGTGACACGCAAAAAGCCTTGACCGCGCGTGGTCACAAACTCGCGAAGCTGCGTTACCTTGGTGACGCGGAAGGGATCATGATCGAGGAGAAAACAGGCATGCGGCTCGGCGCGACGGATCCGAGACGAAGCGACGGACAAGCCGTCGGGTATTAAGGTTTTTTATCTTGGCTACACTGGAAACACTCGCGACTGGTTACGAAGACAAACTGCTGGCCTGCATTCATTGCGGGCTGTGTCTGGAGGCGTGTCCGACTTACGTCATCACTGGCAATGAGAATGATGGGCCACGCGGGCGGCTGTATTTGATGCGCGCCGTGGCGGAAGGACGACTCGAGAAGACGTCGGACGCGTTTGCGACGCATATCGATCGGTGTCTGGGGTGTCGTGCGTGTGAGCAGGTGTGTCCGGCGGGTGTGGAGTATGGGCAACTGCTCGAGGCGAGTCGCGAGGTGTTGCTGGAGGCACAGCCGAAGTCGGATCTAGCTAATAGAGCGTTGCGGTTTTTATTGCGGCACGTGTGGTTGTCGCCGTGGCGTTTGCGGATGTTCTTTGGGGCTTCGCGAATGTTTCGGGATCTAGGGCTGGCGCGGTTGTTGTTGAAGACTCGATTTATGCCGCGGCGGGTTGAGTTTGCGATGGCGCTGCTTGAGAGCTCGAAAGATGTTTTTCACGCAAAGGCGCAAAGGCGCAAAGGCGCAGATGAGAGCGTCGCGTTTTTTAAGGGATGTGTTGGTGAAGGGCTGTTTGCGCGGGTGAATCGTGCGACTGAGCGTGTGCTGGAAGCCAATAATTTCAAGGTCGAGACACCAGCGAATCAGGTTTGCTGTGGAGCGTTGCACGCACATGCTGGAGATCTTGAAGGCGCGCGTGAGCTTGCGCGACAGAACATAGCGGCTTTTGATTCTGAGGCACCGATCATCACGAACGCGGGTGGCTGCGGAGCGATGTTAACGACGTACGGACACCTGTTTGCAAACGATAAAGACCTTGCTGAACGAGCAGCGAACTTCAGCGCGCGTGTTCGCGACGTCAGCCAGCAACTCGCGACCACCGAGATGAGAACTACTCCCAGTCCGTTCGACCAAAGCGTGACTTACGATACGTCCTGTCACCTGATGTACGGGCAACACAGTGGCGAAGCTTCCGAACGCATGCTGCGCGCAGTCACGGGCAAGGAATTTGTGGCGCTCAACGGCACCGAGAGATGCTGCGGCGCGGCGGGCGTCTACAACCTGCTGCAACCTGAGATGTCGCAGCGCGTGCTGACGGAAAAGTTAGACCACATTAAAGAGACTGGGGCTGGTATACTCGCCACCGGCAATCCCGGCTGCCAGATGCATATCGGCGCGGGCGCGTGCCTCTCGGGCATGAAGCTGCGCGTCTGCCATCCAATCGAGATCGTGGACCAGGCTTATGAAGCGGCCGGTTATTACGAGTGATGGAGAATAAAACCCTCAATCAGAAGACACTCACGATCTTCGCGCCCATCTTGATACTGATCGGTATCGCAGGGTTCGTCATTCCTGAGCGATACAGTCTCACGAGCGGAGCGGCCCCGTATAATTTGTTTCACATTCTCTTCGGCGCGATCGGGCTCATGCTGGTGATGACCAACCGCGAGCTGTTGGTGAGCCTGTTCAACTTCGGATTTGGACTGATCGATCTTTACCAGGCGCTGGCGAGTGTATTAGGACTGACGCCGATCGAATATTTCCACTGGACGTTCGTTGATGACGTACTGCACGTACTGATCGGGTTTGCCCTCGTGATCATCGGTGGCTACGGATTAATGCGGGTTTGGAACGGATCTACCACCGATCAGACTTAGTTTGACATTCGCATCATGATCTAACGCAACGAGGTCGGCGCGCTTGCCGACTTCGATCGTGCCGCAATCGCCATCAACACCCAGCAAGCGCGCAGGATTCGATGAGGCCATGCGGGCGAGGTCGACGTAAGACACGCCGAGAGAGTGCAGCAGCCGCACCGCGTCGAGCATGCTGATCACCGAACC
>Ga0207710_10000601_pt1 | contig 21049 bp, 20 predicted proteins | sample KBSS24metaG_FD_184400 | JGI IMG/M metagenome (GOLD analysis project Ga0207710, IMG submission 184400) | Switchgrass rhizosphere microbial communities from Kellogg Biological Station, Michigan, USA - KBS S2-4 metaG (SPAdes) (version 2) | ecosystem: Host-associated > Plants > Roots > Rhizosphere...
GCCGCTCGTCCAAGTGCGGCAGTACCACCGCGCACCGACGCGACAACTGATCCAGAACATCCCCCGTGATCGCCATAGCACGTCATCGAACCAGATCGGACGAACCACCAGGTTGTTCCCACACAGGCCCATGCCCCGAGCGACCTGATGAGCATCGCGCTGCGCGCCGGCTCGCGGCTGGAGAAGCGGATATGACGAATCCTCCTGCGGCCGTCGCGCCGACCCCGGAGAACCGGTCCGAGCCGTCAGGGTGGCTGCTCGTTGTCGTGCTGCTGGTGCAGGCGATGGTGGCGTTGGACACGTCGGTGGTGAACGTGGCGCTGCCACACATCCGCTCCGCGCTCGGTTTCGACGCGGGCGACCTGACCTGGGTCGTCAATGCCTATTCGCTGACATTCGGCGGCCTGATCATGCTGGGGGCCGGATCGGCGATCTGGTCGGGCGGCGCCGGGCGCTGCTGGCCGGGCTGGTCGTCTTCGGGGCGGCGAGCCTGGCCGGCGGACTTGCCCAGAACGCGAGCGAGCTCATCGCCTCCCGTGCTGTGCAGGGCGTTGGCGCGGCCATTCTTGCTCCGATCGCCTTCACCCTCATCACCCTCCACGTCCCAGCCGGGCCGGCGCGGGCGCGGGCGCTCGGGCTGTGGGGGGCCGCGGCCGCTGTAGGTGGCGCGGTAGGTGTACTCGCCGGGGGAGTTCTGACGCAGGGGGCGGGTTGGCGGTCTGTGCTGTTCGTGAATGTGCCCATCGTGGCGTTCGTGCTGTTGGCGGCGCTGCGCGGGATCCCGGCTGACCGCCGAAGCGAATCCGTGCCGCGGCTGGACCCCGTTGGCGCGCTGCTGGTGACGGCGGGAACCTCGGTGCTGGTACTCGGAGTCATCCGCACGGACACCCACGCCTGGGCGTCGGCGACCACGCTGCTCACCCTTACCTTGGCCGCGGCCCTTCTCGCGCTGTTCGCCCTGGTCGAGACCCGCGTCTCGGCGCCGCTGCTGAGGCTGCGGCTGCTCACCCATCGGTCGGTCGTCGTCGCGAACCTGTTCGTGCTCCTGCTGTTCTCAGGCCAGTTCGCCGCCTTCTATTTCGTCTCGCTCTACCTCCAGCAGGTGCTGGGCTATTCCGCGGCTGCCACGGGGGTCGCGTTCTTGCCGTTCTGTGCCGGCATGCTGTTTGGGTCGACCATGGCTTCCCGGCTGGTCGCGAGGGTGGAAGGACGTCTGCTCCTTGCGGCCGGCGGCGCCCTGGCGGCGGTCGGATTCGGTTGGTTCGCCGCGACGCTCGGAATACACGGAAATTTTCTCACCTCGATCCTCGGACCCTCAATCATCACGAGCGCCGGGATCGGCCTGTGCGTCGTTCCGATGGGGACGGCTGCGACGGTCGGCGTCGCTCCGGCCGAGGTGGGCATGGCCGCCGGACTGATCACCAGCTCCCGGCAGATCGGCGGCTCGATCGGTCTTGCCGCCCTGGCTACGGTAGCGATCAGTGTGACTGGCCGTCACCGTAGCGACGGCCGTGCTGATCTTGCCGTCGGATACGCGGCTGCCGTGGGTGTCAGCGGGGCGCTTCTCGCTCTGGCCGCCGTTCTCGCGCTACTTCTGCTACCGACGCGATCCTCCGCCTCACCCGCGCCGGTGGCGGGACAGCGTGTGCCAGACGATGGTGAGCCGGCTCCACAGGCCCACGCGGTCGGACCGGCGTAAGCCGGTCGTCACCATGTTCGGCACATTTCTGCGACCAGATCTACTTCCCGTGCCTCGAGGCAACGATCGGCCGGCCGGACGCGCTCTTCGAGAACGCCCTCATCACCATCTGGCCGCGGCCGTCAGCAGGTGCGCGCGGACGGTTGCGACGCGCGGGGTGGCGTGGCCGGCTGGTGACCGGCCAGAACCCGGCCAGCGCCTCGGGCGTGGCCGAGCAGGTCGTCGCCGCGCCGGCCGAGGCCGGGGCACGACGTCGTCTACCTGCCTGGCTCCCGCCTGGGCGCCCGCGCCGAGTTGCGATTCCTCGGCCAGCTCGGGGCACGGGTAGGCGTCAGTCAGCTGGGATCGCTGGCTTCGTGAGGGCCGCGGTTCGCAGTGCCTCAGTCTGGTTGTCGAGTATGGCTTCCAGGCGGGTGAGGAAGCTGATGATGGCTTCGAGCTGGTCGTCGTCGTAGCGGGCAGCGAGGTCGGCCATCGCGGCGGCGAGCGGTGCGAAGAGGGCGGCGATGTCGCCCTGGCGGTCCGGGATGGGGCGCAGCTCCCAGCGGCGCCGGTCGTGGGGGTCGCGGACGCGCTCGACGAATCCGGCTGCCTCGAGCCGGTCGGCGACGCCGGTGATCGCGCCGCCGGTGAGGCCGATCTGGTCCGCGAGGTTCTTGCCGGTGAGCGGCAGGTCTGAGGAGCGCAGCAGGTCGAGGCACTTCAGGTCGGTGACCGACAGGCCGAGCCGTGCGGCGAGGTGGTGATGGAACAGGACAGTCCTGGTGGCAAGGTCCCGTCCGAGCGTCTCGGCGAGGTGGGCGATGAGCGTGTCCCTGGCTGCGACAGGCTTCCCTGTTGACATGCCTCCCTCAATCTTTTAGCTTCTAAACCATCGCGCGGCTGGATGGTAAGGCTACCAAGCGGACCGCGGGCTCATCGGTCACGAGACTAAGGAGAACAGCATGTCGCGACGGGGTCGGGCCGGGAAGGCCGCCTGGGCGGCCCGCGCCGCCACCTACCAGCAGGAGCTCACCAACCAGATCACGGACGAGGCCAAGGCCGACATGGATGCCTGGGCAGCTCGCGGACGTGTCCCGCTGCGGGTGCGGATCGCCTCCCGCCTGGCCGGGCGCCCGGTGCGGCTGCCCGACGAGACCCGCGGGTGAACGTCCTCACGACCAGGCGGGACGGACTGCGCCAAGGGCCATTTGAAGGTTCCCGCCAGCGGCGGCGATCGCCTGTGCGGTGGTACCGCTGCGGCCTCCGGCCGGCCTGGCGGCCTCCGGCCGGCCGGGGGCCGTCGAGGACGAGATCGGCTGGCAGCTCAGCCACGGACACCGGATGTATGGCGGCACCCCGGCAGCGTCTCCTTTCGGAGGGGGTCGTTTTGTGTGGTTGGCGTCATCGAGGGCGTGCGGGCAGAGGCGCGACCGGAGGTGGGCGCGATGGCGGCAAGTCCCTTGGAGCAGGGCAGGCGGGGCCGAGGGGCGGCCGTCCATGATCGCCACGACCCCTACCTTGGCGAGGGTGCTGCGACCAAAGTTTGGCGCGTATCGCGGTGCTCGCGCCAGCGCAGAAAGTAATTATCCAGACGTCGAGTAAGCGTACGCCTACCGGTCGGACCTGCGGACATACGGCTCACGATCAGCGCGCATGCGGCCGAGCAACGAGATCGCATGCTCGGGATGGGCATCGAAATATGGTCATTTCGTCCAGACCCGGGGACCTTCCGACGGCGCAGTGCCAGTCAACCGTTGCGTTTCGATGATCACTAGTGGTCGTTGGAACGCATCCCAGACCTTTCGGTCTGGAAGGTCCGTCACGTCACCAAAGCGTGCGGGCTTCAGCTTGAGGACGGTCTCTCGTTTCCGCCCGCCGCTGACGCGGCGGGGTTGCGCGCTCTTCCTGACCTCGGACGCGTCGGCCTGGCTGACCGGCCTGACGATCGACGTCACCGGCGGGCAAGTGACGGGTTAGTGGCCTCCGGCCAGCTCCGCGCGATCCGGAAGCGGGGTTGGGCATCGAGGAGATTCATGCGCCATGCATGAAAGCGTGGTAGCATGGAAATATGAGCGAGTCCGCCGACCTGGGCATCGTCCAGGTGCGCGATGTCGATCCGAGGACGCTCGCGGTCCTCCGCGAGCGCGCCAGGTCGCTCGGCCAGTCACTGTCCGGGTACCTGCGGGACCTGATGGATGCCGACGCGGCCACGGAGACCAACGCCGAGGTCATCGCCCGCATCGCCCGGGACAGGGAGCCGGTCGAGCTCACCATGGACGACATCCTCGCGGCGCGCGACGAGGGTCGGCGTTGACCCTGACGTACGTGGTTGACTGCTCGCTCGTCATCGATGTGCTGTCCGTCCGCAATGGCGACGAGGTGCTCCGGCAGCGCCTGTCCGCCCCGCGCACACTGCACGCCCCGCACCATCTCGACGTCGAGGTCGCGTCAACAGTCCGCGGTCTTGCCGCCGGAAAGAAGATCACTGGCCATCGCGGCGAGCAGATGCTGGCTGACTACGCGCGCCTGCGAATCACCCGCCATCCGGTCTGGCCCTACCACCCCCGGATGTGGGAGCTGCGGCACAACCTCGGCGCCTACGACGCCGCCTACATCGCGCTCGCCGAAGCACTCGGCTGCGACCTGCTCACAGGCGACACCAAGCTCAAGAACGCTGCCGGACACCGCGCGAAGGTGATCGTCACCCGGTAGCGGAAGCGGGCGCGCTTCCCTTAAGGATGGCCAACGACCCAGCACCCTAGTTGACCATACTTTTGCGACCAGATCTCTACCCCTGTCTGGACGCGACCGTCGGGCGGCCGTACGCGCTCGACGTCCATGGCAACTCCCACACGTGCGTCCATCGTGCGATCCACGGATCTGGCCGCGACCCTCTCCGCAGTGGGCACATCCCGGTCGCCGGCATCATGCTGCTGTTCGGGATCGACAAGTTCATGTCGGAATGCCGCGCATTCACCAACGTCTGCGGGAACAGCCTCGCGACTCTGGTCATCGCCCGCTGGGAAGGCGTGCTGGATCGCGAGAAGCTACGCCTGGCGCTGGCCGGCGAGCCGGTGGAGGCGGATCCCACCGACGAGCTCCTCTCCGGCGTCGGGCACCCGGCTGAGCACCCGCCGCCGGCAGCAGCGGGCCTGGCGCTGCCGGTCGGCTGAGCGGGCCGAACGGGTGCCGCCGCCGCTGGCCGCCGGGTCAGCGGCGGCGCATCCGCCTGATCACGGCCGCCGGCCCCGGTACGGGACGGACTCGGCCTGGGCCAACCGAGGATCTTCGTGGCGGGCGGCGGTTACGCTGGAACCACAGGGTTTGAGGCGAAAACGGGGGCAAGCTGATGGGCTGTTTCGCGTTCCGAAGGCGTCGCCGCTCGCGTCGGTGGCTGGGGTGACGGGGACGTGGCACCGCGCTGGGCGGTGGTTCTCCTCGGCATCGCGGCGGGGCTGGCCGTATACCGCGACCTGCTGATGGTCCACCTTTCCACCGCTGTTCACGAGGGCGGACACGCTCTGATGGGCTGGCTGTCCGGGCGGCGCGTCCGCGGCGTCTGGCTTGCACGCGCCGAGAACAGCTACACGGTTTCCGCCGGGCGACCACGGGGGCTCGGCCTCTGCCTGACGTTAGTGGCCGGCTACGTCAGCCCGCCCCTGGCCGGTCTGCTGCTGGCGGATCTGCTCGCGGCGGGAAAGTTGGCCTCGGCCTTCATCCTCGGCCTGGTCGCCTTACTGGCGCTGCTCATCCTGAACCAGACCCGGTTCGGCGAGGTCGTCATCATCAGCACGGGCACTCTTCTCGTCCTGACTGTGCTGTACGCGCCGACCTGGGCCCAGACAGCCGTCGCCTATTTCCTCGCCTGGGCCCTGCTTTTCCACGGCCCGAAGGACGTCCTCCTCCTGCACCGAATACGCCGGGCCGGCGGCGAGGGCTCCGACGCCGACGGACTCGGCTCGCTCACCCACACCCCGGCACTGGTGTGGGTCGTCCTGTTCGGCGCGTTCAGCCTGTGGTGCGCGTTGAAGGGCGCGGTCCTGCTCCTCCGGTAGCGGCGCCACCGCGCGCCCGCTCCTGGGCCCGGCCCGGGCCGGGCGGCATCCTGAAAAAGTCTCACCGTCGCGTCGTCCGGATCCCCGTCCCCAGCGAACAGACAGCGGGACGGTCGGATGGCCGGCCCGGTGTCACTACCGGTAGGGGGAGCAGCAATGTCGGTAACGGTGATCGTGAAGATATCCGTCGCCCCGGAGGCCTTCGAGCGAATCAGCCAGGAGCGGGCGAGCGACTTCGAGGCCGTGGCCGCTGAGGGCCGGGCCGCCGGCGCGATCCATCACGGCTTCGTCGCGGGTGAGGACGAGATCGTCATCGTCGACGAGTGGCCGAGCGCGGAGGCCTTCCAGGCTTTCTTCACCACCCAGCCGGTCATCGCGAAGCTGATGGAGGCGGCCGGGGTGCGCAGCGCGCCCGAGATCGCCGTCTACCGCACGCTGGAGACCGTGGACAAGTTCTGAGAAGGCGGCTCACGAGCCACGGACGGGCGGGGCGGAACCCTGGGGGACTGCCCCGCCCGCCAGGAGCACACACCCGCCCGTCCCGCGAACGTCTGCCGCGCTACTGTATCGCTCGCTTGATCGTCTCTAGCGCGGCGGCCGCGACCTCCAGGGGCAGATCCTCGCGCAGGTTTCTCCGTGCTCTGCGTGACAGTGCGACCGGCGCGCCGCGGCTCTCCGCCGCCGTGACCCGCATCAGAGCGCCCACGAACTCGATCATCTTACCGCCGCGACCGACCTGGCCCGGGCGGCGGCCCGGGCCACCAGGTAGAGCCCGAAGCTGATCGTCGCGACCAGGACGCTGGCCTTGACGTCGGTGACCAGGCTGAGGATCAGCCCGCCGTCCGCCGCGACCAGCGCGAACGCGACGGCCAGGGCGGTGACGGCGCCCGGTCGGGCGGTCAGGCGCTGGGCGGCGGCGGCCGGGGTGATGGTCAGGCTGAGCACGAGCAGCGTCCCGACGACCTGGGCCGCCTCGGTGACCGTAAGCGCGAGGACGACGAGGAACGCGAGCCCCACCTCGCGGACCGGCACGCCACGGGCGGCGGCGACGTCGGGGTCGAGCGAGGCGAACAGCAACGGCCGGTACAGGACGGCCATCGCCGCGATCACTCCGCCGGCCACGCCGGCCAGGATCGCCAGCTGCCCGCTCGACACCCCGAAGATCTGGCCGAACAGGATGTTCGTGGCCGCGCTCGCGAAGCCGTGGTAGCGCCCGAGCAGGTAGACGCCGACGCCGAGCCCGAAGGCCAGGATCACCCCGATCGCCGAGTCCCGCTCGCGCTCCCGGACGCCGAGCAGGCCGATCGCGACGGCCACGACGAGGCTGCCGAGCAAAGCGCCCACCAGCGGATCTCCCCCGGCGACCAGCCCGGCGGCGGCCCCGGTGAACGACAGCTCAGCCGTGCCGTGGACGGCGAAGGCCGCCCCCCGGACGACGACGAACGGGCCGATGATCCCGGCGGCGACGGCCACAAGCGTGGCCGCGACCAGCGCGTGCTGGGCGAACGGCTGTTGGAGGTAGAAGCCCAGTCCCATCAGGATTCCGATCCCGGCTCCATCAGGCGACCGGCTCCGGCGCGCCGACGACCACGATCCGGCCGCGCACGCGCAGCACGTCGATCTCGGTGCCGTACAGCTCGGACAGCGTCTGGCTCGTCATGATCTCGTCCGGGCGGCCGACCGCCCACCGGCCGCCGGCCAGGTAGAGGACCCGGTCGACGACGGGCAGGACCAGGTTGAGCTCGTGGGTGACGAAGACGACGGTGGTGCCGGCCGCGCGTCGGCGGGCGTCGATCAGGTCGACCACCGCGCGCTGGTGGGCGAGGTCGAGGGAGACCAGCGGCTCGTCGCACAGCAGCAGGGCGGGCTCGCCGACCAGGGCCTGGGCGATGCGCAGCCGCTGCTGCTCCCCGCCGGACAGGCGTCCGAGCGGGGCGTCGGCGTAGGCGGTGGGTCGAGGGTGCCGGCGAAGGCGGCCAGGGTGGCGTTCTCGTCCGAGCCCAGGCCGGTGATCCGCGCGGCGTGGATGGCGGCCGCGCCGAACAGGCCGGCCAGGGCCAGGCTGGCCAGCGTGCCCAGCAGCGCGACCGTGGTCCGGGCCGACGGCCCGTGCGCCACGTAGAGCAACGGGAACAGCAGCGCCGCCCCGGTCGTCAGCGCGACCGCGACCGGGGAACGCCCGTCCAGCAGGGCCGGCAGCGTGAACTTCACGATCACCAGATAGGTCAGGGCCAGGCCGGCCACGGCGGCCAGCCCGCGCCAGCGGGCGACCGCGACGACGACGAGCGCCGCCAGCACCGCGATCCGGACCAGCGGCGTCCCGCGCTGGTAGTCAACGATGTAGTAGCTCGGCCGGCCCGACACATCCGCCGTCGGCGCGAGCCGCACCCGGTCGCCGGCCTTCATCCGGGGCGCGGTCGGGTCGACGGTCGAAGTGAAGCTGACCTGGGAGCCGGCCGAGCGGCCGCCGGTCAGGCGGGCGGTGAACTGGTCGCACTGGCCGGCGCCGGCCGAGCCGTCCAGGCCGGGGCACGGCCCTCGGGATGCCGCCAGGATCGTCGCGTCCACCAGCTGGGTCGGGCCGGCGACGCTGTCCCGGTCGGAGGCTGGCAGTCGGCGCGGCGCGCCCGAGGGCCACAGCAGCAACGCAGCGACAACCGTCGCCACCACGAACGGCGTGACCGCCGCCGCCAGCACCAGCCGGGCCCAGCGACTGACCGGCTTCGCCGGCCCGCCGTCGCCGTGGCCGTGGCCAGGGTTGTGGTGGCGGTTGTGGTGGCGGCTGAGCTTGTGGCTCTGGCCGGGGCTGTGGCTGGGCTCGCGCACCGGACCAGTGTGGCCGTTGCGTTCCGATGATCAATAGTGGTCGTTGGAACGCATCCCAGACCTTTCGGTCTGGAAGGTCCGTCACGTCACCAAAGCGCGCGGGCTTCAGCGTGAGGACGGTCTCTCGTTTCCGCCCGCCGCGTCAGCGGTGGGGTTGCGCCACCTGCCCGGTGGCGACGACCAGCTCAACCGCCACCGAAACCACTACCGCCACCGCGGGGCCTCCGCGTCATCCGGAACAAGGGCACCAACCTCGCCCATGATCCCTCGAACCGGACGAACGCCGGCGGACCCGGCGGCGAGGCGCTTCCCGCCGGCGCACCTCCCGCCAGCGGCCAGGCAGCCACTGACCTGCCCCGATCACGCTCCGCGGTGACTGAAACGTCGGGAATGATACGGACGCGCCGACGATGGGTAGCTGTGGTGGCTCACCGAACCGGGCGAACCGGTCCCGATGCTCCACGACGATCGTTGCCACATCGGGATCGCGGAACAGCGCGAGGAACGTCCCCCGCTCGCCGTTCAACACCGACCCGACCTCGGTCACGACACAGCCACCGGAATGCCCTGCTCGCCAGTCCACGCAGAGAGCCGAGCGACGCGCCGGCCAAGATCGGCCCGCTGGTCGGCGGACGACACCCGCGCGTACACCACCGCGACGTTGGACGCATGTCGCGGCCGCGTACCAGCGGCGCGCGGTGACATACGCCACGCCCCGCGACTCCGCCCACTCCTTGAGGTTCAGATGACCTTGTAGATGCCCAAAGCACGCTAGAGATCGCCAATCCGGCAACAGTTGCAACCCCGCCACCGAGGCCCGCCGCGGGCGCCTACTCCGCCGGCTCGGCCCGGCCGACGTAGAGGCGGCGGACGACGTCCTCGATGTCGGGCTCCTCGACGGTGAAGTCGCGGACGTCGGCCCGTTCGGCGATCGCGGCGAACACCCGGGCCGCCGTGGTCGCCTCCGCGTCGAACGCGAGGCGCTGGCGCAGGCCGCCCGCCTCGCTGGACAGGTGGCGGGCGGCGGGGATACCGGTCAGGTCCGGGCCGGGTTCGGCCAGGTCGACGGCGAGCACCCGCTCGGCGCCGGCCGCCCGGCCGAGGCCGGCCGCCCGGCCGAGGCCGGCCAGGTCGCCGTCGTAGGCCAGCCGGCCCCGGTCGATGACCAGCACCCGGTCGCACAGCCGCTCGACATCGCCCATGTCGTGGGTGGTCAGCAGCAGCGTGGTCCCGTGGGACCGGCGCTGTTCGATGAGGAACTCCCGCAGCCGCTGTTTGGACAGGACGTCCAACCCGATCGTCGGCTCGTCCAGGATGACCAGCCGGGGTGCGTGCAGCAGCGCGGCCGCGATCTCGGCTCGCATCCGCTGGCCGAGGGAGAGCTGGCGGACCGGGGTGGCCAGGAACTCCGCCATGTCGAGGCGCTCGACCAGCTCGTCGGTGCGGGCCCGCTCGAGCCCGGCCGGCAGCGCGTGGATGGCGGCCAGGATGCGGAACGACTCCCGCACCGGCAGGTCCCACCACAGTTGCGAGCGCTGGCCGAACACCACGCCGATCTGGCGGGCGAGGCGGCGGCGGTCGGCGACGGGCCGCAGGCCGCAGGTCGTCACCGTCCCTCTGGTCGGAACGAGGATGCCGCACAGCATCTTGATCGTGGTCGACTTGCCGGCGCCGTTCGCGCCGATGTAGCCCACGGCCTCGCCCGGCTCGACCCGGACGCTCAGGTCGTCGACCGCCGTGAGCTCGCGCCGGCGAACGCCGTCACGGACGCGGAAGCGCCGGGTCAGACTGATCGTCTCGATGATCGGGTTCACCCGCCACCTCCCTGGTAGTGGCGGACGCCCCAGCGCCAGAACGCCAGCGCCATCCCCCAGGCCCACAGCGCCGCCAGCGGCCCGCACCAGCCCAGCCAGGTCGGGAACCAGTCCGGGCCCGGCCGGCCGAGCAGGCGCAGGGTCGGCAGAAAGCCGCAGAACGCCATCGGGACGGCGAACCCGAACAGCGCTTTCAGCGGTCGCGACCAGACCGAGGCCGGCTGGGTGGCGGCGTAGCGGCCGCCGTAGACGAACGCGTTGGTCATCTCCGCCCCGTCGACCAGGAAGAACTGGGCTCCGGCGGCCCAGACGAACAGTGCGGCGAACATCGCGATGCCGCTGGCCAGGGCGAGCGCCAGCAGGCCCACGCTCGTCACGCCCCAGGGGATGTCGTTGAGGGCGAGGCCGGCGGCCAGCACGACGAGGCCGGCGGCCGCCCGGGCCAGCCGGCGCAGGGTGATGTCGCCGGTGACGAGCTGGGCCAGCAGCGGCTGCGGGCGCAGGTAGAACACGTCCAGGGTGCCGGCGCGCAAGTAGACCGCCAGCTCGTCGCAGTGGCCGAAGGCCACGTCGGCCAGGGAGAACGCCAGGTCCGCCAGGCCGAAGACCAGCAGGATCTGGTGGAACTCCAGGCCCCCGAGGTGGGTGACCGAGCGGAACAGCACCCAGATCTCGCCCAGCTCGACCACGGCGGCCAGCATCGAGCTGACCAGGTCGAGCGCGAAGTTGGCCCGGTAGGACGTCTGCGAGCGGGCCCGGGCGGCCAGGACCACCCGGTACGGCCGCAGCCGGGCCCCGAGCCCGACCGCGGCCCCGGGCGCAGCCCCGACCGCGGCCCCGGGCGCAGCCCCGACCGCGGCCCCGGGCGCAGCCCCGACCGCGGCCCCGGGCGCAGCCCCGGCGGCCTCAGCCACCCTGCACCTCAAGCTGGCGGCGGCCGGCGCGGGTCATCGCCTGGCCGATCGCGCCGACGGCGACCAGCCAGGCGAGCTGCACCGCGAGCCGGCCCAGCGACCCGGCCAGGTCGGCCCGGCCGCTGAGGACGTCGACCGGGAACATCATCATCGACGGGAACGGTGTCGCGTAGGCCGCGATGCGCAGGTAGCTGGGAAACAGCGGGATGGGCACGAACAACCCGGCCAGGAATCCGGAGACGACCATGTAGCAGATCTGGACGCCTCGGTTCTCGACCAGCCAGAATCCGCACACGCCGACCAGGTAGACGGTCGCGGCCGACAGCACGATCCCGAGCAGCAGGCTGAGCGCGCCGAGCGGATAGGCCGCCGGCGAGTTCGGCGCGGTCATCCCGATGATGACACCGATGAGAACCGTCGGTATCCCCCGCGGGATCAGCGCGAACAACGCGCGGCCGACCTCGGTCGTGATCTCGGCCGCCTGGACGTCCAGCGGGCGCAGGAAGTCGACCGCGATCGACCCGTCCTTCACCCGGACCGCGATCTCGGTCTTCCCGGTGTAGTTGATCGAGCCGAGCATTCCCTGGGAAATCCAGATGTAGGTGTTCATGCGGCCGACGTCGTAGCCGGCGAGTTCGCCGCCGGCGGCGCGGACCGTCGCGAACAACACCGCCACCTTCAGCAGGCCGAACGTCGCGTTGGCCACGAATCCGCCGGCTGCCGCCAGCCGGTAGGTCGACTGGCGGCGGAACCCGGCTCGCAGAAGCCGCCAGTAGACCCGGGCGGTCGCGCGAGCGCTTGCGCGCGCCGATACCTCGGCCGCAAGGCCCGCCGCGACCATCAGACAAACTTATCCGCGCCAAGCTCGGTGCGTCCCCGTCACGCCGAAGTAGGCAGGCGGGCGAGCGAGCGCGGCGAGAGCCAGGCCGGCGGCGAGCGGGCCCTCACCGGGGGACGGTGAACAGCGCGCCGAGGCCGCCGTCGGGCCTGGCGAAGCGCGCGTGGACGCCGGGTGGCTGCGTTGACTTCGCCCGCGGGCGAAGCCCTACCGTTACGTTCATGACCTTGATATCGGTCGGGGCGGCGGCGGAGCTCCGCGATGTCAGCGCCAACGCACTGCGTTTCTACGAGCGGGTGGCCGACCGGCGGGGACCGCGAGGGTGCGTTCGTAGTGTGGTTGCGTGGACGATTCGCAGGCCGTGACGGCGGCGCCGGGCCGGCGCGGCCGCCCGCGCGACCGTGACGTGGAGGAGAAGGTCTTCGACGCGGCCATGCTGCTCTACGCGCGCGACGGCTGGGCCGGGTTCACCTTCGAGGCCGTGGCCCGGGAGACCGGCATCGGCAAGCCGGCCCTCTACCGCCGGTGGAGCTCGCGCGGGGAGCTGCTCGCGCGGACCTTCGAGGCCCGGAGCTTCGTTGTCGACCAGATCGACACCGGCAGCCTGGCCGGCGACCTGCTGGCGCTGGCCCGCATGATCCTCGACCACATGCTCAGCCCGTACGGCCGGGCCGTGCTCCACATGCAGGTCGACGGGCCGCGCTACCCGGAGGTCTCCCGGTCGACGGCCGCCTACCGGGAGTCGGTGTCGAGCGCCGCCCGCGAGATCGTCCGCCGCGGCCGGCGCCGCGGCGAGCTGGCGGCTGGCGTCTCACCGGCGCTCGTCCTCGACATCGTCGTCGGCGCGGCCATGAACCACGTCAACAGCGCGTCGCCCGAGCTGCTGCCGCGGATCACCGCGGGCGCGGACGACTTCGCGCACGCGCTGGTGGACTGCGTCGTGCGCGGCCTCGGGCCGGCGGCGCTCGGCCGCTGACCGCTTTCCGGCCCGGCGAGGCCATTGCGTACGGGTTCCGTACGTATTACCGTCGACCCGGTCAGACGGGCGGCGAGCGGCGGGAGCAGCGGCGGCATGGGCGAGAACGCGCTCACTCCGGAGGAGGCCCGGGCGTCCGCCCGGGCCTGGGTGTCGGAGCACTGGCACGGTACCGACGACGCGGCCTGGCGCGATGCCCTGGTCGAGGCCGGCTGGGCCGCGCCGACCTGGCCGGTCGGCCGCTACGGGCGGGGCCTGGCCCGGCCGGCCGCGCAGGCGGCGGTGGCCGAGTTCACCGCGGCCGGCGCGCCCGGCGCGGGGGTCGACATAGCGCCGTTCGGCGACAATCCGTGGCTCCATCTGCTCGGCAACACGCTGCTGGCCCACGGCGGCCCGGAACTGCGCGCCCGGTACCTGCCCCGGCTGCTCGCCGGCACGCTCGGCCGCGGCTGCCTGCTCTACAGCGAGCCCGGCGCCGGCTCCGACCTGGCCAGCCTGCAGACCCGGGCCGACCTGGTCGATCCGGACGTGGCCGGCGGCGAGTACGTCGTCAACGGCCAGAAGATCTGGACGACGGGCGGCCGCGGGGCCCGGTTCGGGCTCCTGCTGGCCCGGACGAACTGGGACGTGCCCAAGCACACGGGCCTCACCTTCTTCGTCATCGACATGAGCCTGCCCGGCATCGAGATCCGCCCGATCCGGCAGATCACTGGCGAGGCGGAGTTCAACGAGGTCTTCCTGACCGACGTCCGCGTGCCGGCCGACGCCGTCGTCGGCGCGCCGGGCGAGGGTTGGCGGGTGCTGCAGGTCGCGCTGGCCGCCGAGCGGGCCGGCATGGGCGCGATGGCGCGCGCCGCCGACGGGCCTGGCGGCCCCGGCGGGGCCAGCGGTGCCGGCGGGGCCAGCGGCGGGGCCAGCGGTGCCGGCGGGGCGAGCGGCGGGGCCAGCGAGTTGGCCACCCTGCGCGCGGCGGCCGAGGACCTGGTCAAGGCGGCCCGGGCGGCGGGCCGGCTGGGCGACCCACTCGTCCGCGACGAGCTGGTGAAGATCGTCTCCTGGCGGCTGACCAACACCTGGACCGGCCAGCGCGCCGCCGCCGAGGTCCGCCGGGGCTCGTCCTCGCTGGCATCCCTCGGCAAGCTGGCCGCGTCGCGGGTGCTGCACGCCGGCACGGACTTCGCCTTCCGGATGCAGGGCCGGGACTCACTCGTCTACGACGTCGACGACCCGCTGGCCTACCCGGTCGACCGAGCGCTGATGTTCGCGTTCATGAACTCCATCGGCGGCGGGTCCGACCAGATCCAGCGCAACATCATCAGCGAACGCGTCCTCGGCCTGCCCAAGGGCCACGAGCCCGACCGGGGCGTGCCGTTCCGCGACGTTCGCACGAGCGGCGCGACCCGTCCCGTCAGCCCGGCCTGAGGAGTCCCGGTGGAGTTCAGCGCGGAACAGCTGGAGCTGGGCCGGACCGTCCGCCGATTCCTGGCCGAGCGTTCCAGCGAGGCGGACGTCCGGCGGACGATGGCGACCGCCGCGGGCTACGACCTGGCGGTCTGGACGGCCATGGCCGGCCAGCTCGGCCTGCACGGCCTGGCCATCCCGGAGGAGTACGGCGGCCAGGGCTTCGGCTGGGTCGAGCTCGGCCTCGTCCTGGAGGAGATGGGCCGGGCGCTGCTGTGCGGGCCGTTCTTCTCCACCGTCGTCCTGGCGGCCACCGCGCTGCTGGAGTCCGGCGACGGGGCGGCGCGCAAGCGCTACCTGCCCGGCATCGCCGACGGCTCGCTGATCGCGACCCTGGCCCTGCCCGGCACCGGGCCTGAGCTGGACGTCCGGGCTGAGCCGGCCGACGCGGCCGACGGCCCCGCCGACGGCGGGTGGCGGCTGAGCGGCCGGGCGCCGCTGGTCACCGACGCTCACGTCGCCCACCTGCTGCTCGTGCCGGCCCGGACGGTCGACGGGCTCGGTCTGTTCGCGGTGGAGGCCGGCCCGGACCAGTCGGCAACCGGCGTCCGGGTGACGCCGCGCCCGACCCTGGACCAGACCCGCAAGCTGGCCGACGTCGAGCTCGACGCCGTCCCGGCCACCGCTGTGGGCCGCCCGGGCGACGGCGAGGCGCTGCTGGCCCGCGTCCTCGACCTGGCCGCGGTCGGCCTGGCGGCCGAGCAGACCGGCGGGGCCCAGGCCGCGCTGGACATGGCCGTCGAGTACATGAAGGTCCGGGTCCAGTTCGGCCAGCCGATCGGCGCCTTCCAGGCCCTCAAGCACATGGCGGCCGACGTCCTGGTCGAGATCGAGACGGCCCGCTCGGCCGCCTACTACGCGCTGTTCGCCGCGGCGCGGGGCAGCGACGCGCTGCCCGTCGCGGCGCCGCTGGCCGCCGCGTACTGCTCGGACGCCTTCGTCACGGCCGCCCACCAGAACATCCAGTTCCACGGCGGTATGGGCTTCACCTGGGAGGTCCCGGCCCACCTGTACTTCAAGCGGGCGCGTTCCAGCCAGCTGCTGCTGGGTGAGCCGGCGGCCCACCGAGCCCGGGTCGCCGACCGGCTGGGCATCTGACGTTCGGCCGACGCCGGGCAACCCGCCCGGCGGCTACGGGCCGTCGGCCGCACCGCGAGCCGTAGCGGAACCTGTGCACCAGCCGGGGACGGTGAACCCGGCCGCCCGCGCCGAAGTGACTCCGACCGCACCCGAACGGTGACAGCATGACCGCCAGGGCCCTGACCCTCGGTCGCTGTGAGGAGAGATCCGGATGGTGCTGTCGCCCCGGTTTCGCCGCGTCGCCGCTCTGCAGCGCGAGTTCGTCGACCGCGAGCCGGTGCTGGCGGCGTTCGCCGACGAGCTGACCCGGATCGGCGACGGGCCGCGAATCTTCAACGTGACCGGCGTCGGCGGCATCGGCAAGTCCCGCCTGCTGCGCGAGCTGAGCGACCGGGCCGCGGCGGCCGGCGGCGCCGGCGGCGGCGGCCACCGGACGGCCGCGCTCGACCTCCAGGTCCCAGCGCTGCGGCAGGCCGAGGACGCCCTCGCCGTCCTGCGCAAGGACCTCGGCGCGAAGGGTATCCGGTTCGACCGCTTCGACATCGCCTACGCCGTTCTGTGGCAGCGGCTGCACCCGCACCTGCGGGTCAGCCGCGAGACCCTGGCCTTCCTCGACGACAGCTCGATCGTCACCGACATCCTCGACAGCATGTCCGGCCTGCCGGTCTTCGGGACGGCCCGCGGCCTGGTGAAGGCGCTCGGGCACGGCTCGTCCGACCTGCGCCGGCGGCTGCGCATCCGCGGCGACAGCACCCTGAACGCCCTCGACGACCTCCCGAACGCCGAGCTCGTCGACGCCGTCACCTACCTGTTCGCCGAGGACCTGCGCGAGTCCACCGCCAGCCGCCCCTACGTACTGGTCTTCGACAGCTACGAGGCGCTGGTCCCGACGCCGGTGCGCGGAGGCCGCACGCAGCTGGCCGACGAGTGGCTACGCGACCTCGTCGGCCAGCTCGACCGGGGCCTGACGGTCATCGCCAGCCGCGAGCCGCTGCGCTGGGATCTGCACGACGCCGAGTGGGAGCCGCTGATCACCGTCCAGCACGTCGAGGGTCTGCCGATGCGGGCCCGGCTCGACCTGCTCGACGCCGGCGGCATCAGCGACGCCGCGCAGCGGCGGACCATCGCCGAGGCCAGCGCCGGCCTGCCGTTCTACCTGAACCTGGCGGTAGACACCTACGAGCAGACCGGGGGCAGGGTCAGCGGCCCGCTGGTTGACCAGCAGGAGATCCTGGTCCGCTTCCTGCGCAACGTTGCACCGGACGAGATCCGCTCCCTGGAGATCCTCAGCCCGGCTCGGATCTTCGACTACGACGTGTTCGTCCTGCTCGCGAACTCCTTCCACCTCCCCGCGCACCGGCTGGCCTGGGAGTCGCTGACCGCCTACTCGTTCATCTACCCGGCCCAGAGCGCGTTCCGGCTGCATCAGCTCATGCGGGCCGCGGTAGGCGAACGGCTGTCGGCGGCCGCCGCCCGCGACATCCACCTCCTGCTGCGCGACCTGTGGGACGGCCGGGCCGGAACCGAAGACGGCGCCCGGGCGGTCCGGGAGGCCGCCTACCACGCGCTGCACAGCGGCGAGGCGACCGGCGCCGACCTGCTGCGCTACGCCGATCTCGCCGTCCGCCGCGGCGCCCACGGCGCCGCCGGCGGCATCAGCGACGACCTCGCCGCCTACCTGAGCAGCCGAGCGGCGGCGGGCGAGCCGGACGACACCGTCCTAGCCGACACCGTGCGGGCCGACACGCTGACCTGCCTGCGGGCCGAGGCCGCGGTCCGCCTCGGCGACGCCGCCACCGCCGTCGAGCTCACTCCCGTCCCGAACGCCAGCGAGGTGACGACCGTCGTCGGGGCACGCCTGGCCGTCGCCGCCGGCCACGGCCGCCGCATCGCTGGCGACACCGCGGCCGCGCTCGCCATCTACACCCACGCCTGGGTCCACGCGGCCGGCGGCCCGCGGCTGACGGCCGGGCTGTGGGCCGCTGACCTGCACATGTCCCAGGGCCGATTCCGCGACGCCGAGACGCTTGCCGTCGCGCTGGAAGCCCTCGCCCCGCCCGAGGACGCCGAGCTGCTGGGCGACATCGCCCGGCTGCGCCACCTCGCCCACCGGTTCGCGTTCGACTTCCCGGCCGCCGCCCACCACCTCGACCTGGCCGAGGCGCACTACCGCCGGGCCGACAGCGTCCTGGACCTGGCCAACATCGCCACCAACCGGGCCGAGCTCAACGCCCTGACCGGGGCGGCCAGTGCCCAGGCCGATGCGGCGGCCGCGATCGAGATCCAGCGGGACATCGGCGCGCTGCACGAACTAGGAAAGACCTACACGGCCCTCGCGCTCGCCCACCTGCGCGCCGGCCGGCTGGCCGAGGCCGACACCGCGCTGCGCGCCGCGTTCACCGCGCTCGACCAGGCCGGCTACCGCTCCGGCCGGGCGCGGGCCGAGTTCTACCAGGGCCTCGTCCAGGCCCGCCGCGGCCGGATCGACGAGGCGGTCGAAACCCTGCGGCACACGGTGGCCGAGCTGGAGGCGGCCGAGGTCTACCCGACCGTGGTCATCGCCGCCGCCCACGCCGCGACCGTCCTCGGCGTCGACGACCCCGAGCTGACCGCCGCCGCCCGCCGGGCCGAGACGGCGATCCAGCCGTTCGACGAAACCGGGACCGGGCCCGGCGGCGTCGACGAGATCAGCCGCCGGGTCCGAGCGTTCACCGGCGGGCTGCTCGACGGCGCGGTCACCGAGCCAGCCCGGCTCTACCGCGAGGCCGCCGGCCGCGCCGACACCGCCTCCGGCTTCTACCACCACAACGTCCGCGCCCGCACGCCCCATGGCGACGTGATCGTCCGGATTCCGATCGCCGGCAGCGACACGATGGACCTGACGATCTGGCCCGAGGACGCCATCCTGCGGGCGTTGCGCGGCCAGATCACCCACGCGCCGCGCCTGCTGTACGCGTCCGCGCGGCCCGCCTTCGACATCCACGAGTTCATTCCCGGCGCGCTGCTCGACGACCTCGCTCCCCGGGGCAGCGCCGTCCCGCCGCACGTGATCGGCGACGTCGTCGACCTGTTCGGCCGGCTCGGCGCGATCCCCGCCGACCGGGTCCCCCCGCCGCCACCCGACTGGCCCGCCGACGGCAACACCACCGACTTCGCCCGTCGCCTCTCGGCCGTCACGGCGACCGTCCACCGCCGGTTCCAACCCGAATTCGGCGGCCTGTTCGCGGCCCTGGGCATCCCCGACGATCCGCTGGGCGCGATCGAGCGGAGCTGGACCACCCTCCATCCACGGCCGTTCCGGCTCCTGCACACCGACGTCCACCGCAAGAACTTGATCGTCAACGACGGCGAGACGTACTTCCTCGACTGGGAACTCGCCCTGTGGGGCGACCCGGTCTACGACCTCGCCGTCCATCTGCACAAGATGGCCTACCAGGCGGACGAACTCACCGCCCTGCTCGCAGGCTGGACGGAGACGGTGACCGGGCCCGCCGCCGCGCACTGGCGGGAGGACCTCGACACCTACCTCGCCCACGAGCGGGTCAAGTCCGCGATCGTCGACACCGTCCGCTACACGAAGCTGCTCACCCAGCCCGGCCCGAACCCCGACGACCACGCCGACCTCATCGACAAGCTCACCGCGAAGCTCGGGGCCGCGCACACCGGCGGCGTCGGCTGGCCGTCGCGCACCCCGCCCGACCGCGCCACCGTGATTGCCGCCATCGGAGCCTGGGCCGAGCTCCAGCCCGAGTGACCACTCTCGCCGACGGCGCGCCGGCGGCGCGCCGACTCAGCGGACGACGTCGAAGACCTGCTTCTGGATGCCGTTCGGGTAGGCCTCGAACTCGACCAGCTTCAGCATCGTCTTGTCCTTGTCCGTTTCGCTGAACAGCCGCTTTCCCGCGCCCAGCAGCACCGGGAACACCAGCAGGTGGTAGCGGTCGACCAGGCCGGCGTCGGCCAGGCTCTTCCCCAGGGTCGCGCTGCCGTGCACCGAGATCGGGCCGCCGTCGGTCTCCTTGAGCGCCGCCACCTCGTCCAGCGAGCGGAGAATCGTGGCCGGCCACCGCTCGTCCGGCTCGGCCAGCGTCGTCGACACGACGTAGCGCGGCATTGCGTTGTAGCCGGCGAACTCCGCCGTCATCGTCGGCCAGACCGGAGCGAACGCCTCGTAGCTCGTCCGCCCCATCAGCAAGGCCCCGGCCTCCTCCTGCTCGCGCCCCTTGATCTCGTACGCCGCCGGGTCGAACTCGATGTCCTTGAACGTCCAGCCCGTGTTCCGGTAGTCCGCCTCCCCGCCCGGAGCCTCCATCACACCGTCCACCGACACGAACGCGGTCACAATCAGGCTGCGCATATCTTCGACTCTCCTCTGCGGCGACGTGAACTTCTCCAGCGACAAGGCACTCGGTTCCGCCATTCTCGCGTTCCGGCTGAACAGCGCCTCACGGTGTCCTCATCGGTAACGACGCGGGCCGAACCACGAACTCATCGCCGCCGGCGGAAAACCTCGCGCGACCACGGGCCCCGTCGCGCCAGCGTGCGTGCAGGCGTGGCCCGGGACCGCCGTCGCTGATAGGACGGAGACGAGACTGACGGCACCAACCCTCACGAGCAGCGCTGAGCAGAGCTGAGCAGAGCTGAGCCGAACAGGGCGTCGTGGGCGTCATCGGCCCGTGGAACTTCCCGGTGAGCCCGTCGTGCAGCCGGCGGCCGAGGCACTGGCCGCCGGCAACCGGGTGATGATCAAGTTCTCGCACCTGCCGGAGCGGACGGCGGAGGTGTTCGCGGCCGCGGTGGCCGCGCACCTGTACCCGGACGAGGTCACGGTCATCCGGGGCGGACTGGACACCGCCCGCGCGTTCTCCACCCTGGCGTTCGACCACATCTTCTTCACCGGGTCGGCCGCCGTCGGCCGCCAGATCGCGGCGACGGCCGGCGCGAACCTGGTGCCGGTCACCCTCGGGCTGGGCGGGAAGAATCCGGCGATCGTCGCGGCCGACGCCAACCTGGCCGCGGCCGCCGAGCGGATCGCCGCCAACCGGTTGATCAACGGCGGCCAGGTGTGCCTGTGCCCGGACTACGCGCTCGTCCCGGCGGACCGCCTCGACGCGTTCGTGGACGCCTACCGGGACGCCGTCCGGCGCATCTTCCCGACGTACCTGGCCAACCCGGACGTCACGACCATCGTCAACGACGCGCGATACCGGCGGGTCATCGGCCTGGTCGAGGACGCGGTGGCCAAGGGAGCCACCGCGATCACCATGGCACGTCCGGCGGTTGGCGGAGCTGCGCGCTCTCGGCGTCGACCAGTTCGCGCTCTACCTGCAGCACGACGCGAAGGACGCCACCCTGGCCGGCTACGGCGAGCACGTCATCGGCGCGGTCAACGCCCGCGCCGCCG
>Ga0207710_10000602_pt1 | contig 21021 bp, 16 predicted proteins | sample KBSS24metaG_FD_184400 | JGI IMG/M metagenome (GOLD analysis project Ga0207710, IMG submission 184400) | Switchgrass rhizosphere microbial communities from Kellogg Biological Station, Michigan, USA - KBS S2-4 metaG (SPAdes) (version 2) | ecosystem: Host-associated > Plants > Roots > Rhizosphere...
TGATTTCGGAAAGTCGTCGCAGCAGCGCGCGTGGTTTGGCGCTGAAGGCGGCGAGATGAATTACTACTTCTTCCATGGCCCATCAATCAAAAAGATTCTCGGCCGCTACGCCGACCTCACGGGCCACATGCCGTTGCCGCCGCTCTGGGCGCTCGGCAATCAACAGAGTCGCTGGAGCTATTATCCCGACACGATGGTTGAAGAAGTCGTGAACGAGTATCGCAAGCGCGACTTGCCGCTCGACGTAGTGCATCTCGATATCGACTACATGCACGGCTATCGAGTCTTTACGTTCGACAAAGACCGATTTCCCGATCCAAAAGCACTGACAGACAAGCTGGCTCGTCAGGGCGTGAAGGTTGTGACGATCGTCGATCCCGGCATCAAGCATCCGGTGGACAAGAACGAGCGTTATCACGCGTTCGATCAGGGACTCGAGAAAAACTACTTTCAGCGCCGTCGCAATGGCGATCTGTTTGTGCCGCGCGTCTGGCCCGGCGAGAGTGTTTTCGTCGATTACACGTTGCCTGAAGCGCGTCGCTGGTGGGGTGAGCTCCATCGCGTTTACACCGACAACGGCATCGCCGGCATTTGGAACGATATGAACGAGCCGTCTGACTTCGTCGACCAGACGGGCAAGAACCAGTTGGATGTGGTCAGCTACGACGAAGGCGAGAAATCAACGCATGCGAAGAATCGAAATACGTTCGCGCTGTTGATGTCGCGTGGGACTTACGAAGGACTCGAACGACTGCGGCCCGACCGCCGGCCGTACGTCATCACGCGCGCGGCATATGCGGGTATTCAGCGTTACGCGACGATGTGGACTGGCGACACGAACAGCACGTGGGATGCTTTAGCGCTTAATATCCCGATGTTTACTTCGCTTGGTTTGTCAGGCGAGCCGTTTGTTGGCAGCGACGTCGGTGGATTTATCGGTCGTGGCAATGGCGAGCTGCTGGTGCGATCGTATCAGGTTAGTTTTCTCGCGCCGTTTTGTCGTAACCATAAAGTGATCGATGGGTACGATCAGGAGCCGTGGCGCTTCGGCAAGTATTACGAAGACATCATTCGCAAGTATCTGAAACTGCGCTACTCGTTGATGCCATATCTCTACACGGCATTGGAGGAAGCGCATCGCACAGGCGTGCCGCCGTTTCGGCCATTGTTGCTCAACTACCAGGACGATCCGAGTACGTACAATCTCGACGACCAGTTTATGGTCGGCAACGATCTTCTCGTCGCTCCGATCATGAAACCTGACGTGACGCGCCGTCTGGTTTATCTGCCGTCGGGTAGTTGGTATGACTACTGGACGAACAAGAAATACGCAGGCGGGACGATGATCAGCGTCGACGCGCCGCTCGATGTTGTGCCGATGTTTGTGCGCGCCGGGGCGATGATCCCGATCTGGCCATCGCTCAATTACATCGGCGAAAAGCCCGTGAGTACCATTTCATTCAATATCTATCCTGATGATTCCGGCTTGGCCTCGGCGACACTTTACGAAGATGATGGTTTGAGTCCGTCTTACAAGACTGGCGTCTTCCGCCGCACCACGTTCACTGCACGACGCGGACCGGGGGGAATTACCATCTCTATGGAATGGGCCGAGGGCAGCTACATTCCTGGCCCACGAAAATTCAGCTTCGTCGCGAAGACCGGCGAACGCGTCAATTTTTAGCCACGGATGGACACGGATCCGTGTTCATCCGTGGCAAATAACTCTTACAACGACTCAAGGAACGAGATTAGCTGTTTCTTTTGAGTCGGGGTCAACGCAGCGTAACGATTGCGTACCTGCGTTGCCTCACCAGCGTGACGTAGGATCGCTTCATTGAACGTCAGCGATTCGCCGTCGTGCATGAGGTTTGTGCGTGTGCGCACGCCCCAGAGTGGCGCGGTGCGAACACGCGTGCGCGTGATTGGACCACCGTTCTGAACGATGAAATCTCCGGTGCCAATGTCATGCATCAGGAAGTCACCGAACGGGTGAATGGTTTTGCGGGCCAACGCCTCGGGCACGCGGAACGCACCGCCATTGATCGGCTGGCACCGATTCGCCGTCGTGATCGACGGCACGTGACAAACGCTGCAACTGTATTGGCCATTCATCGACTCAAACAGCGCCGCGCCTGCCTTGATATCAGTCACGAACTGCTTCTGGATGTCGCGATCCTGAGGCGGCGCCTGCGTCGCACGCATGAACTCCGCAAATACCTCCACATCCTGCTCGACGTCTTCACCACACAAGATTGATGGATCGTCTTCGCACGGAGTGTTATCCGGAACGACGTCAAAAATGGTTCCGAAACCAACGAACCTTCCCAGTGACGTGTTCTCATCGCGCACCAGAAAATTCGTGATGCCGATTTCGTTCAGGTACGCATCGCCTGAGAACGAAAGCAAACTGGCGTGCTGGTTTTTCCAACCAAAGCGACCAACGCGCAATCTGCCACCGGCCTCGAGCACAGGCACGTTGATTACGAGTCCATGAACTTCCTGGTTGGTCTGTCCTTTTTGTTTGTTCGCGATCGCTATCAGCGTGCCGTCAGCAATCGCTTCGACGAAACCGTCACCGAGCGTGTTGAGCGACGTGCGAAATGTTCGTGTCGGCTCTTCGTCGGTAATTGCAGTGCCGCCCGGAATGATCGCCGCAGTGAACAGTGGCGGCACACGTTCCTGCACTTTCGCGCTCTTGTGATCGTCACTGTAATTCGGCGTCGGGATGCCACGGTTGTTGATTAATGAGCCGCCTGGCGCATCGAAGAAAGTGTTGTCTTTGGTGTGTCCGGCACGCAGCTCCGTGATCTGGCTGATGGCGCCGGTGACCGGATTCTGGTGACACTCGCGACACGATTGCGCGTTGTAAACTGGTCCGAGCCCGTCGGCGACTTCGTCAACGTCTTCGAATATCGCCTTGTCATCTTCGAAAGTTCCCGGTACTGGCTGGGCGCAATCCTCCAACGGTTTCCCCTGCGGAATCAGACCGTTGGTCTCGCCGTCGAAGCCGTTTGCGAGAGCTTCGCTAAACGGCGGCTGCGTACATGTCAGATCTACGACGCCGGTGTTTGTGGTCTTAGCGGCTTCCGGAGTGTCCGTTGTACTGAAGGTATATGTCGTGGTGTCGTCTTCGGCTACTCCTTCAAGATCGACTGAGCCGGTTGTGTAAGTAGAGTCAGTAGTCTTCGCGACGTTCGCCTGATCGGCTTGTTGTGTCGTTTGAAGAGCTGCGGTTACGGTGGGAACAGTACGATTGGTGGCAGGCAAAATCAGGAGAGCTGCCAGGATCACGCCTAATGCAATAAACCTAAAAGCACTCATTTGTTCTCCTCGATAGTGGATACAATCCACCGGTAGACGGAAAGTTTGGGCTTTCCATCGGACAGAGATAGAGGGCACAACTAAAGCAAGGGCTAAAACCTGGAGAACGGATCGTAAGCAGAGCGCGTGCGTCGTACAGACTGGTCGGGAAGGGTTGGAGAATGTCTGGCGGCGGATCTTCGCCTGCTAAAGTCTTGTCGTCTCAACTCGGACCAGACGCGGATTGAGTTTTGAAGGCTCTCACTGGTCGTTGAAGCGTGGCGAAAGAATAAACCTGTTTCTGACTTTGTCAAATTACATCATTGTTACAAAGCTATCGCGCAGAGTTCGCTGCGCGTTCGAGAACGATATCGAAGACGCCCGTTTGAAACTTCTGACCATTCACCTCACGATCTTCAACTGCGATCGCATTCTCGATTCGATACATCGGATCGTTCTTGTGTGGGTCGCCCTGGAAATGAATCTCAGTCACGAGTGGTTGATAGCCAGGACACACCGCGACGAGATGAAAATGAGCGCAGCGCCAGAAGTCACCGTTGGGATTGGGTCGATAGGGAATCGGGCGAATACTCTCCAGTTCGTACAATCCAGACTCCGAAGAGATCAGTCGGCCACGATTGCGAAAGTCGGTAGTGCCGTTTGAATACTTCTCCTGCATGTCGACATGCCAGAAGTCCAGTACGACACCCGGCAGCGGGCGCTTTGTATCGTAAGCCCAGACGCGACCGGAGAGTACGAACGTCGTGCCGGGTTCGCCGGGCACACTCAGCTTGCCTCGAAATGGCGCGCCCGTTCTGTAGAAAGGTCCGTACGGCTGTGGCGTTACCTTCCTCAACTCGCCTTTGGGCGTGATCTCCTGTTGTGCCGGTCCCATCTGAATAAACACGCCGTTTGAAGCATCGCGATTTACTTGCTGCGTGGGCTGCGCGTGTGAACACAGAACGAGACCCGACACGCCGGTAGCAGCGAGTCCGAGGGAGGTCTGGCGGAGAAAATTTCGTCGTGTTGAATCAAACATGTTTTGGCTCCTGTAGCGTAGAAACACCGTAGCACGGATTTTTGTGGTAAACATGTGACGAAATGGCCTGAGCTGGTGACGAAAAGGGAAGGTATATGGCGCTAAGATTTTGTCTGGGAGTTTGTCTCGTCGTCCTGTTTGTGTTTGGGTCGGTACCGGCGCAGGTCCCACAAATCAATGCACGTTTGGTTACTGATGAAGCCGAAGCTGTGCTTGTCGTGCTCGCGAAACGCAAGGCGAATCAGGCGATCGCCGAAACTGACTGGCAGCGAATTTTTCAGAGCGAAGGTTATGTGCGACTGAAGAAGCGCGAGACTTCCATGCAGCGTTCGTTCGAAGACGCTGACTTCAAGAAATTCGTGTTGTCTGACGAATTGGCCCAGCGGGCGCCGTCGCTCGAAGAAACACTCGCGCGTTGGAAGAGCGCTGACGTTTCCGGTGCGGCGCGATTGGCGCTCACTTATTTACCGAAAGACGCGCAGATCCGCGCGAAGATTTATCCGGTGATCAAGCCACGCGAAAACAGTTTTGTGTTCGAGGTGAAAGAGGATCCCGCGATCTTTCTTTATCTCAATCCGGCAGTGAGTCAGAAGAAGTTTGAAAACACGCTCGCGCATGAGCTGCACCATATCGGCTACGGCGGTAGTTGTCCGGCAACTGGCACTGCCGAGGAGATCAAAAAGTTGCCGGCGAATGTGCAGACCGTAATCACGTGGGTAGGTGGATTCGGTGAAGGATTCGCGATGCTCGCCGCCGCGGGTGGTCCAGACGTTCATCCACACGCAGTCAGTAACGCTGACGAGCGCGCGCGTTGGGACAAGGATGTCGCAAATTTCGATGACGATTTGAAGAAGGTGGAACAGTTTTTCCTCGACATCCTTGGAAACAAGTTAACTGAAGATCAAATTCAGAAGACCGCGTTTTCGTTCTTTGGTATCCAGGGACCGTGGTACACGGTGGGATGGAAAATGTCGGTTCTGATCGAGAAGACTTTCGGGCGCGCGAAGCTGATCGAATCTTTCTGCGATCAGCGTAAGTTACTCGAGACATACAACGAGGCTGCCGCGAAATACAATCGCACTTCGGCCAAGCCTTTGCCGCTGTGGTCCAAGTCTATTGTCGACGCGTTACGGGGATAAGGATTTCGCGGCGACCGAACATGCGTGCGTCGATCGAGAATGCGCCCGGGCCGAGTAAGGCGATCACGACTGCGAGCACCACGATGTCGACGTCTTGAATCGGATAAGGCTTCGTCCAAAAAGCGAGGCCAAGCGAAAGTAATCCAATCAGGACTGCTGCGATCGGAGTAACAAACCCAAGCAACAGACAAGCGGTGCTGGCGAGGAGCAGCACAACGATCGACCATCCCGCGACACTCTCGACTGCTCGTAGGTAAGCAAGCGTTTGCACGATCACCGTCACTCCAACGAGCACACGCAGCAGCAGCAAACCAAAACCCGGCCATCTATCGGGAAACGCAGAGAAGAACCGTTGCAGATGAGTATCTCCTTTACCGGAAAACTCTATCTGTTCTGAAAAAAGGATGAATCAAGAGATGCAGGTAACTTTGGATACCACTTTGGTGTTATGCCACAAGAGGCACAGAAGAATTTTAGCCACAAAAAGGCACAAAAACACAAAATGCTTGAATGAGTTAAGGCGCGTAATTCTCCTACGGAAGGGTTAGGCGCCTTAACTTCTCAAAGACTCTTTTTGTGTTTTTGTGCCTTTTTGTGGCTAGAGTTGGATGATGCCGCGGCGGACGCCGATGGCGACGGCCTGTGTACGGTCGGCGGCGCCGAGCTTTTCCATGATGTGTTTGATGTGAACTTTGACGGTCTCTTCCGAGATGAAGAGCCGCTCGGCGATCTCACGGTTTCGATTGCCGTCCGCGACTTCACGCAACACTTCGACTTCACGCTCCGTCAGCCCTTCATCACTCATGTGCTCGAGCAGTTGAGACGCTATCTCCGGCGGGATTCGTTTCTTCCCGGCGTGAACCTGACGAATCACGTCCAGCAATTCTGAAGGAGGCATGTTCTTCAGCAGGTAGCCGCGCGCGCCTGCCTGCAGCGCACGTTGGACTTCGACGTCACCTTCAAAAGTCGTGAGCATTACGAGACGAGCTTCGGGAAACTCACTGCGGATCGCGATCAACACGTCGATGCCACTCATGTCCGGCAGTCGCAGGTCCAGCAGAGTAACGTCCGGCACGTGTTCCTTGAACTGTTGAATCGCCTCACCGCCCGTCGCTGCTTCACCAACGAGCACCATGTCCGGTTGATTGTTCACGAGGGCGGCGATGCCTTCGCGCAGCAACGGATGATCATCAACACTGAAGACTCGAATCGGTTGTTTATCGCTCATGGTTCTAATTCGCTTTCTGAAACGCGACGTGACTTGGAATCAATAGTTCGACTTCTGTTCCGGCATTGGTGCGACTCAAAACTCTCAGCCGCGCGCCGATACTTTCGGCACGCTCGCGCATGCCTGCGAGTCCCCAGTGTCCGTCTTTACCAGTTTGCAGCACTTGCTGATCGATCCCGGTGCCGTCGTCACGGACCAGGATACGCAAATGCTTGGTGGCGTATTCGAGCTCGACCTCGATCTTACTCGCATGCGAATGACGAAACGCATTCGCCAAAGCCTCGCGGCCGATACGATAAGCTTCATCGCGAATGATCGGGTGCAACTCGCGCGGCGCTCCCTCGACGATCACGCGGTAGTCTTTCACCTGTTCGTTGCCAAACTCCTGTGCGGCTCGCGAGAACGCGGTTTCCAAACCGTCGGCATTACCACTCGTCGAACGAAGACCGCGCACCGCGTCGCGTCCTTCGTCAATAACCTGGCTCATCAACTGCATCACCCGGGCGACGAAAGGTTTGGCAGGTGAGTCTTCCGCCAGGTGATCGTTGGCAACGTGCAACTGCATCGACGCGCTGACGAGTCCCTGCAAAAGAGTGTCGTGAAGATCCTGTGCGATGCGTGTGCGCTCGGCGAGTCGTTCTTCGAAACGGAGTGTGAGCTGAGTGTGAAGCTGGTGCATGCGCCAGCGATAAAGCGCAAACAAAGCAAACAGTGCTGCCAATACGAGCGAGAGTCGAAACCAACGCGTGCGCCAGAACGGTGGCCGGCCCTCGACGATCGCGACCGCCACAACGCCATGACCAGGCGCGGGCAGCGTGGATGTTATAAGTGCAGGCTCGTAATTGGATTCGACGAGCAGCGCAGCGTACTCGGTACCGAGATGTGTTTGATTACTCCAGGTCGAATTTGACTCGATTTTTGTAAACGTATGATCGGCGAAAGGCTGCACGTACCAGGCCCCGCTGCGCGCATACAGAACAATCTTTTGCTCACTGCTCGCGCCTTTAACGCGTCCGCTGATCTCGTCGAGCTCGCGTCCACCACCTTTCTCAGCCGGCGGCACAGTTGTGATCTCGATTGATGGTTGTATGTTCGAAACAGCACAACCACTGATCAAAACGGTCAATAGGCACACTACACCGATCGCTGGACCAGTACGACGCGGGATCATGATGAGACGATTATCTCCCATCCTGTGAATGCAAATCTAGCAGTCCTGTTTAAACCTGCACTACCTCAATAGTGTTAGCAAAAAAGTCTCCGATAGCGGGATGTTCAGCCACTTCTTTTTCAGTAACAATCTCCGGAAAAATTTATTGGAGGATTTATGGGCACGATCACCACCATGGACGGTACGCAGATTTATTACAAGGATTGGGGCACTGGCCAACCGATTGTTTTCAGTCATGGCTGGCCGTTATCGGCTGACGCTTTCGAAGATCAAATGTTCTTTCTCGCAGCGCGTGGGTTTCGCTGCATCGCGCATGACCGGCGTGGACACGGGCGCTCGAGTCAGCCCTCGAACGGGAACGACATGGACACTTACGCCGACGATCTCGCGGAGCTCGTCAAAGCACTCGATTTGAAAGACGCCGTTCATATTGGCCACTCGACCGGCGGTGGCGAAGTCGCGCGTTATATCGGTCGTCACGGCACTTCGCGGGTCGCGAAAGCGGTGCTGATCAGCGCAGTACCGCCGTTGATGTTGAAGACTGACGCAAATCCCGCGGGCTCGCCGATCGAAGTGTTTGATGAGATTCGTAAAGGAGTTCAAACCGATCGCTCGCAGTATTTCAGGGATCTTAGCGCGCCGTTCTACGGCGCGAATCGACCAGGCGCACAGGTTTCGCAAGGGCTGCGCGACTCCTTCTGGTTGCAGGGCATGCTGTGCGGATATCCGGGAGCTTACGAATGCATCAAGGCGTTTTCTGAAACAGATTTCACCGAGGATCTGAAGAAGTTTGATGTTCCCACACTGATCCTGCATGGCGATGACGATCAGATCGTTCCGATTGGCGCTGCGGCGTTGTTGTCGTCAAAAATCGTCAAGGGAGCGACGTTGAAAGTCTATCCGGGATATCCGCATGGAATGTGTCAGACAAAGAAGGATGTGATTAATGCGGATTTGCTGGCATTCCTGAAAGGTGAGAAGGCGGTATCAGCGTAGGTTGTTAGCCGCGGATTTCCGCGGCTAAAATCTCTACATGGGTAATCCGATTCACATTTTATTGCAGACCACGATTCCGAACGTTGCAGACGATTGGAATATCGATCGATTTTCTTTAATGCGTGACCATCTCGCTTTGCTCGGGTGTTACAAAGTCACGACGCGCAATCGCGAAGCGAACGCTGAAGGCGACGACAAAGTCCTGAGTGTTCTCGACACGACGGACGTCGACGAGCTCTGGCTGTTCGCGGTTGATACTGGCGATGGTTTGAGCAAGGCAGACTGTGAAGGCATCACGCGCTTTCACCAACGAGGCGGCGGGATACTGGCGACGCGCGACCATCAGGACCTGGGCTCATCATTGTGTACGCTCGGTGGTGTTGGTCGCGCGCATTTCTTTCACACGCAACACCAGGAGCCTGACGAGTCGCGCCGCGCTCGCGACGATCAGGACAACACGATGATCAGTTGGCCCAACTATCATTCTGGCGCGAATGGCGACTACCAGAGCGTCACGGTTGTTGAGCCCGTTCACGAGCTGTTGCGAGGGCCTTCAGGTGTTATTGAGTACTTCCCGGCGCATCCGCATGAAGGTAGTGTCGGCGTGCCTGAGAATGAAGATCGCGCGCGCGTGATCGCGAAGGGCGTTAGTCAGGCAAGTGGCCGCGACTTCAATCTGGTGGTTGCATTCGAATACCGCGACGATCGTCATGGTAATCGTCTGGGCCGGGCTGTAGCGGAGTCGAGTTTTCACCACTTTGTTGATTACAACTGGGACACATCCAAAGGTGGTCCGAGTTTTCTCTCCGAGCCTCCGGGCGACGAGATCAAGCGCGATCCAGGGCGCCTCGCCGGTATTAAAAACTACGTCACGAATCTCGCACGCTGGCTCGCTCCTGTGTTGTTGTTGGCGTTTGTCTTTACTGCGACGCAGGCCCAACCGAAGTCGGAGATAGTAAATGCTTCTGACGGTGTGCCGATTCATTATTCGGTGCAGGGGAAGGGTGAGCCGGCGCTGGTCTTCATTCATTGTTGGTCCTGCAATCGTCACTACTGGGACAACCAGGTGGCCGAGTTTTCCAAAACGTATCGGGTGGTCACGATCGATCTGCCGGGTCACGGTGAGTCGGGGCAGGGAAGGAAAACCTGGTCTATCGAGAGTTATGGCGACGACGTCAAAACAGTTGTCACGAAGCTCAATCTGAAACGAGTGGTACTTGTCGGTAGCTCGATGGGTGGACCGATCGCTTTGGAAGCAACCAGACGAATGCCGGATCGCGTGGTGGCGATTGTTCCAGTCGACACGCTTCAGAATGTCGACCAGAAAGTGCCCCAGGAGCAACTCGACGAAGTGTTCAAACAGATGGAAGCTGACTTCAAGGGCGCCAGCACGAGTTTGTTGAACCAGTTCTTCTTTTCACCTACAACTCCGGCGGCAATAAAAGAACGTGTGATCAACGACACGATATCGCGCCCGCCCGACGTGGCGCTGCCGATTCTCAAGGGCGTGTTTAGTTATGACGCCGCGGCGGGAATCAAAGAAGTTAAAGTGCCGATTCGCGCGATCAATGCAGATCGAGTTCCGACTGACGTTGCGGCGAATCGCAAATACGCGCCGCAGTTCGATGCCGTGATAATCAAAGGCACGGGTCACTATCCGATGCTCGAAGATCCGGCGCGCTTCAATCAGATGCTCGCGGAGATACTGCGCAACCTGCCACGTCAATAAATAATTAGCCACGAAAAGGCACAAAAAACACAAAGGTGGGCTTAGATCTTTTGTGTCGTTTGTGCCTTTTTGTGGCTAATATCGATCTCTGTCACGCGGCGGCGGATGTAGTTTTGTTCGACCTGATTAGTGGTGAGGGAGAGGGCGGTTTTGTAGGCGACGGTGGCTTCGTCGTAGCGATGCAGGCGTCGTAAGAGATCGGCGCGCGAGGCGTGGAAGAGATAATAATTTTGCAGCGCGCCGTTCTCGTCCGCAGCTTCGATTAAGCCCAGGCCGCGCTCGAATCCTTCCGACATCGCCACTGCGGCAGCATGATTCAACGCCACGATCGGCGAGGCCGTAAATCGCAGTAGCTCTTCATAAAGCGCGACGATTTGCCGCCAATCCGTTTCAGCGGCGGTCTGCGCTTCCGCGTGCACGGCAGCGATTGCGGCCTGGAGTTGATAGATTCCAACCCGTCGCAACCGCAACGCGCGCTGAACAAGATTCACACCTTCCGCAATCTCGCGTGCGTCCCAGCGCGTACGATCCTGTTCTTCGAGTGTCACCAACTCGCCGTCGTCGTTCACACGAGCATCGCGTCGCGAATCCTGCAAAAGCATCAGCGCGAGCAGGCCGAGGTTCTCCGGCTCGTCCGGCAGCAGCTCGCAGAGTACACGTCCTAAACGAATCGCTTCCGCGCACAGATCGTTTCTGATCAGATTTTGACCGGCGCTCGCGGCGTAACCTTCGTTGAAGATCAGGTAAATCACAGCCTGGACCGCCGAGAGTCGATCGGCGATGCGATCGACGGGCGGAATCTCGTACGGAATGCGTGCGAGACGGATCTTTTGTTTCGCGCGCACGAGACGTTGGGCCAGTGTCGGCTCAGGCAGCAGAAACGCGTGTGCGATCTCAGTCGTGGTGAGACCGCCGAGTGTGCGTAACGTTAGCGCGACCTGAGTTTCGCGGGTTAGCGACGGGTGGCAACAGGTGAAGATCAAACGCAGGCGATCGTCAGGATATTCCATCGCGTCGTCCAGCTCGGGCTCAACGTGAGGCTGTAATCGAGTCGCTTCAAAAGCGATCTGTGTTTCCTTGTCAGTGTGAGTTCGGTTGCGACGGATCGCGTCGAGTAGGCGTCGATGAGCGACGGTGGTTAGCCACGCGCCGGGACTGTTTGGCAGTCCTTCAAGTTCCCATTTCGAGGCGGCGGAGATGAAGGCTTCCTGCAAAGCTTCTTCGGCCAGATCGAACGAGCCGGAGATACGGATCAGCGTGGCGATGATTCGTCCGTACTCTTCCCGGAAAACCTGTTCGAGCGTCTCGCCTGCACGTGACATGCCGGCGAGACTATACACTTATTTTTATGCCGATGCCGGGGCCGCAGTCTCGACCAGTGGCCGCACCTCGATCGTTCCCGTTTTCGCGGATGGAATGCGAGCGGCGATGCTGGTCGCTTCGTCGAGGTTCTCAGCTTCGACCAGAAAATAGCCGCCGAGTTGTTCGTGCGTCTCTGCGAACGGACCGTCAGTCACGAGCTCTTTGCCATCGCGGACGCGGACACTCGTCGCGGTTGAAATCGGTTGCAACTGCGAGCCCGTCACAAACTGACCGCGGGCCAGAAGCTCTTCTCTCAACTTTCGGTAATCACTATAAATCTGCTGGCGCTCGGTCTCGTTGATCGCGCTCCAACTCTGCTCGTCGTGGTAAATCAGCAACATGTACTTCATTTCATTATTCCTTTCGTTGATTTCCTGCCTTCGACCTTACGACGCGCGAGAGTGTGGGAAATCGACAGTCGCCACGAAAAAATTTTAGCCGACGGTTTGGCCGTAGCCGAGCCACTTCCGCAGGAAACTCATTTGCCCGGTGTGATACGCGTCGTGAAAAGCAAGAAAGGCGACAGTGCCGCTCATTTGCTTATCGAATGAGGGCATACCTTCCGGCGAGGCTTTAGTGAGTACGTCCTCGGGCGCCTCGCGCAGAGCGGTTTTGAGTTGCTCCGAGATCTGGTTCCATGCCTCGCGCATCTCGTCGATCGATGGGTACTCGGCGTCGTCCACTCGCTCCGAGCCGCGCACGAACAACGGCGCCCAAGTGCGTTCCCACTGGCCGCCGAGAGTTTTGAGCACGAGGCCGCGATGAACGACCACGTGTCCGAGCAGCCACATCAGATGATTCGAATCGTCACCGGGCTTGCGAAACCAATCGTCAGGACTGACGTCCGCGATGGCTTTGTTGATGATGTCGGTATCGGCCCTGTATATCCCCGAAATGTTTTTAAAATCGGTCTCCATAAATGTCTCCTCGAATGTGTTTTCGGCGTCACAGTGTATCTGAAAGTACCTTATCAGCGCCTCTTTTGCGCGTTTACTAGTGAGTTATCAGATTGAGAGGCCGTCATGAAGGCATGTCCCAGGTGTGATTTGATTTACAAGTACGAATCGCTGAAGTTTTGCCGGTTCGACGGTACTCGCCTGGTTAACATGTACTCCGGTGAAGAAACCACGCAATTGCTTGCTTCGCCGCCGGTCTCGAATCAAAATACGGGAGCTCTGGTCGATCCCCGCACCGGTGAACTCAAAGCGCACAAGCAACTTCGTTAAAAATCCCACGCGAAAAGCTGCTATATCTTCGTCAAAAAGTAGCTATCAATGCTATCTTTCTAAGCCGATACGCAACACCAGCTTCTCAAGGCTAAACAATGCATAAGAATCCGTCTCGAAACTGGATTGTCCTTCTGTTGATTTGCGCCGTTACCGGTTTGGTTGCGCAGCGCGCCGTCGCTCAGCAGGTGTGCTTTACGGCGCAGGAACGCGCGCGCGCGGAGCAGACCGCGAAGGTTTATCGCGCGCCCGATCCGGGGTACGACCCGGTGCTCGGTTACAACCCGGCCAACGGGCCGCGCCGCGGCGCGCCGCCGGTCGACGACAACGGACTCGCGAAGGTCATCAACTGTGTGGCGAATAAAGACGAGCATCCGGGCGCCGGCACGACACCGAAGTTTCACTGTTCTGTAGCCGGTAACACTGATGAAGACGGCAACCTGATCCGTTACAAGATCAAGCCACACTTTAAAGGACAGTCGCCTGATAAACGCAACGGCGAGATCTACGGTGAGTTTTTGTCGTCGCGGTTTTCGAAAGCGCTCGGATTCTTTGCTGACGACGAGTGGGTTGCAGATGTGAACTGTCCTGACTGCGAGAAGAGTTTGACGAAGGGTTTCCAGGGCACGAGCTTCTCGCCGTTTCAACCCGCGGCCGGCATCGAGCTTTCGCTCGCGCGTGGACTCGACGTGAACTGCAATAACAAAGATTCAGCACCGCTGGGCGAGACGCTCACGAACCTGCTTCAGAACGGCGCGCCGCGCGCGGAGATTGACGCGTTCAAATTGTGGCTCGCCTTCATCGATCACGGCGACACCAAAACTGACAATCACAAGTTTGCATGTCTAAAGTCAACCAGGAACGGGAACACGCGGATCTGCGAGGCGGGCGAGGCTGTGTTTTACGTTAGCGACATGGGATCAACGTTTGGTTTTTCCAGTGCGAGCGAGAAGAAGGCGAGACTCGATGCGTGGCGCAGCAAGAAGCCGATCGAGGTTAAGGATGGAGTGTGTACGACGACGGCGAAGAGCATCGGCGATGCGCGCGTTAGCGAAGGTGGTCGCAAGTTGCTCGCAGACAATTTGCAGCGGCTACTCGACGCCGAACAGCAAAATAAAACTATAACGAGAGTCTTTGCAGCTTCACGAAATGCAGAGCGTGATCGACCACCGGCCGAATGGGCGGCGGAATTCGTCCGTAAGGCGCAGATGATCATCAATGCGCGCTGCACGAATTAAAACTTATCTCTGCGGCTCTCTGCGTATCTCTGCGTGCTCTGCGATTAATGGCAATTTCAACGCAGAGGCCGCAAAGATACGCAGAGGACGCAGAGAAGACATTCAGGTAACAAATTGATGCAATCAGAACCATCGGGCAAGCCCAAATCGAAACCAAAACGCTTTCTCTCCTGGTCAGTCCTCAATCGCGATTTGTGCCAGTTGGAGTTCTTTCGACGAATACTCGAAGAAGCCACTGACAAATCAAATCCGGTGCTCGAGCGGCTGAAGTTCCTCGCTATTTTTACCTCGAACCTCGACGAGTTCTTCATGGTGCGTGTTTCCGGTATCAAGGAAATGCTGGGTATTGACGACATTGGTCCAATGCCCGGTGAATTGACACCAGTCGAACAGCTCGACGTGATTCGCAAACGGGTGCTTCCGCTTGTCGAAGAACAATCGCGCTGTTTGCGAGAGGAAGTGGTCCCGGAGCTCGAGTCGAATGGCGTAGTGATCGCACCGTATGCGACGCTCTCGGAAGACGAGAAGCGCACGCTCGCCGACTACTTCATCAAAAACATCTTTCTGGTGTTGACGCCACAGGCAGTCGATCCGGCTCGCCCGTTTCCCTATATCTCAAACTTGAGTCTGAATATCGGTCTCACGGTTGAGAGTAATCCTGAAGACACGCTTGCCGGAGCGCCGCTCGGAAGCCAGATCAAGTTTGTCCGAATTAAAGTGCCGCCTGTCGTGCCGCGCCTGATCCCGATCAAAAAAGGCGAGTTGAAATTTGCCCTCGTCGAAGAAGTGATCGAGGCGAACATTCACTCCATGTTTCAAAACATGCGTTTGAGCAAGGGACAGGTCTTTCGCGTCACGCGCGATGCAGACGTCGAGATCCGCGACGATAAGGCTGCGGACCTGTTGGCGCTGATAAAAGAATCGCTGCGCGAGCGCCGTTTTGGTTTGCCGGTGCGGTTGGAAGTGTCGGCGTCGATGCCGAGCGAAATGGTTGAGTATCTTAGGACCTCGCTCAAGATCGAGCCGGAGGACGTCTATCAAATCGATGGACTACTCGACGTCCCGGATTTGATGGAGCTTTACGGCATCAATGCGCCGGAGCTGAAAGACAAGCCGCTAAAGACGGCCATGCCTCCTGCGATACGCAGTAAGGAGTCGATCTTCGACGCGATCAAAAAACAGGACGTGTTACTGCATCATCCGTACATGTCGTTCGGAACGATCGTTGATTTCATTGACGCCGCGGCAAACGACGCGGACGTGGTCGCGATCAAGATGTGTTTGTATCGCACGGGCAAGAACTCACCGATTCCGCAGGCACTGATCAGCGCGAGCGAGCGTGGCAAACAGGTCACGGCGGTAGTCGAGCTCAAGGCCCGGTTTGACGAAGAGCACAACATCGAGTGGGCCAAACGGCTCACTGAATCCGGTGTGCACGTAGTTTATGGATCGGTGGGTCTGAAGACGCACAGCAAGATCGCCCTCGTAGTCAGGCGCGAAGAGCACGGTCTGCAAACTTACACGCATATTTCCACCGGCAATTACAATCCAATGACGTCGCGCTTTTACACGGATCTCGGTTTACTGACGAGCGATTCGGCGATCGGCGATGATGCGTCAGACGTCTTCAACTTTCTGACCGGTTTTGCGATACAGAAAGAGTACAGCCGGTTGATGGTGGCGCCGCTCAACCTCCGGCGGCGCATGATGAACCTGATCAAGCGCGAAACAGCACATGCTGTCGCTGGCCGTCCCGCGCACATAGCCGTAAAGATCAATCGTTTGACTGACCTTACTATTATTGAGGCGCTTTACGAAGCATCGCAGGCAGGCGTCAAAATCGAATTGATCGTGCGTGGCCCATGTATTTTGCGCCCCGGCGAGCCGGGACTGTCTCAGACTATTCACGTGCGCAGCATTGTTGGACCATACCTCGAACACAGTCGCATCTTTTACTTTGCGAACGGGGGCGACGAAGAACTCTACATTGGATCTGCTGATTGGATGTCACGTAATCTCGATCGTCGGGTTGAAGTCGTGACGCCGGTGACGGATCCGCAGTTGAAGAGTTATTTGAAAGACACGGTCCTGGCTGCATACCTGCGCGATAACGTGAAGGCGCGCGTGATGAATTCGGATGGCAGCTTCGAACGGCCGGCAATGGAGCCTGGCGAAGAGCCCTTCAACAGCCAGTTGTTCTTTGAAGGTCCGAACAGTTCACCGGCTGGGAAGAATGTTCATTCGTTGAAAAGCCAGCGACTGTGGTCTAAAAAATGAGAGAGGGTAAAGTATGAACCGTGTGACGGTTGCGGTGCTCCTGCTATTCATCGCGATCCTGCTGGGTAGCGGGTTACTGGCGTACGTTTTAAGCGACGAGCCGAGAAACGCCGGTAGAACTACCGCGACACCGGCCGCATCGCCGGCCGTTGCCACTCCAACTGACGAAAACGCAGCGCGACAGATTCCGCTGTTTGGTCAACTCTTTGGACCAGACGCGACCGGTCTCTCGCCTGCCAGCTTTTCGAGTTGGGAAGCGATGTCGGCGCGCATCGCTTTGCGGTTTTCACTCGCTGCGTTCCTCGCGTCGCTACTCGCCTTTCGTCCGCGACGCGGTGTTTCCGTGTCGCGTCGCAATCCGTATGTGGCGCAGACGCAGATTCTCATGGCTGTAGTTGCGGGTGCGATGATGATGGTCGTCGGCGATAGTGCGGCGCGCGCGTTTGGAATTTTTGCGGCGGCGTCGCTCGTTCGCTTCCGCACTAACATTCGCGATCCGAAAGAGACGACGGTGCTGCTCGTTTGTCTTGGTGTTGGCCTCGCGTCGGGTGTCGGGCGCTGGGACATGGCGGTGATCCTGACGCTGTTTGTGTTGCTCACGTTATCAGTGCTGGAGTACTTCGAACGGTTTCAAGTGTTTCGCTCGATGGAGATTTCCGTGCAGACGCGCAAAGTCGATAATGCTGACAAGATATTGAAAGGACTGTTCGAGCGTCACGGGTTTGATTACGAGCTGCGTCACCTCGATCGCGAGGATGAGGAAGAACCTATGGGGAAAGTTGTTTACCTGGTTAACCTCGATCCGGTTATCAATACGAGCAAGTTGAGTGAAGAGATCCTCTCGTCCGACCGCGACAACATCGATAGTGTCGAGTGGGAACAGAAAGAGAGCAAGACTTACATTTACAAGTAGACGTATTTTATTCTCACGATTTGATGACTCACCTCAAGTGTTTTCAATGTGGCCTCAACAATTGGCAGGGCGTTGAAGTCTGCGAGCGTTGTGGCGCCCCACTCGAACCCGGTCAGCCGGAACCCGTCATCACTGCGCCGGCAAAGCCCGATGTCCCAGGTTTCCTAACTCTTGGCAGCGCAGCGCCGGCACGTTCGAGAACGTGGAAGGTGATCCTGGCAGTTGTTATCGCGCTTGCCGTTGGTGTTGGAGCGTGGGTTGTATATAGAAGTCGAAGCAGGGCGGCGACAGGAAAGCGGCGGCAGTTAGTCGAGCGCACTGTCGATGAGCGCACACGTGACGCGGTGCTCTCGTGCCTTGCGCAACCCGGCTTTGTTGGAACAAAGATTTCCGAACAAGTGCTTGGTGCCGTGCACCTGGAATTCGTGCAGGTGTCTGATAAGGAGGTCTACTTTTCTGCGCCTGCACCGGAGCAAGCCGGCGAGGCGTTCGAGTCGCAAGTCGCGCGTTTCACCATTGATTCAAAACGGATTGTTATGGCGGAGGATGACGGTAAGGGCCGGCTCCGCCTGGGCAAGTACTCGCTCATTCCCTCCGAGACGAAGCACTTGTTCTTTAAGACACCGGTGGACAATATCAAGTTTGATAATGGGACTGTGTTGAAGTTTCCATTCAAGCTGGCGACCTACACGCTGGACATGCGTGAGTTGGAAGACTTTCTGCTGAACAAGAGCATCTTTGGCGGGCGCATGAATGTTCGGATGGAACAAACTCGAGCGGGGCGGTCTGTTATCTTTGCGAACCACGGAGCGTTCGTTGCCAACCCACAAGAGACTTCACTGCGACGATTCGTCACCGATCTGACTCGCGACATTCAGCCGGACGCTGCCGGCGCGCGGGAAGCCCGCGTACAACGGGTGCTTGATTTCGTATCGAACGAGATCAAATACGACATGCGCGAGGCCACTTACAATTTCGAATTGTTGAAGCGGCCCGACGAAGTGTTGATGTCTGGAGAGTCGGATTGCAGTAACAAGGCAATCCTTCTCGGCTCGTTACTGGAGCAGCTCGGTGAGGACTACCTGTTCGTTTACACGCCGGACCACATCACGGTGGCGGTGAAGCAGGGAGGCTTTCCTGCGAGTAACGGGCTGTTTCTCGGCTGGCAGGGAGAGGTATGGCTCATTGCCGAAGGGACCGCGCCTGGTTTCCGCATCGGCGTTGATCACGTGCAGGAAGAAGCGCGGTTGAAGCAATTCCAACACGTACAGCGGCCGAGGGACCGCGACGTGATTTTTGACCTGGCCACAGGCCGGCAGCTATCGTTTCAGTGATATATTGTTCAGAGGAGGAAAATGATCATGGTAAAGAAACTTTACAACGAGGATTACTACTGCTTTTGAACCGTCCAGCAAGCGTCGCCGCGGTTATCCCTCAGAGACCCGGGTCCGGCGCGGCCTCAGAATGGTCCATGGTGAAAAAGAGTTAATTGAAAAGCTTGGTAGGAACGACCTGTGTCCGTGCAACTCAGGACGTAGGTTTCAAGAAGTGTTGTCTGCGAACAGGGAAGTTTGAGGGCGCACTTCGAGATTACTACTTTTAGAGATTGAAGAGTTCCCGAGGCGCGTTTCAGTAAACGCGCCTCATGTATTTGAGCTTCGATGGTTGTCATAGAAACGGTAGGCTTCAACCAGTTTGCTGGCTATTTCAAAATTGAAGTTGGGCCTCCGTTAGAGTCTCCGTCTGCGCGGGTGAGAATATAAAACAAAATATTGCCGCCGGCGCTCAGGCAAAACACGCCCAGGGCCAAATGAAGCGCTACACTCAAACCCATCTGCCAGAACACGCCGGCAGATCGGGGAAGTAACTGGTTGTTTTCAATCAAGAATAGGTAAGAGCTAATGAGAGTGACTGTCCCTTCAACTGCTTGCCACAGCAGCCATACCGGCAAGTCTGATTAACAGCCATGCAACTTCATTCTTAGTCACAAGACGCTCCTTTCCATCGCTCTGATTGTGCTGGGGGACGCGACATGGTGAGCCTCCGAGATGAGGATGCGAGAACGACGGCCTATATACCACAATTTATTGCTTGTTGAATAGGAAGAGGCAAAGCCGGTAGTGCCTCAGTTTGAAATCTTGACCAAATTACGCCGAAGGCGTTCGCTAATTTGAGCCCAGGGTTCGAGCTGCGAGAACCCTGGGAATCATTATCAAAAGGCGTTCATACCCTGAAAGGGTTCGCCAACCGCCGAACCCTTTCAGGGTTCAATGCTATTTAATGACCTACTCCCAGGGTTGTCGCTGGCGCTCCAACCCTGGGCTCAAATTAGCGAACGCCTTCGGCGTAATTTGGTCAAGATTTCAAACTGAGGCAGTACCGCAAAGCCAGAGATCTATCACAACGAAAAAACGGCAGGCTGTTCAAACCTGCCGTCTTCGGAGCGTGGTAGCGGAACTTTTCGTGCTCGCTATCCATCTATCTGCCGCTGTTTTGATTTGAGGTTTCCAGCAGTTCCTTGAGATAGCCCTGCCAGATTGAAGCTATGGTGTGTGTGCCGTGCCCGCGAGTTTGGTCTGTAATCGGTAACAGTACGTAGCGACCGTTCTTCACGCGCTTAATCTCCCGATCCATTACTCCCAACTCAGGCGGATTGATCAGATCGTCAGCAGAGTTAATTGCGATCAATCGTGCTTTGATCTTTTCGAGCGTTGGGGATGGATTGTATTCACGCGACGAGTCGAAGTAGTAGAGCATGTCGTTGGCATCGGTTCGCATCACGCCACTCTTCACACGCTCCTCGTAGAATTTATCGGCGGCATCACGAGTCGGCGCCTGTTTCTGCCACTGCATCGGCGCGCTTCCCATTAGTAGCAGAATATTCTGAGCAGCGGTCATCCCCTGTACTGGCTGAGTTTTGTATTCACCATTATTCCAGGCTGGATCGTTGCGAATCGCATCCATAATCATCTTTCTCATAATTCGATTGCGGCCAGCGATCTCAACCGTTAGGCTCGCCAGCGGCATCAAGGCGTCCATGAAGTCGGGATAAGTTTCACCCCAAACCCATGTGTGCATTCCACCCATTGAAGTGCCCATGACGAGACGCAGGTGATTGACGCCCAGTTTCTCGGTGATGAGTCGATACTGCGCGAGCACCATGTCGTCGTACGTGTAATGAGGAAACTTCAGGTGCAGTCCGTTGCTCGGTTTGCTGGATCGACCATGTCCGATGGCGTCGGGAAGAATGATGAAGTACTTAGTGGCGTCGAGAAGTTGACCGGGCCCAAAGAGGACGTCGGCAAACTGCGGCGAGAGAAACTGCGCCCCTGTACCTCCAGTGCCGTGCATAATCAGGACAGCGTTGCGTGTGACTCCGCTGTTGTCTTTCGCTGGTGTA
>Ga0207710_10000603_pt1 | contig 21020 bp, 14 predicted proteins | sample KBSS24metaG_FD_184400 | JGI IMG/M metagenome (GOLD analysis project Ga0207710, IMG submission 184400) | Switchgrass rhizosphere microbial communities from Kellogg Biological Station, Michigan, USA - KBS S2-4 metaG (SPAdes) (version 2) | ecosystem: Host-associated > Plants > Roots > Rhizosphere...
CCGACCAGCTCGAACGAGGGGACGCCGCGCGCGACGTCGACCTCGACCCGTACGAGGTCGGCCTGGAGGCCGAAGAGAGAGGCGCTGAGGGCTGCGGCGAGCATGCCTCCCCTTGAGCGAGCGGCGTGCCGCGGCGTTGGGGCTCGTTTTGCCGACCGTCGATACACGGATGAGGTGTCTGGACGATCGATCGACCGTCCGAGACACGAAATGAGTCGGCTCGCCTTGCACCAGGTGGAAAGGCGCGGGAGCATGGGTGAGGCGCTTTTTGCTCGAGTCGCCGCGCGCGAAATGGCGAACCCGACAGACCTTCTCGGAAAACGACTGCTCGGCCGGTACAAGCTCACGCGCGTCCTCGGCGAGGGCGGTATGGGCGTCGTTCTGGAGGCGCGCGAGCTCGCGACCGACAAACTGGTGGCCATCAAGGTCCTCCACACGCGCGAGGCCCACGTTGGGAGCTCGTTCAGACGCTTCCAACAAGAGGTGCGGACCGCCGCGATGGTCGGGCGCCCTCACGTGACGGAGGTCTACGACGTCGGGATGCTCGCGACGGGCGAGCCCTTCTTCGTGATGGAGAAGGTGGAGGGCGACACGCTCCGTCAGCGGATCACGCGCGACCGGTGGCTCTCGTTGAAGGACGTCGTCACGATCTTCATCCAGCTCCTGATGACGCTCGAGGCGGTGCACGCGAAGGGGATCATCCACCGCGACATCAAGCCGGAGAACATCATCCTCTCGACCGGGTCGGGCGGGCGCACCGACATCAAGCTGATCGACTTCGGCGTGGCGAAGCTCGTCTCGCCGACGCCGGGGAAGCCGATGGACATCACCTCGACGGGCGTCGTGGTCGGCACGGTGTGGTACGCGTCGCCGGAGCAGGTGAACGGCGCGCGCGATCTCGACGGGCGCGTCGATCTGTGGGCGACCGGCGTGTGCATGATCGAGGCGCTCACCGGCCGCCGGCCGTTCGAGGCGATCGATCCGCTGCGCCTCATGCTCGACATCACGCGCAAGCCGCACCCGCGCGTCCGCGCGACGCGCACCGACGTCCCGACCGAGCTGGACACGATCCTCGCGAAGGCGCTCCGCAAGACGCGCGAGGACCGCTACGCGAGCGCGCGCGCGTTCCGGCACGACCTCGTCGACATGTGGAACGCGCACCGGCAGACGCGCAGCTCGCAGCGGCACATCGAGGTGCACCCCGAGACCGTGCCGGGGTACACCGACAGCGAGGCGCTCACGATCGACGGGACCGCGGTCGAGCTGCCGATGCGCCGCGTCGAGAACGCGCCGCCGCCGCCGCCCGAGATGCTAACGCGGACCCAACCGGGCTCGACGCGCACGCCTCCGGTCTAGCGTCGCGTCCGGCCGTTCGCGGCCCGCCTCGTCCGCGCCCCGCACGAGCTCGCGAAGCGAGCGCGGGCGGCGGCGATACGGCGGGGTGAAGGCGTCCGCGTCTGGATTAGACTACGGGCGATCCGATGCACATTCGCCGGCCGCTGGTTGGAGCGACGCTGCTCGAGCGCTACCGCGTGCTGCGGCCGCTGGGTCAGGGCGGCATGGGGGCGGTCTACGAGGCGGCCGACGTGAAGACCGGCGCGGTCGTCGCGATCAAGGTGCTCGCGCGGCCCAAGTCGAACAACGCGGCGCGCGAGTACCGGAGGTTCATCCGCGAGGCGCAGACCGCGGCGCGCCTCGCGCACTCGCACGCCGTGCAGGTGTTCGCGGTCGGCGAGCTCGACTCGGGCGAGCCGTTCTTCGTCATGGAGCGCCTCCTCGGCGAGACGCTCCGCGCGCGGCTCGATCGCGTCCGGCAGATCAAGTTCGGCAACGTGGTGACGATCTTCAACCAGCTCCTCGCCGTGCTCGAGTCGGTGCACGCCCAGGGGATCATCCACCGCGACGTGAAGCCCGAGAACATCTTCCTCACGGAGCGCCCCGGCGAGGCGCCGATGGCGAAGCTGATCGACTTCGGGGTCGCGAAGCTGTGGCAAGGGAAGGAAGAGAGCGACGATCACGGCGGGCAGACCAGCCTGACCGCGACGGGCGTCGTCGTCGGTACCGTCGCGTACCTCTCGCCGGAGCAGATCTCGAACCCGCGCGAGCTCGATCCGCTGATCGATCTCTGGGCGTGCGGCGTCACGCTCTACGAGAGCCTCACCGGGCGCCGGCCGTTCCAGGGCGAGACGCCGATGGCGATCATGCTCGACGTGCTCCACCGGTCGCCGGCCGCGGCGCGCCGGATCCGCCCCTCGATCCCCGGCGCGCTGGAGGTCGTCGTGATGACCTCGCTCCGACGGCGCCCTGAGCACAGGTACCCGTCCGCGGCGCATTTCCGCGCGGCGCTGATGACCGCGGGCGCCTCCCTCATCGAGCGGCGCCCCCCGTCGTCGCCCGACACGCAGCCGGAGATCGCGACCTACTCGCGCAGGAGCTCTCCGCCGTCGGCCTCGACGTCCGAGAACTGCCGCGTGGTCCACACGCTCCCCGCCGACGTCGCCGAGCTCCTCACGCAAGACACGCTCGACGACGACGACGACGGCGGCCCGACGCGCCCGTTCTGATCGATCGTTCGGGTGCCCCCACTCGCGGGTCCTCGGCCGCTGCGCGGCCTTGCGGGCCCGCGGTCTCCCCCAAGCCGCGCGCTCCGCGCGCGACGGGGGAGCCCCCGATCCGCGCCGGTCAGTCGTGCCGGTACATCGTGACCACGCACGCGCCGCCGAGGCCCAAGTTGTGCTGGAGGGCGACCTTGGCGTTCGGGACCTGGCGCTTGTCGGCCTGCCCGCGGAGCTGCCAGACCAGCTCCGTGCACTGGGCGAGGCCGGTCGCGCCGAGGGGGTGCCCCTTCGACAAGAGGCCGCCCGACGGGTTCGTCACGTACTTGCCGCCGAACGTGTTCTGCCCGTCCCACACGAACTTCTCGGCCTCGCCCTCCTTGCACAGCCCGAGCGCCTCGTACGTGATCAGCTCGTTCGCCGTGAAGCAGTCGTGGAGCTCGACGACCTGCACGTCCTCGGGGCCGAGGCCGGACCTCTCGTAGACCTCCTTGGCGGCGGCGGCGCTCATGTCGTAGCCGCACATCTTCATCATGCTGTCCTCGCCGAACGACGACGGGAAGTCGGTCTTCATCGACTGCGCGGCGATCCACACCGGGCTCGAGATCCCGTGCTTCTTCACGAACTCGTCGCTCGCGAGGATCGCCGCCGCGGCGCCGCACGTCGGCGGGCAACACTGGTAGCGCGTCAGCGGATCGAACACCTCGGGCGAGCCCATCACCTCCTCGAGCGACAGGAGATCGCCGAAGAGGGCGTACGGGTTCTTGTTCGCGTGCTGCCGCGCCTTCACGCTGATCTGCCCGAACGTCTCGCGCTTCGTCCCGTACTTGAACCGGTACTCGCGCCCCGCGCCGCCGAACATCTGCGCGGCGGGCGGCGCCTGCGTGAACCCCTGGACCTTGTTCATCACCGCGGCGTGCTGATCGATCGGGTTCGTGCGATCGGTGAACTTCGACCCGAGCGCCCCCTTCTCCATCTGCTCGAAGCCGAGCGCGAGGACGCACGAGGCGAGCCCCCCTTCGACGGCCTGGCGCGCGAGCATCAGCGCGGTCGACCCCGTGGAGCAGTTGTTGTTCACGTTGAACACCGGGATCCCGGTGAGGCCGACGTCGTAGACGGCGCGCTGCCCGCACGTGCTGTCGCCGTAGACGTACCCGGCGTACGCCTGCTCGACGTCGCGGTAGTCGACCTTCGCGTCGGCGAGCGCGGCCTTCGCCGCCTTCGCCGCCATCACGTTGTAGTCCTCGCTCGCGCCCGGCTTCGCGAACTTCACCATCCCGACGCCGATCACGTTCACGCGCTTGCCCATCGCCCTCACCTCTCTTGGGGTTCCCGTCGTCCTAAATGAGCTGCTTCAAGAAGCCGAGGCGGTGCGCCGCGCGGACGTCGCCGTCGACGCGGAGGAGGCCGCGCTGGTAGAGCGACTGCGCGGACGCGGAGCCCTGCGCGAGCGCGACCAGATCGCCCGAGGCGATCGTCATCGTCGCGTCGGGGGACCTCGATTTCCCTTCGGTCACGGCGCCCGCGCCGTTCTTCAGGTCGACCGACCACGCCGCGCCGTCGACCACGAAGTCGATGACCGCCGCGACGTCGCCGGCGAGCGCCGGCGTCTTCGCGATCCGCTCCTTCAGGCTCTGGAACAGCGACCTCGCGGCCGCGCCTCCGTCGGCCGGCGCCGCGGGCTCCTTCGCGTCGTCCGCCTTCGGCGCCGCGGCGATCGCCGCGCCCGCGCCTCCGCCGCTCCGAGCGCGCGCCGCCTCGAGCACGAACGCCGGATCGAGCTTCTTCAGGAACTCGAGCTTCTGCGACGCCATCACGTTGCCGGTGATCTTCAGCTTGCCGCCGAAGTACAGCTTCTGCGCGTCGGCCTTGCCGGTGCACATCGCCATGAAGTCGGCGTCGGTGAGCTCGAGGACGCAGTCGGCCTTCTCCGCGCCGCCCGCCTCGACCTTCCCCTCCCCGTTCTTCAAGTCGACGGTCCACGTCGCGTCGGGCGACGTGAGCTTGAACTGGTAGACGATCGCGATTTTTGCGGCCATCCCGGCGTTCTGCTGGACGTACCTCCCGATCGCCGCGAACACGTCGGCGCTGATCGGCTCGACGCCGCCGCTCGGCGCGGCTTGCGCCGGCGCCTCCGCGGCACCGGCTCCGCTCTTCGACGGCGCCTTCGCCTCGGGGATCGCGCGATACAGCTCGATCGCCGCGTTCGACACGACGACCTTGTCGCGCTCCTTCACCTTGCAGCGGAAGACGATCCGCTCGCCGCTCTCCCGCCACATCTCGGTGACGAGCGTCTCGCCGGGGAAGACGCTCTCGGCGAAGCGCACCTTGATGCTCTTGAAGAAGCGCGGGTCGCCGTTCGGCGCGAACGCCTTCACGACGTGGCGCCCGGCGTACCCGAAGGTGCACAGGCCGTGCAAGATGGGCCGGTCGAAGCCGAACGCCTTGGCGAACCCGGGGTCGGCGTGGAGCGGGTTCCAGTCGCCCGAGAGGCGATAGAGGAGCGCCTGCCCGGCGCCGATCTTCTCTTCGATCACGGCGTCCGGCGCGCGATCGGGCGGCACGTTCACGTCGGCCGACGGGCCGCGATCGCCGCCGAACCCGCCCGCCCCGCGGACGAACGTGGTCAGCTCGTTGACGATCAGCTCCTCGCCCGACTCGTCGTAGCTCCGCGTCTCGATCACGACGAGCGCGTTCTTCCCCTTGTCGAAGATGCTCTTCACGCGCGCCCGGTGCGTCAGCGTCGCGTGCGACGGGAGCGGCCGCTTGATCTCGGTGTACTGCTCGCCGTGGAGGACGCGGTCGAAGCCGTAGTTCAGCCCCGGCGCGCTCTTGCCCTCCTTGGCCTGCGCCATCATCACCCGCTGCGACGGGATGACGGCGAACGTCGGCAGCGCGCGGAACCCGTCGCCATGGAGCTCGTAGACGAGCTGGAGGTCCTTCGCGTCCATCGGGTCGGACCCGGCGCCGACGCCGAGCGCGTAGATGGCGAGGTCGCGCTCGTCGTAGCTCGACGTCGCGGGCGGGTACTCGTACCCGAGCGCGCGATCGACGTCGATGAGGTCGTTGCCGCCGCGGCTCGGGCCGGCCTGCACGTTCGCCATGATCGGCTGCATCGACGACGTGATGTCTCGAGGGTGCGTCGACTTTTCGAACCCGGCGATCGCGCCCCACCGATCGCGCACCGTCTCCGGCGTCATCGCTCGGCCGAGGCGCAGCGTCTCACCCTGGGCGCGCTCCCACCGGAGCTTGGCGAAGAAGCCGCCGCCGACCTCGAACAGGCCGCCGGTCTCCTCGCAGCTCTCGTGACAGAGCCACGCGACGAGCGGGCTCACGTACTCGGGGCGGAGCGCGTCGAGGAGCTCCTTCGGGAGCACGGTCTCGGTCATGCGCGACCCGGCGATCGGCGCGATCGCGTTCACGAGGACGTTCTTCTTGCGCCCCTCGACGGCGAGCGTGTTCGAAAATCCGACCAGCCCGAGCTTCGCCATCGCGTAGTTCGCCTGCCCGAAATTGCCGTAAATCCCCGCGGCCGACGCGGTGACGATCACGCGCCCGTACCCCTGATCGCGCATGTACGGGAACGCGGCGTGGGTCACGCGGAACGCGCCGAGGACGTGCACGCGGTAGACGAGGTCCCAGTCGTCCTTCGTCATCTTGGCGAAGCTCGTGTCGCGGAGGATGCCGGCGTTGTTCACGACGACGTCGACCCGCTTCCACGTGTCCATCGCGGCCTGGACGATCTTCGCGCCGTCCTCGACCGAGTCGTAGCTCGCGACCGCCTCGCCGCCCGCCGCCTTGATCTCCGAGACCACCTTGTCGGCGGCGCCTTCGCTCTTGCCGTCGCCGGTGTGGCTGCCGCCGAGGTCGTTCACGACGACGCGCGCGCCGCGGCTCGCGAAGAGGAGCGCGTGCGATCGACCGAGGCCGTTCCCCGCTCCGGTGATGATGACGACCTTCCCGTCGAAACGCAGCTCGTTGGCCATGGGCGAATTCCTTCGTGGCGAGATGTTTCGCGCACGAAGTATCGCCGCCTCGCGCCCGCCGTCAATCCACGCCGTGCGCCCGCCCGCGCCTCGACGCGCGCCCCCCGGCACGCGCCGCTTCGAGGGCCGCGCGGACTCGACTACCCTTCGAGCGGATGACGACCCCCGCGCGCGCCGACGTCGCCGATCTCCTCGATTTCCTCGGCCGATCGCCGACCCCGTACCACGCCGTCGCGAGCGCCGCGGAGCGCCTCCGCGCCGCCGGCTTCACCGAGCTGACCGAGGATCAGAGCTGGGCGGAGCTGCCCGCGGGCGGCCATTTCGTGACGCACGAGGGCAGCTCGCTCCTGGCGTTCGTGCACCCTTCGGGGCGCAAGGTCGACGGTTTCCGCATCGTCGGTGCACACACCGACAGCCCGAACCTGCGCCTCAAGCCGAAGCCCGAGTACGTCAAGGAGGGGTACGCGCAGCTCGGCGTCGAGGTGTACGGCGGCGCGCTCCTGAACTCGTGGCTGGATCGGGACCTGTCGCTCGCGGGGCGGGCCCTCGTCCGCGCGAAGGAGGGCGCGGCGATCGAGGCGCGCCTGGTCCGGATCGACCGGCCGATCGCCCGCGTCCCGCAGCTCGCGATCCACCTCGATCGCGACGTCGACAAGGGGCTCGCGTTGAACCGGCAGGAGCACATGCCGCCGGTGATCGGCCTCCAGAGCGAGCCGGGCGCGGACCTCGGCGCGCTGATCGCGTCGGAGCTCGGGATCGATCCGTCGTGGATCGTCGCGCTCGACCTCATGCTCTTCGACGTGGTCCCGCCGGCGGTCGGCGGGCGGAGCGGCGAGCTCCTGTTCTCGGCGCGCCTCGACAACCAGGCGATGTGCCACGCCGCGGTGACCGCGCTGATCGCGTCGGCCGCCGCGGCGAGCGACGGCGCGGTGGTGCCGCTCGCGGCGCTCTTCGATCACGAAGAGGTCGGCAGCCAGAGCACCGCGGGCGCCGGCTCGGCGCTCCTGCCGCGCGTCCTCGAGCGGATCGTGCACGGCGCGGGCGGGTCGCGCGACGACCTTCATCGGGCGCTCGCGCGATCGATGTGCGTCTCGGCCGACATGGCGCACGCCGTCCACCCGAACTACGTCGACCGCCACGAGGCGCGCCACCGCCCGCAGATCAACGGCGGCCCCGTGCTCAAGGTGAACGCGCAGCAGAGGTACGCGACCTCGGCGCGCACCGGCGCGGTGGTCGCCGACCTGTGCCGCCAGGCCGACGTCCCGCTCCAGCACTATGCGCACCGGACCGATCTCCCGTGCGGCAGCACGATCGGCCCGATCACGTCGACGCTCCTCGGCATCCCGACCGCGGACGTCGGGAACCCGATGCTCAGCATGCACTCGATCCGCGAGATGGGCGGGACCCGCGATCCCGAGATGATGACCCGCGTCCTTACCCGCTTCTACGCCTCGCCTCGCCTCTGACCGCGCCGCGACCGCGGCCAGCCCTCGCGGCGCGGCCGCCGCCGCGAGCCACCCGCGCTCGCGGACCGCGCCCGGCCGAGCCCCTCGCCGCGCGCCTTGAACCGGCGTGCGGCGTGACTATAAATGCACGTTGCCGCGCAGCGCAGGAGTTGCCGCGCAGCGCAGGAGGATCCCCATGACCAGCCCCGTGTACATCGTCTCCGCCGCCCGCACGCCGATCGGCAATTTCCTCGGCGCGCTCTCGCCGGTGCGCGCTCCGGACCTCGGCGCCGCCGCCATCAAGGCCGCGCTCGCGCGCGCCAAGGTGTCGCCCGATCAGGTCGGCGAGGTGTTCATGGGGAACGTGCTGTCCGCCGGGATCGGCCAGGCGCCCGCGCGCCAGGCGATGATCTACGCCGGCCTGCCGAACACGGTGCCCGCGACCACCGTCAGCAAGGTGTGCGGCTCGGGCCTCCAGGCGGCGATCTTCGGCGCCAAGACGATCGCCCTGGGCGACGCGGAGGTCGTCGTCGCGGGCGGGATGGAGTCGATGTCGAACGCGCCGTATTACCTCGAGAAGGCCCGCTCCGGGTACCGCATGGGCGACGGGAAGCTCATCGACGGGATGATCTTCGACGGCCTCTGGGACCCGTACAGCAACGTGCACATGGGGACGTGCGGCGACGCGTGCGCCAAGGAGTACGGCTTCTCGCGCGAGGCGCAGGACGAGTACGCGAAGGAGAGCTACCGCCGCGCGATGGCGGCGCAGAAAGAGGGGCTCTTCGACGCCGAGATCACGCCGGTCGACGTCCCGCAGAAGAAGGGCGATCCGCTCTCCGTGAAGCTCGACGAGGGGCCGACCAAGGGCGACCCGTCGAAGTTCGCGTCGCTGAGGCCGGCGTTCTCGAAGGACGGCACGATCACCGCGGCCAACGCGCCCGGGATCAACGACGGCGCGAGCGCGCTCGTCCTCGCCAGCGAGAAGGCCGTGAAGGAGCACAAGCTCGAGCCGCTCGCGCGCGTCGTCGGCTACGCGAGCGCGGCGCAGGCCCCGGAGAGGTTCACGACCGCGCCGGCCAAGGCGATCGCCGGCGTGCTCGAGCGCACCGGGGTGAAGACCGAGCAGATCGACCTCTTCGAGATCAACGAGGCGTTCGCCGTCGTCGCGATGGCGTGCGCGAAGCTCGGCGGCCTCGACCTCCAGAAGGTGAACGTCCGCGGCGGCGCGGTCGCGCTCGGCCACCCCATCGGCGCGAGCGGCGCGCGCATCCTCACGACGCTCCTCTACGCGATGAAGGACCGCAACGCGAAGCGCGGCCTCGCGACGCTCTGCATCGGCGGCGGCGAGGCGGTCGCGATGATCGTCGAGCGCTGATCCCGCGCCCGCGCCGATCGCGGGCTCGATCGAAGGGCGTGACGCCAGCCGCGTCGCGCCCTTCGTCTTTTCGCTACGCGCCCTCGGGCGGCGGTGGGTCGCCTTCGGGGGACGGCGAGTAGCGGGCCTCCACGGCCTTGCCCATCGTGTGGTAGCCCTTGTCGACGTAGACCGTGGTGCCGGTGATGCCGCTCGCGAGCGGGCTCAGGAGGAACGCGGCGGTGTCCCCGACCTCCTTCGCGGTGATCCCCTCCGGGAGCGGCGAGTTGCGCGCGCAGTAGGCGACCATGTCCTCGATGATCCCGATGGCGCTCGCCGCGCGCGACGCCCACGGGCCGGCCGAGATCGTGTTGACGCGGACGCCGTATCGGCGCCCCGCCTCGTACGCGAGGGTGCGCGTGTCGCTCTCGAGCGCCGCCTTCGCGGTCGACATCCCGCCGCCGTACCCGGGGATGACACGCTCGCCCGCCATGTACGTGAGCGACAGGAACGAGCCGCCCGGCTTCATGAGCGGCGCGAAGCGCGCGACCATCGACACCATCGAGTACGCGCTCACGCCGATCGCCGACAGGTAGCCTTCGCGCGTCGTCTCGAGCAGCGGCCGCTTCACCTCCGGGCCGTTCGCGAGCGAGTGGACGACGAGGTCGACCCCGCCCTCGCCGAAGTCGGCGCGCACCCTCTCCACGAGCCCGGCGATCGAGAAGTCGCCCTGCTCCTTGTACCGCTTGTTCTCGGCGATCTCGGGCGGCGCCGCGGCCAGCGTGTCGTACGCCGCGTCGAGCGGGTAGATGTGCTCGAACTCGAGCGGCTGCCCGTTGGACAGGGTGCGCGACGCGTTCATCTTCCCGCGCCGCAGGAGCGTCTGGAAGATGCCGAGCGCCGGCGGCCAGGTCGCGACCGACACGCGGGCTCCCGCCTCGGCCAGCGACTTCGCGATGGCGAACCCGAACCCGCCGTCGTCGGCGACCCCGGCGACGAGCGCGCGCTTCCCGGACAGATCGATCGTGAGCATGCGCCCGGAGTTATCACAGCGCGCGCCGCGCCGTCACCTGGCGGGCGGCGCGTGTTTTTCTACGCGCCGCGCCCTCGCGTCAGCCGCTGTCGCCGAACGCATCGGCGTAGTCGCGGTGGAGCGCGAGCGACGGGTCGCGCGCGCGATCGCTCGCGCGATGTCCGCTCGCGATCGACGCGACGTGGACGTTGCGCCCTTCGGGCGGGGCGGAGAACCGGACGCGCCACTCCTTGTACGCGAGACGGAACCCGTCGCCCTCGGCGCGGATCCGCCGATAGGCGTGCGGCTGCGGGCCGAGCGCGAGCGCCTGCGCGATCGGCCCGCGCAGATCCGCGCCGCGCGCCGCGAGCCACGCGAGCTGCGCCTCCGCGCGCTGCGACCAGACGACGTCGTACGCGGGCGCAGGGTCATCGACGAGCCACCCCGCGGACGCGTCGGGCACCGCATCGGTGTACGCGACGTACGGCTTCACGTCGAAGATCGGCGTCCCGTCGACGAGGTCGACGTCACGCACGTGGAGCACGAGCCCCTCGACCCGATCGAGCCGGACCACGCTGATCCCGAGCGGGTTCGGCCGATGCGGCGACCGCGTCGCGAAGACGCCGCGGCGCCGGCCGCCGCTCCGCGGAGGGAGCACCTTCGGCCGCCACCCCTCGTTCAAGTGAAACCAGAAGACGAGCCACAGGTGGCTCCACGCACCGAGATCGCACAACGCGTCCTCGATCCCCGGCCGCGCGAACATCTCGATCCGCCCCACCGCCCCCTCCGCCGCCCTCGGCTGCCGCGGCGCGCTCGCCCGGTCCCCAAACGGCGTCCGCGCCACCCCAATCGGGTAAAGCGTCAGCCCTTCATCCCCGCCAGACGAACTTCGCAAAGCACCTCCGAAAAAGAGCCGCGCCGCCACCGCCCCTCGAACGAACCAAAGGACGACGAACCACGTCACTGGCGCCGTACAGGCGCCGTCCGGCTGAAGAGCTCGAGGGGAGCGGCCGCGCGCCCCTCGAAACCAGAACGACAGGAGCTCGAGGGCGGAGCCCTCGAACACGACCCGACGGTGCTGTCACCCCTAAGGATGGTGCGGGATAAGGTGCGTGAACCACGCGGCGGCGACGGCGGCGGCGGCGGCGAGGACGACGACGACCCCGACCGCCGCGCCGCTACCTCCTTTTTTTTCGCGACCCGGCGCGCCGAGCGGCGAAATGGGGAGCTGCGACGAGATCGGCCCGATCGGCGCGATCGACGACGTGGGCGACGCGATCGGCGACATCGGCGACCGAGGCGGCGGCGCCTGCGGCTGCGACCCCGGCGCGGGCTGCGATCCGGGCGGCGCGAACGGCGCGATGGGCGAGCGCGGCGACATCGGTGACAGAGGAGAAAGCGGAGAAAGCGCCGAGATCGGCGAGCGGTACGAGTGCGGATCGCTCTCGACGTCCTCGAGCGCCGACAGGTTCCCCTCCTCGAACACCTCGCCCGGGAGCGAGTTCCGGATCGCGTCCTCGCGCGGCGAGTGCGGTCCGTCGCCGATCGAGACGTCGCTCATCCACTTCGACGGGTCCTCGAAGTCGCCCAGGTTGAGCGGGACGGTGCGGAGCGGCTCCGCCTTCTTCGTCCCCGGCGGGCCCGGCTGCTCGTCCTCTTTCAGCGAGGTGAACTCGAGGAGCGCCTCCTCGATCAGCTTGTCGATGATCGAGTGCTGCTGCGGCCGCGCGCGCTGCCGCTCCTTCATCGCCGTCTGCACGAGCGACTCGATGTCGAAGTTCGACACCGGCTGGCCGAGGCCGAACATGCAGTGGACGAGGTCCTTGCCGAGCTCGCGCGCGGTCGTGTACCGCGCCTTCGGATCGCGCGCGAGGGCGCGGCTCACGATCCGCTCGAGCTCCGGCGGGACGCGCTTGTTGTGCTGCGACGGCGGCGGGATGACCGCCTGCTGCACCTTCTTCACCGTCTGGAAGTCGGTCTCGCCGAGGAACAGCCGCTGCCCGGTGAGCAGCTCCCAGAGGATGATCCCGACGGCGAAGATGTCGGTCCGCGCGTCGACGTCCTGGCCGAGCGCCGCCTCCGGCGACAGGTAGCTGAATTTACCCTTGATGATCCCGGGCTCGGACTTTTCGAGCTGCGAGTTCGCCTTCGCGAGCCCGAAGTCCACGATCTTCACCTCGCCGTACTTCGTGATGAGCACGTTCGGCGGGGACATGTCGCGGTGGACGATGTGGAGCTGCGAGCCGCTCGGGTCGGCGAGCTCGTGGGCGTACGAGAGCCCTTTGCAGATCTCCTGCGCGATGAAGACGGCGGCCTGCACGGGGAAGTCGCGCCCCTGCTTCTTCAGCGACTCGGCGACGGTCTTCAGGTTCGCGCCGTCGACGAACTCCATGACGATGAAGTACGCGTTGTCGCCGACGCCGATGTCGAAGACCTGCACGCAGTTCGAGTGCGAGAGGTGCGCGGAGAGGCGCGCCTCGTCGAGGAACATCGAGATGAACTTCTTCTTCTCGGACAGGTGCGGGAGGACGCGCTTGATCGCGACCTGCTTCTTGAACCCCTGGAGCCCCTCGCTCTCGGCGCGGAACACTTCGGCCATACCGCCGGACTCGAGCTTCTCGACGACGCGGTAGCGCTGCTGGGGCTCGGCGGCCATGGGGACCGTCAGGTTGCCATTCTGGCGGCTTCAGGGTCAAGGTCCGCTCGGCGCCACCCCGCGTCGCGACCGCGGCGCGCCCTCCGGCGGCCGCTCGTGCGCGTCCTTGATCGCCGTCACCTCGTAGGCGAGGACCGGCTTGACGCGCCCCTTCACCGTGATTTCACGGAGCGGCCGCGCGACCGTCACGTCCTTCACGAGCTCGTACGTCTCGTCGCTGATGAGGACGTTCACCCCCATCTCCTTCGTCGACGACTCGAGGCGGGACGCGAGGTTCACCGCGTCGCCGATGACCGTGTACTCCATGCGGGCCTCGCTCCCGATGTTCCCGGCGACCACCTCGCCGGTGTGGATGCCGATCCCGGTCTTGAGCTCGGGGACCCCGCGCTCGGCGAGGCGGACGTTGAGGTGCGCGAGCGCCTCGCGCATCCTCACCGCGGCGCGCACCGCGCGGATCGCGTCGTCCGGCTTGTTCACGGGCGCGCCGAAGACGGCCATGATCGCGTCGCCGATGTACTTGTCGACGACCCCGTCCTCTTCCATGACGATCGACACCATCTCGGTGAAGTATTCGTTCAGGAGACCGACGAGCGACTGCGCGTCCATCTTCTCGCTGATCGACGTGAAGCTCCGGATGTCCGAGAAGAGGATGGTCACGGTGATGCTCTCGCCGCCGAGCGCCACCTTCCCCGCGAGCAGGTGGTCCATCACGGTCTGCGTCATGTACTTGCCGAAGGTGGTGCGCAGCTTGTCGCGCTCCTTCAGCCCGTCGACCATCGTGTTGAAGCCGAGGGCGAGGTCCTCGAGCTCGTCGCCCGTCTTGATCGCGTCGACGTGCACGTACTCCTGCTGCTCGAGCTTCCGCAGCGCGTCGTTCACCCGCGAGAGCGCGCGCGACATGAGCGACGCGAGGCGCGCGCCCATGATGATCGAGAACAGCGCCGCGGCGAAGAGGAACAGCCCCGCGATGAGCATGTTCTGACGCACGATCCCGCGGACGTCGGTGACGTCGAGCGCCAGGACGACGGCGTATTTCCCGGTCCGCCCCGCGAGCTGAGGCGGCTCGACCCGCGCGAGCGCCCACTCCTGCGATCCCTCGTCGACGAGGAGCGGCGCCAGGGTGACGTCGGCGACGCTCCTCTGGGGGAAGCGCGGCGTGGCGGCGACCCGCGCGCCGTCGGGATCGAGGATCGTCACCTCGACGCCGAGCTTCGAGCTCGCGTTGATCGCGAAGTCGGCGTCGAGCGGGATGCACCCGACCACGACGCCCGCCTCGCCCACGCGCCGCGCGACGACGAGCCCGGCCGGCGCTCCGCTCGTCGGGTGCTCGCACCCGTGCGGGGTCACCGCTCGCAGCTCTTCCGTGCCGTGGAGCCCGCCGAGCTCCGGGAGGTCGGCGAGCCTGCGCAGCGGCGCGTTCAACCCGAGCTGCATCACGAGATCGCCCTGCGCGTCGAACATCGCCAGGTCGATCTCCGGATATTCCTCGTGGAAGACCCGCCCCGCGGCGCTCGCCGCCTCGATCGATCGCGAGCGGAGCGCCTCCTCGACCGCCGCCTGCGCGTCGAGATCGCGCACCGTCGCGGAGAGGTCCCGGAGGTCGTCCGCGAGCTCGAGGTCGAAGCCGCGTACCGCCTCGGGCACGCGGTCGTCCACCTCGTCCACGAGCTGCCGGTGCATGATCCACGAGAGCGCGAGGATCGCGGCGAGGGACGCGAGGGCCGATAGCGCGACGAGCGTCGTGAGCTTGGCGCGGACGGTGGACAGTCGGAGCAGCATGTTCGGGGGGCGAGTATGGGCCGAGAAGGTTTGAATTGACACCCCTGCCCCGAAGACACGATTCTGCGCGCGCGAACCTTCGGGGGAACCGTCCGCGCTCGGCGGAGTCCCGCGGCGGACCGTTCTTGAGGCCCATGCGATCTCGAACTCCGACTCACGTTGCAGCACTCGTTGCGGCGGTCACGATCTTCGCGTCCCCCGCGGCGTACGCGCTCGATCCGGAAATCACGAGCGACACGGCGGCGCAGTTCTACGACGTGCGGAGCCCGACGGGCGAGACGGTGCTCGCGCGCCGGCGCCTCACGACCACGCTCGGCGTGAGCGCGTACGATCTGATTCCCCACGACAAGACGTCGCACGACGCGAGCGAGCTGTCGTTCCGCGCGCGCATGCGATACGACGCCGACTACGGGGCGAACGGCGGCGAGGCCGACGCGGGAAATTCGAATAGCCTCGTCCCCGGGTTCTCGCGCGGCCCGGTCGACCTGATGTACGGCTACCTGGAGGGGCGCAAATTCGCCGGCGGGTGGCTCGGGTTCAAGCTCGGCCGTCAATACATGGTCGACTCCCTCGGCTGGTGGTCGTTCGACGGCGGCGAGGTGAAGGTCACGACTCCCTATTACTTCTCGGCCGAGGTGTACGGCGGCCTCGAGGTGCGGGGCGGCATGCCCCTGTCGTCGCCGCGGTTCGAGCGCGACGGCATCTGGCGAGGCGATCGCACCGGGTACGATCCGTCCCTCTATCCGTCGTTCCAGCCGAGCGACGTCGCGCCCGCGATGGGCGTCGCGCTCGAGTCGTCGGGCGTCACCTGGCTGCACGGGCGCCTCTCGTACCGCCGCGTCTACAACACCGGGAACAGCAACGTCTCGGAGTTCGCGAGCGGCCTCATTCGCCCGGTCAACTACGACGGGACGCGCATCTCGCAGGAGCGCATCGGATACAGCTTCGACGCCACGCTGCCGCCCAGCATGCCGCAGGTGGCCGGCCTCAAGGGCGGCATCTCCTACGACTTCTACAACGCGAAGGTCGCGAACATCTACGCGTCGCTCGACGGGTACGCCTCGCAGAAGCTCACGGTGAGCCTCGACTACGACTACTACGCGCCGACGTACGACGCCGACAGCATCTGGAACTTCTTCGCCGGCGAGCCGACGAACGACATCGGCGTCCGCGCCGACTACAACCTCTCCGACACGGTCGCGCTCGCGGGCGGCGGCCACGTCCGCATCCTCGAGGCGGACACCGCGGCGTTCACGAACACCGGGTCTCCGAACATCACGATCGCGAGCAACCCGAACTACTACCCGTCCAACGGATCGGCGTTCGACGAGGGGTTCAACGCCGCCATCCGCCACCGGAGCGGCCAGAACGTCGAGGCGGTCCGCGCGAGCGGCAACTTCGGAAAGGACGGGGACCGCGTGGGCGGCGACATCTCGCTCGAGCACGTCCTCTACGCGCGCTACATCGCGGAGGGGCGCACCGGGCTCTGGCACTGGAACGACAAGCTGAGGCCCGATCGCGACGCGCTCGGGTTCCAGGTGGTCGCGGGGATCGGATACAAGCTGGCGCAGCGCTCGCGCGTCCTCTTCGAGTACGAGGTCGACGCCAATCGACTGGTGGGGTTGCGTAACCGCGCCATGGTGTGGCTCAACGTCGCGGTGACCAAATGACGGCGCGTCGCCATCTGTTCTCGTTCTGGCTCCTCCTCGCCTCCGTCTTGTGCGCGGCGACGCTCGCCGTCGCCGGCGACCCTCCGAAGGACACCGCGGCGCCCGCCGCCGCGGCGGACACCGGTCTCGTGTCGCCCGCGTCAGGCCCCCCGTCGGCGAAGGTCGCGCCGGCCACGCCGCCGGCGGGCGCCGCGCCGCACACCGGCACCGCCGCCGGGACGACGCGCGGCCTCGCGCCGATGCCGAACGACGCGCAGGTGCCGGGCAAGCTCCTCCCGCCGGGCAGCTTCGATCCCGATCCGGGGCCGAGCGACGTCGTCTTCCCGCTCCAGCGCGTGACGATCCGCTTCAATCACAAGTTCCACGTCACGGAGGCGGGCGCCACCTGCAAGACGTGCCACAGCGCCGCCTACACGAGCCAGAGCGTCCAGGACTCGCTCATCCCGGCCGGCGCGGTCTGCGACTCGTGCCACCTCACCGATCACTCGAACCCGCAGAAGGTCGAGGCGGGCGACGGCGACGAGGGGAAGTGCGCGTTCTGCCACCTCGGATACAAGGACTCGGACGGGAACGCGGTCGCTCGGTTGGTGATGCCGCGCGCCAATATGGTCTTCAACCACAAGAAGCACGTCGACCGAAACATCAATTGCCAGCAGTGCCACGGCGCGGTCCAGGAGCTCGAGCTCGCGACGCGCGATCAGCTCCCGCGCATGCGCGGCTGCTTCCGCTGCCACCAGATGACCGACGCCGCCGCGCGCGGCACCGCCAAGAGCGACTGCACGACCTGCCACGTCAAGGCGACCGCGTCCGACGCGACGCCGAGCGGCGCGGGCTCGGGCCGCATGAAGACCCTCTTCGCCTCGGGCGCGATGCTCCCGCCGCGCTGGATGCAGAACGCGGCGCACACGCCGGACTGGATCGAGCGGCACAAGTTCGTCGCGGGCGTCGACTCGCAGCTCTGCTCGAACTGCCACCGGGAAGACTTCTGCGTCGAGTGCCACGACGGCCGCGTCCGCCCGCGGCGCATCCACCCGAACGACTACATCTCGATGCACCCGATCGACGCGCGGCAGGCGGCGACCAAATGCACGAGCTGCCACCGCGAGCAGAGCTTCTGCCTCGGCTGCCACCAGCGCCTCGGCATCTCGATGAGCGGCCCGCCGGGCGCGCGCGACTCGGGGCGCTTCCACCCGCCCAAGTCGATCTGGAGCGACGCGCCTCGCAAGCCCGGCCACCACGGCATCGAGGCGGAGCGCAACTTGAACGCCTGCGTGAGCTGCCACGTCGAACGCGACTGCGTCGTTTGCCACGGCGGACAGGGCGTCGGCGGCGGGTTCAATCCTCACCGCGCCGGCTTCGCGGGGGGGTGCCAGACGCAGATGCGACGGAACCCGAGGCCCTGCTTCGTTTGCCACGCGCCGAGCGACGGGGTGCTCGCCCAATGCCGCTGAAATTCCGAGGTACCATGGGGAATTCCTTGCGTTACCCGCGTGGTGGGGCGTATGACGCTTCTTCCGAGAGCCTGACTAAGGAGGACGCCTGTGAAAGAACTTGTGCGGTATTTGCTCGAGAATCTATACCTGGACTTCCAGGGGGAGATCTCTCTCGATACCGTTCGTCAGTTCTTGCGTGGCGACGACAGCCGCGAGGCGAAGGCGCTCCTGGCGAAGCTGATCGAGGACAAAGGTGTGGACGAGCTCCTTCTCACGCTGGCCGACTGCCTCAAGGAGCACATCCGGTCGGGCGTGAACGAGCAGGTCATCCGCGAGCAGCTCTCGCTGTACTCGGAGAGCTGAGCGCGCTCGGAGCTCCGCGACCGCGACCGCAACCGGTTCATGGTTTGCGCGTCCGGCGCGCTCTCGTCGTCACCGCGACCGTCGCCTCGACGCTCTTCGTCCTCACCGGCTGCGATCAAGGCAAGCAGCACGACCAGCGCCTCTCCGGCCCTCACGTCACCATCGTCGCGGCGAACGTCGGCCCCGACCAGAAGCTCCCGGCGAACGGCATCATCCAGGTCTCGTTCGACCGGATGCTCCTGCCCGTGACGATCACGCGGCAGTCGTTCGTCCTGCTCGACTCGTCGAACCAGCCGGTCCCGTCGCCGATCGTCACGTACGACCCGGTCGCGCGCGTCGTCTCCCTGTCGAACCCGCAGCCCGACAAGGGGAGCAGCTGGCTCACGCCGGACCAGCCGTACAAGCTCGAGCTGCTCATCCCGCCGGACAACGAGGACACGTCGGGCCTCCGCGCGATCGATCGCGCCACGCTCGACCCCGCGAAGTCGCATGAGATCGGCTTCATGGTGACCGCGCCCGCCGCGTCCACGCCGGCCGATCCGGCGATCGCGTTCTGCCGCGACGTCTTCCCCATCTTCCAGAACCGGTGCGCCGCGAGCTTCTGCCACGGCACGCCGCAGGCGGGGGCGAAGAGCGAGCGCTTCCCCGACGGAAGCTCGAGGCCGGCCGCGGGGCTCGTCCTGGACACGTCGATCGGCGTGCGGAACACGGCGATCGGCCCCGTGTCGCACGGCTCGAACACCGGACCCAAGGCCGGCGCGGGCTCGCCGCCCGGGCACGTCTTCGGCGTCGACATGCCGATCGTCGACCCGGGCGACCCCGGCAATAGCTGGCTGATGTACAAGCTCCTCCTCGCGCCGCTTCCGACGCAGGACGGCGGCGTGAACATCCGCACCAAATGCGACAACACGCCGGGCGACCCGCCGGTCGCGAGCTTCGGCCCCGGCACGACGTACGCGAAGATGAGCGACGCGGAGCGCGCCCGCCTCACCGACTACATCCTTGGCAACCAGATGCCGTACCCGCCGCAGCCCGGCAAGGACGACCTCTCGCAGAACCTGAGCCTCGACGAGCTCCAGCGCGTCCGCGCCTGGATCGCCCAGGGCGCGGCGGTCGACGAGTGCGGCGCCTGCCAGCCGTGATCACGCCGGCGTCCTCCCGCCCAAAAAGGTAGAAGCAAGCGGCTCGACCTCGAGCCCTCGCGGCAGCGAAGCGGCCGGTCGCGCCGACGAGCGGCCGTCGTGCGGCGCCCGTGACGATGAGCGAGAAGCGATGGCGGCGTCACGCGCCGGCCGTTCGCGTATGGCGCAAATTCGCTCCGCTCGAGCGCCGTTCCCGTGGACGACGCGCGCGCACCTTATCGGATAATGCACGACCGCTAATCCGAAGCTGCCGAGATGCGCCGCGGGCGAGCCGTGTCCGGCAATATTGAACGACAGCTCAACGTCGATCGGCCCCCCATTTCAGCGAGCCGGCATGGACGTTAATCTGATGTGATCCGTTCGAGCCCTGCCGGGGGCGTGACCTGTTTCCGTCCTATATCCGACCCCTTCGCGGTCGGCACCAATGCGTGCATTGCGCGCGTAGGTGGAGCCGCCCTCACACGGTGACGCAGATGATCGAGAGCACGCCGAACGTCGGCACCCTCTTCACGCAGCACGTCGCGGGCAACGGCTCCGCGCTCGTCGATCTGTCGAACCCCGAATCGCCGCGTGAGCTCACGTACGGCGAGCTCGACGCCGCGTGCAACGCGGTGGCGCGCGGCCTGGTCGCGCGGGGGCTCACCAAGGGCGATCGGATCGGCATCCTCGCGATGAACGGCGCGGCGTACGTCGCCACGCTGTTCGGCGCGATGCGCGCCGGCTGCGTCCCCGTGCCGCTGAACGCGAAGCTCCCGTCGGACGCGCTCGCGTTCGTCTGCCGCGACGCGTCGATCCGCCTCATCTTCTGCGACTACACGTTCGCGCCGTCGTGTCCGGCCCACGTCCCGCGGGTCGTCCTCGACGGCGAGAACGAGGACTTCTCCGCCTTCGTCGACCCTGGCCCGTTCACCGCCGTGCCCGTCGAGGCGAACGACGTCTGCATCCAGCCGTACACGTCGGGATCGACGGGCCGCCCGAAGGGTGTGCTCCTCGGCCACGGCGGACAGGCGTGGGGCATCCCCGCGGGGGCGACGGCGCGGCGCCTCACGCCGCTCGACCGGGTCCTCGTCGCGGCGCCGCTCTGCCACAAATACGGTCTCCTTCAGCTCAAATACGCGCTCGCCGCGGGGAGCGCGGTCGTCCTCCTCCGCCGGTTCGAGCCGGCCCTGTACGTCGAGACGATCGAGCGCCAGAGGATCACCAGCCTGACCGGCGTCGCCACCATGTACAGCATGATCCTCGCCGAGGACGCGCTGCTCGATCGGATCGATCGCGCCGCCGTCCGTTCGATCTCGGTCGGCTCCTCGCCGTTCGCGCCGCAGGTGTTCGAGGGGCTCGCGCAGCGCTTCCCCTCCGCCGCGCCGTTCAACGGCTACGGGATCACCGAGGCGGGCGGCGGCGTCTTCGGCGGGCACCCCGGCGGGCCGAAGCGGCCGCTGCGATCGCTCGGGTACCCGCTCCCCGGGGTCGAGGTGAAATTGACCGGCGGCCCGTCGCAAGACGAAGGGGTGATGTTCATCCGCAGCCGCGGCCTCATGCTCGGATATCAAAATTTGCCGGAGGAGACGGCCCGCCGCCTCCGCGACGGGTGGCTCGACACCGGCGACGTGTGCCGCCGCGACGCC
>Ga0207710_10000610_pt1 | contig 20913 bp, 13 predicted proteins | sample KBSS24metaG_FD_184400 | JGI IMG/M metagenome (GOLD analysis project Ga0207710, IMG submission 184400) | Switchgrass rhizosphere microbial communities from Kellogg Biological Station, Michigan, USA - KBS S2-4 metaG (SPAdes) (version 2) | ecosystem: Host-associated > Plants > Roots > Rhizosphere...
TGGCGAAGTACGGCGTGATGGCCCTGGCCGAGACCCTCGAACGCGAGCTTCGGGGTACGGGCATCTCGGTGAGCGTGCTGTGCCCGATGATGGTGCGGACGAACATCGAGAGCTCGCACCGCAACCGGCCGACCGAGCTCGGGGGTACAACCGGCGGCAAGGACGTCGACTTCTCTGACCCGGCGATGGCCGGGAAGGTCGTCTCGGCCGAGCGCGCCGCCGAGATCGTCGTGGACGGCATCGACAACCGTCGGCTCTACCTGTTCACCCATCCCGAGTGCCGCTCGATGATCATGCGCCGCTTCAATCGGATCGACGCCGCGTTCGACTGACCGGCGGCGAGACCGGCCGGCCTCAGCCGGCTGCGCGGACAGCCGCGGGTTCAACGCCAGAAGCAACACGGCGGCCCAGGGGACGCCGTGGTGCGCCTCCAGCAGGACGTGGGTGGCCGGCGCCAGGACGGCGACCGGCGTCAGCGGTTCGCGGACAGCAGCGCGCCGCGCAGTGACCTCTGGATGTGCTCGTGGAAGTGGATCAGTGCGACTTCGTTGCGGCCCAGCACCAGCGAATCGACCGCGCCACTGGCCAGGCCTTCCTGGGTCTGCCCGCACAACGCGAAGTCCTCATCACCGGTGACCGACAGGACGATCTCCAGGTTGCGGTGCCACTTCTTCAACGCGCGGTCGTCGGGCGGCTCTTCCGGCGCGTAGATGCTCGTCTCGACCACGGCCTTGCCGGGATCGTCCTCGGCCGGGAAGATCCGCCAGACCTCGAAGTGGTCGAGCTGGTGGACGATCAACACGTTCGGATAGATCAGATAGTGGATGGTGGCGTGCGGCGGGAAACGCCACTCGTCGGGCTCGTCGCCGAGATCGTCGATCGAGCGACGGATACCGATCAGGCGGCTGTGCGTGCCGAACGAGTCGAACAGCATGGGATGCGAATAGTAGAGCGGGCTGATGGTCTCGCGGTGCAGCGAGAACACGTGGTAGGCCTCGAGGAACGTGTCGATGACCATCTTCCAGTTGCAGTGCTGGACGGCGACCCGGGTCTCGATGTGGTGGAAGCCGCTCAGCCCGAAGCTGTCAAGATCGTCGACGATGTCCCCCAGGAACCGCGCCGCGTCGAGCTCCTCGCCGTCGAGGCGCACGAAGATGACGCCATGCGCCTCGTCGCATGAGACAGAGCGCAGATCCAGCGATCGCCCGGCCACGTCGAAGCACCCGCTCGCGAGAGGCTGGCGCACGGCCCTTCCCTCGAGGTCGTAGCGCCACGCGTGGAAGGGGCAGGTCAGGTGGTCGGCCGCACTCCGGCGCCCCGCCACCACGGGCGCACCCCGGTGACGGCACGCGTTGAGGAACGCGCGTACCGTGCCGTCGCGCCCACGAGCCAGGATCAGGGGGACACCGTCGACCTGGGTCGCGAGCACGTCGCGCGGGTTGGGCAGGTCCGCGGTCAGCGCGGCGACCTGCGGGTGCGCCCGGAAAAGAACGGCACGCTCGTGGGCGAGTTGCTCGACGCTGGTGTACTCGCTCGGCGAGAGCACCAGCGGCGACGTCCCCAGGTCAGTCGTCCGCCCGTCGCGGAGTTTACGGAATCTTCTGACGAGTTCCTGCTGGACTGCGGTGCGCATGATGACGGTCCTCGCTCGGGACTTGGTCGCCTTGACGAATTCTGCTGCGTGTTAGATTCTACTGTCAGGTCGACTCTGAAGCAAGGGTGCCTCAAACCCCAACGACGTAGCGAGGAGGCGACGGATGACGTTTCACGTATCGGCCCATTGCTCGGCGACGGCCGGCGAGACACCAGCCCGGCAGGCGGAGGCCGCCGTCGAGTCCTCCCCGACTGTCACGCCGGAGCAGTACCGCGGGGCGTTTCGCCGCCATCCGGGTGGGGTCGTCGTGATCACGATGTCGTCGCCCAGTGGGCCAGTCGGATTCACGGCGACGTCCTTCGTGTCGCTGTCGCTCGACCCACCGTTGGCGTCCTTCAACATCACCCACGTCTCGTCGAGCATCGCCGCACTCTCAGCGGCGTCGTCAGCCATCGTGCACGTGCTGTCCGACTACCAGGCGCACCTCGCGGCGCGCTTCGCCCGGGACGCCGCCCAACGCTTCGCCGACCTGTCGTCCTGGAGCCTCCTGCCCACGGGTGAACCCGTGCTGCACGGCACGCGGACCTGGTTTCGGATCGGGGACCTGGTGCACATCCCGGCCGGCGACTCCGTGCTCGTGATCGCCCGGATCGTGGCCATCCACTGCGAGGCCGATGCGCGCCCTTCGCGGCCTCTCGTATACCACGAGGGCCGGTTCCAAGCCGTGGCGCCGCTTGACGAGGCCTGACTGGGGTGTATTTCCCACGCTACCTCGACGGGAAGGCCCCTACCTCGACTACCCGACCGCGCTCGCCGCCGGCTTCCCGATCGCCACCGGCGTCATCGAAGGCGCCTGCAGGCACCTCGTCAAGGCCGGTCCTGTTCGGCTTCCTGTTCGGCTTCCAGTTCGGCGAGGAGCTGCGCCCGGAGTTCGTGTTTGCGGAGTTTGCCGGTGGGTGTGCGGGGCAGCTGGTCGGCGTACCGCACCTCGCGGGGAACCTTGAACCCCGCCAGTTTCGTCCGGGCGTACGCGATCAGGTCCGCGGTCAGTTCCGGCCCGGAGGTAGCGGCGTCGTGGGGTTGCACCACAGCGACGACGCGTTCACCCATCTCGGGGTCGGGCAGCCCGACGACGCCGACGTCGAGGACCGCGGGATGCATGACCAGGGCGTCCTCGACCTCCTGAGGGTAGACGTTGACCCCGCCAGAGATGATCAGATGGGGGCGGCGGTCGCTGAGGTAGAGGTACCCGTCCTCGTCGAGGTGCCCCAGGTCGCCGATCGAGACGCCGCCCTGGGCGTCGCGGGAAGCGGCGGTCTTTTCGGGGTCGCCGTGGTACTCGAACGCGGCACCGCCGGTGAACCAGATCGTGCCGACTTCCCCGATAGGGAGTTCGCGGCCGTCGTCGTCGGTGATGTAGGGCTGGCCGAGCAGTGGCTTGCCGACCGAACCGGGCTTGCGCAGCCATTCCTGGGAGGTGATGGAGGTGGCGCCCGCACCCTCGGTGCTGGAGTAGTACTCGAACAGGATCGGGCCCCACCAGTCGATCATTGCTTTCTTGACGTCGACCGGGCAGGCGGCGGCCGCGTGCACAGCGTGCCGAAGGCTGGAAAGGTCGTAGCGGCCGCGCACCGGCGGCGGGAGTTTGAGCATGCGGACGAACATGGTCGGCACCCACTGGGCGTGCGTAACCCGATGCCGCTCGATCAGGGCGAGGGCGAGCTCGGCGTCGAACCTGTCCATGACGACGACGGTGCCGCCGCCGCGGTGAACGCCCATCGACCAGCCCAGGGGCGCCGCGTGGTACAGGGGCGCCGGGCAGAGGAACACGTCGCCGGGTCTGAAGTCGAGCAGCTCCCGCAGCCAGGTGCCGGCCAGATCAGGGTGGGTGCCGAGCGGGCCGCCCGGGAGCGGCCGTTTGACGCCTTTGGGGCGTCCGGTCGTCCCCGAGGAGTAGTGCAGGCAGTCGCCCTCCCGTTCGTCGTCGATCGGCGTGCGGGGCTGGGCGGCGACCACCTCGTCGTAGCTCTCCCACCCGTCCCGGGGCGCGCCGAGGAGCAGCCGACCGCCCGGCGCCAGGGCGGCATCGGCGACCGCCTCGTTCGCTAGCTCGGCGATGGTATCGGAGGCCACAATCAGCTCGGCGCCGCTGTCCTTGACGACGTAGGCGGCCTCGCCGGCCGTGAGGTGCCAGTTGATGCCCACGTAGTACAGACCGGCGCGCTGGGCCCCCCAGGCGAGCTCGAGGTACTCGGCGCGATTGTCCGCGAGGATCGCCATGCACTGGCCCACGCCGAGGCCGCGCGCCCGTAGCAGGTGCGCGACCTGGTTCGAGCGTTCGTCCAGCTGGCGGTAGGTGAGCACGGTCCCGCCGGGCTCGGCGATGACCGCCGGCCGGCTGGGATCGGTGGCGGCGAAGGCACCCGGATGCGTCATTGCTCCCTCTTCATCGCGACGTCAGGGGTCGATTCGTATCGCAGACCTTCAATCTTGCGACAGGGACCGGCGCGAGGCCCGCTGCTCGGTGCGCTGGGCGCTGGGTGGGCGGGCAGTGCCCCTGAGCTGGCCGACCCACGTCCGCCGATCAGGGCCCGCCGGCCGCGGCCGGCGCGGGCCGACGCGCTGTGCCAGGTCCGCGACGGCGGCCAGGTGTCCGCCGATCTCGAAACAGGCTCCTGGTCGCCCTTTTGCCTGGCCCTGATCGCGGGAAGGTGGGAGGGCGGGAAGGTGGAAGAGCGAGTTGCCGGCGGCACGGTGTGGGGTTGATGGATGGGATTCCAGCGAAGGGCGGCGAGCTGGGATCCCCCGTGGGCGGCGCGGGTGGAGCCGCTTCACGAGTCGGAGCGGACCCGGGTCACTCGGCTGGTCTCCGAGGTCGGGAGTGTGATCCGGAAAGAGCCGCTGGGGCCGGGTGCGCGGCGACGGCTACGGCATGAGGTGGAGATCCTCGAGCGTCTGTCCGGGGCCGAGGGAGTCGCGCAGCTGGCGGCCGGCGCGGCGCCATCGACCGGCTCGATCCTGCTGGCCGATGTCGGCGGCACGGCCCTGTCCGAAGGTGCCATGCCGCTGGATCGGGCCGGGTTGGGCGGGCTGGCCGGGTCGCTGGCGCGCGCGGTGGCGGGGATGCACCGCCGGGGTGTGATGCATCGCGACATCAATCCGGCGAACATCGTGGTCAGCGACCGGGGCGCGCCGTGCCTGATTGACTTCGCGCTGGCGACGAGGTTTACGGTGGTCCAGCCGGGGTTCGTGCATCACACCGAGGTCGTCGGGACGTTGCCGTATCTGGCGCCGGAGCAGACCGGCCGGACCGGTCGCCAGGTGGATGCGCGGGCTGATCTGTATGCGGTCGGGGCGACCTTGTACGAGCTGGCGACCGGCGCGCCGCCGTTCGGCCTGGGCGACCCGCTGCGGATCATCCATGACTGTCTCGCGCGGGTACCGGTACCGCCGTCGGCGGTGAACCCGGCGGTGCCAGCCGACCTGTCGGCGATCATCATGCATCTGCTGGAGAAGGAGCCGGACGATCGCTACCAGAGTGCCGAGGGGCTGGCGCACGATCTGAACCTGCTGGGCCGGGACGGCGTGGTGGTGCATCCTGGCGATCATGATCTTCCGGCGCGGGCGCTGGCGCCGTCCCGGCTGGCCGGGCGGGAGCAGGAGATCGGCGAGCTGGGCGCGGTCTTCGCCGAGGCGATGGCGGGCCGCTGCCGGGGGCTCCTCGTCAGCGGGGCGCCGGGGGTGGGCAAGACGTCGCTGGTCAACGAGCTGCGGTCGGTCGTGGCTGGCGGCGACGGCTGGTTCGTGGCGGGCAAGTTCGACCAGTATCGCCGGGATCAGGAGTATGACGCGGTTCAGCAGGCTTTTCAGGCGCTGTGCCGGTTGTTGTTGGCCGAGCCGGACGACCGGCTGGCCGAGGTACGGGACCGGATATTGCGGAGGTTGGGGCCGAACGCCGGGCTGGCGACGGCTGGCCTGCCGGAGCTGGCGGCATTGTTGAAGGTCTCGCTGGAGCCGGGGGATCCGATGACGGCGCTGGGGCGTGCACAGCAGGTCGGGGTGGAGATTCTGCGGGCCGTCGCGTCACGGAAGCGGCCGGTGGTGTTCTTCGTCGACGATCTGCAGTGGTCCGGGCGGGCACCGCTGAGTTTCGTCGACCTGCTCTTCAGCGGTGAAGAGGAGGTCGAGGGGTTGCTGCTGGTCTGCGCGTACCGGGAGAACGAGGTGGACGCCGCTCATCCGCTGACGCCGATGCTGGCCCGCTGGCATCGTCAGCCGGCCGGCCCGCGCCATCTGCGGCTGGGCAACCTGACGCCGGACGGCCAGGCAGCCCTGGTGGCCGATCTGTTGCGCCTCGCCCCTGAGGTCGCCACGGAGCTGGCGGGAATGATCGCACCATCTACCAGGGGTAATCCGTACGACACCGTCGAGCTGCTGAGCTCCCTGCGCCACGAGAGCGTGCTCGCGCCTGGTGACGGCGGTTGGCGTTGGGACCGGGCCGAGCTGGGCCGCCGGCTGGCGAGGGTGGACGTGACCGAGCTGCTGGCTGCCCGCGTCGCGGCGTTGCCACCGGCTACCAGAGACCTGCTGACGATGATGGCGTGCCTGGCCGGCCGGGTGGAGCTGGATCTGCTGGAGGCCGCGACCGGGCTCGCGGCGGACGAGGTCGAGCGGCGGCTCGCCCCCGCGTTCGACGCCGGTCTGCTGGTCCTGGAGACCGACGGCCGGCCCAACGTGCGGTTCCACCACGACCGCGCCCGGGAATTTATCCTGGGTTCCCTTACCCCGCGGACGCTACGCGCCGAACGGCTGCGCCTGGCCCGCCGCCTGGGCCGCCGAGAGGAGTTCTTCGCCGTCGCGGCCGAGCAGTACCTGCCCGTCGTCGACGCCGTGCACGCCCCCGCCGAGCGGCAGCTGATGGCGACGCTCTTCCGGCGCGCCGCCGACGAGGCGCGGCTGCCGAGCAACCACCTACTGGTGGAGCGGTTCCTGACCGCGGCGGTGGCACTCCTTGACCCGACCGACATCGACGAGATGATCACGGTCCACAGCGGCCGGCACGCCGCCCTCTACAGCCTGGGCCGGCTGGAGGAGGCCGACGAGGCTTACCGGACCGTATGCGGGCTGTGTACCCACCCCACGCAGCGCACGGCCGCCACCGTGATCCAGGTCAGGAGCCTCACCATCCGGGGCCAGGCCGGCGCGGCGATGCGGCTCGGCCTCGACCAACTGCGCCAGCTCGGCCTCGCCGTCCCGGACCGCGACCACCTCGACGCCGAGATCGACCGCGGACTGGACGCCGTCTATCAGTGGATCGACCAGACCAGCGAATCCGACGATCTACACCGGCCGACCGTCGTCGACCGCTCGACGCTCGACGCTTTCCAGGTCGTGGAGTCTCTCGGGGCCGCGGCGTATCTCTCCGACCAAGAGATGCTGCACTGGCTGACCGTGCTGGCGCTGCGGACGTTGGCAAGTCACGGCCCGGATCCCACTCTGATCGGCCCGGCGGGCACCATCGCGACCGTGACCGCCGCTCGCCGGCAGGACTACCGCACCGGGTATCGCCTCCTGCGGCGGATCCTCGCGGTCGGTCGGGCGCGCGGCTTCGGGCCTGAACTGTGGTACGCGCGACTCTGCTACGTCGCCACGGCCGGCCACTGGGTCGACCCGCTCGAGGACAACGTGTCCGAGGCGCGCCGCGCGCTGGAAGGACTTCTCCAGAGCGGCGACCTGCAGACGGCGCTCTGGGCCCATGTCATACTGGCGCACGACCTGCTGGACTGCGCACCGTCGCTGGACGACTTTGTCGCCCAGGTCGACGCATTGCTCGCGTTCGCCGTCCGCACCGGCAACAGCCACGTCGAGGAGGCAGCGTGGTCCTGGCGCCTGCTGGCTCGGGTGCTGCGCGGCGAGGCCGTCGGATCGGCGGCCGACGAGGCGGCCGCGCTGAGCATGCGGGCCGTCAACCCGCTCGCCGCCGCCTTCCTGCATCTCAACCACGCACTGGCCGCAGCCATCTTCGATCACCCGGCCGAGCTTGTCCACCAGATGGACGCCCTCATGCCGTTGCTGCCGCGCGTGGAATCGAGCTATCCGATAGCGAGGGCGCACCTGCTGCGGGCTATGGCATTGGCCTGGCAGGCCCGGACCGCTCCCGAGATGGGCCGGCGCACAGCTCTGATGGCCGAGCTGGACGAGGAGGTCGCCTGGCTGGCTGAACGCGCGGCCGACGCGCCAGCCAACTTCGGACACCTCCTACGCCTCGTGGAGGCCGAGCGCGCCTGGGCCGCCGGCGACTTCCAGGAGGCGGCCTACGCCTTCGACCTCGCCCAGTGCGAGGCCCCCGCGCGGACACGCCCCTGGCACCGGGCACTGATCCTCGAACGCGCCGCCCGGTTCCACCTCGCCCACGGCCTGGCGGCAACCGGAACCACGCTGCTCACCGCCGCCCGCCAGCAGTATGCGGACTGGGGCGCGGCCGCGAAGGTCAGCCAGCTCGACTGGGCCCACCCGACGCTGTGCACCGAACCCGCCGACACCCAGCCAGCCACGCCATCACCGGCGCCGCCCGCCGCCCGCCGCTCCACTCTCACCACCGGCACCATCGACCTGCTCGGCGTCGTCGCCGCCTCCCAGGCCCTCAGCTCCGAAACGAGCATCGAGGGCCTACAGACCAAGGTCGTGGGAATCCTCTCAGCGATGACCGGCGCCACCACCGTCAAACTCCTCCTCCGCGACCACGACCAGCGGGACTGGTCGGTCCCCGCCGGCGACGCAGACACCATCCCGCTCGCCGAGGCCGGACGACGACGCCTGCTGCCACCCTCCGTCATCCGCTACGCCGAACGCACCCGCGAACCCCTCGTCATCCCCGACGCCACCCGCGACGACCGGTTCCGCCACGACCCCTACCTCACCGGCCTCGACCGCAGCTCCCTGCTCGCCATCCCCATCACCATCCGCGGCGAACTGCGCGCCATGCTGCTACTGGAAAACCGGATGATCCGCGGCGCGTTCACCACCGAACGCCTCGAAGGAATCAGGCTCATCGCCGGACAGCTCGCCGTCTCCCTCGACAACGCCCAGGTCTACACCTCCCTCGAACACAAGGTCACCGAACGCACCCAGCAACTCGCCATCGCCAACCAGCGGCTCGAACAGCTCTCCGTCACCGACCAGCTGACCGGACTGGCCAACCGCCGACACCTCGACAAGACCCTCGACGCCGAATGGCACCGCGCCGTCCGCCAGCACGCACCCCTCGCTCTAGCGATGATCGACATCGACCACTTCAAGCTCTACAACGACCACTACGGCCACACCGCCGGCGACCGCTGCCTCCAACACGTCACCGCCTGCCTGGCCGCGGGCACCCGCGCCACCGACCTCGCCGCCCGCTACGGCGGCGAGGAATTCGCCATCGTCATGCCCGACACCGACCTCCACGCCGCCACCCGGCTGGCCCAACGCCTACGCGCCGCCGTCGCCCAACTCGCCGAACCGCACCCCCTGACCGCCAACAAGATCGTCACCGTCAGCATCGGCGTCACCGCGACCACCCCCACCCCCGACGACCACCCCACCACCCTGGTCGAACTCGCCGACGCAGCCCTCTACCAGGCCAAAGAACGCGGACGCAACCGCGTGGAAGCAACACTTCGATGCCCCACCCCGCCCTAGCGGAGCCCCCACCCTCGCGGCACGGTCGGGCGCCAGGGAATCTGGCCGGTGACGTGCAGGAAGCGCAGCAGCGACCGCGGCGGGACCGACAGGCTGCGTGCCGACGGACCCTGGGCGGATCAGCTCGCCGATGATCCCCAGGACACGACCGCCGCCATCGATACCCTCGGACCGGGCGCGACGCCGCCACGTAGCAGATGTGCTCACCTTTCTGCCCTCTTCGAGGGCATCATCACCGGAGGTCGTTAGACCTCACGGGCGCCTAACCGGTCTGCTTCGTCGCCAGCGCCGCAAGATCCGCCGCGCCAGCGCTCGTCGAGGACTTGCGACCGGTTGTCCACGTGAGGTCGCGGCCGGACTCGAGCGCCCGTAGGGCACCTACGGTGCAGTGCTCCCGAGGTCGGACCGCGAACGGGTCGTACCGGAAGTGCTTCATGGCATTCAGGTGAGTGACCTGATCGATCTCGGCGTCGGTCAGCAGCCCCTCTGTTGCCTTGTGCAGGAGCTCTGGAGCCTGTGGCCAGGTCGAGTCGGAATGCGGGTAGTCGCACTCCCAGGTGATGTTGGTCATGTTGAGGTGGTGCTTGGCCTCAAGCCCGGCGCGATCGTCGATGAAGCACGTGATGAACCGCTCGTTGAAGACCTGTGAAGGCAGCCGGTCACCAAAGTCTTGGTGCGTCCAAGCGCGGTGGTGCTCGTACACGTAGTTGATCCGCTCGAGGAAGTACGGCATCCAGCCGATCCCTCCTTCGCTCAGGGCGATGCGCAGGTCCGGGAACTCCTTCATCACGCGGCTGAAGATGAGATCTGCCGATGCCATCGCGAGGTTGAAGGGAGTGAGGGCGATGGTGACGTCGACCGGCGCGTCCGTTGCGGTGATGATCAGCTGCGAGGAGGAGCCGATGTGCATGCACACGATCGTCCCCTCGTCGACGCACGCCTTCCAGAAGGGATCCCAGTACTCGGAGTGGAAGCTCGGCCACCCGAGCCGCGAGGGGTTCTCGCTGAATGTGACTGCGTGGCAGCCCATCGCAGAGGTCCGACGAACCTCCTTCGCCATCTGTTGCGGGTCCCATGACGGCGGGACCATCAACGGGATGAACCGACCCGGCGCAGCTCCGCACCAGTCGTTGATGTGCCAATCGTTGTAGGCCTGGAGCAGGCGCAGCCCGACCTTGGGATCCTTCGCCTTCGCAAACAGCTGACCGCAGAACCCGGTCATCGATGGGAAGCACATCGATCCGAGGAGGCCACCGGCGTTCATGTCCTTCACCCGCTCAGCGACGTCCCACGTGCCGGGACGGATGTCGTCAAACGACGTCGGCTCGAAGCCGTACTCCTCGGGTGGACGGCCGGCCACAGCGTTGAGGGCGACGTTCGGGACGACCGCGTCCTCGAAGACCCACATGTCCGCCCCTGACTCATGCCTGACCAGCTTCGGGGCAGCCTCGTGAAGGTCAGGCGGGAGGTTGTCGATGAACAGGTTAGGGGGCTCGATCGCATGATCGTCGACGCTAACGAGAATCATGTCTGCTGGCTGCATTGGCACTCCTCGCTGATTTCGGACCGACGCCAACGTACAACGAATCAAGGCGTTCGGGAGCGAACTTTCGACGGGCAAGTAGAAAACCGTCCGAGCTCTCCACGCTGTCCGACGTGGGTGTCCATTCATGGGGTCGAGATCGTAATTCGCTGACCTGGGTCTTCGTGTTGGGGCGACAACTCGTCGGGGTTGCTTAATGGTGCCGGTTGGGCGGGATGATCCGGCTGGTGGCTGACCCGTCCGCGTCGTGGGAGCCGCGCCTGGCCGCGGCGAAGGCGCCTGAGGCGCGGATCGAGGAGCTCGCCGCCGAGCAGGCCGCGGCGCGGGCCGCGAACGAGCGGCTGGGTGTCGGTCAACGAGCGGCTGCGCCGGGCCGTGGAGGACGCGGCCGCGCGGCATGAGGCGGAACTCGGCGCGGTGCGCCTTGCGGAACTACACCCGCCTGACCGGCGCCGCGGAGCTCAGCTCGAGCTACCGATCCCGTCAAAGAGCAAGGACGACAAGACGGCCGCGACGTGACTCGGCGATCGTTTGGCCCGCTCGGGCCACTCCACCGTCCAGTTCAGGGCCCCGAGGATGAGCAGCCGGACGGTCCGGAGATCCACGTCGTCGCGGATCTCACCGGCCTTGAGCGCCTCCTCGAACAGCGTGTCCCACAGCTTTCCGTACGGGCGCTGGTCGATTCGCAGGTGCTGCTGCCGGATCTCGTCCGGGAGCTGCCCGACGATGCGAGCGTTGGCCGCCGTGTAGTCGAGCTGGTCGATGACTGCTTCGGCGTGCGCGGTGATCGCGGCCGCTATGCGGTCGGCCGCGGTGGCATCGGGACCGAGGGCTTCGACCGCGGCCGCGACGTGGTCGTAGGTCTTCTGCAGGCCCACCCGCAGCATCTCCGCGACCAGCTCGTCCTTCGAGGAGAAATGGTAGTAAAGACTACCCTGTTTGACGCCGGCCGCTTCGGCGATGTCGGTCAGGCGGGTACCGGCGTAACCCAGATCGCTGAAGACCGCGGCCGCCGAGTCCAGGATCCGCGCCCGCGTTCGCGCTGACTTCTCGAACGGGGCGCGCCGGGTCGGCGTGGAGGGCATAGCTGCCATTCTAAGCAGGCATCTTCCCTGTTGCTACGAGACCTGAGTCGCCGGCGGGGCGCGCCGTCGGCAGGTCAGGTCGCGCGCGGCAGACCGAGATGCCGCTGCGCGACGTTCGTGCGGTTGATCTCCGTCGTGCCGCCCCGGATGGTGCAGGCGGGAGAGTGCCGGACCTCGTATTCGATCCAGCCACCAGCGGCCGCTCCCGGCTCGTCGAACCGCAGCAGACCCTCGGGGCCGGTGATCTCCTGAAACCACCGTACGGCTTTCTGGTACGCGGCTGTCGCGAACAGCTTCGTCATCGAGCCCTCGACGCCCGGCAGGTCGCCCGAGGCCGCGATCCAGGCCGAGCGTTGGGTCAGGAGCTTGGCCACCTCGTTGTCGATGGCCGTCCGGGCCATCTTCTCACGCACCAGGGGATCAGCGATCCGGCCGGTCTGCTCGGCCCAGCCCCGGAAGTGCCGCAGCAGCGACACGCCCCCGTTGGTATCCCCCACCACGCCGCGTTCGAAGGACAGGCCGACCGTCAGCACGTCCCAGCCACGGTTCTCGCCGCCGAGCAGGCAGTCCTCGCCCACCCTTACATCGTCGTAGAACGTCGCGTTGGTGCGCTCGTTCGCCATCGTCGGCACCGGGCTGATCGAGATCCCCGGCGTGTCCATCGGGAGGACGAACATGGTCAGGCCCTTGTGCTTGGATACCGTCGGGTCCGTCCTGGTCAACAGCAGCACCCAGTCGGCGATGTGGGCCATCGTCGTCCACATCTTGGCCCCGTTGATCACCCATTCCGCCCCGTCGCGCCGGGCGCGGGTCGACACGGCCGCCAGATCGCTGCCGCAGCCGGGCTCGCTGTAACCGAGACAGGCGAGGCTCTCGCCCGCGAGCAGGGACGGCAGGACCCGCTCCCGCTGGGCGCTGGTACCGACCCGATTAATGATCCCGGCAACGATAATAATCACCGAAAGCGCGTCGGACGGGGCCGCGGCCTTCTCCATTTCGTTGAAGAGCACCCACAGCTCGATCGGGTCACCCTTGCCGATGCCAGGAACAGCCCGCTCAATGTAGCCGCGCTCGGCCAAAGCGCGGTAGAGCGGGACGCAGACGAAGGAGCCGGTGGAGTGCTGGCGGTGACGTTCGGCTGGAGTAACGGTCTCGGCGATGATCCGCCGGACATCGCGGCGGTATTCCTCGACCTCGGGAGGCAAGGAGAAGTCCACGAATCATCCCCCCTTCCCGGAGCGGCGCCCGGCAACGGCAGGAGCGCCGAAAAGGGTATCGGCCAGGTCCAGGCACTCCGTGGATGGATCGCCCAGGACGAGGGGCCACCCGCGGGCCCGCCGGTAGAACAACTGGATAGCGCCTTCCTCGGCAAAGCCGTAACCACCGTGGTAATGGAGACTGAGGTCGGTGACCTTCGCCGCCACGTCAGCCGCGAACACGAAAGCCATCCGCGCCAACACCGGGAAATCGGTAACGTCGTTGTCGTCGACATCGATCACCGGCTCGACGCCGGAGGCGGACCGGTCGGCCGCCCAGGCCGCCTTGCGCACCAGCAGCCGCGCTCCGTCGACGAGCCCGGGCAGATCAGCGAGCCCGTGCTGCACCGCCTGGAAGGACCCGACCGGGCGGCCGAACTGATGCCGCACGGTGACGTACTCGACCGCGAGCTCCAGCGCTCGCGCGGCGACGCCGACCAGCGCCGCCGCGGTCAGGAGCCGCCATTCCGACACAGCCGTGGACCACCCCGCCGCCGTGCCGATGACGGTGCGCTCGCCCTCGCGGGCCGACCGGTCGGCCAAGGGAGCGCTCGCATGATTACGCGGGGCGCGGCCGGGCGGGGCCGACCGAACGACCACCAGCTGATCCCCGTCGATCCCGATCACCACATCCGCGACGGCGCCGGCCGGTACGAGCCGCCACCGCCCGTCCGCCTCGGCTGGCCGCAGGGCGATCGTGGCGATGGTCGTGCCGTCCACAAGGTCGCGCCCGGGCTGGTCCAACGCCCGGGACGCGACGGCGTGCTCGATCAGGGGCACGGGCGCGAGCACCCGGCCGAGCGCCTCGATCGCGACGACGAGCGTTCCCACCGTCGCGCCGGAGCCGCCCACGTGCTCGGGCAGCGCGAGCCCCTGCGCGTCGATCGCGGCGAGCTTCGACCACAGCTCCCGGTCAAACCCGAGCGGCTCGCAACGCCGCACCAACTCGATCGGCGCCTCCTTAGCGAAGAACGAGGTGAAAGCATGCTCGATCAGCTGCTCGTCGGCCGACGGTGCCAGATCGACGCTCATCAGCTCGATCCGATCATCTCTGTCCGCAGGACCAGGTCGGTCAGGGCGGTGATCGAGCTCCGGTCGAAGGCCGAGCTGCCCTCGATGACATAGGCCGGGCACATCCGCACGATCGGCAGAGCGTCCAGCGCGGCCATTACGCGGGACGAGTGCGGAGCGTCCGCCCAGCTGGGCGTGTCGAAATGGATACGCCCAACCCCGCGCCGGATCGCCGTGATCTCCGCGGTCATCTCCAGCCGCGTAGTCTGGTGCAGGCCCCGGCCGCCCGCGATCGCGGGAATATGCCGTACGCAGAAAGCCGTCGCCTCGGACGCCCGCGCGGCCGCGCGGCGGGCGTCCTGCTCAGGCAGCGGTTCGACCGCCGTGACCTCGCCGCTGAGCAGCCGCGTCCCGTACTCGAAAGCCGCGAAGGACAGATCCCTACCCTGCTCGGCGACCGGCGTGAATTCAGCGCCGAGTTTCGCGAACCCGGAGTACTCCCGACCGACGATAAGCGGCATGACCTGATCGATCCACATGACCGGCCAGAAAGTCCCGCGTATCACCGAGTCACCGTCGGTCTGGCTCACGCGGATGCCGATGCACAGCTCCTCGTAACCGCGTCCCGCCAGGTAGTCGACGCCGGTGAAACTGCGCCGGCTCACGGTAAGCACCGGTTCCGTGGGTAAATCGAGCTCGTACGGCACGAACGGGCGCAGTGCCTCGTGCGTGGTCACGAAGCTGACGTCGATCGCCCGCATGCGGCCCCAGATCGAGATGACCGGAAGTTGCGTGGGTCCGAAGACCGCGGGCATGTCGTACCGCTCGTCGGGATCGGGACGGAAGCCTGGGAGCTGAGCTGACATCGATCGACCTCACCGCGTGGTCTCGTCAGGACTTTCGGAGTGACAGACAGAATCTACTGGGGAGTCGGTATCCTGGCAAGGTTCGTGAACCGGACCATCCCGTCGAGCCACCCGGCCATGTCCAAGAGCCAACGGGCGACGTGGGCCGACACCATGTCCGCGCCGGGATCGTCGAGCCGCTCGATCGCCCCCAGGGCACGCTGCTGGGAACCCTGCGACCGGGAGATCGCCGTCCACGAGTACCAGCTACACGCGACCACCGACCCGGCAGTAAGCGAGCTGGCCTCCGTGCTCGCCGTTGCGCGGGTGCTGCCATACGACGAATGCCCGCTCGCGGCACTGAACGTCGAGCGCCTGGTGGGAGCGCCGCTGGCCGGCCTGCGCAGCGAGGTTCTCGTCAGGCTGCCCGGCATCCTCGGCTGCACCCACCTCAACGACGCTCTGCGCGCCCTCGCCGAGGTACCGATCCTCGCGGCCGCGCTGGTCGGAGTCAGTCCTCGCGCACACCAAGGACACGGCGGATGAAGGAGAGCACCTGGGCACGCAACCGGTCCTTCTCGCCTCCGCCTGGGCCTCTCGTATCCGGGTGGCCGTCTCCCAGGCCAGGGCGCTGACGAAGACGGCGTCGGCCGCCGCGGCGTCGGTAGCCTTCTAGCGGGCCTGGAAGCGCTGAGCGCCGTCGAGGCGGATGGTTTCGCCGTTCAGGTACGGGTTGGTCAGGATGTGCACGACCAGCGCGCCGTATTCCGACGGGTGGCCGAGGCGACGCGGGAAGGGCACGGCCGCGCTGAACTTCGCGAGCGCCTCATCGCTTACCGACGACTCCAGGATCGGGGTGCGCATGGTGCCGGGCGCGACGCAGACCACCCGGACACCCACCGCACCGAGGTCACGAGCCGCCACCAACGTCAGCCCCACGACACCGCCCTTGGCCGCCGAGTACGCCGACGTGCCCATCTGGCCCTCGAATGCGGCGATGCTCGCCGTCGTTACCACCGCGCCGCGCTCGCCGTCCTCGTTCGGCTCGGTCTTCGCGATCGCCGCCGCCGCCAGGCGCAGCAGGTTGTAGGTGCCGTTGAGGTAGAGGTCGACCGTCTTGCGGAAGCTCTCCATGTCCGCCGGCGACCCGTCGCGCTGCACGACCTTCTGCGCCACCCCGGACCCACCGTGGGCCGCCACCGCGAACCGGAACGTGCCGAGCTCGCCCGCCACCGCGATCGCCCTGTTCACCGAGTCGTCGTCGAGGACATCCGTACGGACGTAACGGGCCGACGTACCCAGCTCGGCCGCGATCTTCTCGCCCTTCTCGTCATTGAGATCGGCGATGACGACCGACGCGCCGGCGGCGATGGCCGCCCGGACGGTCGCCTCCCCCAGCCCGCCGGCACCACCGGTGACCAGAACGACGTTTCCTGGCAACTCCATCAGATCTCCTTGGCTACGAGGAATGGGCTGACCCCACATGAGGTCGGACAACCCGTTGTCAGCCGGCTTCGACGGCGCGGAGGCCACGCCGTCAACAGGATTTCTTGACACAGTGCTGGCGGGTTTCACCGCCGCGACGGCCGGCCGCCTTCGTGCCCGGCTCGGACCTCGTGCCGGGCTCCGGCCGACGTAGGCATGCGGCCGACGTAGGCATGCCTCGGCCGGCCAGCCTTATTGCACTCAGGCAGTCTACTTAGAGAGCCTCGCAGAGGGTAGCGGTCGCCCCTCGACGGAGACCGGGGGTCTGCCGGGTACGGGCCGGCGAAGTTGGCGGCCTTCAAGCTGAGGGCGCGTCGCCGCCCTGGACCCGGGCGCTGTGATCATGTCGGGTCGCGACCGGGGTCTGCGCATCCCGCCTGGCGCGGGGCGGTGGCGGCGAGGTGAAAATGCTATTTGCGAAGATCTGTGTGATCTGGCACTCTCGAGCGGAGCCCAACGATGCGGGCGTCCAGGGCCGGGTGTCCATGGCGGGCAAGCCATCCGAGTCCGGGGCGTCGGGTCAGCCGGTTCCGCGGGATTCCATGATCGAATAGGTGACCGAGCGCGCTGGCGGGACCGACGCTCAAGGTCCGATTCGAAGGGGATCTCGTCGTTCGGGTGACGGAGCACCGATGCGGTCCTACTGCCGGCCGCGCCTCTTGAGGACTCTTTATCGTCCGGGCTCGCTCGTCGTACGACTCGTTTCTTGAGATGGGTGGATCATGGCTGGGTTACCGCCGCTGGCCGGCGTGTTTCGTGTGGTTGACCTGTCCGCGGGGATCGCGGGTGCCTACAGCACCAAGGTTCTCGCGGATGCCGGTGCGGAGGTCATCGTCGTCGAGCCGCCGGAGGGTCACCCGCTGCGGCGCCGGTCGGCCAGTGGGCGCCAGACCGACCCGGACTACGGCGGGGTGCTCTTCCAGTTCCTGTCGTGCTCGAAGGCCAGCGTCGTCGTCGACCTCGACGTCGCGGATGATGTCGCGTTTGTGTATGACCTGGTGCGCGGCGCGGACGCGGTCGTCTGGTGTGAGGAGTCCACCCTGTGCCGCGATGCGCGGCTGTCCCCGGAGCGCATACGTTCGCTGGCCCCGCATGTCACCGTTCTGGCGATCACGCCATTCGGACTGGACAGCCCGTGGCGTGGCCGTCCGGCCAACGAGTTCATCCTGCAGTCGATGTCCGGCAGCGCGTGGAACCACGGGCCGTCGGAGGCGGCGCCGACGATGTTCGGGGGCAGCCAGGGCGAGTACGGCATTGGCATCGCCGGTGCCATGGGGCTGCTGGTCAGCCGCTGGCGGACGATGCGTTCGGGGGAGGGCGAGATCATTGATCTCGCGGGTCTGGATGTCCTGCACCTGACGCAAATGTTATACCCGGTGACGTTTCTGGACCTGACCGGCCGGTCGTACCGCGGCCGGCGGGTCGACCCGATTCCCGGGGTGCACCGCACGAAGGACAACCGCTGGGTCGGCCTGTGGGTCACCACCGGCCAGCAGTGGCTGGACTTCTGCGTCCTTGTCGGTCGCGATGACTGGCTCGAGGACGCCTCCCTCGGTCTCATGGACAACCGGTCGATGCGATACGAGGAACTGGTAGGCGCGATCGACGAGTGGGCGTCTGAACGCGATGCTGACGAGATCGTGGAGCTTGCCTCGGCGTTCCGCCTGCCGGTCGCGGAGGTGGTGAACGGCCAGACGCTGCCCAAGCAGGAGCAGTATGTCGACCGGAACTGGTACACCAAGCATCCGCGAAGCGGCGTCCTCCAGCCCGAGGTCTGGTACACCCTGTCGGGCGGCGCTGAACGCGTCACCCCCCTGCCCTCGCCGAGGCTGGGGCAGGACACCGAGCGGTTGCGGACGCAGGCGCTGAGCCCGCTCCTGCCCGTCGAGGCGACACCGACGAGGAGCCCAGAACTACCGCTCGCGGGATTGCGCGTCGCGGACATGACGGCGTTCTGGGCTGGCCCGATCATCAGCCATCCGCTCGCCCTGCTGGGCGCGGACGTGATCCACATCGAGTCCGCCCAGAGGCCGGACGGCATCCGGATGGCAATGACACGGCCGATGACGGCGCCGGGCTGGTGGGAGAGCAGCCCCTTCTTCAACGGTACTAACACGTGCAAACGCGACCTCACGCTGGACCTGGCCAAGCCCGCCGGGCGAGAGGCAATGCTCAGGCTCATCGCCGAATGCGATGTTCTGGTCGAGAACTACAGTCCCCGGGTCATGAGCCAGCTCGGTCTCGACTACGAGACGCTGCGTGCCATCCGACCAGATCTGATCATGTTGCGTGCTCCAGGTTTCGGGACGAGCGGGCCGTGGGTCAACCGGGTGGCCTACGCGCCGATCATTGACGAGGCCAGTGGGCTCTCCTGGGTCACCGGCACGCCGGAGGGGCGCCCGCAGGTGGTCGGGGCGGCCTCCGACGCGTGCGGTGGGATGCACAGCACCGTGGCGCTGCTCCTCGCGCTGGAACACCGTCGGCGTACCGGGCGGGGCATGCTGGTGGAGGCGCCACAGATCGGCCCCGCTCTGAACGCCTCCGCCGAGCAGGTCATCGAGTTCTCCGCCCATGGCGTGGTACTGAACCGAATGGGGAACCGGTCCTGGACCGTCGCTCCACAGGGCGTCTACCGGGCGCGTGACCGCGTCCACAGCTTCGACGGCGTGCCGCCGGACGACTGGGTCGCGATCAGTGTGGAGACCGACGCTCAGTGGGCGACGCTGTGCGAGGTGATCGGGTCCGCCGAGCTCGCCGAGGACGAGGCGCTGCGCTCGGTCGAAGGGCGCCGTGCGCACCATGACCGCATTGACGCCGCGCTGTCGGCATGGTGCGCGCCCCGATCCGCCGCCCAGGCCGCCGACCTCCTGGCCGTGGCCGGTGTCCCGGCCGCGGCGGTCATTCCTCCGCACGAGCTCGCGGATGTGCCGCCCGCGGTCGCCCGTGGGCTCTACGAGACGGTGACGCATCCGGTCGTGGGACAGCTGCGCATCGTGGGGTGGCCCATGCGATCGTCGGCGGGTCCACGGCGTTGGCATCGAAGTCCAGCCCCCTGCCTCGGCCAGGATAACCGCGACATCCTCGAGGGGCTGCTCGGAATGACCAGCGCCGAGGTGGAACAGCTGCGCGTCGACGGCGTCATCGGCACCGAGGTCAAGGTCAACCTCGGCTGGTGAAGAACCAGGCCGGTCACCGCCTCGCTGGTCCCGGCTCCTCCGTGCCGTCGGGGCGGTGCCGCTCCTGCCTGCTGGCAGGGCGGACGCCTGGGGGAAACACCACCACGATGGCCGCTGCTCGACGGCGGACCGCGGTGAGCCCGGGCGGACGGCGGGTGGGCCCGATAATGGGAGGGTGGTTTTCGACATCCCTGAGGAGAGCGTCATCCCTGAGGAGAGCGTCGCCTCGCCTGTGACAGCGACGGCCCAGGACGGTCCCGGACCTGATGATCCACAGCCGGGTGATCCGCTGGTGGTGTCGGGCCGGACGAGGCCTCTCTCGCCGACCCGCGAGCAGCGGTACCGGGCGGAGCGGGCGGCCATTGTGAACGCCGCCTACCGTCTCATCGGCGCCGCGCCGCCGCACAGCACGTCGGTGCACGAGATCCTGCGGGAGGCGGGGCTTGGCACCCGGGCTTTCTACCGGTATTTCGCGTCCAAGGACGATCTGGTGCTGTACATGTACCGGACCGACAGTGAGCGGGTGGCGGCCGCGTTGGACGCGGCGGTGGCGGCGGCCCAGACGCCGCTGGACGCGCTGGAGGCGTGGGTGGACACGTCGCTCGCGGCGGCCTACGAGCCCAGTGATCCTCGGCAGGCCCTGCATGTGGCCACGCTCGCCTCCCATGAGGCGGCGGGTGTTGGCGGGGTCGATGAGGTGATGGCCGCGGCGTTCGCGCGGCAGCGCGCGCCCCTCGAGCGGGTCCTGCGCCACGGCAGGTCGGTGGGCGCGTTTCCGTTCGCCGACCCGGAGCCTGATGCCTTCGCGGTCCAGGCGGTGGTCGTGACCTACCTGCGGACGAAGGCTCTCGGCCAGCCCTGCCCGTCACGCGCGACGGTCCGGCGGCAGGTGGTGGACCTCTTCGCCCGGGCGTTGGGAGCCTCGCCGGTGACCAGGGCGGCCGCGCCGGCGCCGGCGGGGGACTCGGGGGCGGAGCCGGACGGCTGAGTCCGGAGTGGCGCCCGGGGCGTTCCGTGCGCCGCCGCGGCGGTATGCGTGCTTCCGCTTGACGTTGGCGTCACAGCATCTATTATGATATGAAAATGCTGTTTTCGCTGGTCGGGTGTGCCTCGACGGTGCCCGGCCGGGTCCGCACCGGGAGGACTCCCTCATGACGGCCACTCTGGATACCCCCGCCGCCGGGCAGCGCACCAAGATCTGGGCGAACTCCGGTGACAGCCATGTCATGGAGCCG
>Ga0207710_10000611_pt1 | contig 20903 bp, 11 predicted proteins | sample KBSS24metaG_FD_184400 | JGI IMG/M metagenome (GOLD analysis project Ga0207710, IMG submission 184400) | Switchgrass rhizosphere microbial communities from Kellogg Biological Station, Michigan, USA - KBS S2-4 metaG (SPAdes) (version 2) | ecosystem: Host-associated > Plants > Roots > Rhizosphere...
CCCCGGACGGGCTCCGCGGCGCGCGCCTCGGCGTCGTGCGGGCGGGATCTCCCGCCCATCCGGGCGTGGTCGCCGCGTTCGATCGCGCCGTCTTGGTCATGAAGGCGCGCGGGGCGACGATCGTCGACCCGGTCGACCTGCCGCCCCTCCGCGACGTCGACGACAAGGAGCTCGAGCTCCTGCTCATCGAGCTGAAAGCCGCGATGGCCGCCTACCTCGCCGAGCTCGGCGGAGCGACGAAGCTGAAGACCCTCGCCGACATCGTCGCGTGGAACGAGGCGAACCGTGAGCGCGAGATGCCGCTCTTCGGCCAGGACCTGTTCACGCGCGCGGTCGCGGAGCCGCCGCTCACGAGCGACGCATATCGCCGCATCAAGGCGGAGATCCAGCGGCGCACGCGGGCCGCCATCGACGGCGCGCTCGCGAAGCACCGGCTCGACGCGCTCATCGCGCCGACGATGGGCCCCCCGTGGCTCATCGACCCCGTGAACGGGGACGCGAGCACCGGCGGCACCTCGTCGCTCGCCGCGGTGGCGGGCTATCCGAACGTCACCGTGCCGGCCGGCTTCGTGCACGAGCTCCCCGTCGGCGTCGCGTTCTTCGGCGCGGCGTACGGCGAGCCCGCGCTGCTGCGCCTCGCGTACGCCTACGAGCAGGCGTCACGCGAGCGGAGGCCGCCGAAGTACCTGGCGCATACGCCGCCGTGAAGGCGCCCTGGCCGGACGGTGATGGCCGCCCATGACCTGCGCGATGGCGTCCTGCTCATTCGGATCGAGAACGACTCACCAGGTCCGGTCGAGAGGGCACAGCGTGTGCTCCTCCACCGAGGATGAAGTCCAAACGATCGATAGGGGCGCTTTTGCTGCTCGCGCTCGCGGCGCTCGTCACCTGCACCAGCACGCGGAACGAACGAGGTGACGCGGACGCCTGCCCGCGAGGGTTGGCCGAGCTGTCACTCCGCGTGGTCGGCGGCGCGACCTTCTGCGTCGGCGGCCCCACTTCGTGCTCGAACGAGTGGCTCACGATCCTGGGCCGCGACGGCGCCCTCGTGCTCGACGCCCCATGCTTGGCCGACTGCGCCGTCTGCGAGCCCGTCTATTGCCCGTTGCTTTGCCGTGCTCCGATCTTCATGCCCGCGGAAGGGGTGAAGCGGACGTGGGACGGGACGATCTTCGTGGCGCAGACGTGCGGCGCGGGGACGCCGTGCTACCGGCGGACGTGCGCGCGACCCGGCCGCTACACCGCGAGGATGTGCGCCTACGAGGCGCTCGCCCAGCCGGGGTACTGCTCTCCGGCCCCGGCGCCGACGTGCGTCGAGATCGGCTTCGATTGGCCGCCCGCGGGCGAGACGGTGACGCTCGACGGCGTCATCGGCGGCGCGAGCGACGCGGGCGCGAGCGACGCGAGCGACGCGGGGAGGTGCTGCCCGCCGGGATGGGGCATGTACTCGTGCGTGCTCCCGGACGGCGGCGCCGGTCTAAATTGCCACAATCCGGCGATGGCGTGCCCGTCGTCGAGCACGTGCGGCGGAGGCTGCGACTTCATCGCCACGGGGCGATGCGGCTGATCGATGCGGCCGGCGCTCGCGCGGCGCCGGCTCACGCTCGAAGGAATCGCGGATCTGCGCTCGTCGCGCGTGCGCCGCGGCGCCTCCCGCGCCCGCGTCCGACGCTGCGGAGTCGCCGTGAGCCCGAGGAGAGCCCGATCGGCCGAAATAGAACTCGTTGCGCCGCGCAACGGGTTGTGCACCACTGAGCGCGTGAGCGCCGGACTCCGACCGATGAATCGCCTCGCGCACCGCCTGGTGCTGCTCGCGACGCGGGTGCTCGTCGTGCTCCTCGCCTTGGAGCTAGGCGGTGCCCCGGGGCTCATCGCCCTCGACTGCTGCGCGCTCGACGCCGATGCGTGTGGAACCGAGGACTCGGACCCACCGTGCCGGGACTGCCCGCCCGAGTGTCCGTTCTGTCACTGCGTCCACGGCTCGCTGGCCGACGCCGCGCCGCGCACGACCGTGACGCTTCCCCCGGAGGCCCCGAACGAAGGTGCCCCGGTTCCTCGGCCGTACGAGGCCGACGCGCCGCGCGCGCCGCCGCCGTCATCGATCGAGCGTCCTCCCAAATCGCCGCTTTTGGCTGGGTAACGGCGGGAGCGCGCAGCCTGCGGCCCCGCTGATCGGGATCCGTGTGCCTTCGGCCGCACGGCGCGTGGAGCGCGCCGCGAGCGGCTGCCCACCCGTGGAGCTGACATGAACACGATTCGGACGATCGCGCTCGTCGCGATCCTTGCTTGGTCGCCCATCGCGCGCGGCGAGGTGCCGTGCGCGCACGTGTCGCGAGAGAACCTCGCTCCGTGCGTGCGCTCGGGGAGCTTCGGTCTGGCGATCGCGCACGAGGATCTCGACGCGGCCCGCGGTCGGCGAGACGCGGCGGCTCCGTGGTTGCCGTCGAACCCGGGGCTGGCGGCGACGCTCGGGCGGAGGGAGCCGGCCGCCGGCCAACCCGCGGCGGCGAACTGGAACGTGACCGTCTCCCAGGAGCTCGAGGTCGCCGGGCAACGCGGCGCGCGGGTGCAAGCCGGCGACGCGGGCGTCGTCGCGTCCGCGCGACGCGTCGAGGTGCAGGGCCGCGACGTCCTCGCCGCCGCCTGGGCGGCCTACTTCGGCGCGCTCGCCGCGAGGGACGAGGCGGCGCTCGCGGCCGAGCTCGTGACGAGCGCCGAAGCGTTCGTCGAGGTCGCCGAGGCGCGCGCGGACAAGGGGCTCGCGTCGCCCGTCGACGCCGCCATCGCCCGGGCCGGCGCGGTAAGGCTGCTCCGCGAGCGCCTCGCGGCGGAGCGCGCCGACGCTCGGAGCCGCGCGGATCTCGGGGCAGTCCTCGGCAGCACGGCCGTCCCGACGGTGGCCGGCGATCTCGCACCGCTCGTCGGCGCGGACGAGGCCGCCGCGCGCGCCTCCCCCCGAGCCGAAGTCCGTGCGCTGGAGGCGGAGGCGATCTCGAACGCCGCGCGGGCGGTCGCCCTCCGGCGCCAGCGCGTCCCGAACCCTACGCTCTCCGTGTTCGCCGCCAACGAGGAGTTCAACACGCGCGTCGTCGGCGCGGGCATCGCGATCCCGCTCCCCCTCCCTCATCCCGTCGGTCGCACCTACGCGGGAGAGATCGAAGAGGCCGAGGCGCTCGCGCGCCGCGCGCGGCTGGAGGCAGAGCGCGTACGCCGCGACGTCTCGCGCGAGCTCGCCACGGCACGTCAGGCGTACGCGTCTCGGAAGGAGGAGCTCGACGCGTTCCCTCGGGCGCGCGTGGACCAATCGCGTGCCCTCGTCCGCGCGACCGCCGAGGAGGTGACGGCGGGCCGACTGTCGATCCGCGACGCCGTGGTCGCGCAGCAGTCACTCCTCGAGTTCCTTCGCGCGTACGTCGAGACACGGCTCGAGCTCTGTCGCGCGTCGGTCGAGCTCGTGCGGGTGTCAGGCCTGCCGCTCGATGGAGGCGCGCGATGACGTCACGCGCCGTCCGCACCGCTCGCGTTCGCCGGGCGCTCGTCTCGGCCGTCCTCGCGCTGGCGTGCTCGGCGTGCCCGCGCGAGCAAGGCGCGGAGAAGGGAAAATCCGGCGCCGAGCGCTCGGAGCACGGCGCGGCGGCCGGCGCCGCGCACGTCGACGAAGCCGAGCACGAGGAGCTCCCTTCGCGGATCCGCCTCGCGCCGGAGGTCGTCTCCGCAGCCAAGATCACCACGGTGGTCGCGGGGCGCGAGCCGCTCGACGAGGTGCTGACGCTCCCCGGAGAGATCAGCGCCGATCCCGACAAGCTCGCGCGGATCGCGACGCCGATCGGCGGGCGCGTCGAGCGGGTGGAGTTCCAGGAGGGCCAGCTCGTGAAGCGCGGGGACCTGCTCGCGCTCGTGCGCGTCCCGGAGTTCGGCAAGGCCAAGGCGGAGTACGCAGGCACGCAGGCCAAGGCCCGGGCCGCGCGGAACAACGCCGATCGCCTCGACGAGCTCGCGAAGAAGGGCCTCGCCGCGCAACAGGAGGTGCTCTCGGCGCGCGCCGACGCCGACGCCCTCGACGCGCAGGCGCGCGCGGCGGGCGAGCTCCTCCGGGCCATGGGCACCACCGCCGGGGACGGCGGGGTGGGATCCCTCGTGCCGGTCCGTTCGCCGCTCGCGGGCGTGGTGATCGCCCGCGACGCGGTCGTGGGGCAGCCGGTGACGAGCGATCAGCCCCTCGGCACGATCGCGGACCTGGCCGAGGTCTGGTTCCTCGCCCGGGTGTTCGAGAAGGACCTCGGTCGGCTGCGCGTCGGCGCCGTCGCCGAGATCCGCCTGAACGCCTATCCGAAGGACGGCTTCGACGGCGCGGTCGAGTACATCCGCCAGCAGATCGATCCGGTCGCCCGCACGTTGACCGCGCGCATCCGCCTCAAGAACCGCGAGGACAAGCTCCGCATCGGCCTCTTCGGGAGCGCCCGCGTGTCGACGGGCGAGCGGGAACCCGGCGCGCCGCGGCTCGTCGTCCCCCGGTCTGCGGTCACGGACGTCGCGGACAAGGACGTCGTCTTCGTGCGCGAGCCCGACGGCGACTTCGAGATGCACCGGGTGGTGCTCGGGGACGCCGCCCTCGGGAAGGTGGAGGTCCTCTCGGGCATCCGCGACGGCGAGCAGGTCGTGAACCAGGGGACCTTCACGCTGAAGAGCGCGATCCTCAAGTCCACCTTCGCCGAGGAAGGCGAGTAGCCGTGCGCCTCCTCGCGTGGATCGTCGGCTGGGCGCTCCGCAGTCGCCCGATCGTCCTCGCCGGCTCGGCGCTCCTGGTGGTCCTCGGCGCGTTCGCGGCCCACCGCCTCCCCATCGACGCCGTCCCCGACGTCACCAACGTCCAGGTGCAGATCATCACCGCCGCGCCCGCGCTCTCGCCCGTCGAGGTGGAGCAGTACGTCACCGTCCCCGTCGAGCGCACCATGGCCGCGCTCCCGCGCGCGACGGAGGTGCGCTCGATCTCGAAGTACGGGCTCTCCGTCGTGACGATCGTCTTCCGTGACGATACGGACATCTACTTCGCGCGGCAGCTCGTGAGCGAGCGCATGCGCGAGGCCGAGGACGCGGTCTCCCCCCGGTACGGCAGGCCCGAGATGGGCCCCATCACGACGGGGCTCGGAGAGATTTACCAGTTCACGGTGCAGAGCGACCACCTCCGCTTGATGCAGCTCGAGGAGATCCTCGACTGGGAGATCGCGCCGCAGCTCCGAACCGTGCCCGGCGTCATCGAGGTGAACAGCTTCGGCGGCGAAGACCGCCAGTACCAGGTCGTCCTCGATCCACGGCGTCTCCAGGCATCGAGCGCCTCGATCGCCGAGGTCGTGGAGGCCCTCGAGAAGTCGAACGCGAACGCCGGCGGCGGCTACATCGAGCACGAGGGCGAGCACATCGTCATCGGCACCGATGGACTCGTCAAGAACCTCGACGATCTCCGGAAGGTCGTCATCGGAGCCACCCCTGCGGGGGTGCCGATCACCATCGCGACCGTCGGGGACGTGCAGTTCGGTCCGCGCCTCCGCCGGGGTGCTGCCTCCGACGGCGGTAAGGGAGAGGTCGTCGTCGGGGTCGCCATGATGCTCATGGGGGAGAACGCGCGCGCGGTCACCGAAGCCGTGAAGGCGAAGATCGCCGCGATCGAGCCGACGCTCCCGTCGGGAACGCGGATCGTGCCGTTCTACGATCGATCCATCCTCGTCGACCGCACCATCCACACCGTGACGAGGAACCTCGTCGAAGGAGCCATTCTCGTCGTCGCCATACTGTTTCTGTTGTTGGGCAATCTGCGCGCCGGGCTCGTCGTCGCGGCCACGATCCCGCTGGCGATGCTCTTCGCCATGTGGGCCATGAACGCGCTCGGCCTCTCGGGTAACCTGATGAGCCTCGGAGCGATCGATTTCGGCCTGATCGTCGATGGCGCCGTGATCATCGTCGAGAACGCCGCGCGGCGCCTGGGCGAGCGCCGCCGCGAGCTCGCCCGGCCGCTCACGGACGAGGAGCGGATCGCCACGGTCGAAGCCGCGACGTTGGAGGTGCGGTCGGCGAGCGTCTTCGGCGAGGCGATCATCGCGATCGTCTATGTTCCGATCCTCGCCCTCACCGGCGTCGAGGGGAAGCTGTTTCGCCCGATGGCGACCACCGTTCTCCTCGCCCTCCTGGGAGCATTCGTGCTCTCGCTCACCGCAGTACCCGTGCTGGTCAGCTATCTGGTGGGGCCAGCCGAGCGGGGGGCAACGGACGCGGAGCCACGCCTCCTCCGGTACGCGAGCCGCGCCTACCGTCTCGTGCTCGATAGGGCGCTCCGCCACCGCTTCGTGACGCTCGGCGCGTGTGTGCTTTCGCTCGTCGGGGCCGTGGCCGTCTTTACCCGGATGGGCGCGGAGTTCGTTCCCCAACTCGACGAGGGGGACCTCGTCGTCGAGGCGAGGCGACTCCCCGGGGTCGCCCTGAGCGAATCCGTCGCCATGGGCCTTCGGCTCGAGCGCGCGGTGCAGAAAGTCCCCGAGGTCGCGGGCGTCGTGAGCCGCACCGGCGCGCCCGAGGTCGCGACAGATCCCATGGGCTTCGAGCAGAGCGACGTGTACGTCAGCTTGAAAGACCGAGCGACGTGGCGGCGCGGACTCACCAAGGACGCCTTGGCCAAAGAGATCGCCGAAGGCATCGAGCGCGAGGTCCCCGAGGTCGCGGCGGGAGTAAGTCAGCCGATCCAGATGCGCACGAACGAGCTCTTGGCCGGCGTTCGCTCCGACGTCGCGGCGCTCGTCTACGGGCGCGATCTCGGCGAGCTCACGAAGCTAGGCGAGCAGATCGAAGGCATCGTGCGCGACGTCCCTGGCGCGGTGGACGTGCGCGTCGAGCAAATCGCCGGACTCCGCTACCTCCGCGTCACGCCGGATCGCGCGCGCCTCGCCAGATACGGGCTCACGATCGACGACGTCAACCAGGCGACCGAGACCATGGCGGTGGGCCACTCCGTCGGCGCCGTCCTCGAGGGCGAGCGGCGCTTCGGCATCGTCGTCTTGACGGCGACGTCGTTCGACGGCGACCTCGACCCGTTTCGGTCGATCCCCCTGAAGGACATCAGCGGTCAGATCGTGCCGCTCGGGGACGTCGCCGATCTGACGCTGTCGCGCGGGCCGGCCGAGGTGAACCGGGCATGGCAGTCGCGGCGGCTCGGCGTCGAGTTCAACGTGCGAGGGCGTGACCTCCTCTCCGTCGTCGAGGAGGCGCAGGCGCGCATCGGGCGCGAGGTGAAGCTCCCCGAAGCGTATCACGTCGAGTGGGGCGGCCAGTTTCAGCACTACACCGAGGCGCGGCAGCGCCTCGCGATCGTCGTGCCCGTGGCGCTCGGCCTCATCGCGTTCCTCCTCTGGCTCGCGTTTCGGTCTGCGCGAATGGCGATCCTCATTTTCCTGAACGTGCCCTTCGCCGCCGTCGGCGGCGTGCTGGCGCTCGCGCTCCGCGGGATCCCGCTCTCGATCTCCGCCGGTGTCGGCTTCGTCGCGCTGTTCGGGGTCGCCGTCCTGAACGGGCTCGTGCTGGTCTCCTTCGCGCGTCACCGCGAGGAGGCCGGCGACGACCACGTCACGGCGATCCGCCACGCCGCCGAGGTCCGCCTCCCCCCGGTGCTCATGACCGCGCTCGTAGCGTCGCTCGGCTTCATCCCCACGGCGCTCTCGACGGCTCCCGGGAGTGAAGTCCAGCGCCCGCTCGCGATCGTCGTCATCGGTGGGCTGGTCACGGCGACGCTCCTCACGTTGCTCGTCTTACCCGTCGTCTACGCCTACTTCGGGCGCCCCCCGCCCTCCGCAGGTCGGGGAGCCACACCGGAGGGGAACATTCAGGAGAACGTCGTTCCCTCGCAGCGATGATCCCCGACACACTGCGCCGCAACATCGCGTCCTTCGGCGGCGACCCGTCCCGCGTGACGATTACGCGGCGTCGAGGGCGCCGATGCCCTCGGCGGAGATCGCCGGGAGCGAGCGGTGACCGGGGCGCGCGAACAGGTATCCCTGGAATAGACGGATCCCTTTCGAGCGCAGAAGCTCGTATTCGGCTTTGGACTCGATCCCTTCCGCGATGATCTCGATATCGATCTCCCGGCACGTCGAGACGATGCCGGAGACGATGGCCTGCTTGACCGCGCTCCGATCGATGTCGCGCGTGAGGCCCATGTCGAGCTTGATGTAGTCGGGCTGGAACTCCGCGAGCAGGCTGAGGCCGGCGTATCCGGCACCGAAATCGTCGATCGCCGTCTTGAACCCTTGCTTCTTGTATTCGGCGAAGATGCCGCGGAGGTGCGCGTGGTCGGTGACCCGCTCCCCCTCCGTCACCTCGAACATGATGCGGTCTTTCGCGAACCCGAGATCTCCGGCCGCCTCCAGGGTCGCCCGGATGCACGTCTCTGGCCGGTAAATCGCGTTGGGCAGGAAGTTGATGCTCAGGACCCCTTCGAGGCCGAGCTCGCTCGCGAGCTGGATCGCCTTGACGCGACACGCCTGGTCGAACCGATAACGATTGGCGTCGTTCACCTTGCCGAGGATCTCCGCCGCGGACTCGCGGTTCGGCCCGCGGACCAGCGCTTCGTAGCCGAAGATTCGCTTGGTCCCGGCCTCCACGAACGGCTGGAACGCCATGGTAAAGTCGAAATCCAGCCCCGCGCCTTCGAGGCAAGCACGACACGACAACGGTTCGAATCGCTCCACTGCCGCTCCCCGCCGTCGTCATTTGTAGAGCGTCGCCGGTCGGGTGACCACTCGAATCGAGACCGCGCGCGCGCCGGCCCATGCCGGTCCGGCGCCGGGGAGTGCGCGGTTTCGCGCGTTTTCGGGGCCATGGCGCCGCTCGACGAGCGAATGGCGCTCCAACACGGTCGGTGCGAAAGCCGACCCCTCTTTGCCGGTCGCTTGCTCGACGACATGTACGCGGGCGCTCCGACGGTCCGCCCCGCCGCTCACGTCGCACGTCGCGGATGGCCGCCCGATGCAAGGCCGAACGGCCGTCGACGGGCGGCTCGGAGACCGGGGCGGCCATCCGCGAAGAGCGCGCTACTGCGTCGACGGATTGAGCTCGATCTCGCCCCGTGCTCCGGGATTGCCGGCGAGCCCGGCCGTCCCTGCCGCCTGACCGGCGCTCCCGGCGGTGCCGCCGGTGCCCCGTCTCCGGCGGATCCCCCGGCGCCGCCCTGTCCAGCGACGCCGCCCTGGCCCGGAGCGCCGCCCGGGGCCTGATCGTTGGTGATCAACACGCGGCTCCCGTTCGTGCTGGCGTAGTAGATCACCGAGAAGCTGCCGTCGCCGCCGTTTCCCCCGTCGCCGCCGTTTCCCCCGTTGCCGCCGTTGCCGCCGTTTCCCCCGTTGCCGCCGCCGACCTCGCACGCGCCGCAGTCCTCCTCGTCTCCGCCGTTGCCGCCCGCGCCGCCGTTGCCGCCGCGGCCGCCCTGACCGCCCTGGCCGCCTTTGCCGCCGACGTTGAGCACCGCGATCGTCGATCGTAGGTCGTCGATGGAGAGGATCACTTCGCGGGCGTTCGCGCCGTCTTCGCCGTCTTGTCCGTCGCTGCCGGAAGATGCGTTGCCGCCGTTACCGCCGGGCTGGCCCTCCTTGGCGCCGCCGCAGCCGGCGCCGATGCCGCTGCACGTCGCGTCGGCGCCGTCCGCCCCCCTGCCGCCGCCGGTCCCGTCGGCGCCCGCGAGCCCGTTGGAGCCGGTCGTGCCCCGGATGTAAAAGTCGAACTCGCTGGAGCCGCTGCCGCCGACCTTGACCAGGGTCTGGCATTGGAAATGGCACGTGACGAGGATTTCGATGTAGCCGCCCGCCTCGATGGTCACGGTCCCGAACGCCGTCACCGCCTGGGCCGAATCGATGATCAGCGGCTTCGCGGCGGTCACGACGATGTCCTGGGCTGCGTAGACGACGAGAGGGACGGCCGGGAATCGGGACTCGAAGTCACGGATCGTCTCGTCGCCGTCGAGCGTCGCGAGCCCCAGGCAATGGCGCGCCGCCGCCAGCCGCAGGTTCCGCTTCTGAGCGCGCGCGGGGAGCTGCGGGTCGGCCGGCTGGAGCACGGACGGCCGAGGACTGGAGAGGCGCGGCGCATGGAAGCGCCGGGCGAGGTCGTGGAAGGTCTTCACGTAGAGGAGCTGCGGCGCGTGCCCGTCTCGCTGGGCGTCGACGTCGACGCCCGCCGCCGCGACCGCCTCTTGCCAGCTCTTCTTCTGTCGATCGGTCAGGTTCTGAAATGACATTTCAATCTCCTCGATAATCGGACGACCCCATGCCGGCAGCTCACGAGCGGCGCACCAACGACTTACCCGCGTCCCACCAGGACTGGGCCTGCTTCATGTACTGCATCGTCTCCAGCGGGTGCCGGGCTGCCCAGTTCAGGGCCCACGTGCCGGCGACCCCGACGCCGCAATAGAGCGCCGCCGGGACCACGGTCATCGCCGCGAGCGTCGAATACCCCCCTCCCATCAGGTAGTACGAAGCCGCCGACGAGACGACCCCGCCGACGGCGGCGGCCCCCTGCTTCAGCGGCTCCAGGTTGAAGTCGAAGTTTCCGAGCGACGGCAGCTCCACGTCGGGGACCGGGAGGTCGAGCCCCGCCCAGCTGGGCGGCTCGGGGAAGTCGAAGCTCGCGAGCTTCCCGCGCGCCAGGTCGAAGCGCGCCCAGCTCGGCAGATCGGGCAGGGAGGGCGGGCCGATGTTCCTCAGAGACACCTGCCCCAGCAGATCGCCCAGGGGCAAAGACGGCAGGTTGGGAGCGCGTATACCGAAGCTCGGCAGCGGGGGCGGTTTGGGGAGGTTCGGCAGCGGCGGCAGCCTCGGGACTTTGAGCGCCCAGGCGAGGTTCGAGACCGAGAGGCCGATCGAGAAAAAGCTGATACCCAAAGAGCCGATGCCGAACGCCACGCTCAAGGCCGGCATGTCGAGCGCGATGGTGGCGGCCTCCGCCGCCTCCATGACCAGCGTGGGGGCGATCTTCTTGGCGGCGATCTTCATCGCCTGTCGCGTGGTCACCACCCCCTTCACTGCCCGCGTCGCGACGGCCGCGGCGCCGCCGGCCAGGCCGAAGCTCAACGCCGAGAAGGCGATATCCAGGTAGGTGTCGGGAGCTCCCCAGTCCCACTCCAGCGGATTGGGCTCGAAGTCGTTGGACTTGAATCCCCCCCACCAGGCGCCGAAGAGGGCCAGCCCACCGACGAAGATCGCCGTCGTCACGGCGAACGTACCCTCGGGATCGGAATGACCGATGGGGTCGCCGTTGGCATAGAGGTACGGGCTCGTGAACTGCTCGGCGGGGTCGACGCCGTAGAAGCGCCCGAGATCGGGATCGTAGAAGCGCGCCTTGTAGTTGTAGAGCCCCGTCTCGCGATCGAGCTCCTGGCCCGTGTAGAGGTAGTCGCACAGCGGGCTCGCGGAGGCGCCGTCGGGGCTCGTGAGGTCGCCCAGCGGTGAGTACTCGTACGCGGCGGCGAGGCGGTCGCCCTGGAGGACGCCGCGCGTGGAGCCCAGGTGATCGCGCAAAAGGTACGTCCGGTCGCCGTCGCGGAGCTGACCGAACATCCCACTCGGACCATAGAGGAGATACGTGGTCCTGGCCCCCTCCGCCGAGTCGTGCCGTTCGATCAGCGGATCGCCCGTGATGCCGACGACGTAACGCTTGCTTCGACCGGGCCCTCGCTTCGCCACGCGCCGGTTGGCGAAGTCGTAGAGGAACGTATGGGTCTCCTCCCGCTCGCCGGCTCGGCGCGTCATCGCGACGGTCCGCGCCGAGACGCGGCTGTAGGTGATGGCGGTGAGGCCGCGCGGGAGCGCCCGGGTCACGTTGCCGTTGGCGTCGTATTCGTAGTCTCGAGCCGTGGTGCCCGCCGTGTTGACGACCTGGTCGGTGCCGGCCGCGTAGCGATAGTCGGCCACGTCGCCGCCGCGCTCGACGCGCCGGTAGTTGCCGTCGGCGTCGTACGAGAGGGGCTCGCCCACGCCGAAGCTCGCGGCCTGGTCGGCGCTGTTCTGCGCCACCGCCAGGCGGCCGAGCTCGTCGTATCGGTAGGCATAGTCGTAATCCGTATATTGGGCGCGCGCGATGCGGCCCGAGTAATAACCGGCGCCGTCGTATCCGCCTTCGGTGTAGGCGAGCCGCTCGCCGCAGAACGTGGACGCGATCGCCTCCAACCACCCCGGGGAGGTATAGGCACAATGGCGGCTCAGCGCCGGAGCACCCGCGGGGAGGAAGGTCTCCGTGCGCAGGTCTCCGCTCGCCGTGTACTCGAAGCGGGCATACTCCACGGGCGAGGAGGCCGGCCCCTCGAGCCCATGGGCCGCGTCGACCTGACCGAGGGCGTTGAATCGATAGAGCACCGTGAGCGGCGGCTCGGCGCGGCCGGCGTCGTAGACCACCCGATCGATCGTGCCCAGGTTGTCGTAGCCGTATTCGATCACGTGGAGCCACGAGGAGTCGCCCTCGACGACGCGGGTGCTCTTGCTGCGCACGGCGCCTTCGCGGGTGAAGAGCCGGCTCTCTTCCACGATCTCCTCCGGGTCGCCCGCCGTCGTCCGGGCGTGCCCCGCGACCTCGGTCCGGACCAACCTGCCAATCTGGTCGACGTCGGCGCCGTCGCCGTCGTAAAAGAGCCGCTTGTGCCAGACGCCGGCGGCGGGCAGCCAATCCCGGCGATCGGCGTTCGCTCGGAGCTCCGCTTCGTCCCACGCCGCGTCGCAGGAGCCCTGCTCGCGCAGCCGCCCGACCGAGTCGTAAAGGGAATAGAGCAGGTAGCCCTCGGCCGCTCCGTTGGCGTCCAGCATGAAGCGCAGACGCCCCGCGGTGTCGTAGACGAAGCGATAGGGAGTGAGGAGGTTGGGGGCGCGATGTTCGAGCAGGCGGCCGAAGAAGTCCCAGCGCATGGTCTGCACGAACGCGCCGGGATCCTCGACGCCGCCGGCGAAGGCGTTGGGGAGCAGGACCTCCTGCAAGTTGCCCCGATCGTCGAAGACGTTGCGGGTGAGCGTGAAGGCCTCGGGCCCCTTCGCGGCGTCGCCGTGGACGACCGCCACCGTGCGCCCCGCCTTCTCGGTGAGGACGCTCCTCGGCACGCCGTCGGGATCGATCGTCGTCTCGACCAAGTAGGCGCCGGCGGGGAGGTCCGCCAGGAGCCGCGGCGAGGCGGCGTTGGTCGCATAGACGATCCGGGTGGTGTGCGCGCCCTCGGGCGCGTCCTCGCGGATGGCGAACGGCTTCCCCGGCATCCCGAGCTCGATCACGCGGCTCGACGGCGAGGCTTCGAAGCGCCGGCGCGAATAGGGATACCCTTCGTCTTCGGGGTAGTGATCGGCCAGCTCGCCGGTGAGCACGCCGGAGAGCCAATCGAACGTCTCCACGAAGCGCGGGCGATACCCGAACAGCGCGCGCTCCGCCGCCGCCGCCTTCGTGATCACGGCTTCGCGACCGACCCGATCGTAGAGCGTCGCGGCGGTGATCACCCGGTCGTCGTCGAGGGTCTGCCCCTGCATCACCCGGCCCGCGTTGTCGAGGAACGCGCACTGCGCGAGCGGCTCGGTGGCGACGCAGAGGAAGGTCAACGCGACGGGGTCGCCGACGAAGACCTCGGGCGCGCCGCGGATCGCGCCGGAGAAGACGTGGGTCAGGATCAATCGGTCGTCGGCGTAGAACAGCACGCCGTGGGTGGTCGCCAGGAGCAACCAGTCACGGGCCGTCATCGTCGCGGCCGGCGCGCGCGCCACCACGGGCCGCGCGGGATCGGAGAGATCGATCAGCCGCCACTCGCCCTCTTGCCAGCGGACCTCGAAGGCAGCGGCCACCCGCACGCCGGTGGGGCGGGTGATCGGGTCTGCCCATTCGAGGTGGAGCTGCAGCGCGAATCGGCTCAGCGTCGCGGCGTCCCGCAAGGTGAGCGTCCCCTCGCCGTCGCCGCCCGCGTACACGAGCCGATGCGGCACGGTCGTCCACGCGCCGGCCGGCTCCCACGCCTCGCGCCACGCGTCGCCGTGCTGAAACGTGGATAGGCGGCCGCCGGTCCGCGGGCTGACGCTGACCGTGCTGTTGGGCGCTCGCGCGTCGAAGGCCGCCTCGGATCGATGCCAGTAGAAGCTCGACGTCAACGACTTCGGCGCGCCGCTCGCGTCGCCTTCGACGGCGGGTTGAAAGAGGCGATTGTATGCCAAGAAGCGGGACCGGCCGAGGTGGTCGAGCTCGGCCTTCACCTGTTGGTCGTAGGTGTCGAAGACCTTGGCGCTGCACGCCCCGAGGAACGGGACGACGAAGACGTCGTCGATCCACGCCTCGCTCCCGTCCGCGCCGTTCGTGACGAAAAGGTCCATCTGCGCGGCGGCCTCGAGGCCCCACTCCGCCGGGTCGATCACGATATGAAAATAGGACCAGGACGCGCGAGCGGCGATCGGGACGAAACGGCGTACGGCGCCCGCCGGATCGTCGGAGCGGGTCAAGGTGATCTCCCACCCCAGTCGTTCGTCGGCGCGCCCCTCGGCGAGCTTGGCCCAGAAGCTCACCACGCAGCGGCGGTCGTCCCCGCCGATCCGCACCGCCCCGCGCAGGCCCGTGGGGTGGGCGCCGTTCCCGGGCAGCCGCAGGCGACGATCTCCAGTATACGCCTCCCCCTCGTCGATGACGGCGACGGGCCCGCCGGCGGGCGCCACGATCTGCCACGTCTGGGGCGATTCGTAGATCTCGAAGCCGTAATAGGTGCCCTCGCCCCGCGACAGGCTCGTGTTCGCGAAGTCCGCGACCACGAAGCGTTGCTCGCGGTCGTAGAGGCGGCTCCTGCGCTTGCCGTCGACGTCGGCGATCTCGAGCGGCTGGCCGCGAGGCGTGACGTCGACCACCGCCTCGATCTCGACCCACCCGGCGGGAGCGCCCTCCTCGTCCCCGAAAGGGAACGCCTCCGTGCCGGGGGCGCCGCTCCACAGATACTGTCCGCGCGCCGCCCATACGACCAGGTCTCCACCCTGCCACTGGTCGTCGTAGGTCTTGACCGTCCGGCTCGTGATGAGCCCCTTGTCGAGATCCCGGATCGTCGTCTGGGCGATCGGGGAGAAGAGGCCCGCGCCGGCCATGCCGGGGTAGACCTCCCAGGCATAGAGGGTGTCCTCGGCGAGGATCTCCGCGCGGCCTCGGGAGTCGTAGTTGTGCGTGACGGTGCGGACCGTTTGACCGTGGGCGTTGTACTCGGTCTCGGTGAGCTGAGTGACGGTGGCGGTGACCGCGGCGGCGGCGGACGCCGGGGCCTCGATCGCGACGACGGGCAGCTCGACGTCGTTGACCTGTTTGCGGAGCCGCACGTAGGCGCCGTAGACGGGCTGCCCCTCCGCCTGGTCGAAGGCATAGAAGTAGTTGGTGGTGCCCGCCACCTTCCTCCCGGCGGCGTCGTAGTCGTGCCGTTGATAGATCTCGCCGTCGAATACGCTGAAGCACGATTGGACGTTGGTGAAGGTGCTGTCGTCGGGGTAGTCGACGCCGGGCACGTCGGGGTTGAGCGCGTTGAAGAAGACGTGCTCGCTGCGGCCCTCGCTCCCCTGCGGGTCGCCGCGGCGGGTGGTCGCCTTGACGAACTGGGCCACCTGGCTGGAGGGATCGTAGCGGGCGCTGGCCAGATCGTAGCCATAGTGGGTGTCGACGCGCTGATAGCCGCTGTCGACGCTCAGCGCGACGACCACCGGGGCGACCTGCCGCGACTCGAGGGAGTGATCCGTGACGTGATGGAGATAGAGCCTCTGCGCGGCGTCGAAATCGGGGGCGTCGTAGAGCACGAACGCGTCCGCGCCGGCCAAGGACGTCCCGGGCGCGCCGAGCCCGGTGAACATGCGCTTCCCGCTCATCTCCACGGGGGAGCCGTAGGCGCGCCCGTCTTTGAAGAGCTCGATCCAGGTCGACGTATCGCCGCCGAGCTCGTAGGCGATGTAGCCCGGCGCGCGGTTTTGCACGGTGGTCGGATCGACGCCGTCCGGCAGCGTGTGGATGGCGCTCCACTGGTCGGAGGCGTCGCGATAATAGACCGTGGCGCCCACCGTGACGTAATCGCCGCTGCTGGTGGGGGTCGCCACGCGGTCGTCGGACGAGGCGCGCCGCTCGCCGCGCATGGGCCCGTCCGTCCACCGTAGCTGGTAGGGGTCGAAGAGGAAGGATTGGTAGTGCTCCACGCCCCCCTCGACGCGCGTCGTGAGCGCGACGTCCGATCCGTAGGTGTAGCGATAGGCGTCGCCCGCGACGGGCGACAGCGCGGTGGACGTGCTCCAGACCTCACCGTCGTAGCGATAGAGGAATTGAGCGTTGCCGATCAGCGATCCCCGGATCGCCGAGCTCAGCGCGGGGTTGTCGAGATCCGCCGGCTGGACGTGCGCGTGGACGTCGAAGCGATCCAGGCTGAAGTCCTCGCGCCACGAGAGGAGGACCATCTCGTAGGCGATGCTCGTCTCGCTCCGGCCGGTGGCGAAGGTGGCGGCGGCGAAGGAGGGGCCGACCGCCCAGAAGCTCTGGGGCGACGTCAGCTCCCAATCCACCTCGGTGGCGAGGGACTGCGAAGCTCCGTGGCGCCACGCTCGATTCTCGTCGGCGTAATAGAGCTCGAAGCGGAGCCTCCCCGGCTCGTAGAGCGCGACCAGGCAGGCGTTGCCCACCGCCGCCAGCGCCACCTTCTCGGAGCTCCTGGTGTCGATCTCCGAGCGCGTCCACCGCTTGTCGAAGCCGTCCCATTGCTCGACGATCAGCGCCCGCCCCTCGGCGCTGTGCGCCGCCACGAAGTCGGCGCCCACGGCCAGGTTCATCTCGGTGAACGTGTCGTCGAGCGCCACCTCTTCGGCCTCCCACTCGCCGAAGCGATAGGGGTTCTCCCGATAGAGCAAGAGGTGAAAGAGCCCGGAGCGGGCGTCGCGGTACGACACCGCGAAGAACTCCCCGCCGGTCACGACCTGCAAGTCTTGCAGCGCGAGCCGCGCCGGCTCCTCGCTCTGCCAGCGGACCCACAACCCGATCCACTTGTAGACGGCCAGGGTGAGCGCCGACCGGTCCTCGCTGTACCAGGTGACCACCACGTAGCCGGCGCCGTACCAGACCCGCGGCACGTAGTCCTTCCCGGGAGACTCGATCTCCGCCGCGGTGGCGGACTCTCCCAGCGTCTCCTTCGCGTACGTGTACGCGGCGACGGCGCCCTCCGGATACGTCATCGCGCGCAGCGCGCCGGGGTTCTCCCCGGACGCGTCGGCCTCGTACTCGAAGGCCATCTCGGCGACGGTGGCGCCGCTCGCCAGTCGCTGGCGCACGCGCGTCAGATAGCGCTTCTCGTAGCCCTCCGCCGCCCCGGACGCGGGCTCGGCGACGTCGAGGAACGCATATTCGAAGGACGTCTCGAGGAGGAGCGCTCCGCTCGGATTGCCGATCTCGATCCCGTCGATGAAATGCGTCTCGTATTCGAACTGATAGGCGTCGTCGTCCGCGGAGGTGGGCGGCACGTGGGGGAGCTGCACCTCGAAGGGCTCCTTGAGCCGATAGCGAAAGAGCACCCTTTGCCCGAAGACGTCGGTGATCTGCCGCACCCGCATCGACCGGGTGTAGAGGGCGCCGCCGCGGCCGAGGGGGACCATGGTGCTCTCGTATTCGTAGCGAATGCGATCTCCGTAATAGCTCTCGACCTGGGCGAGCCCCCAGGCCGCGGCGTAGCGCTGGGCGTTGCCGCGGGTGGTGCTGCCGATCCAATTACCCCACCTTAGCCCCCACTGGACCGCGTCATCGCGGTCGCCGAGGCGGCCGTAGGTGAAGCGCGCGCCGTTGTCCCGAGTGATCGTCCAGCGCTCCGCGGCCCGCTCGTATTCGATCTTCCAGAAGGGCGTCGTCCGGAGCTGGTACGAGACGACGCCGGCCGATTCACCGATGCGATAGAGGCGAGTCGCCGAGCCGCCCGACACCCAATAGAAGGCGTCGTCCATGTTGTCGCCGGTTCGCTGGTCGACCACCACGATCCGCTCGAAGTCGAGGTTCCAGCCGACGCCGAGCAGCCCGGTGGGCGCCGACAGGTTCCACGTCTGGGTCTGGGCGCGGACGTTGCTGGCATAAAACGCCGAGACCGAGACGCCGAGGCCGTTGCGACCGGCGATCTCGACGAGCGGGAGGGAGAGGTTCACCTCGCCCCGAAACAGGTTGACGTTGCTGCCCACGTCGCCCAACCCGCCGTCGTCGATCTGTCCGCCGTGGACACCGGGCTGTGTGGCTCGCGCTGCGGTATTCGCCGTCACGTCGGCTCCTCTCGATGCTCAGTATTCGCCCTTGATCACGAAGAACGAGCCGCGGATCGTGCCGGCGAGCTTCGACTTCTGGGTGGCGAATTTGAATCGCTGCGCGAGCTCTTCGGGGACGGCCATACCTTCGGAGAGCTTGAATCCCACGGCGCGCTTCTTCGGGTTATCGTTGGTGTACATGACGTTGATCGAGAGGCCGCTCTCGTAGAACACGTAGGCCATGCGGACGCCCTCGACCTCGAACGCGGTCGCCTCGAGCGGCGTCGACCCGATGACGATGTCTCGCTCTTCCTTCAGGATGCGGTGCACCCAGGCGATGGCCCGTTTGGCCTTGCTGGCTGGTTCGACGGCGAAGTCGTGGTCGTATTTGTTCTTGAAATAGCGGGCCTCGTTGGCGCGCAATCCGGCGAGCCTCTCCGCTACCGGCGACGACTCGAGACCGACGGTCGATACGGTTTGGAAGTCAACGATACGTGGCACGGGACGACTCCTTCGCGAGCCATGGTACCAGGGCACCTCGCCTCGATCGACGGGGACGTGGGTCACGTGCCGGGCCTCGACCCCGGCCGATACGAGCGAGCCGCGCTTCGCCGGCGGCCGATTCGTGAACGGCGTTCACGACGTCATTGACCCCGACGCGGTTGTCGCGCGGTCGCGCCCGGGTCATGAAAGGACGGCGATGTCGACGCAGGGAGCTATCCAATGAACAAGAGTGTCTACGTAGGTACGGGTTTGGCCGTCGTGAGCATCGCAGCCCTCGTCGGCTGCGCGAAAGCTCGCGCGAATCCGGGGTCTGGTGGTCCGCCGGCGAACGTTCAGCCCGCCGGGCCGCTGCCCTCCGTCGTGCTCGTGCACGGCGCTTTCGTCGATGGATCGGGCTGGAGAGGCGTCTACAAGATCCTGACGCGCGACGGATACCGCGTCAGCATCGTGCAGAACCCGACGGCTTCGCTCGCCGATGACGTCGCGGTGACCCGGCGCGCGATCGGGGCCCAGAGCGGCCCGGTCATCCTCGTCGGCCACTCGTACGGCGGCGCCGTGATTTCGGAGGCGGGCAACGATCCGAAGGTGGCGGCGCTGGTCTACGTCACGGCGTTCGCGCCCGACAAGGGTGAGTCCGTTCAAACCCTGATCGCCAACCCTCCGCCGGGCGCGCCGGTCGCCCCGCTCCTTCCGCCTCAGGACGGCTTCGTCTTCTTGGACCGGTCGAAGTTCGCGGCGTCGTTTGCGGCGGACGTCAACGCCGACGAGGCCGCGTTCATGGCCGCGTCCCAGGTCCCGTGCGGAGGGGGGGCGCTCTCGGCCGCCGTGACCGCGCCTGCTTGGCGCACGAAGCCGAGCTGGTACCTGGTGGCCACGGGCGACAAGATGATCCCGCCTGCCGCCCAGCAATCGATGGCGAAGCGCGCCGGGGCGACCGTCGCCGAGGCGGAGGGGAGCCATGCGATCTTCGTCTCGAAGCCCGACGTCGTGGCGTCCCTCATCGAGCGAGCGGCGGCGGCGGCGCCGAGCAAGTAGCTCCTCCCGTCGAATACTCGCCGTCGAATACTCGCCGTCGAATACCTCGTCGGAGCAAGGCTGAAGGATCAGGGACGAGCGCCACCGCGCGCCACCTCGGGCGCGGACGCGTCACGAAACCATGTACGTGGCGAGCGTCGACGAGCCCGTCGACGCGAGCCGGGAAGACAGAGAGAGAGGACACCATGAATCGAAGCGCGAGTGCGGTGTGGAAGGGCAGCATCAAAGAAGGCAGCGGTACGTTCAGCGTCCAGAGCGGCGCGATGAAGGACGTGAAATACAGCTTCAAGACACGCTTCGAAGAGGCGCCGGGCTCGAACCCGGAGGAGCTCGTCGCCGCGGCGCACGCGAGCTGCTTCAGCATGGCGCTCGACGCGCAGCTCGGGGAACGCGGGATCGTGCCGAATTCGATCGAGACGACGTGCGACATCACGTTCGAGGGCCGCACGCTCACGAAGAGCGCGCTCACGACGAGGGTCGACGCGCCGCGCGCCGACAAGGCGAAGATCGAAGAGGCGGCCGCCGCCGCGAAGGCCGGGTGCCCGATCTCGAAGGTGCTCAAGCTCGACATCACCCTCGATCTTCGGATCGCGACCTGACGAAGTCGCCTGCCCCAAGCCCTCCCCGACCATCCGTCAGGCCGCCGTCGGTCAGTTTCTTCCAAGCACTGCGGCGCTCTGCAACTTCGCCGCGATGCACTCCCGCGTCGGCGTGCCTTCCTTTCGGCACGCATCGAGCGCGGCGAATCCGAGCTCCGTCGCGTACCCCGGATTCTGGACGGAGAGCGACGGATCGACGAACCGATCCAGCCCCGTTATCTTCCACGCGGACTGGTCGACGCCCAGGGCGTGGAGCGCGATATCGAACACGGGGGCCCGGTCGGGTCGGTGGTGGTCGACGAAGTAGGCTTCGGCTCGCTCGATGTCCTCCGACGTGAACCCCATCGCGACGCCGTAGAGGCGCACGAACTTCGCGCGCTCCTCGCGCGGCAGCGGTGACCCTTTTGGCATCACGCCGAAGCCGACGGCGCCGACCATCTGCGCCATGTTCTTCGGTGTCAGCTCGCGCTCCGTAAGGTCGTGCTGATCGCCGGAC
>Ga0207710_10000612_pt1 | contig 20901 bp, 14 predicted proteins | sample KBSS24metaG_FD_184400 | JGI IMG/M metagenome (GOLD analysis project Ga0207710, IMG submission 184400) | Switchgrass rhizosphere microbial communities from Kellogg Biological Station, Michigan, USA - KBS S2-4 metaG (SPAdes) (version 2) | ecosystem: Host-associated > Plants > Roots > Rhizosphere...
GTTTTCAGTGGCGACAGTTTTCACGATCGGCGGGTCCCAGCCATCGTCGCGGGAAGCCAGCGAAAGGAGCGATTCGAGCTCCTTTTCGGTGGCGTAAACACCTTCTTTATCGGCTTTGTTGATAACGAAGATGTCGCCGATTTCCATAATTCCGGCCTTGATCGCCTGGATGTCGTCGCCCATGCCGGGGACTAACACGACCACCGAAACATCAGCAGCTTTCACCACCTCGACTTCGTCCTGACCGACACCGACTGTCTCGACGATGATCTTCGCGTAACCGGCGGCATCGAGAATCGCGACTGCATCGACTGTCGCGCGCGCCAGGCCGCCGAGATTGCCGCGCGTCGCCATCGAGCGGATGAAAACACCGTCGTCCAATCCCAGCGCCTGCATTCGTATGCGATCGCCGAGGATTGCGCCACCGGAAAACGGGCTCGACGGATCGACCGCAACGATCCCGACGCGCTCGCCGCTCTTGCGATAAAACATCGCGAGCTTGTCGACCAGTGACGACTTGCCGGCTCCGGGCGCGCCAGTGATTCCGATCACCAGTGCGCCACGCGAGCGTTGATAGATCTCCTTCATCAACTCGGCGGCGCCATCCGCGCCATCTTCAATCTTCGAGATGGCACGCGCCACCGCCGCCGCCTCACCGCGACTCACGCGCTCGCTAAGATTAACCATCATTTAGTAGCCACAAAAAGCACAAAGTAGTAGCCACAAAAAGCACAAAAGACTCAAAAAAGACTGAACAAATCAAAATGGTTCCTGTGCCTTTTGTGGCCAAGTTCCTTTGTGCCTTTTGTGGTCAGATCTTTTTGTGCCTTTTTGTGGCTAAAGAGATCGGAGCAACTCACGCGCGATGATGATCCGCTGGATCTCCGAAGTGCCTTCTCCGATCGTGCAAAGCTTCGAGTCGCGCCAGTATTTCTCAGGCGGATAGTCTTTCGTGTAACCATAGCCGCCGTGCACCTGGATCGCTTCCTCGCAAACTTTCACACTCACCTCAGACGCATACAGCTTCGCCATCGACGACTCTTTCGTCGTCTTCTTGCCTTCATCTTTCATCCACGCCGCGCGATACATCAGCAGGCGCGCCGCATCGATCTGCGTCGCCATATCCGCCAGCTTGAACTGAATCGCCTGAAACTCCGAGATCGGTTTGCCAAACTGCTGCCGCTCTTTCGCATAACGCACTGCCGACTCATATGCGCCCTGTGCGATGCCGACCGCCAGCGCCGCGATCGATATACGACCACCGTCGAGTACCTGCATCGCATTCACAAATCCCATACCTTCTTCACCGAGCATCTGATCCTGCGGCACGAAGCAGTCTTCAAAAACGACGCTCGCAGTCTCTGACGCGCGCAGTCCCAGCTTGTTCTCTTTCTTCGACGGCGAGAACCCCTTCATCCCTTTCTCGAAGATGAACGCCGAGATGCCTTTACTTCTCTGCACCTTGTCAGTCACCGCCATCGCGACGCAGGTATCAGCGTGGATGGCGTGCGTGATGAAGTTTTTCGAACCGTTGACGATCCATCCACCATCGGCGCGCACGGCAGTCGACTTCGTTCCCGACGCGTCCGAGCCGGCGCTGGGCTCAGTAAGTCCCCACGCTCCGAGATGCTCGCCACTCGCTAACGGCGCCAGATACTTTTTCTTCTGCTCTTCAGTGCCGTACTTGTAAATGTGATTCGAGCAGAGTGAATTGTGCGCGGCTATCGAGATGCCGACCGAGCCATCGACGCGCGAAAGCTCTTCGATGATCGTGGCGTACTCGACATAACCCATCCCCGCGCCGCCATACTCTTCCGGAAAAAGCACGCCCATCAAACCGAGCTCAGCGAGTTTTGGTTTCAGCTCGATGGGAAAGTGCTGCGATTCATCCCACTCCATGACGTGAGGCGCGATCTCCGATTCAGCGAACTCGCGCACGCTCATCTTGATCTGTTGTTGCTCTTCGGTTAACTCAAAATGCATAGTGCTTGTTTTGTAACACAGAACGGACGGATCCGCGAAAACCGATTAGACGGACTTGTGTGATCTGGGGCTCTGTTTCTTCATAATTCTGCTGACTTCTCCTGGTGATAAGAGTCGCCAGTGGCCGGGCTTGAGGCGCTCGTCCCGGAGAATGCCGATGCGCGTGCGTCGCAGCTTCAATACTGAATGCCCGATCAACTCAAACATCTTTCGCACTTGCTGGTTGCGTCCCTGGTGCAATGACACTTCGTACCACGCGTTGGTTTGAGTCTCGTGCAGCTTCGTGATCTTTGCGGGCGCTGTGCGCGTGCCATCTTCGAGCGTGATTCCGCGTCGCAGTCGTGCGATACCAGTCTCCGCCGGCACACCCTTGACTTTGACTTCGTAAACTTTCTCGACGCGGTTACGCGCCGCGGTTACGTAGTTCGTGAAGTCGCCGTCGTTTGTAAGTAGCAGCAGTCCTTCAGTGTTGAAGTCGAGACGTCCGACGGGATGGACCTTGCCGAGCGCCGGTGGTAACAGCTCAGTTACGAGCGGCCGCCCTTCGGGATCGGAAACACTCGAGAGATAACCCTTCGGCTTGTAGAGGAGTACGTAGATTTTTTCGCGAGACTTTAGCTGAGGATTGATGAGCTTGCCGTTGACCTTGATGTGATCCTTCTCCGGATCAGCCTTCGTACCGAGCTCTTTGATTACTTCACCGTTGACCGTAACACGACCAGCAGCAATCAGCTCTTCCGCATGCCTGCGTGAGGCGACTCCAGCCGCGGCGATTAGTTTTTGCAGTCGCTGCTCCATGCGAAGAATGTCTCACGCAGCGGCGCAGCGGCGCAACGAGAAGTCACGGGTTTTCCGCCGCGCCGTTGCGCCGCTGCGTGAGAAACTCACTTTAGGACCCACCACTCAGATCATGGAAATCCTCGACACTCGGCAACTCCGACAGATCCTTCAAACCAAACTGCAACAGAAACTCTTTCGACGTACCGTACATCATCGGCCGCCCGACAGTTTCCTTGCGTCCCTTCGCGACGATCAGCTTCTTGTCGAGCAACGTCTTGATCGCTGACGGCGACTGCACCCCGCGTATCTCGAGAATCTCCGGCACAGTCACCGGTTGTCGATATGCAATGACGGCAAGCGTCTCGAGTGACGCGATGCTTAGTTTCGCACTCGGCCGCGTCTTCAGAAACGCACGCACGTGTTCGTGATACTCAGGCCGCGTCGCAAACTGCCAACCACCCGCGACCTCACGCAACTGCAAACCACCGTTGCGCGCATTGAACTCCTCGGCCAGCGCCGCGACCGCTTCGCCAATCACATTTTTGTCTTCCTTGAGAACGTCAGCGATCGTCTTCACGCTCAGCGGCTCATCCGAAACAAAGATCAGCGCCTCGATTACACCAGCGCGCTCGGACTCGCTCTGCGGCGACGACAACGGCTCATCATCGCCGGCGTCTTCTTCAGTAGCGGACGGCGTTTGCTCAGCCTCGGCCACCATCGCCGCCAGCTCACGACTCGCCTCTTCATTCAACGCCGCCTCGTCCAGCGGCTCCTGGTTTACTGTTTCTTCGTTGCTCATCTATTAAGCTGTACGCGCGATGATGTCGCCAAAAGTCTCGCGCTGAAATAGTTTGACTTCGGTTGTTCTCACTAACTCCAATACTGACAGGAACGCCAGCACCAGCTCACGTCGCGATCGCGCACGCTCAAAAAACACGCGCAGGTTGAGCTCGCCCGACGACATCACCATGTTGCGCAAACGCTCGAGCATCTCAGCCATCGAGATCTCTTCGCGCTCGATCTCGAGTAACTTCTCCTCCTTGTGTCGCGCGAGAATGTCCTGAAAAACTTTCAGCAGATCAAACAAACCAACCGAGACTTCCGGATTGTTCTTGTCAGTCTCGATCTCCGCGCGTTTGAACACCGCCTGCTCGACAGTCGCACGCGACCAGAGCATCTGCGCGGCGGCTTTGTACTTCTGATACTCGAGCAACTGGTTCACCAGCTCACTGCGCGGATCCCCTTCTTCCTCCGCCGGCGCCATGGGATCGCGCGGCAACAGCATCTTCGTTTTCAACTCGATCAGCGTCGCCGCCATCACCAGAAAATCACCCGCGACAGAGATGTCCATCTCCTGCATGACGCGCAGGTAACGAAGATACTCGTCAGTGATGCGCGCAACGGGAATGTCGTAGATGCTGACATGTTCCTGCCTGATAAGGTGGAGCAGCAGATCGAGTGGACCTTCAAACTCGCCAAGCAAGATTTTTAAGTCGTCAGTAGTGTCGTCAGAGACGATTTGAGGCACCGCGCCGGCTACATTGAGTGGTGTGCGCTCCTCAGCGGCCTCAATCGCAGTTTCGGGAGTATTGTCGCTCATCCTGTGTGGCCTAAGCCGGTCCGCTCGAATACCTCTTTCAAAGTCACGCTCGCAATCTGCTGCGCCTTTTGCCTTCCCTGGTCCAGGATCGCATCGAGCTGCTCGTCGCTGATCTCCCTGACACGTTGCTGGAACGGCCGCAGAAACTCGACCGTCGCTTCCGCCAGATCGCCTTTCAACTGCGCATAACCTTTACCCGCGAAATGCTCTTCAACTGCCTGCGTCGGTTTGCCCGTGATCAGGTGATAGATCTCGAGCAGGTTATTGATCGCAGGCCGCGACGCGTCAAACCGGATCTCGGTTCCCGAGTCAGTCACAGCGCGCTTGAACTTCTTCTGGACCGTGTCAGCATCATCCATCAACAACACGCAACCGTTCGGATCGTCGTCTGACTTCGACATCTTCTTCGACGGATCAGACAACGACATGATGCGCGCGCCGACTTTCGGAATGTAAGCATCCGGCACTTTGAACGTCTCGCCGTAATCACGATTGAACCTGATCGCGAGATCGCGCGTCAGCTCGAGATGCTGTCGCTGATCGTCACCGACCGGCACGAGATCCGTCTGGTAAAGCAGTATGTCGGAAGCCATCAGCACCGGATAGTCAAACAAACCGACGGAGATATTTTCCTGCTGCTTGCGCGCCTTGTCTTTGTACTGCGTCATTCGCTCGAGCTCTGACATGCGCGCGACGCAGTTCAACACCCACGTCAGCTCCGCGTGTTCTTTGACGTGCGACTGGACAAAGACTGTCGACACTTGCGGATCGATTCCGACAGCCAGATAGATCCGCGCGAGGTCTCTGGTTTTCTCTGCGAGCAGCGCCGGGTTCTGCGGCAGCGTGATCGCGTGCAGGTTCACGATACAAAAGAAGCTTTCGTACTCGTGTTGCAGCGCAACCCAGTTTCGCAACGCGCCCAGATAGTTTCCGAGATGGACGTTGCCTGTTGGTTGCGCGCCACTAAAAATTCGTTTCGGCATGTGTTTAAAACTATGAGCGCGATTGGCTCAGCGTACTCCAAGCAGGAGAAGGTAATGAACGAAATTGATAATCGGCCTGATGATTGCCGTAAAGACACCCATGTAGATCAAAAGAATCAAAAGAAAGTAGCCGTACCGTTCGAGGAACTCCAGCGCCGGTTGCATTTCTGCCGGTAGAAACGTTTCCAGCACTTTGCTGCCATCAAGCGGCGGAAACGGCAACAGATTGAAGACCGCCAGCGAGATGTTCATGATCAGCAAGTTGTCGAGAAACAGTATCACCGGCTCCTGTGTCGAATCCGACATCTGATCGATCAGACCGCTCATCAGAAGATACTTAAAAATCACAAACGCGATAAGCGCGATCAGCAGGTTCGCCAAAATCCCCGCGATGGAAACCATGACGTTGGCGAGGTCTTTGTTACGCCAGCGCAGCGGGTTCACGGGCGTGGGTTTGCCCCAGCCAATGAGCGGGAAGCGCCCGCCGCCCATCGCGCCGAAGACGAATCCGGCGATCGGAATCAGGAGCGTGCCGATGGGATCGGTGTGAGCGACAGGATTGAGTGTGATTCGTCCCAGCAGTCGCGCCGTATCGTCACCAAACTTGTAAGACATCCAGGCGTGCGCCGCTTCGTGCGCTGAAATCGCGAGCAGCAGCACCACCATGTAGATCACAAGTTGTGGAATAAGTTGTTCGGGAGTCACTTAAACACTCGCACTAACAAATGCTCGGTTAATTAATCATGAACCAGAAATTAGAACAAGTCAGGAAGAGGGGCTTGCCCCCGCTTTACCCTACTTAAAGCGGGGGCAAGCCCCTCTTCCTGACTTGTTCTATTTGATCTGTGTTTACCCTTCTGTCTCATATCTCTCAACCACGTAACAACGTTCCCTTAATCTGGGTCTGCAAACTGTAAACTGAATCGATCGATACGACCGCCATCTCACCGGCCGCACTGAACGCGAGTCCGATGAGATTCACTCCAGCCACTACGAGCTTCGCGTCAGACCCGTCTGGAGAAATCCGAACGATGCCACGTCGCCCACGCAGCGCCGCGGCAACGTACAAATTGCCGTCGCGATCGAACGCGAGACCCTGAGGCCGCCCGAGACCTTTGTAGAACAAATCGATATCGCCGTCAGGATTGATCCGCCAGATCGAATCGAAGCTCGTGACTGTTGGCCCAGCAACGTACAGCGAGTCGTCAGGACCAAACGCCAGATGAAATGCTGAAACTGACGGCTCGAGCTGCGTCCACGCTCGCTCTTCACCAATGCCGTTCACTTTGAAGATCGTTCCCGTGCGATCACCGACGTGCATCAGGCCATCGCTATTGAACGCAATACCGGTCGCCACTCCGAGATTGCGCGCAAACGAAACTGCCTCTTTGAACGGAGTGATCCTGTAAACAACTCCTTCGAACCTGCTGGTCACAAACATCTGACCGTCAGGACCAAACGCGATACCTGTTGGGTTTGCGATGTCGCCCGAGTACTCGGAAACCTCGCCGCTGAGATCGATGCGGAACAACGTCACCGGCAACTCTTCATCGCGCGAGCCGGAACGCGTAACGAAGAGCGCGCCGTCGTCCGGATCAAACGCAGGATTCGAAACCGGATGAAGATCGCCTGCGAGTTTTTGCGCGACCGTGATGTACGCAGGCTCGCTCGCTTCGTCACCGCTCCACAAAGTGACTGCCACCCGGCCGCCTTTCGTCTCGGGTACAGTCGCCAAAACGCGCCGCGGCCCAAGCGCGACCATCTGCGCCTCCGCATTACCGATGAGGACCGCACACTTCGACGGCTCGCGCGTGTCAAAGCCCGCGCACTCAATCACGATCTCGCCGCCCGCAATCGCATACGGCGGATCGATAGCCATAATTTTCCCGGCGCTACCCATAAAAGTTGTTCATCATAACATCCATCCACAGATTACACAGATTTCCTCAAACGATCTGCCGTAATCTGTGGATGGCTTCGTATGGTATAATTCGCCCCCGCATAGGAAGGAAAAGGCTATTACAACCGTTCTAGGCAACACTCTAGGGCTGAAACCAAATCAACTGCGGCGCATCGAAAAGCTGTACACTCGGCGCATACCTCCCGATCAAATCGTCACTCCTGAGTTTGCCCGCCAGCTAGGCGAATTGTCCCACGAGACACGACGTCAAATCGGCGCTCTCATCGACCGCCAGGGCCACATTCAATACGTGATGGTCGGCGACAACCGTCGCATCGAACTGCCTGACTTCAAACGCGTTCGCGTCGCTTCGGGAAGGTTTCGCGGCCTGCGTTGCGTACACACGCACCTGCGCGGCGAGCCGCTTACCCAGGACGACTTAACCGACCTTGCCCTCCTGCGTCTCGACCTGATGGCGGCGATCGATGTCGACGCTGAGTCAGGACTGCCCGGTCTCGTCCGTGCCGCGCACTTGTTACCGTTGCACGCAGGCGATCTCGACAACGCTACCACACCCGAGCTTTACGCTTTTCTCGAACCGAAGATCCCGTCCCAACTCGATCACGACTTTCGGGAGCTGATCAATTCGCTCGAGGAAGAGATGGCGCGCAACCGTCGCACGGCGCGTCGCGCGGAAGTGCGCGATCGGACGATCCTCGTCGGTGTTGCCACCGGTTCACTTGCTGACGCGGAAGAATCGATGGCGGAGCTGGCCGAGCTCGCCACGTCGGCAGGCGTCGTGGTCCAGGATCGCATCATTCAACGCCGGACAGCGGTCGATCCGCGCACGGTGCTCGGTCGCGGCAAACTCGACGAGCTGATCATTCGCGCGCTACAACTCGGCGCAGACATGCTCGTGTTCGACAGTGAGCTGTCACCAGCGCAAGTCAGATCGTTGTCGGAAGCAACCGATCTCAAAGTCATCGATCGATCGCAGCTAATACTCGACATCTTCGCGCAGCGCGCCCAATCGAAAGAAGGAAAGATCCAGGTCGAGCTGGCCCAGTTGAAATACCTGCTGCCACGTTTGATCGCCGGTCAGGATTCGGCGTTCTCGCGTTTGGCGGGCGGCATCGGCGGCAGAGGTCCCGGTGAAACGAAGCTCGAAACCGATCGACGCCGCGTGCGCGATCGCATCAATCGGCTCGAGCGCGAGATCGAAGCGCTGCAACAGCGTCGCCAGGAGCGTCGCAAAGGTCGAACCAGACAAGGGCTGCCGGTCATCTCGATTGTCGGTTACACCAACGCCGGAAAATCCACGCTGCTGAACGCACTGACAAAGAGCGCCGTACACGCCGAGCAGCGCATGTTTGCCACGCTCGATCCGACGTCGCGCAGATTGCGGCTGCCACGCGAGCAGGAAGTGATCATCAACGACACGGTCGGTTTCATTCGCGCGCTGCCGCCGGATCTATTGTCGGCCTTCCGCGCGACGCTCGAAGAGATTAGCGACAGCACGTTGTTGATTCACGCGGTGGACATTTCGAATCCGCGCTGGGTACAGCAGGTGCAGTCAGTGAAGCGAATCCTCGCAGATTTAAAACTGGCCGAGATTCCTTCGATACTGGCACTCAACAAGGCAGACCTTGTCGACGCAGAGACGGTGGAGGCGGCAGTTCGGCAGGCGCGACAACTCGATAGCGGCGAGACCGTAGTCATCTCCGCGATCAAGCCGTCGACTCTCGATGCTTTACTCGAAAAGGCGGGAGCTGTTCTGGCCCGCAACCTGGCCGCTGCTTAAAACTTAGGTATATGGGGCTTCGTCCACGATTCAAAACTCCAGTTAGCCAGGCGCGCGATAAGCTGATCGCTTACGCATTGCGGCCGCTGATGTTGTTCAAGCCGCGCACGCGCTTTCTGATCGCCTGTAGCGCCCTCGTTCTTCTGACCACTCTTCTACTCCTCACCAATCGCGGCTCCAGTTTCAATGACAACTACAAGCTCGGTGAAGTGCTGGGACGCTCGATCGTGGCCCCAACCGATCTGACTGCGGTGGACCAGGCCGAAACTGAGCGTCGTAAGAGCAACGCGAGAGACACTACTCGCCCAGTCTTCAATTTCGACTCAAGTCGCGCGGAAACTTCAGTACAAAGCTTTCGCTCAGACTGGGACGATCTCAAGCTTCAATCAGCCGAAGGCCAAAGCAAGTCGCTCGTGTGGAGCGGTGAAGGTGGTCCCGCAGTCGCAAAGGCAATCGCGGCGCACAACTTCAACGAAGCAGATCTCGAGCGTATCGCGTCGATCCTGCGCGATAGCAGTGCCGGGTACATTTACGACGACGCTGAGGCGGATCGCTTGCAACGCGAAATCATGCTGGTTGACGTTCGCAATCCAAACTCACCGGTGATCGTCCCCGCGCCACGAACGGGAATGAAGGCGCTCTCGACCGCGCGCCGGAACCTCGAACAGCGAATCGTCAATCTACCCGCCTGGTCGGCCGATCAAAAAACCGCGCTCAACGCCGCTCTGGCGCCGCTGATTCGTCCGAACGTGGTCCTCGATCCGTCCGCGACTGCAACCGCCCGTGAAACTGAGGCCAGCAACGTCGAGCCGGTCGTGATCTCTTTGAAGCGCAATCAGGTGATCGCGCGCGAGGGCGACACGGTCACGCCGAGTATTCTCGCGCAGATCACGGCCATCAAGAGCTCGGGCAATTCAGGTCGCCCGTGGAACAACTTTTTTGGGTTGTTGCTGGTGGTGGTTGCGGTCTACTGGGTCGCGTGGAAGTTTGCGGAACACAGAAGCGGGAGCAGCCTGATTCTGAGTAAACACAAAGCGTTTGCGCTCGTCGGTTCGGCAATCCTGGTCCAAACGGCGCTCATGAAAGTGGGCTTCACTTTCGGCGACAGCATGGCGGCCCGCATGCAGCCGCCCTTCAACGATCCAGTCATCTGGAACTTCGCCATACCCTACGCCGCTGCGGCGCTGCTCGTGGCGATGCTGGTCGACACCCAGCTCGCTTTTCTCACCGGAATCATCACGGCGCTCTTTGCGGGAATGCTCGCGCCGACCGGAATGCAGAAAGCACTCTTCGCGATGGTTTCCTGTTCGTCAGCGATCTACGGCATCGGTCGTTATCGCGAGCGACAGTCGGTGACGCTCGCCGGATTGCTCGTCGGCGGCGTGAACGTCCTGATGGCGATTGCGCTCATCGCGTATTCCGAACAGCCACTCACGCCCCGCACGATTCTCATGGCCGCGGCAGCAGGTATCACGGGCGGACTGCTGACCGCCGTGTTCGCGGCAGGTGGACTGCCAATCAACGAGTCGCTTTTCGGGATACTGACTGACGTCAAACTGCTGGAGCTTTCCAACGCCGATCTGCCGGTGCTCGGCCAGCTTGCGATGCGCGCGCCGGGCACGAACCAACACTCGCATGCAGTCGGGCAGCTTGCGGAAGATGCGTGTCGCGCCGTCGGAGCGAATCCACTGCTGGCGCGTATCGGCGCGCTCTATCACGACATCGGCAAGCTGGCGGCGCCCGAGTACTTTGTCGAGAACCAGCAGGGTGACAACCCGCACGATCGACTGCGTCCTTACCAGAGCGCGAAGATCATCACGAGCCATGTGACGTACGGCGCGCGACTCGCGAAAGAGATCGGCCTGCCGCAAAAGATCGCCGACTTCATTCCGCAACACCACGGCACTCGCACGCTTCACTACTTCCTGCGCAAAGCACAAGCGCAAGCGAAGCCCGGCGAGAATGTTGACGAAGCTGACTTTCGTTATCCTGGTCCAAAGCCGCAGTTCAAGGAAGCCGCGATCATGATGCTGGCTGACTCTTGTGAAGCAGCAGCCAGATCGTTAGCGCGGCCCGACCCGGAAAACATTCGCGCGATCGTGCTGAAGATCTTTGACGCGATCATCAGCGATGGACAGCTCGATGAATGTGACGTTACGTTGCAGGAATTGACGACGATACGCGAGGCGATGGTGAGCGCGTTGACCGCGATCTATCACGCGCGGATCGACTATCCCGGCTATAACCCACCAGTGATGACTGGACCACTGCCATCACTCCCGGCCGGCAACCTCGACAGCGAAGAGCGCGGGATGACTTACAGCAAACCCTCCCAGGTCCCAATCAGCCCCGGCGGCGAAGTTGAAGACGAAGCCGTGCCACGAAGAGTCAGCAAGAGATAGCCACAAAAAGGCACAAAAACACAAAAAGAAACTCTTGTGCCTTTTGTGCTTTTTGTGGCTAAAACTTTGGTCGGAGTTTTGAGTAAACAGTGGGAAGGTCTTCAGGAAGCACGCGCGTCTCGCCGATAGTCGTCATGAAGTTCGTATCCCCGCCCCATCGCGGTAGCAGGTGAATGTGCAGGTGATCGGCGATGCCCGCGCCTGCAGCCGCGCCGAGATTCATTCCCATGTTGAACCCAGCCGGTTTGTAAACTTCACGCAAAGCAGCCTGCGCACGTTTGGTCTGGTCCATCATCTCGTCCGTGATCTCTTTCGGGGTCGAGTCAAACTCGCTCGTGTGCAGGTATGGAACGATCATCAGGTGTCCGCTGATGTACGGGTAGAGATTCAGCAATACGAAACAATGCTGCGCGCGATGAAGCACGAAGTTCTCCTCGTCGTGCTCGGTATCGCTCGCGATCGCGCAAAACACGCAGATAGGATTCTGCGCATCAACACCGGAGGCGATGTACCTCGCACGCCAGGGACTCCACAATCTCTCCATGAAACTTAAAGGATAGGCGGGCGATGAGTGTCATCACTGATCGGGCGGGCAGGGTTCGCCGCCGATGCATGTGAGCCGTTATCGTCGTTGATGAGTTCTTTCAGTTCTTTGCCGGGTTTGAAATACGGAACTCGCTTGGCCGGGATGCTCACGGGATCGCCCGTCTTGGGATTTCTACCGCGTCGCGCCCCACGCTCTCGCACGCGAAAACTGCCGAAACCGCGCAACTCAATCTTCTCGCCCTGATTCAGGGTTTCAATGATGCTTTCAAAAACAATCTCTACCAAACGCTCGGCGTCTTTCTTCGTGAGCTCAGCCGCTCGAGCTACGTCTTCGACGAGTTCCGCTTTAGTCATGCATTACCTCGAGTGTTTGAAATATAACGTCTTGATAATGGCGAGGTTATGTGACTCGTACACTACCAGAAAAGCGACAGGTGGGGCAAGACTTTGAGGAAGAATTCAGCAACCGTAAATAGAACGAGTCAGGAAGAATAGAGCAAGCCAGAATAGAACAAGCCAGGAAGAATAGAGCAAGCCAGAATAGAACAAGCCAGGAAGAATGGAGCAAGTCAGAATAGAACAAGCCAGGAAGAGAAGAATGGAGCAACTTAGAATAGAACAAGCCAGGAAGAATGGAGCAAGTCAGAGTAGAACAACCCAGGAAGAATGGAGCAAGTCAGAGTAGAACAACCCAGGAAGAATGGAGCAACTCAGAATAGAACAAGGAAGAATTGAGCTAGTCAGAATAGAACAAGTCAGGAAGAGGGGCTTGCCCCCGCTTGTCCAATCCAAGCAGCGGCGGGGGCAAGCCCCTCTTCCTGACTTGTTCTATTCTGACTAGCTCAATTCTTCCTGACTTGTTCTTTCTGGCTTGTTATATTCCTGACTTGTTCTATTCTGACTGACTTGTTCTATTTCTGACTTCTCTGTTTTTCGGCTATTCGTTGTTGTCGGGTTTGCTTAGGCCGAAGTCAGCCAGCTCGCCGAGCGAGGCCATGCCGCCGCCTGCCTCGGACGAGTAGATCTTGGTGTCGATGATGGGCTCGTCCTTGCCGACCGCGCGCGCCGACAAACCGATCTTCTTGGTCTCCGGATCGATGCGCAGGATCTTGAAATCCATCTCCTGGCCGAGCTGCACCACGTCTTCCGGCTTCGCTACACGCTCTTCCGAAAGCTCCGAGATATGGCAGAGACCTTCGAGATTGTCATCCAGCTCAACAAACGCACCAAAATTGGCAAACCGCGCCACCTTCCCGTGAACCACATCACCCGGTTTGTGCTCGTTGGTGAACTTCTCCCACGCATTCGGCTCGAGGTCTTTGATCGAAAGCGACAAGCGGCGATTCTCAGTGTCGATGCTGGTGATGACAGCATCGATCTCCTGTCCCTTCTTCAGCACTTCACTCGGATGCTTGATGCGCCGCGACCACGAAATGTCTGATACGTGAACGAGACCGTCAACACCATCTTCAATCTCGATGAACGCACCAAAGTCCGTGAGGTTTCTGACACGTCCATGAACACGCGTGCCAACCTGGTAACGCTCGTGCAGCGTCTGCCACGGATTCTCCTGCACCTGCTTCATACCGAGACTGATGCGACGCGCTCTCGGATCGACACTCAGCACTTCAACCTCGACCATGTCGCCCGGATTGACAACCTTGCTCGGATGCTTCACGCGCTTGGACCAGCTCATCTCCGAAACGTGGACCAGGCCTTCGACGCCTGGCTCGAGCTCGACGAACGCGCCATAGTCAGCGACGCTCGCAACCCGTCCACTCACGCGAGTACCAACCGGGAAACGTTCCTCGACACTTGACCACGGATCGGGCAGCAGTTGCTTGTAACCCAAAGAGACGCGCTCGCGGTCGCGATCAAATTTCAGGACTTTCACCTGGATGGTGTCGCCAACCTTGAACAGCTCATTCGGATTCTGCAGCCGTCCCCAAGACATGTCAGTCACGTGCAACAGTCCATCGACGCCGCCGAGATCGACAAAGGCGCCGTAGTCAGTAAGGTTCTTGATCTGGCCCTCGACCACGATGTCTTCTTCGATCTGCTGGAGCGTTTGATCTTTCCTGCCAGTGTTCTCCTGCTCGATAACAGCTTTGCGCGACAACACAACATTGGACCGCTTGCGGTTCAGCTTGATCACCCTGGCTTCAATGATCTGGTTGCGCAGGCTGTCGAGATTGCGCACCGGGCGCACATCAACCTGCGAGCCGGGCAGGAACGCAGCGATACCATCGATATCAACTCGGAGGCCGCCCTTGATGCGATCGATCACGCGGCCCTTCACGCTTGAGCCGTCGCGATAAGCCTTCTCGAGATCGTCCCAGGCTTTCATGCGCACGGCGTCGGCGCGCGAAAGGACCGGAAGCCCGTCGGCTGTTTCCATGCTCTTGACGAGCACTTCAACTTCGTCGCCGGCTTTGACTGTAAGCACACCGTTCTCGGTAAACTCGGCCGGGTTAACAATGCCTTCCGACTTGTATCCAAAGTCGATGACTACTCCGCGCTCGCTCAAGCCAACGACGGTGCCGCGAACGACTTCGCCTTCTTCGAGGGTCGCCTGTTCCTGCTCGAACTGATCGAGCAGTTGACCAAAATCGACGTCGCCGGCGGCGCGTGACTCATCTGTTTCGTCTGTTTCGGGGGTGTGGGTGGTTACTGGTGCAGGTTGAGAAGCCATAGCGTTTTGTTGCGGCGTAGTCTTCTCCGACTCGCCGGATGTTGAATTGTTGACCTCGCTGTTGTTCAGCTTGGGTTGTTCACTAGACATTGACACTCCTGTAGGCCCGGTACCTTTTCAGCGCGTGACAGATCTTATCGCGCCTCGCTGGCCGGAACAATCAGCGCAGGACTTCGCTGACTGTTTGACAGCGTACAGCGGCCGTTAGCTTGATTGACCTTGGCGTTGTCGGGAGTTGAAGGCTGGCGAGGAAGCGAGCCGTTTGGATTTGAAATGTTAATTTGTTTCGATTACCGCCCTGCCGTAGTTACCCCGCTTGGTCCGACAAACACCCGCCGCCTTTTTACCGGGTAGGGCGGCAATGTACACGCCTGTACAAGCGCCTGTCAAGGAAAGCGGCGCAAAGAACCAACTTCGTGATTCTTATTTAATAATAGGTCCTATACGACTATAGGACCTATCCCCGATCACTGCGCGGCCGAGACGGCATCACCCGTGCGCGGCACCACGTAGACACCGGCCGAGTGCGAACCAACAAACAACACGTTCTGATCGTGCGCGTCAAACGCGAGCGCCCAGATCCTTTGGCTCGGTAAACGGCGGCCCTTCGGATCGATACGCGCCCAGGTCACGCCTGCGTTTGTCGTGCGATAAACACCGCCGCCGACTTCGCTCACCTGGTAGGCGTTGCCGACAAACACTTCGTCGCCATTGCGCGGGTTGATCAGAATGCTGGTGAAGTCGCCGTAGGGCAAGTTTCCGCCACGGATCTTCCACGACTTGCCGGCGTCATGCGAGATGAAGAGCGCCTGCTTTGTTCCCACGTAGATGTAATCCGGTCGCTGAGGATCCTGAACGACTGTGTTGACCGGCACGTCACGCGGCACGCCATCGAGCTGCCGCCACGTCTGGCCGGCATCTTGCGACAACAACACGCCGGACGCCGGTGTTCCCACCAGAATCGTTTCCGGCTCTTGCGGATTTATCGAGATGCAACTGGTGCGAGGATCGAAGCTGCCGTACGATACTTTTTCCCAACCCTTCGCCGGATCGACGCTGCGATAGAGACCACTGTTGGTTCCCGCGAAAATCGCAGGCTGATGAGTTTCGGGGTCAACCGTGTGAACCAGAGCATTGACGGCATCGGCAATGATCAGATCCGTTCGTTCAGCAGCAGATGGATCGCTGCTCTTGCCGACGCCTAGCGCAGCCAGCGTGATTGAATCCAGCTTCCCTGTAACCGGGAGTTGTCGATCGCCCTGAAACTTCTTCACGGCAATAGTCGTGGTTGGACCAGCTTTGCCGTCCGCCTCGCCGAGCTGATAACCGGCGGCTTTGAGTGCTTCCTGCGCCTGTATGATCGTCTCGGTCAGGGCTTGTGTTGGACCAGTGCGGCGCTTTATGGCTGCAGTTGCTTTTGTAGTTTTCTTAACAGGCGCTTTCTTCTTATCAACTGCCCACACCGGCGCCCATGAAGCACCACGATCCGTCGAGCGATAAACTCCGAGGTTCGTTCCCAGGTAAATGATGTTGGCATCACGCGCGTCCTGAAGGATCGCGTAGGTGATGAGACGTGAAGGCATGCTGCGCATCGAAGGATGCCAGCTCTCGCCGTTGTCGTCACTGACAAAGAAGAAGCCGCCGCCGGTGGCGGTGTTGATGGTCGAAGCGTAAACACGATTTGGCGTTTCGCGATCCGCGAGGATCGCATTAGCAAAGCGACCACTGAAGCCACCGTTGGTCGGCGTAAACGATTTGCCGCCGTCAGTCGAAACCATTACGCCGTAGTTGTTCGTGCCGATGAAGACCATGTCGGGGCGCGATGGATGAACTGCGATCGAGTTGATCTCGAGTTGGCGCGAAGTCGTCACCATCCACGAATCCGCGTCGCCGCCTTTGTCAGACAGCCAGAAACCTTCGGTCGTGCCGGCGAATACCATTCCCGGAACTGATGGGTGCTGGAGGATAGCGCGCGTGCGGCGTGATTGCGAAGGAATGCCCTGCACCTTGCGCCAAGCCTCTCCCGCGTTCTTGCTTTCGTAAATGCCACTGCAAGCGGATGCGATGATGTGATTGGGGTCGCGCGGATCTATATCGATCGCGAAGATATCGGAGTCGTCAATGATTCCGTTCTTGATCGACGTCCAGCTTTTTCCGCCGTCAACCGACTTGTAAGGCAGGTACCACGTACCTGCATAGATCGTGCTTGTCGTACGCGGATCAATCGCGAGCGACTCAACGTGGAGCAAACCCGGAGTGCTCTCCGTAGGTAGTTGCTTCCAGGTGTCGCCGGCATCGTCTGACCGGAACATGCCGGTAAAGGTGCCGGCGATGAGTACGTCGGGATTCGATTCGGCCTGGGCAATCGAATGTAGCGCCTCGTTCTTCAGTTGCGCGCTCTCGCGCCATGTGGCACCGCCGTCGGTTGACTTGAAGAATCCGCCGGGCTGGTTATGCCTGTGTCCCGCGACGTACAAAACACGCGAGTTGCGCGGATCGACGATGATGTTGTCGACAAACATACGCGGCTTCCCGAAGTTGTAGAGGAGTTGCCAGTGTTTGCCGGCGTCGGATGATGTGTAAATCTGGCCGTCGAGGGTTCCGAAATAGAAGCGATCGGGATTTTGTGGGTCGACGACGAGGGCACGAACGTCACCGCCCTGCGGGCCAGTCGTGCGCCAGTCGTTTGAATACAGTGCCGGATCGGAGGCATCTCCGTCCGCAAAGGCAGCGGCAGTAAAAGAGAATATGGTTAAGAGAGCAATGACGAGGGGGAGAAGCGTCGTAATTCGTTTCATCGTTATTTCATCCAAGGGTCTACTGCATCCGGAGCTACCGCTCACCGTGCCCCCCTAGTTTATTACAGAATTCTTGCTTTGTATCCTAAAAGCTCTGGGGCTTGGGTAGGATGCGCCGCAAAACGAAGAGGTAGCCACAAAAACGCACAAAAGCACAATACGATTGATGGAAGTCTAAGCTGTTAATTCACCAATTTCATTTTGTGCTTTTTGTGCCTTTTTGGTGGCTCAAAAGAAATCGGGCGATGCCGTGAAGCATCGCCCGACTGGTTAAGGACCTGGCTTGCGGCCAAACCCTGATGTTTACTCGTCGCCCCTGCGCTTGCGAGGAGCTCGTCCCTTCCGGCATTCCGGACAAGGCTCGATTGCGCCGGTGGTATCAACCGTGGGTGCGGTTGCGCCTTGCGGCACGACCCAGAGTTGAACCGTCAGGTCTGCACGGCAACCACCGTCGACGACCGTGATGCGTCCAGCTTCGATTCCACGCGTATTGACGAGATAGTCCTTAGCGCGGTCGCCACGCTGTTGTGCTTCACCAGCACAGCTACCGTAGACGATGATCGTTCCAGTTGAACCAGGTTCGTTCTGGAGCTGGATGGCGTAGTTGTCGAGTCTGGCCTTCTCATCGTTGAAGCGGATGTTGCCATACTCGTCAAACTTACGAGGCTGAGCCGGCGGCGTCTTAATCGACGTCGTGCAGGATGCCGTCGTGCCGGTGCAGCTCGGATCCGCGCCGCCAATGCTGACGGTTGCGGTTACGCTCTGACCACTCAGACCGGCGGTGTCAACTGTGATTGTCGACGTTCCCTGACCACTCGAGATGGTTCCGGCGGAGACTGACCAATTGTAGGTCCAGGTGCCTTCACCCGTGACGCTGGCCGTGAACGTAATCGGTGCATTTGCTTCGACGTCTGTCGGGCAGCTCACCGATACGGTCGGGCATGGCGGCGGCGGCGGTTTGCAGCCGGTGCAGTCTGCAACCGTCACGGTCGTTGAACCGTTGGCGGTGTGCTGATTGCCATCATTGACTTCAACAGTCGCTGTATAGCTGCCATTGGCGACGCCAGTTAGATCCCAGGTTACCTGGCGACCTTCACCACTCAAGCGACCACCGGTGACGGACCAGGTGTACAGCAACTGGTCGTTATCCGGGTCAGACGCATTTGCCACGAGTGTGACTTCGCTTCCAGTCGGTGTGCAGGAGTCCGAAGACTGTCCCGGCGGGCACGGACGGAGAAGCGCAGCCAGCGACGGCGTAATGCCGGCGACGGTTGGCGGCTGGTTTGGTGGTGGCGGTGTCGTACGCGCGTTGCGACGTCCTGCCCAGAATTGGAAGATAAAGCCGTTCGGCTCTTCCGAGAACAGGAATCCGAGCGGGAAGCCCTGCGACGTTACCGGTCGCGATGTACCCGGAACAACCACCAGTCCTCTTCCACGCACGTTCACGTTCGTGATCTGCTGGATCGGGATAGTGGCGTCGACCGGATTGAAATGGTCCTGATCCTGTTGATTCAGATGGCGGCGATAAGCGAGGCCGATACCGAACCAGCGACGCGGGTAAATCTTGATACCGCCAATCACCTCAACGGGATTGTTGTTGAACGCGTTTGGCGTATGACCGCCAACGTAAGTCGTCGATCTAACTTCAGCCACCGGCTGGAAGTGCTCGTTAACCGGGAAGTCGAAGCCGACACCGGTAAGGAGCTCATCCGGACGATCCAACAACACGAAGTCGCCACCGGCGCCCTTGGGATTGCTGTTCAGGATGTAGCCGCCGTTGGCTGACACGTTCACGTGCTTGCCGAGACGACCATCGACAACACCAATCAAACCGAAGTCGCCGATATCGCCACCCGGACCAGCGCCGCGCTGCATCTGGTTGAAGCCTGACAAGTCGTCGGCTTTATCCATCCACCAGCGATAGAACGGGATGAGAGCAACACCCAGCGGATTGTTCGGGCCGGTGAAACGAATCTTGGCGCCAAACACCATGTTGTTGAAATTGCTCTCGCCGTAGAGGCGGTTCACAAACGGCGCGTCCGGCAGGTAAGCCGGAGCGGTCGTGAATGTAAGCGGGATGGTGATCGGCAGCGTCAGCGCCGTCGCCGGCAACGTTGTGGTCGCCAGCACGACGCCCGGCAGGATACCGCCTACAGGTGCGCCGACTCCCGGGAAGTTGTCAGCCGGACCAAAGTTGCCGCTGTTCGGCTGGACCACTGGCGGTCCAAGCAGCGCGTTGAAGCCCGGGAAGCCAAACTGCTGACCAATCTGTCCCGCGGTCAAACCAAACGTTCCGGCGCTGCCGCCGGTAAACGGAAACTGAACGAATGGCTGATTGTTGAGCGGGCGAAACACCGCGGTATTCGCGAGCGTTCCCACATTTGGACCAGACGGCGCCAGCACGATTGCTGCTGGACGGCACAACGCCGTGCCACAGAACAGTTGTGAGTTCGGCAAATAGAAACTGGAAAGATTCTGCGGATTGTTAACCTTGATCCCGCGATAGCCATTGGTCTTGAAGAAAACTTCAATGTGATCGTTTATACCGACATTGAAGCTCAATGGCACATCCACGATGTCAACGTTGCCGGGGTCACGATCGAAGTTGCTGTAAGCAATACTGAACGTGAACTCACCACGACGCAGAGTTGAACCGTCGTAAATAGTGAAAAGACCGGTTGGACCACCTTCAGGGCCACCGGTACCTACTGCTGGAGACTGATTGCGCGGGTCATTAGGCGACCGCAAAGTCTGTGCTGATACTGCGGCACACAGCACCAACGAAACGAGCGCAGCTATAAGCGCCCTATGTGCGAGTCTCATCGCATTCCTCCTGCGAAATGAGTAATAAAGAATTCGTAAATAGTGCCGCCGTAACGGAACAAGTACCAATTTCCTTCTCCCGCGGAGGCCCCAACTACAGTTGTCAATTCGGTTGAACCGCTTGGACCAGCATGGTCCAGCGGCGACGCTCGGACCGTGGTATCAACAGAACACTTCGGCCTTACTGACAGTGCTCAATTTTCCACCAATTACTATTCCCGAGTGACTCCTGAACTGAGTTCATTTCTTATAGAAAATGAACATCCCCTTGTCAATGATTTCGTCCCTTAAACCATTGCGTAATTATTGAGAAATCTTAACGCTGGTCCGAGGCGTAAACCATGCCAGACCATACTCTACCTTAAATGGGAAATCAAGCCTTTTTCACTACTTAGCGGCTTTGTGTTTATGTTTTTTCCGTCACGCATAGATGCCTCTCATGCGTGTGTCATAGGCCACGCGGTCTATCGCCAACATGTACGCCGCGGTCCTGGTATCGACGTTGTGTGCATCGGCATAACGACACAGATCGTTGAAGCCCGAGACCATCTTGTCCTGTAGCCTTTCGTTCACCACATCCTCACGCCAGAAGT
>Ga0207710_10000618_pt1 | contig 20817 bp, 12 predicted proteins | sample KBSS24metaG_FD_184400 | JGI IMG/M metagenome (GOLD analysis project Ga0207710, IMG submission 184400) | Switchgrass rhizosphere microbial communities from Kellogg Biological Station, Michigan, USA - KBS S2-4 metaG (SPAdes) (version 2) | ecosystem: Host-associated > Plants > Roots > Rhizosphere...
CTGGAAGTCCTACGAGATCCTGGACGGGACACCGAAGGTCAAGAAGGCCGACCGGCACACCGCCACGGATCTTGTCGCCCTCATCCGGTACACACTCGGTGTGGACTCCCAGCTCGTGCCCTACGCCGACACCGTCGCCGAACGCTACGCCGCTTGGCTCGCCCAGCAGGAACAGTCCGGAGTCGTCTTCACGGACCGGCAGCGCTGGTGGCTCGACCGTATCGCCGACACCATCGCGCAATCCGCCGGCATCGACCCCGCCGACCTCGACAACGCCCCCTTCACCGAACGCGGCGGCATCGACGGAGCCCTCACCGACCTCGGCACCCAAGCCGGCCAACTCCTCGACCAACTCAACCAAGAACTCACCGCATGACCGTGATCGGCGATGTGGCCCGCGTCATTGATTGTGAGCACAGGACGGCACCTCGCTCCGACGATGAGCCGTTCGGCTACTCGGTTAGTACACGCGAAGTGCGCGGCGGTCGAATCAGACTCGAAAATGCGAAGCCTGTGTCGCGTCGCACCTACGAAGAGTGGACGCGACGCGCGGTGCCGATGCCAGGGAACTTGATCTTCTCCCGTGAAGCGCCCATGGGTGAGATCGGCGCCGTGCCCCAGGAGGCCCGAGTTTGCCTCGGACAACGTACGGTCCTCTTGCAACTTGACAACGATAGCGTTGACTCGAGATTTCTGAAGCACTCGATCATGTCCCCTGCCACGCAGGCATGGATCCAGGCGAACTCGGCCGGCACTACGGTGCTCCATCTCAACGTTGCCGACGTCCGCCAAGTGCCTGTGCCTTGGCTTCCGTCCATTCTCGAGCAGCGGCGAATCGTCGACATCCTCGAGGACCACCTCTCCCGCCTCGACGCCGCGGAGCGGGACTTGCGCGCGAGCGAGCGCCGGCTACTCACCTTCCAGCGGGCCGCGCTCGATTCGCTCACCGAGGTCGCAGAGCGACGGGCTCCGGTTGGAGACCTCCTTGCACGGGTTGAAGCCGGTAAGTCGTTCGGCGGGGCCGGACGCCCCTCGACCGACGACGAGTGGGGCATCATCAAGGTCAGCGCCATGACGTGGGGCGAGTTCAGAGGCCTGGAAAACAAGGTCGTGTCCGACCCGTCCAGGATCGATGAGCGTCACGCGATCCGGCGTGGGGACGTGCTCCTCAGCCGCGCCAACACCTCCGAGTTGGTCGGTGCGTCGGTCGTCGTTCGCGAGGATCCGAGGCGGCTGCTGCTCAGCGACAAGAGCTTGCGCCTCGTTCCACGCGACGGCGTCTCCGGTGATTACTTGGCTATCGTGCTCGGGGCGCCGCGCGCTCGGAAGCAAATGAGTGAACTCGCCTCCGGCAACCAGGATTCGATGCGCAACATCTCCCAAGCAGCTTTGTCACGTGTTGTCGTGCCGTTCGCCTCACCCTCGGAACAACTCGCGATCGTGGAACGTGCCGCCGATCTCGGCCGTCACCGGGATCGCCTGGCACGAGGGGTTGTAGAGGCACTCACCCACGCCGGAGCACTCCGTCGGGCACTACTGGCGGCGGCGTTCTCGGGGCGACTCACCGCACGGACGTCCGATGACGAAGTCGAGGAAATAGCCAATGTCTGACCTCAAGCTGTTCAAGATCGCTGGTGGCGTGGCGACCGAGTTGCCCAGCTCGTCAGTGAACTGCGCGTCGCCACGCCGGCAGACCTCGAAAAGGCCCTCCCGTTGATCAAGCTCAGCTACGAATCGGACTGACCAGTGGAACGGGACGACTTGATCCATCCGAAGAGAGCGCTCGAGGAGCTGCGCCATGAGTTCCCCGAGGCTGTGTACATCGACGTTGCCGACGAAGCACGACTCGGGAACGTGACACTCACTCGTACCGAACAAGGCCACCGACGAATCGCCCGCTCAGAGATCCCACGATTGCGACAAGCGCTCGCGAAGCGTTTCGGAAGGTCCGCCCCCACGGACGGAGGAACCGCATGACCGAGGCACGCCAACTGGTCGACAAGCTGTGGTCGTACTGCAACGTGCTGCGCGACGACGGTGTCTCGACGATCGAGTACACCGAGCAGCTGACCTACTTGATCTTCCTCAAGATGGCGCACGAGCGCGCCAACCGGTCGCTCAGTCCGATCACGATCGTCCCCGAGCAGTACTCCTGGCAGCGGCTGCTCGATGCGGACGGCGACGAACTGGAGATCACCTACCGGCACATCCTCGAAGAACTCGGCCGCAAGCCCGGCGCGCTCGGCACCATCTTCCGCAAGGCACAGAACCGCATCCAGGACCCGGCCAAGCTCAAGCGGCTCATTGTCGAACTGATCGACAAGGAGAACTGGTCCGCCGCCAACGTCGACGTCAAGGGCGACGCGTACGAGCATCTGCTGGCCAAGGGCGCCGAGGACATCAAGTCCGGCGCCGGCCAGTACTTCACCCCGCGTGTGCTGATCGAGGCGATGGTCGACTGCGTCCAGCCCACCGCTCGGGACACGGTCTGCGACCCCGCCTGCGGCACCGGCGGCTTCCTGCTCTGGGCACACGCCTACGCCGCGCGCGACGCCGAGAACCTCACCCCCGACGAGCGCAACCACCTGCGCGACGAGTTCATCAGCGGCACCGAACTGGTCGACGGCACCGCACGGCTCGCAGCGATGAACCTGCTGCTGCACGGCATCGGCCAACCCGACGGCGAGTCACTCATCTCGGTCAAGGACGCGCTCACCGCCGACCCGGGCCACCGCTACTCGATCGTGCTCGCCAACCCGCCGTTCGGCCGCAAGTCGTCGGTCACGATGATCGGCGCGGACGGCCGCGAGTCCCGCGACGACCTGGAGATCGTCCGCGACGACTTCTGGGTCACTACCAGCAACAAGCAGCTCAACTTCGTCCAGCACATCAAGACGATCCTGGCGATCAACGGCAAGGCCGCTGTCGTCCTGCCCGACAACGTGCTCTTCGAGGGCGGCGCCGGCGAGACAATCCGCCGCCGGCTGCTCAAGGAGTTCGACGTCCACACCATGCTGCGCCTGCCCACCGGCATCTTCTACGCCGGCGGCGTGAAGGCCAACGTCCTGTTCTTCGACAAGAAACCGGCAAGCGAGACGCCCTGGACGACGAAGCTCTGGGTATACGACTTCCGGACGAACAAGCACTTCACCCTCAAGCAGAACCAGCTCCGTCGTGCTGACCTGGACGACTTCGTCGACGCCTACGCCGCCGGCAAGCCACACGATGACCGCGTCGAGTCCGAGCGGTTCAGGGCATTCACCTACGACGAGCTCCTGGCCCGCGACAAGGTCAACCTCGACATCACCTGGCTCCGCGACGACTCGCTCGAAGACCTCGACAACCTCCCCGAACCAGCCGTGATCGCCCGCGAGATCGTCGACGACCTCACCGCCGCCCTGGCCGAGTTTGAGGCCGTCGCCGCAGCGCTCGAAGCCTTGGTTTCAGAGCCGGGACAAGCGTGACGCCGCCCCGACGCCGCGACGCGCTCGGGAGGCGCGTTGCCCCAGCAATCGAGCGCGTCGAATCGAATCACGACCCGAAGGTCGCGATCTCGGAGCACCTCGGACTACTCATCACCGGGGGCATCACGCTTGCAGTGGTGTGGCGCCTTCTCGCAGTTTCCCGGTATGACGTGACCACGGCTATGGGTGTTCTCCAAACTGCAGGAACCACCAATGTGGCGGTTGGCGGCTTCGTTGCTTCGCTCCCGACGCTCATCGGTATCGCGGCGTACCCCGCATACCAACGGTTTCGTCGCTGGATCGCTCCACGTAGCAGCGTCGAGCGTTCTGCAGCCGGGATGCTCATGTCGCCGTTCGCAGTCGTAGTCGTCGCACTTGTTCCAGTCTTTCTCGTTCTGGTGGCAATGACTGCGGGGGTCCTCCTGCATCTGCTGAGATGGCTACTTCGAAAGAGGGGTACAGCGCCGTCCACCCCTAGAGATCGCGTATCAAGATTCGAAGCCGCTACCGTCAACATTGCCGTGCTTCTGACAGCTCTCACGACGACCCTTTCACTACCGTGGATGCCAGCCGAGTCGATATCCGTCGCGGGAGCGAAGCCCTTCAAGGGTTACGTGATCGGCAGCCGAGAAGATCAATTGGTGGTCTTGGATGAACATGACCGAGGTCGCCTAGTTGTCGTGGACACGACCAAGACCGAACACAGCTACTGCGCAGACGAAACGTGGTTGAGCAAGTCGGTGTTCGGCCTGTTCGCAAGGCCGCGGTACCCGCAATGTCCGAGCTCATGAACCCTTCCCATCTGTCAGATGATCTTGGAGATTCCGCAGGGATTCCGCAGGAGAATCGTTAGAGGTCGTCTCCGACCAACGATCACCAACGCTGGAGACCCGAGAAAATAAGGGCTCCAGTGATTTTCATCGTCGGCCGATCACCCCTCGTTAGTTCGAGCTCTACTACGACGTGTGACCTGATCTGACGCTGGAGGCCCCGCATTTCGGGGCCTCCAGTCGTTTCAGGGGTTCGGTTTTCAAGATCGATCCCGCAGAGATCCCGCAGAAGCTTCGTCCCAGGTCGTCAACACCGCCGAGACTGCGGAGCGGGACGACTCGTCCTTGTCCGGCCAGAGGTGCGAGTAGGTGTCCAAAGTCGTCTTCGCGGACGCATGCCGCAGGCGGGCCTGGACCGTCTTGACGTCCAAGCCCGCCCCAGACACCACGGCTGTTCTTGTCGATCCACGACAGCGACGTAGCGACGATTCGCTACGCAACAGTGGTTCCGGCAGCGGCGAGGCGTTTCTGGGTTACACGCCCCGCAACTAAAGCGCGCCGAGTTCGCCCGCTAGCGTGGGCAAGGGCGGCGCTGTTCGGCGCACCATGTCAGCGACGCTGCGGTGAGCGCGCAGGCGGGAGGGGATCGCGAATGACGTCGCCAAGCAGTGTGCGCGTGGCGCTGCTCGGTGAGTTGCAGGTGACCGCGGACGGCGTCATCGTGCCGGTGCCCGTCGGCGGCCGTGGGGCCTTTCTCATGTGTCTTGCGCTGGCCGCGCCGCGATCGTTGAGTCGGGCACAGCTGATGACCGCGCTGTGGGGAGAGGCGCCGCCGAGCTCCGCCGTGAACGCCGTCCAGGTCCACGTCTCGGCGTTGCGGAAGGCGCTCGGCCGTGACGTCATCCTGACGGCCGGCGACGGCTACCGGCTGCACCCGGACGTGCGGGTCGACGTCGCCGAGTTCGACGCCCTCGTCCGCAGGGGCGAAGCGGAGTCGGCGGCTGGGCGCGCCGCATCCGCGGCGGAGTCACTACGCGCGGCGCTGGCGCTGTGGCGAGGATCGGCGCTCAGCGGAGCGGCGGAGGTCCCGTTCGCGGCCATGGAAGCGGCTCGCCTGGCGGAGGCGCGGCTGACCGCGGTCGAGATGCGCGCCGAAGCGGATTTGGCTTGCAGCCGGGCCGCGCAGCTGGTTCCCGAGCTGGAAGTTCTCGTCCAGGAGAACCCGTATCGGGAGAGCTTGCTTGGGCTGCTGATGCAGGCTCTGTACGGCAGTGGACGGCAAGCGGATGCGCTCACCGCCTATGAGGCGGGCCGGCGGCGGCTCGCCGAGGAGTTGGGGCTCGACATGTCCCCGCCGCTGCGTGACCTGCACCAGCGTCTCCTGGAACAGTCCATGCCGGTGTCGCCCACGCAGTCGTACCGGCTCGCCGCTCCGCTGCCGGCCATTCTGGATCGCACGATCGGTCGGGACGCCGAGCTGACGGCACTGGGCGAGGTCTTGCGCGGCGGCGCACGGCTGGTCACCGTGGTCGGGCCGGGTGGCGTCGGCAAGACCAGGCTGGCCGTCGAGCTCGCACACCAGCTGGAGACGTACCGCGACGGTGTGGTGTTCGTGCCACTCGCCGAGGCGACTCGGGCAGAAGATGTCGCGACGACCCTGTGCGCAGCGCTCGGTCTTCTTGTCACCGAGGACGCCGCGCAGACACTCGAACGTGGCCTCGCCGCCCACGACTCGGTGCTGATCTGCGACAACTTCGAACACGTCGTGGCCGCCGCGTCGCTGCTCGAGCGGCTGCTCGCGGCTGCGCCGAACATTCGGATCGTGGTCACGAGCCGACAGCTGCTCGGCGTGCGCGGCGAGCGACCGTTCCCGCTCGCACCGCTCGACCCGTCGCGTGCGGGCGAGTTGCTGCTGGTCCGCATCCGGGAGGCCGATCCGTCGTTCGTACCGACCGAGGTCGACGACGCGGCAGCGGAGGCCATCGCCGCGCTGTGCGACGGCCTGCCACTGGCCCTCGAACTCGCTGCCGGCCGCGCGCGGGTGCTCTCGCTGGCCGAGGTGCGGGCCGGGGTTACCGATCCGTTGGCGCTCTCGGCCGTAGGTGCCCACAGCCGCCCAGACCGGCACCGGACGATGCGCGGCAACATCGCGTGGAGCGTCGATGCGTTGTCGGTGCGCGAGGCGGTGTTCCTGAGTTCTCTCACCGTCTTCCGCGGCGGCTTCACCGCGGCCGCGGCTGCAGCCGTCGCCGGCCTCTCCCTTGATGAGACGGTGGCCGCACTCGCCGCACTGGTCGACGGCAGTCTTGTGCAACGTGCGCCGGCCGGCACCGGTGAGCGCCGGTTCGATCTGCTGGAGACCGTCCGGGAATTCGCCGCAGAGTCCCTCGACCCCGCTCAGCGGGACACGGTGCGACGCCGGCACGCCGAGTTCTTCCGCGACTTCCTCCAGCCGCCGCCGGACCCCGGTGTGCTGTCGGCCACCGCGGAGGTGTGGCTGGCCAAGGTCGCCGAGCGTTCCAATATCCGCGAAGCCATCCGGTTCGCCCTAGATGGGACCGATCCCGGCCTGGCCGCTGATCTGGTCATCGGCGCGGCAGCGCTCTGGTTCCACGCCGGCTCTCGCCCCGACCTCACCGGCTGGCTGGACGCGCTCCTCGAGCGGCCGGACACGGCGGCGCCGCGCCGGTGCGACGCCCTGATCTGGCTGTCCATCCTCTGGGGCGACGACGATCCGGGGGGCTACGTTGCGACGCTGACCGAGGCGCTCGCGGTCGCCGATGCCACCGGTGACCCGCGGCGCCGTGCCTTCGCGCTGTGGCAGTTCTCGCTCAACAACCGGACGATCGACCTCGAGCGTGGACTGGCCTGTGCGACGGAGGCACTCGAGATCGCGCGCAGCCTCCCAGACGCCGCCGTGCTCGAGTGCTGCGCCCTCAATGGGCTAGGGATCGTCAGCTGCTACACCGACCCAGACCTGGCGCTGAGCTACATGCGGGACAGCGCCGACATCGCCCGGGAGCACCGCATGGACCTGCGGCTGCTGATCGTCATCAACAACCTCGCCGAGCTGCACCTGCAGCGCAACGAGCCGGAGCTGGCGCACGAGTGCGCGGCGGAAGGGGTGGAGTTGGCGCTGCGCGCCCAGTCCGCCCTGGGCCTTGCCGACAACCTTGGCCAGCGCGGAACTTCAATGTTGCTGATGGGCCGAACCGCCGAGGCGGAGATCGATCTGAGCGAGGCGGCCCGAGCGTTGACCCGGCTCGGGCAGACCTACTTCGCAGTGCACTGTCTGGAGCGCTTCGCCGCGGCAGTCGCCGACGACCGGCCGGGCCTCGCTGCGCTGGCGCTCGCGGTCGTCGACTCGAGCCCCGAGTACCACCCGGAGGTGTTCAGTACCGAGCTGCGCCGGCGATTCCTCGACCACCTGCCGGACCGCCTCGGCAACGACCGGTTGGCCGAGGTGAAGGCGGAAGGGGCTGCGCTCGTCGCGCGGCTCGACAGCGCCGGTGCGGTCGCGGCGGTCCTGGACTCGGCCGGCTGAGCCCGTCCCGCTTCCCCGCCGTCAGTAGCTGCCGGCGTAAACCAGCGGACCGTAGTACCGACCCGCGATCGGGTGCTGGGGGTCGCCGGTGAAGCCGTAGCCGGGATGGTCGAGGCTGTACGCCCGCGCGTCGGCGACGATCTTCGCCACGATCTGCGACGGCATCATCCCCGCACACGCGCCGCTGTGCACGCACAGCGCGACGACTCCGGCAACGTAGGGGCTGGCCATGCTGGTGCCGAGGAAGAACTCGCCGTAGCCACCCAGCACCGTTGTGGTGAGGCTGCACACGCCGGGCGCGGCGACCACATGGGCCTCGTCGGCGGGGTCGGCGGCGAAGTTGCTGAAGTCCGCCGGCGAATCGTCGGGGCCGAGGCCGTAGCACGGGTCGGGTCCGCCGAGGCCGCCCGGTCGCCCGTCGGAGTCGACGATCGCGGTGACCGCGAGGACCTCGTCGTACGACGCGGGCGCCGCGCCGGCGAGATCGTGCGAGTCGTTTCCGGCTGCGACGACAATGGTCACCCCAGCGGCGCTGGCACCGCAGATCGCCGTGTGCAGCGCATCCTTCTTGGTGCGGCCGCAGTCGCCGTCGTCGCTCCCAGGACCGACCAGACTCATGTTGGCGACCGCGATGTCATTGGCCGAGTCGGCGTCCGCGCGAGTGCCAGCAACCCAATCGACGCCGCACAGCACGTCGCTGAGCGTGCCCTTCCCGTTTTTCTTGAGGACGCGCACCGACCAGATCCGTGCGCCGGGCGCGACGCCGACCGCACCGATCCCGTTGTCCAGCGCGGAGAGATCGCCCGCCACCAGGGTGCCGTGGCCCTCGGCTGGGCCGAAGCCGTCGCCGGTGCTGCAGTTTGTGCCGCCGACGACGGTCAAATCAGGGTGCGTCAGTAGGACACCCGAGTCGATCACTGCGACATTGACCGGTACGTCCCCCGAGCCGTCGCCCGCAATCGTCGAACTCGCGTCGGCCTCGATGCGATCCACGGCCCGCGGTAGCACCTGGGCGGGGTCGGCTGCCGCGCGGAACTCGACATCCGAGACGACGTAGGCGACCCGCGGATCGGCGGCGATCCAGGCCAGCCGACTCCGCGGCACCGTCGCGCTGTAGCCGCGCAGAGCGTGTCCGTATACGTGGCTTACGGTCGCGTCGTAGGCCCTCCCGTGCGCTGCGGCGACCCGGTGCGCGTCGGCTCCATCCCGTAGCACGACCACGACCGCCTGCCGCGCTTCCGGTGACCCGAAGGCCGGCCCGGGCGGAAGCAAGGCCAGCAAAATGGCCACGACGATGAGCACGCGCTTCGGCATCGTGTCCCCCGGTCTTCACTGCCGCAATGCGGACGTGCAGCGTAGAGCCGCAACCAGTGATTGGTAAAGCTTTCGACGGCGCGCGAGCGAGGCTGGGAGCCGAATGGTCGGCTCCCAGCCTCGATGCGATCGCTCAGCCGACGTAACAGGCGGCGCTGCTGACGTACCCGTGCTGCCCGGTCGTCCCCCAGTAGAAGTGCGTCCGAACGAAGTAGCTGTGCCGCCCGTTGACCTCCCAGATCTGGCCGTCCGGGTTCCACCAGCCGGTGCGAGTCGCGTAGTCCAACGACCGGCTCTGCCACGGTCCAACGGCCACCTGCTGCCACACGCCGTTGTTCAAGCCGTACAGCTCACCGCGCCAGTAACCGGCCTCGCCCACGTACCGGGCCGGATAGAACCGGCTCGGGCCGGAGACACCCACGGTCGCGTTCGACCACACCACACCGCCGACCACGTTCGAGTTCTGGCAGTTGAGCTGGCCAGCCGTCGCATACGGCAGCGTCTCCGCGGACGCCGGCGCGGCGTTCGCCAGCCCGAGGGTTGCAAGCGCGACGAGCAGTGCGCTGACGATGTATCGAGCACTGCGCGACAGGCCGACGCGCGTGCCAATTGCGAGTGCTGACAGCGCGCGGGCGACGATCGGTTTCTCGGTGGTGTGGGACGTAGTGGTGGACATGATTGCGACTCCCCGATTCTCGTGGACCTGTCGGTTCGGTCCGTCGGGAGCACGATCGCGTGCCTCGCTTGCCCGAGGCTTAGTCGCGGCTTAGCGGTGTTCCAAGCCGGCGGAACACCCCAGGCGCCCGATGCACGGTGTGCCGGCGGTGGCCGCAGGCGCCGTCCTCCGCGCCGTGGTCCAGTTCTACCCAGCAGCTGCCGCTGCTCCAATAGCGATTCAACAGCGCTAACCGCTGCGCGGAGAACGAGAACATGCGGCGCCACCAATCCGGCCGAGATGTTCTCCCCTGCCAGCAAAGGTAAAGTGCACATCTTCGTTTGGCGCGCAGTGTGCAGGCGCCGGGCAGGCCGCTGTTGAGCGCGATCAGCAGGTCGAGGCACTCGGCCTGGCGTACCTCGCCGATCACCAGGCGGGACGGGCGCATGCGCAGCGCCTCGGTGACTAGTCGGCGCAGGGTGATCTCGCCCGTACCCTCGAGGTTCGCCTTCGCCGCCTCGAGGAACGCCGCGGCCTGTGGCGTGAACGTCCCGACTGTCACCAGTTCGTCCAGCGGCACCAGACCGAAGACGAACTTGCGGATGTTCACCGCCAGTCCAAAACCTACGATGCTGCGGCCATCCAAACCCTCTGCTCGCCACTGCCAGGAGCTACGTCTTCACGGCAGAAGGGGTCAAGTCCCGGGACGTGGTGTAACTGTTGATCTTCGAGTCGTTCGTTAGTAGGTCAGGCGGCGGCCTCGAGTTCGGGTAGGTCGGTGTCGATCGTGTTGGCCTGCTGGGAGCGGGCCAGGACGTCCAGGCCGAGGTAGCGGCGGCCTTCGATCCCATTCGTCGTGTTGCTCGGCCAGGACGGCGACGACGAGGCGGGTGACGGCGTCGCGGTCGGGGAAGATGCCGACGATGTCGGTGCGGCGACGGATCTCCTTGTTCAGGCGTTCGTTGGGGTTGTTGGACCAGATCTGCCGCCAGATCTCCTTGGGGAAGCTGGTGAAGGCGAGCACGTCGGCGCGAGCATTGTCGAGGTGTTCGTGGACGGCGGGCAGCGAGTCGGCGAGAGTGTCGAGCATCTTGTCCCATTGAGCGTTGACGGCTTTGACGTCGGGCTGGTCATAGACCGAGTGCAGCATCGCCTTCACCCCCGGCCATGCCGACTTCGGTGTCATCGACATCAGGTTGGCGGCGTAATGCGTCCTGCACCGCTGCCAACTCGCTCCCGGCAGGTTCGCCGCGATCGCCTCGACCAGACCGGCGTGCGCGTCAGAGGTGACCAGCTTGACGCCGGACAGGCCGCAGGCGACCAGGTCAGCGAAGAACACATTCCAGGCCTCCTTGGTCTCGCTGGTGGCGACCTTCACGCCGAGCACCTCGCGGTGGCCGTCGGCGTTGACGCCGGTCGCGACGAGCACGACGGCGTTCACGACGCGGCCGTTCTCGCGGACCTTCATCGTGAGGGCGTCGGCCGCGACGAAGGTGAACGGCCCGGCGTCGGACAGGGGCCGGGTGCGGAACGCGGTCACCTGCTCGTCCAGGTCGGCCGCCATCCGGGAGACCTGCGACTTGCTCAACGAGTTGATGCCCAACGTCTGCACCAGCTTGTCCATCCGACGGGTCGAGGACGCCGAGCAGGTAGCAGGTCGCCACGACGCTGATCATCGCCGCCTCGGCCCGCTTGCGGCGCTCCAGCAGCCACTCCGGGAAGTACGTCCCGGAACGGAGCTTGGGGATCGCCACGTCGATCGTGCCGACCCGGGTGTCCAGCTCACGGTGCCGGTAGCCGTTGCGGGAGTTCACCCGGTCCGGGCTGGACTGCCCGTACTCGGCGCCGCAGACGTTGTCGGCGTCGGCCGACAGCAGCGAGTTGATCACCGTGCCGAGCAGGTTGCGCATCAGATCCGGCGACGCGTCGGACAGGGCTTGGCCCAACATGCGGGCAGGGTCGATCATGGAAGGTGCGGTCATCGCGGCCGGCGCCGCGAGCAGTGTCGTCATGCTGATCACGCTGCCGTCGCGACCCGGCTCGCGCGTCGGCCTGAGGTACCGATCCGCGGGACCTGAGAACGAGTACGGGTGTCCTCGTCGCATCCCAGTTAATTCTTGGTTAACAGTTCTGTTGTGGGATTGGGGCCACTTCTGAAGGGCGCACGATTACCGCCTGTATTTCTGATGTGTCTGGGCTTGGAGGGCGCTGTGGCAGGTCGTCGGTCGGTGTCGATTCTGACGGTGTTGGCTGTGGTGGGCGGCGGAGTGTCGGCACCGCCAGCGGCGGCGGGGCGTGCGCCGGGGCAGCTGGCGGTCGCGCAGTCCAGCCGCGCTCCGGTGTCGTCGCTCCCCGATGTGGTCTCGGCGCGGTTGGCGGCGAAGGCTCAGGGTTCGCGTGTGGAGGTGGACTCGTTGGGGTCGCCGACGTCGCGGACGTGGGTGAATCCGGATGGGACGTTTACTACGGATGAGTGGGTGGTGCCGTTCCAGGGTCGGGACGGTCAGGGTGCCTGGGTGCCGTTGGATGGCACCCTGGCGGTGGCTGCGGATGGCACGGTGGTTCCGAAGGTCTCGGCGACCGGTGTGCGGTTCAGCGGCGGGGGTTCGGGTCCGGCGGCGCTGTTGGGTGGCCCGGGGGTAACGGCTCAGGTCACAGTTCCAGCTGGCTCTGACGTATCTGATGGCGCCGTCCCGACCGCGGGTGTGGGTTGGTCGGGGGTGTTGCCGAAGCCGGTGTTGTCGGGTGCGACGGCGACCTATGGTCAGGTGTTGCCTGGGGTGGATTTGACCGAGACGGTGACGGCGTCGGGGTTTGAGACGTCGTTGGTGGTGCCGCATCCGGTGTTGGGGTTGCCGGCATCGGTGTCGTTCCCGCTGTCGGGGGACGGCCTGTCGTGGTCACTCACCGGCGCCGGGGTGTTGCTGGGTAAGGCGTCGGACGGGTCGGTGGTGGTGACCTCCTCGGATGCGGTGGCGCATGACGCGAGGGTGGATGCGGCTGGTGAGCCTGCGAACCGGGTGCCGCTGCGACTGGCGCTGACCGGTGCGGTGGGGTCGCAGCAGCTGGTGGTGAGCATGCCGTCTGAGTTTCTGGCTGATCCGGGCACGGTGTTTCCGGTGACGATTGATCCGGCGGCGTCGTGGTCCACGTACGCGTGGACGGTGGTGAGTGCGGCTAACCCGACGACCTCGTACTGGAACTCGGCCTCGACGACGCCGCGGGTGGGGACGTGGTCCGGCGGCGGCGGGGTGTTCCGCACGTATGTGAGTTTCCGGACGAACACGTTGGCCGGTAAGCATGTGTTGGCGGCGACGTTGAACATTCCGGAGACGTTCGCCGCCTCGTGCACGGCGCGGGCGTTCAGTGTGTACGCCAGCGGGGGGATCAGCGCGGCGACGACGTGGAACAACCAGCCCACGCTGGGGTCGTTGATCACGACGATCACCTCGGCGGCTGGTGGTGGGACGGGGTGTCCGGCGGCGACGGTGCATGCGGATGTGACCTCCTGGGCGCAGGCGGCGGTGGCGGATACCGCGAATGCGCAGCATGTGCTGACGTTGCGGGCCAACGAGAGTGACACGAGCTACTACAAGCGGTTCAGCTCGGGCATGTCGGTCTCGATCACCTACAACTCCTACCCGGGTACGCCGTATGGCCGGTCGGTGCGGCCGTGCTCGGCGCATTGTTCGGCGCCGGTGGTGACGGCATCGGCCCGGCCGACGCTGACCGGCGGCACCAGTGATGCCGATGGTGGGGTGCTGCGGTATGACTTCGAGGTGTGGGCTGGCACCTCGGCTTCCCCGACCGTCCGGACCACGTACGGGTCGGTGTCGGGGGTGCAGTCCGGTTCGATCGCCTCCTGGGTGGTGCCGGCCAGCGCCCTGACTAACGGGTCCAGTTATGAGTATCGGGTGCGGGCCTTTGATGGCACCGACTACGGGCCGTGGTCGGTCGGGTGGGTCACGTTCACCGTGGATACGACCGCACCACCTGCGCCGGCGGTGTCCTCGAGCGCGTGGAGCAACGGCGCCTGGGGCGCGCCAACTAGCGGCAGCGTGTCCTGGTCGGACACCGCCACCGACCTGTCGGCCTTCTCGTATCAGGTGGATGGCGGGACGTGGTCGGCCGCTGGCAGCGGGACCAGTGTCGCGTTGTCCGGGTTGGCGAACGGCAGCTATCACACGGTGGGGGTGCGGGCGATCGATGTCGCCGGTAACTACTCGCCGGTCGCGTCGTTCGGGTTCGGCGTCGGCTCCGGCGGGTTAAGCAGCCCGGCGGACGGTGACCGTACCCAGGCGCGGGTGACGTTGTCGGCGGCCGGGCCGGCCGGCTATCCGTACGTGTACTACCAGTACTACAAGATCAGCACCTCGGCCTGGACGACGGTTCCGGTCGGGGACGTGACGGTGCCCGGTGGTGGGGCGCCGTCGGTGTGGCCGGTGGTGCCGATCGCGGGTAGCTATGTGTGGAACCTGGCCAACACCATCTACACCGGTGGTGGCGCGGATGGGGACGTGCAACTGCGGGCCTGCCTGTCCGCCTCCTCGACCGGGTCCAGTCCGGTGTGCCAGGGCACCCCAGTGGATGTCCAGCTGGCCCGCAACGCGTTCGGCGCCTCCTACGCCAGCCAAGGTGTCGGACCGGGGACGGTGTCGCTGCTCACCGGCGACTACTCGATCGCGACCACCGACGTGAACATCGCCGCCTACCAGGGCTCGCTGAGCCTGGACCGGTCACTGACCACCCTGGCGCCAGCCGCGACCTCGTCGACGGCGACGGGAGTGTTCGGGCCCGGCTGGACCGCCTCGCTGACCGGTCCGGAGGCCGGGGCCGCCGCATTGACCGCCACCGTCGCCTCCGATCGCAGCTACGTGGTGCTGACCGATTCGGACGGCGCCGAATACCTCTACACCGCGACCAGCAGCCTGAGCACGTATCCGATCAGCTACACCGGCGTCGGGGACGCCGCCGACGGGTCGATCATCAAGCTCACCTCTGCCACCGGCCCGGTTACCCTCACCGACACCGACGGCACCCAAACCACCTGGACGAAGGTCGGCACCGCCTATGTCCCGTCCTCGGTGATCGAAACCGGCACCGCCACGGCCGGGACGAGCAGCTATGTGTATGGGACCAGCGGTATCAGTACTGGTCTGCCAACCCGGATCATCGCCCCGGCCCCGCCCGGGGTGTCCTGCACGGCCACGACCGCCGGCACGACACCCGGCTGCCGCTCGCTGACCTTCGACTACCTGACCATGACCGTCGCCGGGGCCAGCGTGACCCGCCTGCAGGACGTGAACCTCGTCGCCTACGACCCGGTCACCGCGGCGATGAAAACCGTGCAGATCGTCCGCTACGAGTACAACACCGGAGGCCGGCTGGCCGATGCGTACGACCCACGGATCAGCCCGGCGTTGAAGACGGCCTACACCTACGACGCCAACGGCCGACTGGCGACGCTGACGCCGCCGGGACAGGCGGCGTTCAGCTTCGGCTACAACGCCGGCGGGCAGCTGGTGACCGTCTCGCGGGTGGATCCGGCCAACGGCACCGCCACCACCACCATCGTCTACGCCGTCCCCTACACCGGGACAGGCGCGCCGGTGGAACTCGGCTCGGCCACCACCGCCGGCTGGGATCAGCGCACCGACCTGCCCACCACCGGCACCGCCATCTTCACCCCCGACCACCCGCCGGCCGGCACCACCGCCGCCACGGTCGCCACCGCCGACTGGCCATACGCGGCGCTGACATATCTGGATGTGAACGGCCGGAGCGTCAACACCGCCGCCTACGGGTCCGGTGCGTGGCAGATCAGCGCCACCGGCTACGACGCGAGCGGCAACCAGACCTGGTCTCTGACCCCGGGCAATCTGGCCCAGGCGCTGACCCCGACCGATTCGACCGACCCAGCCGCCACCGCGGCGACCAGCACCGCCGCTCGGGCCAACCTGTTGTCCAGTGTGAACGTCTACTCGGCCGATGGCACCGAACTGATCGACAGCTACGGACCGATCCACCCGGTCACCCTGTCTGATGGCAGCGTCATCGATGCCCGTAGCCACATCCACACCGTCTACGACGAGGGGGCACCAGGCACCGGTGGCCCCTACCGGCTTGCCACCACCACGATCAGCAGCGCGCAGAGCACCGACGGTGTAGACCATGACAGCGTCACTGCGCACACCGGCTACAGCGCGGTCGTCACCGGGGACACCGACGGCTGGACGCTGCGCCAGCCCACCACCCAAACCAGCCAACTCGGCACCAGCCCCTCGACCTCCGACCTGGTCACCACCACCCGCTACAACCCGCAAGGCCAGGTCATCGAGAAGCGCCTGCCAGCCGGTGCCGTCGGCGGCACCGCCCAGAGCACCGTCACGACGTACTACACCGCCGGAAGCAGCGGTGTGTGCGTCTCCAACGCGCTGGCCGGACTGCCCTGCACGGTCGGCCCTGCCGCGCAACCCTCCACCGGGAACCCGCTGCCGGTCACCAGCTACACCTACGACATGTATGACGCGGTGCTCACCAGCACCGAGACCGCCGGAACCACGGTCCGCACCACCACGACCGCCTACGACGTCGCCGAACGGGTCACCAGCACGAGCATCGGCGTCACGCCGGCCGCGGCTGGCGGCACCGCCCTGCCCACCGTCACGTACGGCTACAACGCCAGCACCGGCCTGCCCACCACGCTCAGCACCACCACCGGGGGTACGACCACCACGCTGACCACCGGCTACGACACCCTGGGCCGCGCAACCTCCTACGCCGACGCCGCCGGAGTCACCTCCACCACGGGGTATGACATCGACGGCCGGCCCAACGTCAGCAACGACGGCCAGGGCGCCACCACCTACACGTACGACTCGGCCACCGAGCACCGCGGTCTGCTCACCGCCAAGACCATCGGCGGCCTCGGTACCGCCCCGGGGACCTTCACCGGCACGTACGACGCTGACGGGCGGCTCGCACTGCAGCAGCTGCCCAACGGCCTCTACCAGGGGTATGGGTATGACAACGCCGGTACACCGGTCTGGCTGGCCTACCAGATGGGTACCACCTTCTGGTTCAGCGTCAACCAAGCCCCCAACGCCCAAGGCCAGACCGCCACCACCTCCGCACCGCTCAGCGGCCAGACCTACCGCTACGACGGCGCCGGACGCCTGACCCGCGTGCAGGACACCCTGGCCGACCCGCTCACCTGGCAGGTCACCTGCACCACGCGCAGCTACAGCTTCGATCCGGACTCCAACCGCACCAGCCTGACCAGCTACCCCGACGACGGCACCGACCCCGACAGCGGCCACTGCAGCACCAGCACCACCCCGAGCACCACCTCCAGCAGCTTCGATCAGGCCGACCGGCTCACCAGCGACACCGCCGGCAGCTACACCTACGACACGCTCGGCCGCACCACCAGCGTCCCGGCCGGCGACGCGGTCGCCAGCGGCGCCGCCGCCGGACTCTCGGGTGCCCTGTCCGTCGGGTACTACAGCAACGACTACGTCGCCAGCCAAACCCAAGCCGGCACCACCCTGGCCATCGGGCTGGACCCCGAACAAGACCGCGAAGCCACCAGCAGCATCGGCGGCATCACCACCTACTACCACTACGACGGCCCCGACGACAGCCCCAGCTGGCAAGCCGCCAGCGACGGCACCGGCCTACGGTTCCTCACCGGCATCGACGGCAACCTCGCCGCCCAGGAATCTCAAGACGGCACCGTCTACCTGGCCCTGCCCAATCTGCACGGCGACATCCTGGCCACCGTCGCCGACGACCCCGCCGCCACTTACCCCAACAGCTACAGCGAAACCACCGAATACGGCCAACCCCGTGATCCGCTCACTGCCTACCCCACCTACGGCTGGCTCGGCACCCACCAACGCTCCGTCGCCGACCTCGGCGGCCTCACCCTCATGGGAGTCCGCCTCTACAACTCCACCACCGGACGATTCCTATCCGTCGACCCCGTACCCGGCGGCAATGACAACGCGTACGACTACCCCACTGACCCAATTGGAAGCCACGACCTAAGCGGCCAGGTTCAAGGCCTCACGTGGGGCGGATTTCAAGGTGGCGGGAGTTTTGCTAGTGGCCCCGCTGCCAAAAGCGGTGGCGGCGCGATTGGGAAGTCTTCGCCGGTCAATCCGCGAGCTGGTTATACTGCCGCTGGCCAGCGGGGCGCTAAACTGTCGGGAAAATGGTATCGAACTGCCGCGGCAGCAAAGCGAGCGGCGATGGATTACGTCAAGAAAAATCCAAAATCTTGTTCATTCCGCGGGCTGTGTTCGGCCGGTAACCACTACCACGTCGAGAAGCGCATTGGTGGGAAGGTCGCACATATTCGACACTACTATTTTGAGGACTAGATGAACAATTTGGCGGCGAGCAATGTGGGTTGACGATAGCGGCGTATGTCATACAGTGGCGTTGCCGAATTCCGGCCATCTGATGACGGAATTGTTCGTGCGCAGCCTGGCGATCGTGGCCGCCGAGAATCTCAACTCTTTGGTCGAGGCCGTCGATGAAGCGGAAGAAGCTTTTTTCGTCGGCGACTTCGCGGAGTTCTCGGATCCAGCGAAGGAGGAGCGGTTCAAGGCGGCTCCCCCGCCGCGGCACCTCCTAGACTCTGAGATCGCTGACGCGACTGAACTTCGCGCGTTGCTGGATCGTATTGACCGACGCTGGCAACTTGACGCCATTCTTGCGCTGCAGGACCTTCTTGAAAAGGAATAGCGCCTCGAGCGGTATCCGCGCGGTTGCGTCTCGGCCCTAGTAGCGTGAATCCGGTTCATACTGCGGCCAGGGCCCCTGGTATACGCGGTCCTGGCTGGTACGAGTTCCTACGTCGCGATCGCCGAGTGGGACCACGACCTGCCCACTTCGCTTCGCCGTCATCTGAACATCGAGCCGGTGCCGCCGAGCGAGACAGCGATCCGCCGCGTTCTGCAAGCTATCGACGCCGACCTGCTCGATTGGACGGTGCACGGCTGGCTCGTCGCCCGCGCTGGAGTTCGAACTGCCTATATCAAGCCCGTATGGGATCTCATGTGAAACCTACAGTCAACGAAATTTGGATTTCCAATACGAAGATCGAAACCATCTGGTTGTTCGGAGAACGTGAGTTTCCGGTCGTCGAAATCAACAAACACCAGCCGATTGATCACCACTCCCTTCCGTTCAGCACTCAAACTGCTGCGCTGGTTGAAGAGTGATTGTTGCTCGTGCGACGGGACCTTGAGGTGGAACACGACGCGGCGATCCTAGCGGGGATTCGGGCGGGCGCGGCGATTTCACGAGAGGCGTCATGGGGCATACGGGTCAATTTGGCGATGTTAGACCCGCGAGTTTCCGGATCGTGGACAAGTATCGACTTTCGCGATCCCTCCGATTCCTCGCAATGAGCCGATGATTGGCACCGTGTATGTGCCGTCCTCGGTGATCGAGACCGGTGCGGCTGCCTGGGAAACGAGCCAACGAACGACACTACCGCGAACCTCAGTAGTGGAAACGCCGACGCAAGTTCAGTCGGTTCTGAGCGGCCCGCGCCAGGTTGGCGGGTCGAAAGACGTGGAAAGAGTAGGAGTGCTGAGCGCGGGTGGGTCTACATGAGCCAGAAATCTTAAGGCTGACGCCTTCTGTCGAACGCCTCGCGCAGGCGTCGCCAGCTGACTGCACGAACCAGCGACACCGTGTGGGCATGCATTCCCCTTGACGCAGCGGATGCACTCGTTCCTTATCCTATGCCCCTGCTGCTTCACCGCCAGTCCAAGAACCTACGAGCGCAGGTCAGTCGAGTGGCCTCAGCACGACCCCCTGATTCCACCGTGAGTCGAGGCCCTACGTATCGAGGCGCGTGAGCGTGACGGCCCCCATACCTGTCGATATGCGCGAAGGAGTACTCGCCAACGTCGGGCGCACATCATTCGGTATGTGCGCAGACAGGTCTCGAAACGGGAGCCAGCTGCCCCTTCCACCGTTGTGTAGTGCCCGCGCCAGCATGAGCAGCTCGTCCGACAAGCGCTCATCCGCAACTTCTTCAGGGTGGCGCCAGCCCACAGCGCGCGTGCCGGGAGCTTTGGTCCCATGAACGAAGTCATCGTCAACAGCCTGCGATCGCTCGCGAGCGAGGACGTGCACGCCATGGCCGTGTACCTCAAGAGCCTGCCGGCGCGCTCCTATTCCGATCAGCCCGTCGCGCCAGCGCTCGCCGCCAAGGGCGCGCCGATCTACAAGGCGCGCTGTGAGAAATGCCATGGCCGCTCAGGAAGGGGCGGGCTGTTCTCAGGTCCGCCGCTTTCGGGGAGTGCCGTGGTGCAGGCGGAAAATCCCGCCTCGCTCCTGAATATCGTGCTGTACGGTCCCGAGACCGCGAGCGCGCTCTCCTACGGGGAATGGGACACCATGCCCGCCTACCGGAAGTTCCTGAGTGATGAGCAGATCGCGGCGGTCAGCAACTACGTGCGTGGCAGCTGGGGGAACAGGGCGGGCGCGGTGAGCCCCAAGGACGTCAAGGCGCAGCGCTAGCGCGCCTACTTGAGCGGCTTACGGTACGTGTCGTGGCAGCTCTTGCATTTGAGCGCCGAACGCATCTTCCCGGAAACGGCCGCAACATTCTGCCCGGCAGCTGCCAGGTCCGCGGTGCCGGACACGAGCTCATCAATGCGCTTGGAGAAGTCTGCCCAGTTGGTCCAGATCTCGGACTTGGCGTTGCCGCCCTGTACCTTCGGCTCGAAGGCCTTCTTGGCCTGCGTCGCGGTGACGGCCATCACCTTCAAGTGCGCCCCGAGGTTGTCCGGTGGGATCTTGTTCTCGAGGATCAGACCCACCGCGTCCAGCTGCTCGCCCAACGTTTTCATGACGTGGGTCCGATAATCGATAACGTCCTGATCGTCTGCCCGGATGGGAAGCGAGGTGATAAGAAGCACACCCAGGGCGGGAAGGACCAGAGAACGGATCATGTCAGCTCCTTGCACTCCACGAATCGCAGCGGCCAGTCTGATCCACCGGCCCGCTCATGATGACGCAGTTGCCGCAGCCGCTCTTCGCGCTGTC
>Ga0207710_10000619_pt1 | contig 20749 bp, 24 predicted proteins | sample KBSS24metaG_FD_184400 | JGI IMG/M metagenome (GOLD analysis project Ga0207710, IMG submission 184400) | Switchgrass rhizosphere microbial communities from Kellogg Biological Station, Michigan, USA - KBS S2-4 metaG (SPAdes) (version 2) | ecosystem: Host-associated > Plants > Roots > Rhizosphere...
AGCGGCGGCGGCCAGACCTTTACTCGGGGTGCGACACGCCAGCACCACCTGGTGGCCTGCCGCCGCCAGGGTGGCTGCCGTAGCCTTGCCGACGCCGCTATTGGCGCCAGTCACAATGACTTTCATCTAGTGCCCTCAGCCCGCGACAACGGGTAGCTTCTCCCATCCCCGCACCGTGGAGGTGTGTGCCTGAACCGCGTTGTCCCAGTCGACCTCCCACTCCGGGAAGCGTGTGAGCACCTCTTCCAACGCGACGCGGGCCTCGAGTCGGGCCAGGTGGGCGCCCAAACAGAAGTGGATACCATGTCCGAACGCGAGGTGCGACTTCTTGTTGGCGCGGTGGATGTCGAAGCGGTCCGGCTCGGCGAACATCCTCTCGTCGCGGTTGGCTGCTCCGTGAAGCAGAATCATCACGCTACCTGCCGGCGCAGTGACGCCGTCGAGCTCGACGTCACGGGTAAGGACGCGTGCATTCACCGGCGAGGGCGTCTCATAGCGCAGCAGTTCCTCGATCGCATCGGGTATCAAACTGGGGTCGGCAACCAGCTCGCGTCGCTGATCGGGATTTTCGGCAAGAACCTTCCCGGCCCAGCCGATCAACCGCACCGTCGTCTCGTTTCCAGCGGCTGCCAGCAAGCCGATGTAGGTCATCATCGTCTCTTTGTCGAGGTGTCTCACGACACCGTCAGAGTCGGTGTAGGTCGCGTTGATCAGGTCCGTCATGAGGTCATCTGAGGGGTTCTTGGTTCGGTGATCGATGTACTCGCCGAACAACCCCGGGTCTAGGATCTCCATGATCCAGTCGCTGCCTTCGCCCGCGGCGCTGAAACCCTCCTCCACGCGCTGACGATTCTTCACCTGATCGGCCTCGGCCATGCCCAGCATCATTCCAATGGTGCGCATCGGTACCTCGGCGCCCAGGTCGGCGATGAAGTCGAATCCTCCGCGTTCGACCATCGGGTCCAGCGCGCGCGCACAGTACGCGCGAATCTTCGGCTCGATCTCCGCGACACGACGCGGCGTAAAGACGCGCGCCAGCAGACCGCGGTGCCGATCATGGTCCGGCGGATCCTCGAAGAGGATCAATCCCGGCGGAACGGGCGCGCCACTTCTAATCATCTCCAGGACGGTGCCCTTACCTGACCGGTAGGTGTCCCAGTCCGTGCTGGCGTCCTTCACGTCAGCGAAGCGACTCAAGGCATAGAAGTCGTACTGCTCGTTGTAGTACAGCGGCGCCTCATCCCTTAGGCGACGCCACATCGGATACGGATCTACGTCGAGTTCGGGATCGTAGGGGTCGTAACGGAGCGTGGAGGTGTCGAATGTGCTTTCCATCGTTGGCCTTTCGTTGCGCGCGCTGACCGATGAACGCGCTGGAGTTCCGCCTTCAGCCGCCCCAGGAGCCTAAAGCAGAATCTCCGACGAGTCGGCGGATTTTCGACTATTTAGTCGAAAATATACATCAACGCCAAGGCGGCAGCCAAGGCCGTCCATTCGTCACGGCTCGATCGAGGCCTCGCCGTTGATCTGCTCGTACATTTCGTCCACTGTCTGCTGTATGAACTGGGCTTTCGGCCATCCGGAGTGAGCGGCAAACTGCAACACCAACTCACGCATTTCGTCGTAGGTGATGTCATCGGATTTCATGGCCGAATACACGTGCGACTGAATGGGGATGATGGTGTCGTCCAGTCCCACGCACGCCAACGTGATCCATCGGCGGTCGCGTCGGTTCAGCCCTGGGCGCCTCCACATCTCACCGAAGACGAAATTGAGGATCCCGTACTCGTAGTACGGGACGCCCCGGGGCGGCGCATCGCGGCAATTCACCTCTCGAAAACACTGCTCGCCGCCTAGTTTACGGAGTTCCTGGTCTGCCGGTGCTGCGCTGAGTGGCTGCGGGAAACGCCGAGAAGCTACAGCGACGCCCTCGGCGTGCAACCGAACCAGTTGCTCCTTCAGGATCGTCTCGGTGACCTCTGCCTTCGGCCAACCGCAGTACACCGCAAAGTGCAGGATGAACTCGTCGAGTTCATCGACCGTGAACTGGCTCGTCTTCAGCGCGGCGTAGAAGTGGTCGGCAAGCGTGCTGTGTGCGTCGGCACCCGCAGCGCAGCTCATGGCAATCAGTCGGCGGGAACGAAGGTCGAGTCCGGGACGCGACCAGATCTCGGCGAACACGAAGTCGATCAGGGTGGCTGCCCTCGGAGTGGCAGGCTCGGTCGGCTCAACAGCCATGATGTCCCGGTACAACGCCATGCCCCGTCGGCGCCGATCCTCGGCGTCCACCGTTGCCGTGCTAACGCTCATATCTACTTCACGGCGACTTGGGTCGCCAGAAACCTTCTGCATCAACGAATCGTCACTCCCGCATCGACTTTCAACTGAGTGCCAGTGACGAAGCGGGCTTCGTCGGAAAGCAGATAGAGCACGGCGTTACTGACATCGACGGCATCGATGAAGAACGTCGGCATTGCGTTCTGGAAAATCGGCCCCAAGTCCTGGCGCTCGCCGCTCAACATTTCCATCAATTCCGGTGCCTCGATACCAGTTTCGACACCGGTGGGATGGACGGTGTTCACGCGAATCGCGTGATTGGCGAGTTCGTTGGCCAACGCCATGCTCAACCCGACCACCCCGTGCTTGCTTGCGGTGTAAGGGAGATGTAAAGGAGTTCCCTTGATACCCGCCGCCGAGCTGATGTTGACCAGGCTGCCGCCACGTTCCAGCAAGTGCGGGATCGACGCCAGGCAGGTGTTCCAGGTACCAATCAAATTGACGTCCAGAACAGTTCGCCAATCCTTGTCGGTCGTCGAGTCCCACATTCCACAAGTCAAGACACCAGCGTTGGACACAGCGCCGTCGAGATGCCCGAGTTGCTCAACACCCGTTCCGACCACGTCCTCCATCAGCTGTCGGTCGCGGACGTCGGCGGGAGCGGCGTGAACACGCCGGCCCAGGGCCTCCACTTCCTTCACCGTGCTCGCCAGGTCCTCGGCTGAACTCATCGCATAGCCGATACCATCGATCGAGCTGCAAATGTCGACGAGGATGAGGTCGGCTCCCTCCTGCGCCAGCCGAATGGCGTGGCTGCGTCCCATGCCGCGTGCTGCGCCGGTGACCAGAACGACCTTGCCGGTCATGCGTCCCATGAGAGTGCACCTTTCGTCGATCGTGAGTCGTCCGCCACCACGTTCACCGGACGGTGAAGCCAGCGTCGATGGGGAGAGCGATGCCGGTGACGTACTTGGCTTTCTCGCTCACCAACCATTCGACGGCGTCGGCGATGTCGTCGGGTTGCAAGATTTCGATCGGCAGGGCGTTTTGCATCGCCGACAGTGCTGGGTCGCCGGACGCGACCATCTGCGCCATCGCATCGTTCATCGTCATTCCGCTGACCACGCCGGTCGGGTGAATGGTGTTGACCCTGATGTTGTGCGGAGCCAAGTCCAAGGCAAGACACTGCATGAGCCCGACGATGCCGCGTTTGGCCGCGGTGTACGCCAGACCGCCAGTCATGTGCGTGCCGGTGCCCTTGATTCCGGCTGAGGAGCTGGTGATGACGATCGAGCCTCCCCGGCCGCCGTCGACGAGGGGTTGGCGGGCCAGGAAACAGGTGTTCCAGACGCCGGTCAAGTTGGTGTTGACGATGTCGTTCCAGGTGACGATCGGATCGTCGTCTGGGCTATAGCGCACGATGCCGGCATTGGCGATGGCGATGTCGAGGCGACCGAAGTGCGCGAGGCCGTCGTCGAGCACAGCCTTCAACGCTGCCTGGTCGGCGACGTCGGCGATGCCCGTCACGATCTTGGCGCCGGCGCTTTCCACCAGGTCTCGCGTTTCGTCGAGATCAGCTGGAGTCGCGTTCGGATAATCCATGCCGGGCAGATCGCGACATATGTCTACCGCGATGATGTTCACGCCGTGGCCGGCGAGCCGCACAGCATGTGCGCGGCCCTGGCCGCGGGCCGCGCCGGTGATGAACGCGACCTTGCCGGCAAAGAAGTCAGACATGATGAATCTCCTTGAGTGTCAATGCTCGATAACAGGACTAAAGCGGTAGTGGGGGCGCGCCCAAGCCGATGCGAATGTCCTTGACTTGGCAGAACTCGAGCAGCCCTTCTAGGCCACCGACCCGCCCGGCTCCGGAGCGTTTGAACCCCCCATAAGGTGCGGTGGGAACCAGATCAGTGAATGTGTTCACGTACACGGTGCCTGATTGCAGAGCCCTGGCTGCCGTGTGAGCGCGGGCCAGATTCGTGGTGTGCACGTAGTTGACCAACCCGAACGGAGTGTCGTTTGCCGACGCGAATGCGTCCTCGTCGGTGCTGAACGGAGACACCGACACCACTGGGCCGAAAGTTTCCTGGCGCGCAAGCTCGCTGGCTGAATCGACGTTGGTGAAGACGGTCGGCTCGATGAAGAAGCCGGAGGCCAGCTCGCCGCCCACCCGCTGCCCGCCAGTCGCCAAGACCGCGCCGTCACCTTCGGCGCGATTGACGAGACCGAGTATCCGGTCGGCGGCCGCCTCGCTGATGACCGGACCGACGACGGTGGACGCGGCCCGCGGGTCACCAATGGGTGAGCTCTGCACCATCGCCAAGAAGCGGCCCATGAATTCATCAAAGATGCTGTCCTGGACCAGGATCCGGGACCCGCATGCACAGCTCTGACCGCTCTGCGCAAGCGGACCGCAGAAGCCGGCGAGCATGACCGCGTTATCGAGGTCGGCGTCTCCGAAGACGATGCTTGCCGACTTACCGCCCAACTCGGTGACGACCGGAGTCAGGTTTTCCGCGGCGGCCTTGATGATCTGGGTTGCCACCGCGCCCGAGCCGATGAAATGTATCTTGTCGACGCCGGGGTGTCGGACTAGCGCTTCACTGCCGATCGGATCTGCGGGAAGGACGGACACCAACCCCGGAGGCAACCCCGCCTGCAATGCCAACTCGCCGAATCGCAGTGACGTCAGCGGCGCCAGTTCTGCCGGCTTGATGATAACGGCGTTACCAGCTGCCAGAGCCGGCACGACCCCCATCGCAATCCCGAACAGCGGGCCGTTCCAGGGCAGGATTGCCGCCACCACCCCATACGGCTCGTGCACGATCAGGTTCAGATCCGCCGGCGTCTTCGATACCGGTGTCACCTGACCGGTAAGTTTGTCGATCCAGCCCGCGTAGTACCGCAGCCATCGAACTACTTCTGGCGGGTGGATGCCGCTGATGAACTTGGGGTTTCCGTTGTCTTCGATCGATAGTTCGGCCAAGGCGTCCGAGTTGGCCGCGACCAAGTCGCTCAGCGCCAACAGTGCGTCACGACGGTCGTCGACCGGCAGCGCCGCCCATTGCCGTTGTGCGCGTTTGGCCAACGTCACTGCCCGATCGATGTCTTCGGGTCCAGCCAGCGTGATGCGAGCGTTGACCTCTCCGGTCCCGGGGAAGACATGATCGTGCACACCCGCGCTCGAGTTCGACGGACGTTGATCGCCGATCAACAGTCCCTGCACCTCGGCGGTAGCCGTCATTTGCGGATCTCCATTCAGCAGCGGCGATCGAGTTTGAGACGTGGACGACATTTCTGCGAAAATGTGCTCCACGCGACAAAGTAGTTAGAAGTGTCGGGTTGTGTCAAGCATCGGCCCGACCTCGGTATGCGACACGCGCACAATGTCTGTTGAGCGCTCGACCATCGGCGGCACATGAGGAAGCTTGCCGCACTTTCGACTCACAGTTAGATTGTAACTAAACGCACGGAACGCAGGCCAAATCCGTTCGATACCACCAGGCATCGTGTGGGTAGCGACATCGACGGCCGTAAGCGGCGTAACGTCTTGTCATCATTCGGCCTTGCGCCCGGGAACCGCGCCGCACCGTCAATGCCCTCCTGGTAATGGCCGCCTGCTGATGATTCGATTGAAGTCCGGCTTGGGCCTGAACTCGAGGAGCGGTTGAATGGCGGGTATGGCGACACGGAGTGCTGCAGCGCGCACGCCGGCATGGGGCGCAGATCTGCCGACCAGCGACGACCAGGCGCGCGAACGGTTGCTTGACGCCGCAGAGAAGTGCTACGCAGAACGCGGTCTGGGCCGAACCAAGATGACGCACATTGCCAACAAGGCAGGTGTACACCGCAGCACCGTTTATAGCTACTTCCCGAATCGCGATGCCGTGCTAGCCGAGTGTTTTCTGCGCGCCGTGACCGCAGTGCTCGATGCGGCAGAGTCCTGTTGGGAGACAGACGAACCGTTCGCCGACCAGCTGGTTAACAGCTGCATAGTCGGCCTCTCCGTAGCGCGAGAATCGCCGACCATGCGTATGTTGACCTTCGATGATGAGCTGGGGCGCACCTTTCACGCGGCGTCAGCGTCCGAGAAGTGGCAGAACCGTTTGCGTGACGGACTCGGCAAGCGATTCGCCGCGGCAGTTGAAAGGGGCGAGGTGCGCGACGACGTAGCTCCAGAGAAAATGGCTCACTGGGTGACTCGTATTTGCTTTAGCCTCATCGCTGAGCCCGGGGCGTCCGAATACGGAGGCGACGAGGGCTTGCTGCGGGCTTTTCTGCCTGGGGCGTTTTCGGCGCGGTGAGGCCGTGTCGGGCCCGATGCGAACCCGGTCGGTCGATCTAGCGCCAGCCTGCTTTGGAAGAACGGCATCTGAGGCCATGCATCCGGGCCTCGCCGGCGGGGCAGATCGACGTTCCCTGAAGTTCGTGCTTAATGCGAAAGCGCAACTGCCCCATGCGCATTCCGGAGACAGCCGAGCATTGGATCGCGTCGACATCTGATTGATCCGGGTAGTCCGCATGCCAGCGGACGTAAGACCATTCTTGCACGAAGTGACCTTTGCACCCTGGCGCCCGGGCGCCGCGACGATGCCGAATCGCACGACGCCCGACGGAGCGAACACTTTGTTGTTTGCCTGCGCTCCGACTAATTAGATAAATATTGTTCTATATCCCGATCGACTTGACATGTGTCGTCATGCTTCGACGCATGGCAGATCAGTGCGGCGGAAGCGCCTCGATGCGCATCCAGCAGGAAGGAATGCGGATCATGGGTTTGCTCGACGGCCGGGTTGTTTTCATCACCGGTGCCGCGCGCGGTCAGTGCCGTTCGCACGCAGTCACTTTCGCCGAAGTAGGCGCCAACATCGTCGCGGTGGACATCTGCGACGATCTCGCCGCCGTGCCGTACAAGGTGGCCACGTGGGATGACCTTGAAGAGACAGCTCGGCTTGTCGAGAAACCGGTAGGCAGATTCATTTCCAGAAGGCCGACGTGCGGGATAAGTCGGCCCTGCAGGCTGCATTCGACGCAGGTGTCCAACGGTTCGGGCACATCGACACAGTGGTGGCCAATGCTGGGATCATCCTCACCAAGCCCGATGAGGTCGACGCCTCGGAATCACTGCGACTCGGCATCGACGTCATGCTCATCGGTGTGTGGAACGCTTTCCAGGTGGCTATCCCCCACCTGAAGGAACGCGGTCAAGGCGGACACTTGGTTGCGACGAGTTCGATGGCCGCATTGCTGGACATGACCGATGGCGGCGGAGGGTCCGACGCGTACGTGATGGCTAAAGTCGCCATCGTCAGCCTGGTGCGGACTTATGCCAATCTGCTTGCCCCGGAACCAATCCGGATCGACGCAGTGGCTCCGACAAATTGTTCGACACCAATGATCCTGGAGAATCCGGCGTTGTTCAAGGTCATCGAGCAAACGCCACACGTGGCAGCCGCAATGCAGACGGCGTTGCCGGACTTTCCGATGATCGAGCCCAAAGACGTCAGCAACGCGATCCTCTTTTTGCTGTCTGACCTCGGCCGCACATTTACTGGCAGTCTGCTCAAAGTCGACGCAGGCATGGACATCCGCCGCTGCCCGGGCGGCGCCCCCAAAGGGGAGGGCTCGCCATTGACGTCAGTTACACCTGGAGTGACGGCAATGGTGCCCTTTCAAATTGAGCCGTCGGGCCAAGTCGGAGCCGCGCCGCAGCCACGAACAAGTTTCACGACTTCCTCAACAGCCTCAGTAGACTTGCGCCATCATGCCGCCGTCGAGCGTGATGGTGTCGCCGCTGTGATAGCGAGACCGGTCGCTGGCGAGATAGACGATGATGCCTTCGAGGTCCTCCGGCCGTCCGATCTGCTTGATCGGGCTGCGCGCCAGCGTCGCGTCTATCATTGGCTGGAGAGACTCATCTCCTCCGAGATCGGTAGGGATGAAGCCCGGGCATATCATATTGACGCGTACGTTATATGCGCCGAGTTCCACGGCAAGCGTCTTCGCCAGGGAATTGAGGCCGCCCTTGGCGGTCGCGTAGTGGCCAACACTGGGCACGCCAGCGAATACGGACAGGCTGCCGTTGAGAACGATCGAGCCACCGGGGTCGCCTGTCTCGGCGCGCGCCTTCATGTGCCGCGCAGCCTCTCGCACGGTATAGAACACGCCATGCAGATTGACTGCAAGCAAGTCGTGCCAAGCCTCGCTGGTCATTTGCTCGACCAGCGACATACCCACGGTGCCGGCATTGCCGACGACGCAGTCCACCCGGCCGAGCTCGGCGACGGTGGCGGCAAAGCCGTCGACCACCTCCTGCTCCTTCGATACGTCCACGGCGCGATCAGCAACGCGGTTCCCATGGGCCCGCAAGGATTCGGCGGCTTTCGCGTTGTAATCCTTTCGCCTGCCCCAGATCTCGACATCAGCGCCTGCTCGGGCCAGTGCGTTGGCCATGGCGAAGCCGAGGCCAGAGTTACCGCCGGTGACGAGCGCGACCTTGCCGGTCAAGTCGAACAGATTCTCAGCCATGGTTGACTCCCTGTATCGGATCAGTTGACTTCGACGCGGACGTTGGGGAACCGCTCGAAATAGAAGCCGAACCGCTCACGGATCGCTCCTGGGTCCAAGCCGAAGTCGGCTCGCAGGTCATAGGCGAGCTGACCGTGTTTACCGCGTGCGTTCTCAGCTATCGCCGTCTGGAAGGCCTCGCGCGTGGTGTCGTCGAACGGCAAATCCGCTGCGGCGTAAATCGCCTCGAGCTCACCCATCGGGTCGGCCATTAGCTCGTGGAAGTACAGGTCATACGAGTGTTGGGGATCAAGTGCATCGCGATCACGGACACATGCGCGAAGCAGCCGTTCATAGCGATCAATCCAATAATCAGCAATCGCGTCCAGGTCGACCGAGGTTCGGGTCAGCCGCGCCGCATAGGCCACTCCCGAGATCCCCGACTGGATCGAGGCGATCGGGTCGCGGTGCGTGATGACCGTGTATGCGCCCGGAAGGGCGGCGTTCACTTCTTTGAGCTGCTCCATGTGCTGGGGGCATTTCGTCACCCAGCGGTTCGGGCCCTTCTGCCAGGTCAACGCTTGCATCGCTCGGCGGATGTAACGCAGCCAGGAGGTGCGATCGGTGGAGAATTGGAAATCCCGCCATCGTGGAACGTGCGCGGTCCATTCGATGTAATAGCCGCCGAAGTCCATCCCCTGCAGCTCGATATCCTCAGTGACGTGGTCGGGCACAAATTCGTGAATCATCTTGAGATGGGGTAAGAGCTGGTCGGTCTGCGCCCATTCCTGTGCGGCCAATTCGTGTCGGGTGTCTTTACCGTCGACGATGTACGGCTCCGCAACGGGACGCAAGCCCTCCCAGTGCGGCAGGGAACGCAGGCCGGGGTCGCGCGCCAACAAGGCGAGCGTGTAGGTGGTGCCGGAGCGCGGCAATCCGGCGATGATCACTGGCCGGTCGATGTCGATCGATTCGATCTCCGGATGACGGCGGATCAGATCCTCGACATAAAGTCTTTGGGTGGCGTAATTGACGGCCTGACCGAAAACGGCCATCCGACCAATCCCGGAAAGCCCCTTGTCCTCGTCGCAACATTCGAGCCAGAGCTTGAGCCGCGGCCGAAAGCTGTCGTCGCCGAAGTCCGACAGGCCGGTCGCCGCGCTCGCGGCCTCCAGAACCGCATCGGGATCGAACGTGACCGGATAAGCGTCGCCAAGCGCGCGTGCTTGGACAAGGCCCTCGCTCAAATCTGGATCGGCCAGGTCGGAAATGCGTATCTTCTGTGCGACCATTGTTATGTTATCTCCCTTTGCTTTTCGTCAATCCATCGCCTTGAGTGCGTCGCGTGTGGCGATCATCCGACCCTCCAGCCAACCCAGAAGGTCGAAGATCTTCCCTTCGGTTTGGTCGGCTAGTGCGTCATAGATCGTCAGTTCTGTCTCACGCACGGTGCGGTCACCCGGGTCGGCTTCCACCGCCATCTCGATGAGGTGCAGCGCTCGCTCGGGATCGTTGTCGTCGAGATGCGCCCGCGCCCGTTCTGCCAGTGCCAGCGGGCCTCCGGCCATCGCGACTACCTCGGGCCACACCGCGCTGGGCTGCGTCGGGTATAGCTCACTGGTGCGCTCTTGGCGAAACCAGCCCGCATATTCCTCCCAGACGCTGCGCGCGATCCAGTGCGGTGGGCAGCGGCCGTCACGGGGACTGAGCTCGGGTGGTAGGCGCAGAGTGGCCATGATGTCCGGCAATGTTTGGCCCGTGGTCATTCCGCGCACCACATGGCCGTGGATGAACGCAATGGCCTCGCGCACCTTGCCGAGATCGGCGGCGATACGGTCCTTGCCCACGATCGGCTGCTCGTGACCGGTGATCAGTACGTCCGGCTGCAGTGCCAGCAGTCTGTCGCAATCCAGAAGCCAACCGGGGATGGAGCGATCACGATCCCCGCGTGCTGTGTAGAAGTTCGGTAAGGCACCGTGGATCGCGCCGGCCCAGTTGCCGGTGAACAACGTCTTCTCCTCTGGTAGCCAGACCGCCAGCGCGTCAAGTGTTTCACCAGCGGGCACGCTGATCAGCCGGTAACTGCGGTCGGCGACCGAAAAATCAAGTGTGTCTGCAAAGGTCGTGAGGGGCGAGGGATCTGCGGTGTCAAACCAGTTGTGGCTGTTAGTCCCTGGCGGAATCATCGCTGCGATCACATTGGCGTTTCGGGGGGCAAAGAAAGGCCCGAGCATTCTTCGTTCCGCGCAGATCTGCGGAAACATCCGCTGCCCGATCAACTCTGCACCGGGATCTGCGAATACCTGCCAGCCGCCGACATGGTCGGGATGGCTTTGGGTAAAGACAACTTTCGCGACCTCGAGCGGGCGACCCAGCAGACGCTCGAATTTCTCCCTCACTTTCGGGCCCTGAGCGGCGGTGCCGGTGTTGATGACGACATCGCCGTCATCGCCGGCCACCACATATGCATTGGACGTGGCGTGAACCATCGCGATGTGGTCATTGATCCACTCAGCCGGCCGGTCGGGATCCCAGGCGATCATCGGCAAGACGATGTGGTTGAGCGTGGTGTAGCGGGTCATGGTTCCTTCCGGGTCAACGCGTGCGATAGGTGGGGACCGCCGCTGCCAATTGCGCCGTCAACTCCGCGCCGAACCACACATGTTCGACGTAGTGGCCAACGATCGCTCGCTCGTCGGTGTAAATAAAGCGGAGACCGGGGACGTCGCCCACGTAGGCGATCGGCTGATGCGGCCCCAGCTCGGCCACATGCGCCTCCCAGTCCGCCAGCTCACCATCGACCTTCACGCAGATGTGGTGAAAGACGTTGGCGTGGCTGCCATCCGTCGGGAGCACATCCCGGTATATCCGGTCCACACCACCGCCGAGCGGCTCGATCAGCTCGAACTGCATATTGTCCACGTTGGCGAGCGCGAGCCGCAGATGCATCTCACCCTTCTCGCCGAACACTTCTGCGGGAAACTTCTGTTCCATCACGAGGAACTCCGGCACTTTGTAGAGATCTCGGAACTGGTCAAGGCTGTGGTCCAGATCCGGTGTTACCCAGGCTATTTGCATGACGTTGCCAAGCGGCAAGGTCGCTGCGATCGTCATTTCGTACTCCGCTCTGCTAGCCCGACGAGTACTCGGGTCGGGCCGCGATGGTCTCGCTGCTGTCAGCGCCCAATCTGACCGTTTGGCGATCGCGTCGGGAGCCGCATCTGGCGAGGCTGGCTTCAGTAATGGGCTGCTGGTCCGGTTTTTCCGCCCGACTCGTGACGCCTCACGAACCTGGCTCTACCCACTTCCGCGTTCCGGTGTGATCTGAGGAGGCTGATAGCACTACGGTGACCCGCGTCATAGCGATAGACATTAAACTATATAGCGGATAAAATCTAGAGGTCTCGACAGAGAGTCCGAACGCCCACCATGCAACTGAGGGCAAATGCGCTAAAGACGCTTGGTCTTGTCTGTGTTCTGGCCGAGAATCAACGCTGGGGTGAGCCTCGGCGGACAGTTCTCTAGGACTGGTCGGGATCTCGCCCAACTGCCTGGCCACCGGCCAGTCGCGCGCCGCATCGCACAGGCAGTAGGCACTCGCACGAGCTGCGTTCGTGATCAGTTAGCAAGTAGAAGCACGCTTTCGATTGATGCCGATCGCGCCCCCGAAAGCCGACCTGGTCTTCGACAATGCCGCTGCCCTCATGCACCCACCGGGTGAGTGTGAGCACGGGCCGGGTTTAGTTGGGCAAGTCCCACCAACGAGGACCGGGGATGGTGTTGGCATCGGCCGGAGCGCCGCCGACCGGAATCGGACGCCCCTTCGTGACGTCAGGACATGGATAAGGCGTGCCCTCGCCGCACAGGCTGTTGATCAGATAGGACGGATAGGCGCGCGAATTGTCGAGGTCGACCTGTGTTCCGATGAACGCAAAAGCAAGGTTGTAGCCGAAATATCCGAAGTTCGTCGCTGCCGCAATGGCAAGAACGGTCAGGACGTTCTTGAACTTGTTGGAGATGCGCATCCGGTCCAGCCCGCGTTCGACGAACGACCGTCCCTTATCGTCCCGAAACCACCGCAGCACGACGATGGGCGCCCAGCCCGTGAGGCCCCAAACCAGCGACTCGTAGATCGGGAACTGATGGTCCGTGCCGGGCCACAGCGTCCAGGACTCGATGACGCTGTAGTAGGCGAACAGGTGGCCGTGCACCATGGCGGTCTCCATGATGAAGTCGAGCAAGATCATCAGCACACAGATCAGGGCAATCATCTTGGCGTTACTGATGTTGGGGAACCGTGGGGCCACGAACTTACGCAGCAAGCCACACGTACCGATCACGATGCCCGCGAAGAAGAAGTAGGAGAGCAGCGTCAACAACGTCTCAGGCATCAGGTTGGCGCGGGGACTGACCCAGCCCGGCATGTCGCTGGTCCACGACCCGAAATTGAACAGCACCGAGCTGTAGGAAAATTGGCCGACCAGATAATTGATGCCGGGATCCTGCCAGGTCATCAGGACCGAGCCGCACAGCAAGCTGGCATCGAAAGTCCACCGGCGCTCACGCAGACAGCCGCGAACCACATACACGATCGTGGCGATCACCGCCGCCACGGTCCCCACCGACGTGATCAGCCCGATGACGTAGTCGCGCGTGGGCACCGGTGTGACACCGGTGGGAGTGGGGGTGGCCCGACCGCTCAGGATCCAGCTCGCAAACGAATAGATCTCCATCGCGACGAAGATGGCGCCGATGCTCGCCCACACCACGACCGGACGGATCTGCCGCGCCACCGGTGTGCGGGCTTTCGCTTCGCTCCCTGCATTCGACGAATTCGACGCTTCGTATGTGGTCGCCATCGCTACTCCTCGCCAAGAAATTCTATACGCATACATAATCTGTTTGGCATTCGAATGTCAATGGTCAAAGGATGCCACAGAGCGACACGACGACCCCAGGCATCTACACGGCGACCAAAACTTAAGGCGCCGAAAGCCACCCCTTGCAGATTCTGCTCACTGTTAGATTACCGATCATGGTGTCGCGTGGCATCAGCCCTGAGGGCCGACTGTCACGCATACGCGCGGTGATACGACGTGGCGCGGGCCTGCAGGCTTCCCGAACCGTACGACTACGGCTTCCCCAATCCGGCACGTTGACTGTCAGTACGCTGCCACATTCCAAACGAGGCACCTAGGAGCGATCGTTGGGCACATTCAAATTAGCTGGGCTGGCATGTCGCGTCGGATACAACGTCGTGAAGGAAAGATGTACCAATCCGCGGCCTTTGACACTGCGCGAGGTCCCGCCCACGCCTGACCATCTCACCGATGAGTGGCTGACGCTGGCGCTCTGCGAAGGTGTGCCCGGTGCGCGGGTGGTGTCGCACGGCCTGGGAGAGCGCAACGACGGGACGACATCCCGGCGGACATTGCGGGTGCAGTACAACGAGATAGGTCGGCAGGCCCAACTGACAGAGTTTCTGTTCACGAAGTCCAACCCGGGCCTGGCCACCAGGCTGGTGGCAGGCATCGGCGACTTCGCGATAGCAGAGTCGACTCTTCTACGGACAGATCCGGCCCGAGCTCGACATCGAGGCGCCGCAGACGCAGTACACGACTTACGACCGAAGAACCGAACGACTGATGCTCATCATCGATGATGTCACCCACACCCGCGATGCAACGTTCGGCAACGTCGTCACGCGAGAACTGGACCAGGACAAGGCCGAGCAAGTGGTGGATACGCTGGCAACCTTGCATGTCAAGTACTGGAATGCGCCACTGCGCAAGCGCTTCGGGAACTGGCTGCTCGATTCCTACGAGTTCTTCAACAGAGTGGATTCCACTGCCAGCGTCGGCAAGCGAATGTTGACCGGGTTCGAACGCGCCAGGGACGTGATCGCGCCCGAGCTGTATGCCCGTCGTGCCGAAGTGCCCGAAGCGCTGGAAGAGTCATTGAAGATCAACACGACCGGCCCGCAAACCCTGTTGCGCGGAGACGTTCACCCGGGCAATTGGTATGTCACCGGCGATGGGCGGATGGGCCTCTACGACTGGCAGTGCATCGTTCGCGGCGGGTGGGCCAGAGACGTCGCCCACGCACTGTCGTCACATCTCACTGTCGAACAGCGCCGGGACTGGGAGCGCGACTTGATCGACCGCTACTGTGGTCGACTCGCCGAATCGGGTTGCGATGTAGCGAGTTCCGCGGAGGCCTTTCTTGCCCACCGACAACAGATGATGCACGGAATGATGTTCTGGCTGATGACACTCGGTTGGTACCGCTTCTATCCGGAACTGTGGCCAAGGGACATCATGATGGAATCCGTTCGGCGAACCTGTCAGGCGGCGGCCGACCTAGATTCCCTAGATGCGATCCTGAGTTCCGACAACGCCATTCGCGCGCACTGATTGGTAGCATCCGGCCGCGATCCGGCCGATTCGCTCGATAGCCAAAGCCGACAGGCCTTGCCGTAGGCCCTTGATCGGCATCGCGTGGGCCATTTCGTGGCCCCAACCACGTAACGCGTAGAAACCACCAGGCACTCCGAGCGCATCGCCGATCGCCGTGATCAGCAAACCTGCCAAGCTGTCATCTGCATCCGTCCGCGAGAATGCATAGCGAATACCGCAGTACATCGCCGCTGTCATGGCGTTGCGCGTGCGTTCGATCCAAAGTGACTATCGCTAGAGTGCCGTCGCGCTCGGACCGCAGGTACCGTGTGCCCAGGCAGTTGCCGTCCGGCAGCCGAGGCTCACTAGCATTGATTTCCGCCGTGGATTTTGTGCGGCCTACCACCATGCCCGTGCTGAGGGCTGAACCGTCAACCACCAGAAGGTCCAACGACTTTGGCGCAATGAAGGCCTGCGGGCGCCGCAGCGGCGACGCCGGAAACGCCACGGCACCTCGACCGTGGCACCTACGGTCGTCGCCGATGCGCCCGACCAGGTGTGGGCGGTGGACTTCCAATTCGATGTCACCACCGATGATCGGGCGATCAAGATTGTGTCGATCGTCGATGAGCACACCCGTGAACGTCCTGGCGAAATGGTCGAGCGCAGCATCACTGGTGAGCATTTGATTGCCGAGTTGGACCGTTTGGCTGTTCAGCACGGCGCCTATGCGGCGGTGCTGCGGTAGCTGCCAATAAACCTGAATTAGCCTGCAGCACAATGTCCGACGGGGCCAGTGGCCACGTTGGGTTGCACTTCATCGCACCCACTGAGCCGTGGCAGAACGGCGACGTCGAATCGTTTAGCTACCGTATCCGCGAGTGGACGTTCCGGTGGGCACCCCGGCGGCTTTGGCGATTTTCTCCAGTGATGCACCCACCCCGTCGCGGGAAAACGCGTCATCACCGGAGGCCATGAGTCGCTTGTGGTTGCGTTGTGCATCGGCACGCTACCGGCAAGGGAGGCAGAGATTTTCGTGCGGTCGTTGTTTCAGTCGGGCGGCGACCACCCGCTAGGCGGGGTCTTCTTGCGGGTCCTTGAACGGAGCGGGCCCTTCGATGGGCAGATCGCGGCGGCCGTCGGGAGCGCGGAACGCGGGGTCCAGCCTACGAACGGTGAAAATGAATGCCAGGGCGATAAATAGCGCAATGAGGCCGTATACCGCAGCCGGGATGGCCATTTCGGGGTTGTTGAGCAGCTGAGGACTCAGCGCGATACCCATCGCGAGTACGGCGTTGTGCATGCCGACTTCGAGACTCATGGCGATGGCCTGGCGCCCGGCCAGACGCATCAAGCGTGGCGCCAGATAGCCGATGGTCAGGCTAGTGATGCAGAAGGTCGCGACCGCGCCGCTCAACACGCCGAAGTTGTGCGAAAGCGTCCCCCACGACTTGGCAAGCGTCGCAACGATGATGAGCACCAACAGCACTGAGGCGGCGATTCGGATCGGGGTTCGCAACCTCCGAGCGAACTGGGGAAACCGGTGACGGATGTAGACACCGATTGCCGTGGGTATGAGCACGAGGCCAAATACCCCAAGGAACTTGTCCCATTGGAGCGGCAGAAACCGCCCGTTGCCGAGAAACCACGTCATCGAAAGCGCCAGTATTGCCGGCACTGCGATGATCGACAACACCGCGTTGATCGCGGTCAACGTGAGGTTCAGCGCTAGATCTGCGTTGAACAGGTGACTGAGTATGTTCGCGGTTGTCCCGCCCGGGGTAGCGGCCATCAGCATCAATCCCACGGCCAGAGTCGGTGGTAGCTGGAATAATTCGGCGATCAGCAGGCACAGAGCCGGAAGCAGCAGTGCTTGAATGACCAGTGCCACCGCCAACGGTCGCCTCAGCGTGGCGGCGCGCCGGAAGTCGTCGATCGTCAGCGTCAGCCCTAAAGCAAGCATTACGACGACAACGACCATCGGCAAGTATCGGTTGTCCATTAACTCTCCGCGTTGTTGATGGGATGAAGCCGTCAACTTGGATGGGCGGTCATCTAACAAGACTGCTCATTATCGGTCCCTGTTCCCAGCATCCTGCTTCCGAGGTCACCTTGCACCCTTTAAAGTCCCCACGATTCGGCGCAGCTCGGCAAGGTACTGGCCCTCGCCTACCTCCGCGCCGAAGAGTTCCGACATCCTCGCAGCAACTCGAACGTCTCGCGGCCGCTGAACCCAGCACGCTCCAGCCGGGGCAGGACGCCATTGATGATCTTGGCCTGCCCTCAGTGCACGCGACCTGGGCCGGCCACCTTGCTGTTGTATGGCGTGACGGTGCGCCGTGAGGCGCTTGTTGTTCGAATGGAGGTGAAAGACCTGCATCGAAAGCTCCTGCCGTAGTGGACGTTTGGAAGCTGGGGGCAGCCGGCCGGGGAGACGCCCGGGTGGGTGGGAGCAGCCCTAACAAAGCCGTGTCGCGTCAGCACCGCTGGATGGCGTATGCGCGGCGAGCAACGCCGACGAGGTATGCGCGAGGAACCGGTGTCATCACCTGTCTTGACGTATAGCCGCCTCCAACCCTGCGGATATGGGCGGGCGCGGACGGATGGCTGTCGGAGTGACGGGCAGCCAGACCGCTTGGGGATCGAGTCACTTTCCGTGGGTGGGGCTGGCGGTGAAGGACTAAGGAGTAGCTGCTGGCGGGTGCCGCAGGCAGATAGCCGGGTGCCTCCTTCGGTGAGCGAACAGGAAGTGAACACGGGAAAGTCTTCGGCTTTGCCCACATGAAATGCGCAGCCAGCGTGTGCATGTCGGGCTGGGTTCGTCGTCGACTGATCAGGTCGGGGGCTGGCGGAGCCGCCGTAGTACTGCGAGTCCGGGAGGGCCGGACACATCGGGAAGGGCGGCAGCGACAAAGGATAGGAGGTACTGCGATGGCGCAAGACGCGTCGGTGAACTCCGGCGCCGGGCCTGGGGCAGACAGTGCACCGGACCGGGTAGCGCGGACGCAGATCAAGTATCACCGTGGGCCAAGACCGATCGCACGGCGCGGTTCGGGGTCTTGTTCAACCTGGTGTGACACCCGGACTACCTATGGATGGCATGGACGATGGTGGCACGCAACCAGGGGGCTCGTACCACTGGGATCGATGGTGTGACTGTGCACCAGATCGAACAGCGGGGCGAGGTCCTGGCGTTCTTGTCCGAGATCGCTGCGGCTATCGAAGACGGCTCGTATCGGCCCGCGCCGGTGCGGCGGGTGTTCATTCCCAAGCCGTCAATCTTCTCGTCAGGTCCGGTAACCAAGGTCACCGGCTGTCGCCTATCAGCTGAAGTGAAATCCGATGATCACGGAGGCGCAAACGATCAGCCATCCGCCGAAGTACAAGCGCAACCACACCGGGAATGAACGTTCACCCATGTACCTCACAAGAATGATTCGGCCCTTGGTCGCGGCCGCCGCAATGACGACGGCGGTCTCGACACCAGATGAGATTCCCGTGAATTCGGCTACGACGAGCGATAGGACGGTGATGCTCACGAGGCCAACCCATGCCCACCGCAACGCGTTTGGGGTCTGCAGCATCACTTCACCGGGCCAGGTACAACATCGGGAAGATGAACATCCACAGCAAGTCGACGAGGTGCCAGTAGACCGTGCCGCACTCAAGAACAGTGCGATCCAGTGGCTTGCGGATGCCGGCGCGCAACCGCCATCCCACGACGACCACGACGACCACACCGATCATGAGGTGGACCAGATGGATACCTGTGATCACGAAGTAGTACATGAAGAAGGGGCTAGTCGATACGGTGTGCCCGGACCGGAGCGCTAGCACGTACTCAATGATCTTTACTGCCGCAAAGACGAGACCCAAAGCCGCGGTGCCCGCAATGAGTCGCATCCCCGTGGGCACCGCGTTTCGCTGCAAACTGCGGACCGCGGACGCCATCAACCATGAACTCGTCACCAAGACAAGGGTATTCACTGTCCCAAGCAACACCGCCAAGTGTTGTTGGCCCTCGTCGAAGACCACCGATTGCGAGGATCGGTCGCGCGAGAACTGGAAGAAGAGCAGCGCAAACAGCGAGGCGTCGGCGGCGATGAACATCCAGAATCCGGAGTCGCCCGACAGCGACATATCTCGTGGATCTTGGTGACTGGCCGACGTTGTCGTATTGGCCAGCTGAGGTACCCTGCCCATCTCAGCCGGTGGTCGTCTCTTCTACGCGCCGGGCAAGCTCCGACTCGTACTCGTCGTTCAAACGCTTCGCGGCCTTGTACATGTACACCGACACAATCACCATCCAGGTGGCAGGCGGGAAGAACGGGACCCAGAAGTTGAACAAACCGCTCCAGGAGAAAGGTCCCGAACGGAAGTAGGGCATGATCAGCTCGAGCAGGAACTCCATCGCGAGCCATATCCCGATCCAGGCCAGCCACTTTGGGAACAGCGGCTTCTCCCTGGTGTCCCTCAGCGCTATTACCCCGAAGCCGATCATGTAGAGCATTGCGACCCCGAATGCGAGGTCCAACCACATCCAGCCAAGGTCGTATAGCAACTGAATGAGCGCGGGATCCTGCTCTGGTCGAAAGGCCGCAGTAAGCCAGAAGAAGCATGAGAACATGAGGTCGGCACCGGTGAGCACCCCGCCAACGAGCACGGTGTAGGAGAGGATCTTCCCACCGCGTTCAGTTGCAAGCATGACGCGAAACAGCCCGATGCTCCACATGAAGAAGAAGGTGGTCGCGAACGCCGCGAGAGCGAACCCGATTCGCAGTGTCGATGCGTTGTCTCGGTAAATCTGTGCGAGTTCCTCGGCAGGCATACTGGCCGGATATGGCGGGATCATTCGGCCAAGCAGACCCCAGCCGATACCGAACGGGATGAAGTACAGCGCTACTGCCCACGCACAGAGTCGGGCGAGTTGGGATTCGTTCTTGGTCATGAAGTGGTCTCCTCGTTGAGCGCCAGCGACAGGTTCAAATCATCAGCCGAAATCATCGATGAAGCTGATGGCCTTTTCCGGGCAGTTGGCCACTGCCGTGCGTGCCTCGGCGAGCTGATTGTCCGGGACCGCACCGTCGCCGACGACATGTCCGTAGCCCTGTTCATCATCCTCGAAGAAATGCGGAGCCAAGGAGTAGCAGAGTCCGTGGCCAGTGCAGGCGCGCTCATCGAGGTTGAGCTTCATCCTTCTGCCTTGTCGAACTCCAGGTGAAGCGATTCGAGTTCAATTGTGCCGTGGGGCCAGTGCACCTTGGGAGTGGTGCCGGGTTTGATCCGATAATGCGGAATTCGCTTGTGCCACTCGTCATACACAATGGCCAATTCAAGCCGCGCGAGATGAGATCCCAGACAGCGGTGTGGTCCCAGCCCGAAGCTGATGTGGGGGTTCTCCGGCCGGCGAAAGTCGATATCGTACGGATTTTCAAAGACGGCTGGATCCCGGTTAACGGCACCGAGATACGTCGTGACGCGTGTTTCGGGGGGGAGCCGGACAGAGTCGATCTGAGCGTCGGTGGAGGTAACCCTCGGGATGAATGGTGCCGGGGGGTCAAGACGAA
>Ga0207710_10000622_pt1 | contig 20598 bp, 12 predicted proteins | sample KBSS24metaG_FD_184400 | JGI IMG/M metagenome (GOLD analysis project Ga0207710, IMG submission 184400) | Switchgrass rhizosphere microbial communities from Kellogg Biological Station, Michigan, USA - KBS S2-4 metaG (SPAdes) (version 2) | ecosystem: Host-associated > Plants > Roots > Rhizosphere...
CGTTGTCTTCGGCGGACCAGTAGGCGCCATCCTGCCCGAAGACGATCCCGAACGGGTCGGTGCCGGCCACTTGGACTTTCTGTGGCGTCGTCGAGGGCGGCTGGAAGAGACCGAATTCCTTCGGTTCGTTGGTGGGCTGCGTGTAGGCGACCTGCCCGCCTGGGCCCCCGGCGACACCCTGAGAGCCGCCGCCGACTTTGACTTCTTTGGTTTCCGGTGGGTCGGTCGTCGTCGCCGTCACCACGCTTTCGCTGCCGAAGTTGGCGACGGCCAACAGCGATCCGGCGACGTCGACGTCCTTTGGATCGAGCCCGGCGATCGGGAACGATTTGCTTTCGCTCGGGTTGGTCGGCGAGATCCGCACGAGCGCGCCGGCCGCGCCGACCCAGAGGTTGCCGTCGGGGCCGCGCACTATCGGGTTGCTGCCGGCGATGCCGAGGATTTCGGTCGCGACCTTCGTCCCTTTCGGGTCTTTCGCTTCGAAGCTGGTCACCCCGCCGGTGCGGGTGATCCAGAGCTTGCCGGCGGCGACGGCGATCCCCGACGGGCTCGCCGCTTCGAGGTCGTACTCGGTCACTTCGCCGGCGGGAGTGATCCGGGCGACGTCGTTGGTCCCTGCGGCGGTGGTCACCCAGATGTTGCCGTCGGGGCCCTCGATGAGCTTGTCGTTGCCGCTGACGCCTTCGACCGCGAATTCTCCGCTCACCGCAGGCGCGGCCACCGCTGGCGCGGCAAGCAGGGCGAAGAGGATCGCGGCGAGTCCCAGTGCTCGCGTGGCCGTCCGCGGCAACATGGCGGCCAGTCTAGCCGCGCCGGGCGACCTTGACGAGGCGATCGTTGGCGAGGCGCATCGCCTGCTCGTAGGGCCAGGCGAACTTGCGCTGAACCCAGAATCCGAACTGGGTGTCGCGGGAGGTGAAGACCATGTAGCGGTCCTTGCGAATGCCCTCGAGGATCTTCGCGGCGACGTGCTCGGGGCTGACCGCGTGCTTCTCGAAGCGGCGGATCAGCTTCCGTATCTCGGGGTCGTCGCGGTCGACGCCGACGATCTCGACGGTGCCGACCAGCGGCGTCCGCACCGCCCCCGGGCAGACGAGGCTGACGCCGATCCGGTGGCGGCGGAGGTCGAAGCGCAGCACCTCGGAGACGCCCCGCAGGCCGAACTTGCTGGCGCTGTAGGCGGCGTGCCAGGGCAGGCCGAAGAGCCCGGCGGCGGAGGAGACGTTGACGACGTGCCCGCCGCGGCCGGCCTCGATCATCGGCGGCACGAAGCACTCCAGCACGCTGATCGGCCCCATCAGGTTGACGTCGACCATTTTCTTCCAGTCGCTGTGCTGGAGCAGCTCGATCGGCCCCCAGGTGGAGACGCCGGCGACGTTCATCACCACGTCCATCGAGCCGTGGTCGCGGTGGACCTCGGTGGCGAGCGCGACGACGGCCTCGTGGTCGGCGACGTCGGCGGCGGCCGACCACTCGACCTGTCCGCCCTGGCGCCGCACCTCGGCAACCGCCTCGGCCATCAACTCGGCGTTGAGGTCGGTGAGGAAGAGCAGGGCGCCCTCGCGGGCGGCGGCGAGCGCCGTCGCCCGACCGATCCCGCTGGCCGCCCCGGTGACGAGGCAGCGCTTGCCGTTCAGGCTTTCGAGAGCCATCGCGGCAGGCGGCGCCCGATCGGCGCCGGGTCGGGCTGCACCTGCAGCGTGTTCAGGGTCATCGCCAGCATCTCGTAGTGACCGATCAGCAGGCAGAGCTCGATCAGGAGACGGTCGTCGAGTTCGCCGCTCAGCTCCGCCCAAAGCGCGTCGCCGATCCGGCCGTCGGCGTGCAGCGCGTCGGCAGCGCGCAGCAGCCGCGCCTGCCGAGGCGACCAGCCCGGGGCGTCAGGTCCCTCCTCCACCCGCGCGATCTCCGCGGCGCTGAGCCCGGCCCGGCGGCCGAGCTGCTCGTGGTGGTGCCGCTCGTACTCGCAGTCGCTGTTGTGGGAGACGCGCAAGATCACCAGCTCGGTATCGCGGCGCGGCAGCTTGCCGCCCGGCATCAGCCCGCCGGCGAACCAGAGCCAGCGCCGGAAGAGCTTGCGGTTGCGGGCCAGCGTCGTGATCACGTGCGGCGGCTGCCCCCCGGCCGCCAGCCCGACCAGCTTCGCCAGGCCGTAGTTGAGCAGCCCGATCTGCCGCCGGTCGCCGGGCGCGATCCGCGGCTGCTCCCTGCCATCCACGGGCACACCGTAGCGATAAGGCGTCCCTCTTTTTTTCTGCGGTGCACCCAACTATTTGAGCGCAGTGAGCGTCGGGGTGACAAGTTCCCTCGAGATCTCCTCCATCTGCGTCGAACGAACTGCTCGACTCTGGAAGGCATCCCGCAAGAGATCGGTATTCGAACGCCAGCATGGCATTGAAAACCGCCTCAACTCTTTCACGATTTCGCCCCCCTCGATGACGAAGCCGTGGAGGATCTGCCGAGTCCCTTCGCCCCAAAAGTACTCCCCGATCAGGGGAAGCTTTGGAAGGGACACCTGGGCCGTCCCAGCCGAAAGCATTGGTCGAGGTCCGTCGCTAAACAGACCTACCTTGATTTCAAAAAGAAAGACAGATGACGGCCGGTCACGAAGAGGCCCCGCGCTCAAGGCAATCGCAAACCGGTCGGCTTCGTCCGGTCCTACCTGTTGGTGCAAAGGCTGGTCGAAGACATCGCCCTTCTGCGCGTTGACAGGCAACGTCAAGCCATAGGAATTGGAGAGCGGGAGATCGTCTTGAGAGGCACACCGTTTTAACTCATATATGCGTTTGACCTCCACCCTCGCCTGATCGATTACCACACGCCTTGCTCCAATGTTGTGGACAGCGATCTCCAGACGAGGATTTGGCGTCGGCCCCCTGCCTACATCCTTGACCGCCATATCCACAATGTTGAGCTTCGCTCGGCCATTGGGATTGGTTTGTGAATCACCGGCATGTCCAGTTAGGGCAACGATCCCGACGATGGCTGAGGCAGCGGCGATCAGTAGGCCCGTCTTTTCCACCCAGTTCGGCCGTCCCGAGGCTTTCGTTGAAGCGCTTTGCATGGCGCGGCCTCGTTTGTTTATTCGCCGTGCCATGTTGGAACTCCGACAGTATCCAGACCAGTGCCACAGATGCAGCACGGCGCATAGAGTGCTGCGATGCCTCCGTTGCTCGCAGTTGACACGCCCTCGATGTTGTTCCGCGCCTTCTACGCGCTGCCGAAGACGATCACCGACGGCGAGGGGCGACCGGTCAACGCCCTGCTTGGCACGGCGAACCTGATCTTGCGCGAGGTCGAGATCCACGAGCCGCGCGCCGTCGTCCTCTGCTTCGGCCCCGACGCGGCCCAGTACCGGACCGAGCTCTACCCCGCCTACCACGCCGAGCGCGAGGAGGCGATGCCGGACGAGCTGGCGCCGCAGTTCGAGGCGGCGCGCGATTTCTTCGCCGCCTTCAACTGGACGGTCGCGACCTCGGCGGACCTCGAGGCCGACGACCTGCTGGGCAGCTACGCGCGGCTCGAGGCCGAGGCCGGCGGCCGGGCGCTGCTGCTGACCGGCGACCGCGACATGTACCAGTGCGCCGCCGAGCGGGTGACGGTCCTCTACGTGCGCACCGGCGGCAAAGGCGCCGAGGAGCTGGGGCCAGAGGAGGTGCGCGAGCGCTACGGGATCGGCCCGGAGCTGGTCCCCGACTTCATCGCCCTGCGCGGCGACCCCGCCGACGGCCTTCCCGGCGCCAATGGCGTCGGCCCCAAGACCGCCGCCGAGCTGCTCCAGAAGCACGGCTCCCTGGAGGCGATCCTCGACGCCGCGATCCGCGAGCAGCGCCCGAAACTGCGGGCGGCCCTGATCGAAGGCCGCGAGGACCTGCTCGCCTTCAAGGACATCGCGACGCTCCGCGACGCCGGCGTCAAGCGCCCGCCCGACGCCCCGACCGACTGGGCCGGCGCCGCCGCGGCCGCCCGCCAGCGCGGCATGAAACGCCTCGCCGAGCGGCTCGAGGGCGAAGTCGAATAGCGCGGTAGACATTTCCCCCCGTTAACCGAGGGAAATGTCTACCGCACCCAACGCTGGCTCAGGGTGCGGCGCCGCCGGCTGAACCGGTGCCGCCCGAGGCCGCCCGCAGCGCCGCGACCAGGCCGATCGCCGAGACCACCGACCAGACGCCCTCGAGCAGCAGGAAGCCCCACTGCGATTCGACCAGGGCGAGCACGGCGAGGATCGCCGAGCCGACCAGGTTGAGCGCCAGGTAGAGGCGCGAGTCCGGCCGCATGCGCCGGTACTGGACGCCGGCGAAGGCGACCAGGATCAAGACGGCGCCGACGATCTGGACGAGCTGGGCGATGCGGCGAGATTAGTGGCGGCTGCGCCTGCACCCCGCCCGACCCGGCTCATGCGACGGCCGCGAGTACCGTGCAGCGATGGAGAGTGCCGCGATTCCCTGGCGCGGGCCGGGGCCCGACCGCCCCGACCTGCCCCTCCCTCCTGCGTCGATGCCGCTGCGCCAGGACGGTCAGTTGCGCAAGCGCTGGCGCTATGTCGGCGTCTTCGCCGAGGAGCTGATGCTCTGCGCGGCCAGTGCCGAGATCGGGCCGCTGCGGCAGTCGTTCTGGGCACTCTGGGACCGCGGCGCCCGGCGGGAGGACGAGCGCACGATCCTGCGGCCGGGCAGCCGCGCGGTGACGATCGAGGGACCGCGGCTGGAGATCGACTCACCCGACCTGCGGGCCAGCCTGACCCTTGGCAAGGCACAGCCGATCGAGACGATCTGCCCCAGCGGCGCCGCCTGGTCCTGGACCCGCAAGCGCGCCGGCGTGCCGGTCAGCGGCACCGTCGAGGTCCCCGGTCGCCGCTGGGAGCTCGACGCGCTCGCCGTCGACGACGAGTCGGCCGGCTACCACGCCCGCCACACCGACTGGCACTGGTCGGCCGGGGTCGGCAGCGCCGCCGACGGCCGCGCCCTCGCCTGGAACCTGGTCGAGGGCATCAACGACCCGCCGCAACGCAGCGAGCGCGCCGTCTGGGTCGATGGCGAGCCGCACGAGCCCGCCCCGGTCCGCTTCGAGGACGTCGCGGCGGTGTGCTTCGAGGACGGCTCGCGGCTCGGCTTCGAGGCCGAGGCCGAGCGCGCCCACGACGAGAACTTCCTGCTGATCCGCTCCCGCTACAGCCACCGCTTCGGACGCTTCAGCGGCGCCCTCGACGGGATCGAGCTGGCCAGCGGACTCGGCGTCATGGAGCGCCACTCGGCGCTCTGGTGAAGCTCAGCGGTAGTCGGGATTCGGGAAGTCGAAGCGGGCGCCGGCATCCCACTGCGGCCGCTGGTTGCCGTGGGCCGGGATCCCGCCAGCGTCCTTCAGCATCCGCGCCATGTGCAGCATGTTCCAGGCGGCGAAGGTGGTGTTGCGGTTGGTGAAGTCGTTCTCCGGCCCGCCCGAGCCCTCGTCCAGGTAGGACGGCCCCGGCCCCGCCTCGCCGATCCAGCCCGAGTCCGCCTGCGGCGGGATCGTGTAGCCGAGGTGCTGCAGCGAGTAGAGGACGTTCATCGCGCAGTGCTTGACGCCGTCCTCGTTGCCGGTGACCAGGCAGCCGCCGACGCGGCCGTAGTAGGCGTACTGGCCGGCCTCGTTGAGCAGGTGCGAGTTGCCGTAGAGGCGCTCGATCACCTGGGTGGCGACCGAGGACTTCTCGCCCAGCCAGATCGGCATCCCGAGGACGAGGATGTCGGCGGCCAGCACCCGCTCGAAGATCGCCGGCCACTCGTCGACGTCCCAGCCGTGCTCGGTCATGTCGGGCCAGACGCCGGTGGCGATCTGGTGGTCGATCGCCCGGATCGACTCGACCGCGACCCCGTTGCGGCGCATGATCTCCATCGAGATGTCCATCAGCCCCTGCGTGTTCGAGACCTCCGGGCTGCGCTTCAGCGTGCAGTTGACGAACAGCGCCCGCAGGTCGCTGTAGTCGACCTCGTTGCTCTCGCACATCTCCTCTTGGATCTCGTTCAGCTCGACCACGGGTTCTCCTCGCTCGGTGATGGGCAGGACATTCGAACCTCCGCTACCAAGTGTCGACGAAGCGGTGGCCACCGCGGCGGTCGGAGCGGCCGGCAGCCGCCAGCGTCGCCGCGATCAGGCCGCGGGTCTCGGCCGGGTCGACGACGTCGTCGAGCTCGAAGAGGGCGGCGGCGTTGAGTGCCCGGGCGTTCTCCTCAGCGGCGGCGGTCAGCTCACCGACGCGCCGCTCCCGCTCCTCCTCATCCTCGATCGCCTCCAGCTCCTTGCGCAGGGCCAGCCGCACCGCCCCTTCCAGGCCCATCGGCCCGAGGTGGGCGCTCGGCCAGGCGACCGTCAGCAACGGCTCGTGGAGGCTGCCGCCGACCATCGCCTGGGCGCCGAGGCCATAGCCGCGCCGCAGCACCACCGCGACCAGCGGCACGCTCAGCGCCGCGCCGGCGACCAGCAGGCGCGAGGCGTGGCGGACCAGCCCGGTCGCCTCGGCCTCGACGCCGACCATGAAGCCGGGCGTGTCGACCAGGGAGGCGACCGGCAGCCCGAACGAGTCGCAGAGCTGCAGGAACCGGGCCGCCTTGTCGGCGGCGTCGCTGGTGATCGCGCCGGCGGTGTGGCGGCTGTCGTTGGCGAGGAAGCCCAGTGGCCGCCCCTCGATCCGGGCCAACGCGGTGACGATCTCCGGTGCGAAGCGCGAGCGCAGGAAGGTGACCGAGCCCTCGTCGGCGAGCGTCTCGACGATCGGTGCCGGGTCGTAGGCGCGGCGCTGGCGCTCGGGCACCAGCTCGCGCAGCCGCGCCTGGTCGGGTTCCGGTCCGGGCGGCGTCGCCCCCTGGAAGTAGCCGAGCAGCTTCTTGGTCAGCGCCGTCGCCTCCGCCTCGTCGGCGGCGACCACGTCGACGACGCCGTTGCCCGCCTGGGTCGCCAGCGGCCCGATCGCCTCCGGCGCCACCTCGCCAAGGCCCCCGCCCGCGATCATCGCCGGCCCGCCCATCCCCAGCGAGACGTTCTCGGTGGCGACGATCAGGTCCGAGCAGCCGGCGATCACGGCGTTGCCAGCGAAGCAGTTGCCGGCGACGACGGCGATCCGCGGCACCAGCCCGGAGAGCTTCGCCCAGAGCGCGAAGGCGCGGGTGTCGAGCGCCGAGACGACCGGGTAGTCGGTGTCGCCCGGCCGGCCACCGCCGCCCTCGGCGAAGAAGACCGTCGGCAGCCGCAGCCGCTCGATCAGCTCGAAGAGCCGGTCCTTCTTGCGGTGGCCGAGCGCCCCTTGGGTGCCGGCCAGCACCGTGTAGTCGTAGGAGAGGACCGCGCAGGCAGCACCCTCGCCAAACAGCTCGCCGTTGACGCGGGCGGTGCCGCCGAGCAGCCCGTCGGCGGGGGTTCGGGCGATCAGCTCCTCCACCTCGCGGCGACCGCGCTGGGCGGCGATCGCGAAGCGCCCGTACTCGACGAAGGAGCCGGGGTCGACGAGGTCGGCGATGTTCTCGCGGGCGGTACGACCGCCGGCGGCGTGGCGACGCTCGACCGCCTCGGGGCGGGCCGCATCCTCGGTCAGCGCCCGGCGGGCCAGCAGCTCGGCGAGATCGTCGCGCCGGGGCTCCTCGCCCTCGCTGCCGGCGCCCGGCGCCATCAGCCGTCGAGCTGCTTGGCAAGCCGGCGCAGCGCTTTGCCGTTGACGCGCTTCATGAAAGCGCGCATCAGCGGCGGCGCCATCCGTTCGCCTTTCGACATCTTCAGCCACTCGAACTCGAAGCCGATCGCGGTGCCGCCGCCAGGCAGGTCACGGAAGCGATAGGTGCCACGGGTGACCCGCTTGCCGCCGTTGCCGATTCCCTCCTCGACGATGTGCTCGTCGTCGGACTCCAGCACCTCGAACTCGGTCCAGTCCTGGGAGCCGGTCGTGTTGGCGCGAGCCCGCGCCTTCGCCCCGACCCCACGCCGCGGCCCCGAGAACTCCCAGTCGACCAGGGCATGGTCGAGGAAGGGCTCGTGGTTGGCGAGGACATCGAGGAGCTCGTAGACCTCGGCTCGCGGCTTCGCTACCTCGACCGAGACGGTGACCGTCTTCATCGCTCGATCCTATGGGCCCTGGAAAGCAGACAGCCCGCCGAGCGGCGGGCTGTCGGAGAGGTCTAGCTTGCCGCGGGCGGCGGAGGCGGCGGCGGCGTGCCGGGGCTCGGCGGGGGCGGCGGGACCTGGCCGGCGTCCGCAGCCGGCGGCACCGATGGCATCGGCGGCGCGGCCGGGTCTCCACCCGGAACCGGCGGTGGCGGCGGAACTTCGTTGCGCAGCGCCATCAGGCGGAAGTAGATGATCGAAGCCGCGAGGGCGGCAATCGGGGCGGTCAGGGTCGAGGCGACGACGTTGAAGAGGATCCGCATGCCGACGCTGTCGCTGATCCCGGTGCCGATCGCGCCGAGGATCGCACCGACCACGAAGACGATGATGTAGATCAGGACGATCACGCCGAAGACCTGCCAGCCGTTGCCGCGGACGAGCTCGCGGGAACGGCCGAAGGCGTCGATCACGCCGCTGTGCTCGACGACGATCACTGGCGCCAGCACGGCCCAGATCGTGACCAGGATCAGGCCCGGCACGATCAGCAGCAGGAAGCCGATGCCGATCGCGATCCCGGCGAGGATGCCGGCGCCGATCAGGGGCAGGATCACCGGCCCGACGGCGTTGACGAGGTCGCCGACCGCCATGTCGCGGCGGCCGTCCTGGACGTCGCTGACCAGCTCGACGACCATCCCCTGGTACAGGGTGCCGGCGATGATGCTGACCGCGAAGCTGATCGGCAGGAGGATCAGGCTGCCGTCGAGCAGCCCGTTGACGATCGCGACGATCAGGAACAGCCCGAAGGCCAGCGGCAGGAGCACCCCCGCCTGGGCGCCGTACGTCGAGAAGACTTGGTTGAGAGTGTCGCCTACTGAAAGCTTTCTGGTGTTCATGGGCGCTCCTTTCGACCCGCCGCGCGACGACCCTCCCCAGGAAGTTCGAATGATTAGTTGACAGTCCTTGAGTGACTATGGGAGCGTCGGCTGCATGTCGCCCACGTTCCTGCATGTCGTCTACGCGGGACGCGGGGACGCGCTGATCGTCGAGGACCAGCCGAACCTCTATCTCGTCGACGGGGGGCCACCGGACCAGGCCCCGGGACGCTTCGCCCGGCGCCTGATCCCGGAAATCTATTGGGACGCCGTGTTCGCGGCGGCGGCCGGAATGGGCAAGGCGACGAACCCGCTCGAACTCGACGGGGTCGTCATCTCCCACGCCCACCTCGATCACTTCGGGGGGATCGTGCAGATCTTCCGCCGAGGGCTGTCGACAAATCCCGGCGGGGTGACCATCTCGCTCAAATTCGACCGGCCGCTGGTCTCGCAGTCCCTGCGAAACAACGCCGATCCCGATTTCGAGCAACTCAACACATTCCTGGGGGAATACAAGTTCGGCCCGGCGCCAAACCAGCAGCCAGGGGACGCGCTCTTCGGCTCCTTCGCCCTCTCGGCCTATCAGCTCTTCGAGCGGCCAGTCCCGGTCCTCCCAGCCAAGGAGTGGACCGTCGACACCTCGGGCGCCAACCGCGCCAGCGTGCTGATGGCGCACCGGGCGACGGCGATGGCGCTGACCGGGGACAGCGCCGGTTTCCTGATCGTCCCCTTTCTCGAAGCGCAGCTGCGGGGCCGGGAACTCTCGATCTTCAAGATCCCTCACCACGGCAGCCTCCGCAACTCGCAGCGCGGACAAGTCCTGACGACGGTTCCGGCCAACCCGCGACGGCAGTACGGCCTCCTCTGCATCGGCTCCGCCGAACAGGACTGGGACGCGATCGAAATGCCCGCGGAGTTGCGGGAAGCCGGCCCCGTCGACGCCGCCCGGAACGTCCTGATCAAGGCCTGCGAACGGCGCGGCGTCCCCTTCGAACCGTTGCTGGAAGCACTCCGCACCGCCCACGAACAGACGGTGGCGAACATCGCCGCCGGCATCCGTCCGCCCTGGGCTCCCATTCCCCAGCCCGGGCTCGCGCGGCGGCTGTGGAAGGAGGTCTACGAGCAACTGCTGACCGACCAGTGGTTGGCCCGGCCAAGCGCAGGCAGCGACAAGCGCCTGCGAACCGAGGCCGGGAAGAATCGTGCCTCCTGGGTGACGCGGCTGACGCCTACGGTGCTCAAGGACACCTACCTGGGACTGCTGGCCGCGAAGCAACTGCAGGCGTTCTTCTCCGCCTTCAACGCCCGCAACTACGTCGCCTCGGCCGACGGGACCTACGCCCACCCTTCGGCCGAGACCCTGGCGGCAATCGCGACGGTCGGAGCCAACCGGATGCTGACCCCGCGGGTCCTGGTCACGGACGGGACCTCGGTCGACTTCTCGCGCCTGCAATCGCTGGAACCGAACTGGAGCCAGGGCGTCGAGCTGCGCTACCTCGCCCGCGGCGAACGGATGAAGCTCGACGCGAGCCAGGTCGACCCGATCGGCAGCTTCGACGCCAACGGCGTCACCCAGCCGCTGACGCCGGCGGTGACGCTCAACCTCGTCCTCGAACAGCTCCGCCACAACAACAACGTGCTGATCCCGGCGCGGGTCCTCTCGGTGCAGGCTTACGCCCTCAAGGTCCAGGGACAGGGACAGCAGCTCTACTTCAACCTCGACGCCGCCAGCACCGTCTCCCTCGGCCCCAACGCCCAGCCCTTCCTGGTCGACCAGGCCTGGATGCTGGGACCGCTGCAACCCCGGGCGACGATGTTCCCGAACGCCTTTGACGACATCCGCCTGCGCGACCCCAACGTCCCCGGCGCCGCCATCTGCATCAGCCTCGTGCCCCAAGCCGGCGGCCACGTCCTCACCTTCCAGCGAGTCCCCGGTAACCGTCAGTTCGTCTGCAACGACCCCACCAGCCATTTCCTGACCACGGACCCGAACGCGGCGAGCATCGTCGCCTTCGAGTTCGCGGACGCCGCCGAGCCCGTCGCCGGAGACGAGGCAGCCGGCGAGGAGCCGGTCAAGCTGATCGACTTCTGCAAAGCCGTCGGCGTCCCCACCGACAGGCCACTCTCCTGCGAGCAGCTCCTCCCGCAGCTGGTCGGCCCCGATGCGGCGGCGACGCTGAGCGACCAGATCCTCTCCCAGGTGATCGAGCGCGTGCTGGCCTGGGACGTCGATTTCGACTCCACAGTCGCCTACCGGGAGGACGAGTACGGGCCCCTGGTCAGCGCCGCCGAGATCAAGATCGAACCGGGGGCTCAGCGCGGCTTTGACATCGCCGAGCAGGCGGAGACGATCGCCGCGGCGACGTTTTCCTTGAGCCGCGACGAGGCGGCGGACGAGGTCGGCATCACCGGGAGCCTGCTGACCAGCGCCGGCACCACCGTCGCCGACAGCGGCGCGGAGATCGACCCGCCGCGGACCCGCCCGCTCGACCAGTACCTGTTCGAGATCGGGGTGGCGCCGAGCGACTGGCAAGAGCTGACCGGCGGCACGCTGCTGTCGGCGATGGTCGGCGCCGCGCCGCTGGCGGCGCAACTGCTCCTGGCCGCCCCCTCGCCGCTGGTCGAAGCCGGGATCGGCGAATGGCTGCTCGACCACGAGGCCTCGAAGGTGGCGACCCAGCTGACCACGACCGGCGACTACGTCGAGATCCGCTCCGCCCTGCTCGTCCTCGCCAGCCCCGGCGCGATCAGGCAGGAAGTCGAGGGGCTGGCGATCGTCTACTCCGGGGTGTCCCTGGCGATCGAGGACGCCCGCCTGCCGAGGGAACAGGTGCGGGTGGAGGTGACCGCGGTTGCCGGCACCACCCCGCTCACGGGCGTCGCGAACCTCAGCGGCGAAGAGCACCTGCTGGAGCTGTCGCTGCCGGCCGGCAGCGGCCTCGACGAGCTGATCGAGCTGCTCCCTCAGGCCGGATCCGGGGTCGCGGCGATGGAAGTCCCGCTGGTCGCGCAGCCGCTCAGCGGCCTGGGGCTGCGGTCGCCGACGATCGAGATCGGCCAGCCCAGCATCGGCGCCAAGCCCTACGAGCTGGCCGCGGCCGGCGGCACCATCGACCTGCCGGGGTGGGAAAAGGCACTCCCCAGGGGCTGGCCCGGGACCGGCCCCGGCGCAGCCAGGGTGCGGGTGTTGAACCCGCTCGACGCCGACTATCGCCTGCTCGAGCTCGAGCTGGACTTCGTGACGCCGATCGGCAGCGCCGAGGTGGCCTCGACCCTGCGGGCACAGCCGCGGCCCACCTCCCCACCAAGCTGGTCTTACGCGGTCAGCGCCTCCCTCGACCCGGCCACCCAGCCCCGCACCGCCCGCGAAGCCCTCGAGGCGATCGGTCTCGCCGAAGCCGCGGCGACGCTGACAAACCAGTTGCCGGCGCTGGTCCCGGCCCTCCCCCGGCTCGCGGTAGCGCGGTTGGCACTCGACCTTCCCCCCGAAGCCATCCCGGTCGGGAAGCGGCTCGAAGCCAGTCTCGTCGGCAGCGACGCCTGGGAACTGGTCCCGGGCATCGTCGCCCTGCGGCCGGGCGAGGTGACGCTCACCTGGCAGGAGGGGGAATGGGCGGGCGTCGTCGAGGGCGAGGCCGCGATCGGCGCCGCCGGCGTCGTCGCGGTCTCGGCGCAGCTGCCGACGGCGGCGCTGCCGGGCGCGGTCTCCTTCGAGAGCGACAGCGAAGAGCTGACCGTCGCAAGCCTGGCGCATCTCTGCGGGAGCAACTTCGCTGGCGTCCCGATCGTCGAAGCGATCGCCGACGACGAGGTCGAGAGCGTCGAGCTGATGCTGCCGCCGGGAGACGGCGCGGCCCTGGCCGGGTTCGGCTTCGCGGCGGCGATCGAACCGCCCGCGATCGGGGTCTTCGATCTCGCCTGGGCATCGATCGAGGCCGCCCGTGCCTTCGCCGGCAACGAGGGGTCGGCGGCAAACAGCTTCTGGGTCGAGGGACAGTGGGGCGAGGACCTGATCGTCTCGCTCTTCTATGACGACGCCGTCGACGCCAAGCTGCTCACCGGGCAGCTGCGGCCGATCGCGCCGGTGAAGCTCGGCAGCGTGCTCGGTGATCTCCTCGGCGACGCCGCCAAGGCGACCCTGCTGGCCGCGGTCGGCGAGACGGCGATCGCGGCGGGGACCTCGGCCCAGCGCAGCGAGGGCTTCGAGCTCACCTCCTGCGCGATCTCGCTCGCCGCCGACGCGTCCCTGCCAGTCGCGGCCGCCAGCGCCGAGCAGCTCGGTGCCCGCTGGGTCGCCGCCCACGAGGACGAAAAGACGAAGCAGGAAGTCCCCGAGGTCTACGTACTGGACGGCCTGCTGAAGCGCGCCGAATGCAAGTACGAAGCGGCGCTGGAGGTGCGGTTCCGCGGCGACGACGAGGCGAAGACCGTCGCCGGCACGATCCGACGGCTTGCCGCCGAGGAGGAAGAAGACGAGGAAGAAAAGGAAGCGAAGAAGTTCACCGTCGCGACCTTGCTGGAGCTGCTCGACCTGGAGCGGCCGCAGGTGCTGACGCCCACGGAAGCGCCGGAATTCTTCGAGCTGGAACCGAGCTCGGTCGAGGCCACCTTCTCGGTCGAACCGTTCCGGCTGGAAGCGCTGACGATCATCGTCAAGACGGAGAAGACACTCTCGCTGCTGGCGGCGCCGCAGCCGATCGAACTTCACACATTGACCCTGCGGGTCGACTACGTGCGCGAACCGGAGCAGGGGGAGCCGAACATCCGCGGCGTCATCCTCGGCGACCTGCCGCTGACGCCGAGGGCGGTGACGCTCGCCTACACCGAACCGGAGGGCGAGCAGGCGGCCTTCCGCGCCGAGGTGGTGCTGAAAGAGGAGGACGCGCCCGATTACCGGCGGCTGATCGGCACGGAACCGTACGACCCCGGCTACGGCCTGCCCGAGGGGCTCGAAATCCCGGTCGCGATCCCGATGACGACCCTGACGGTGACGGCGCGCCCCGACGAGTACGTCGACCTGCGCGGCCACGACGAGGGGACGACCTGGGAGGCCCAGGTCGAGCGTCTGGAGCTGAACGTCGGCGCCCTCGGCGGCAGCGTCAAGGTCACGCCGGGGGCAACTGCCGAAGCTCCACACGAGTTCGCGCTCTCCCTCTTCGGCCGGCTCGATTACCACGGCTTCGTCGGCGCCGACGCCGTCTTCAACTGGGGCCCGGAGTCCCGCTCGCTGCTGAGCGCCAGCGCCAGCGGGGAAGTCGGCGAGATCGAGGTGCCGGCAATCGCCGAGGACCTCGGCCTGCGCTGGCGCGAGCAGGTGCCGACCGAAACGCCGGAATTCGCCTTCGCCGCGGCCTGGACCTACGCCGATCTGACCGACCCGACCGCGCCCTCGTTCGGGCTCTACGGCGACGGCGCCCTCGGCCCGGTCAAAGGCACCGCCGCCCTGCTCAGCCGCGTCGTCCCAAGCGGCCTTCACGCCGACTTTCTTTTCGGCGCCGAAGCGGAGGGAGCTTTCCCGCTGCAGCCGCTCTGGCAGCAGCTCGGCGAAATCGTCGACGGTTACCTCGACCTCGCCAGCGGCAACCTCGCCGTTCTCGGCAGCGAGGAGAGCGGCGCCGAAGTCGAAGAGGACCTCGCCGGGCTGCTCGAAATCGCCGCCGATCAGAGCCCCGAATACACGCCGCCATTTGCCGACCTGCCGCCGCTCGCGGAAGCGCTGCCGGAAGGCACCCGGCTGGGGGCGGGGCTCTCCGTCCTCGCCAGCGTCGACGCGGAGGCCGAAGGCAGCCTCAACCGCGCACTGACCGAGATCGCCAAACCGGAACCGTTGCCGCTGCTGCTCGCCTGGGGCACGGTCGACCCACAGGGGCCGGAGCGGAGCCGCTTTGAAGTCGACCTCGCCGGGTTGGTCGCGTTCGACGGCGCAATAAGCGTCGACGCGGTCGCCGGGTACGCGCCCAGCGAAGCCGAGGCGCTGCTGGCGCCGCAAGCGACGGCCCACGTCGAAGTCGACTCGTCGTCCTACGACTTCCCGGGCGGGCTGACGATCGAGGCGGAAGCAGCGACCTTCGCCAGCGACGACGGCGAGGGCCCGACGATCGTGGCGCCTTTCGGCGCGGTGGGAGCCGATCTCCGCAACTGCGCGCTCTCGGGCACCTACCGCTACCCGCCCGGCAAAGCCATCGAGCGCGAGTTGCGCATCGTCGGCTTCGTCGATCTCGAAGTCGAAGAAAAACGCCAGGACGAAGAAGAAAACGACGAATCGGGCGTCACCAGGGGCATCACCTGCGAAGGCGCGATCGAGTTCGCCGCCGGGACCGCCGCGGTCCTCGTCTTCGCGCTGCCCGGTTCGATGCAGGCGACCGACTTCTACGCCAACGCGATGACCGGCGGCGCCTGGCCGGCGGGCTACCGCTCGTTTGGGCTGACACTGCCGCGGTTCCACGCGGCCCGGGAAGCGGTGACGATCGAAGGGTCCGAATACCCGGCCGGCTACCACGCGCTCGGAACCACCCGTTTCCTCCGCCACCAGCTCGAAATCGACGTCGCGATCGAGAAAGAAGGCCTGCGTGTCGGCGGCGCCTCGGCCACCGCAATCGACTTCACCTACCTCCTGCTCGCCGAACCGGACGTCGGCCTCTTCACCGGTAAGTCCTCCTCCGAGCCGCCCCCCGAACCGCCCTCCTTCCAGGTCGGCGGCGCGGCGGAAATCTTCCAGGGCGATTTCGGCCGTCTCGACTTCAACTTCGATCCGGCCCTGAAGGGGTGGACCGGGCTGGCCACCTACGACGAAGAACTGGTCGGCGTCCCCGTCCCAGAAGTGCTCTTCTCCTACACCGCCGAGGGTGGCCTGCGCCTGGTCGATTGGCCGCTGCGCCCGAGCCTCGACGAAGAAGAGCTCGACTGGGAGGAAGAGCTCGAAGAAGCGAGCGAAGGCGGCGAGTGCGGCAAGCTCGAAGACCTCGGCCTCGATGAAGGCGAAAACGAAGACAAGACGACCGAGACCAGCTTCGACCTCAGCATGGAACAGCTCGGGGAGCTGGAAGGCGACACCCTCTCGGTCGTCCTCTCCGGCCAGTACACGGTCACCGTCAAGAGCTCTGAAGGCGAGCGCAGCACGACGATGGCGTTTCCGGACACCCCCGGGACGATCGCCCCCGCCAGCTCCTTCCAGCTCGACCAGCTCGAGGACTGGGTCAAGGAAACGATCCAGGGCAACCACGAAGAGCTGGGCAAGAGCCTGCTCGAAGAGCGCGACGTCGAAGGCGAACCCGGTCTCGAAAGCTTCCTCGAGGAGTTCGGCTTCGAAGAGGCCGAGGCAGAGCTGATCGAACGGCTCCTCTGCCGCGAGGACGGGCCCAAAAAAGTCCGCACAAGGGCGGAACACATCGTCGAAGAGACAGAGGAAAAGGCCACAACGAAACGCAAAGAAGCGGAAGACGAACTCGAAGAGGTCGAGACCTCGACGACGATCTCGGTCCTCTTCACGTTCCTGTTCACCTTCTTCGCCTGGATCGCGATCGTCTTCCAGTGGATCGTCTTCCTCGGCGGGCCCAGCTTCTTCGGCGGCCTGATCGGCCGGATCTGGCCCTGGCTCCCACCGGGGCGCCGCGAAGAATGGGAAGAACTGGTCACGAAGTCGCAGGAAGCCGAAGCGGAAGGCGAGCGGGTCCGCGACTGGGTCGCAACGACGGTGCTGGCGATGCGCGGCTTCCCCGACGTCGCCTTCTTCGACCGGACCACGGTCGAAGTCTCCTGGGACGCCGACAACCTGCCGTCCCATGAAGGGATGGACTACGAGGAATTCCTCGGCTTCTCCTTCGAGGTCGAGGTTGCCACCGATCCCGGCTTCGAGTCGGTCGCCGGCAGGGTCGCGGTCCCCTTCCCCGTCACCGCCGCGCAACTCGCCAACCCGATCTGGGGCGAGGTCAACAGTGCCTTCGGGCGGGTGCGGGCCGTCTACGAAGGGATTCCCGGCAGCTGGATCGCCGGCCAGGCCTTCCACAAGGTGCAACTGCCGGCACCGGAACCGGTCACCCAGGCGCTCGACCCGGCGGCCGGCGAGCTGACGGTCACCGCCACCGCCATCCCCTACGCCGCTTCCTACGCCTTCGAGCTCCTCGACACGCTGAGCGGCTCGGTCGTGGCGACTCGCGACGTCGCCGCCCCGCCACCCTCGCCGGCGACGATTCCCGCCGTCTTCAGCTCCGACGACCTGCCGAGCAGTGGCGGCCGGCGGCTCTTGCTCGGACGCGCGCGGGCGATCGGCGACGAAATCGCCCACGAAGACTCGCCTTTCGCGAGCGCCCCCCAGAGTGAGGCCGTCACCACCCTGCCACCGCCGGAGCTGAACCCGCCGAAGCTTGGTCCCGAAGGGATCGGGGTCACCTGGAGCGCCGTGGCCGGAGCAGCAGGCTATGCCGTGCGCGTCCTCGACTCGCAGGGGCGGGAACTGTCCCCGCAGCCGGACGCCGCCGTCGCCGAACTCGGCTGCGTGCTCTCCGGCGAAGGACTCTCCGACGGGGCGCAGCTACAGGTCGAGGCCCGCGCCTTCGCCGCCGGGGCGATCGGGTCCTGGTCGGCGCCGGCGCCGTTCACGGTGCAGGCACTCTCGCCCCCGACCGACCTGCAGGCGTTCTACTTCTGGCCCGAGAACAGGATCCGGCTGAGCTGGAAAGGGCCCGTCAGCAGCTACCAAGTCGAGGTCGTCGACGCGGGCGGGCAACGGCTGTCGCCGAAGGTCGAATTCCGCGAAGGCCCAGCCGCCACCCTCACCGGACCCGGCATCGGCCCCGAACGCGACTACCGGATCCGCGTGCGTCGCACCCCGAGCGGTCGCCCGGCGATCTGGGGCTCCTGGCTGCTGCTGGCCAGCGAGGCGCTGGCGCCCCCGGCCGAACCGCGGCTCGAATACCGCCACCGCGCCTTCTGGGCCTCCTGGCGGCCGATACCGGGTGCCGGCGGCTATCCGATCGAGCTGGAGGGCCCGGGGGGCAGCGACGCCGTCGAGGTGCCGGAATCGCCGGCCGTCTTCCCCGTCGGCGGAGGACTCGAACCACACCTCGGCGACGACTTCCACGCCAAGATCCGCGCCGTGGTCGGCGCCAACGTGACCGATTACGCCATCGTCGAGGGGCCGGTGCCGCCCCTGCTGAAGGTGGCGATCGACGACTGGGACGAAGAGGTCGCCTGCCAGGAGACCGCCCGCGAGTGCCTCTCCCTCGAACCGAAGCTGCGTGCGGCCCAGCTCTGGGACACCCTCGTCGCCGGCGGCTACTCGAGCCGTGAAGCCTCGCGGGCGGTGGTCGCGGTCCTGCCCGGCACGACCCCGGCCAAGCTCGAAGCGATCAGCGGAGCCCTCGCCGATCGTGGCCGGATGATCGGTCTGCTGACCGAAGAGTCCGTGCCAGCCGCGGTCGTCGTCGCCCTCTGCCAGGCGCTCTACGGCCCGGTGCCGGTGCAGCTGCTGGTGCTGCTGAAGGAGCTGAAATTCAGCTCGGCCGGGTTGGCGGCGATCTTTGCCGCGACCTTCCCGTTGAGTGGGGCCGAGACGGCGGTGCTGTTCGCCGCCGCCTTCACCGAACCGTGGTGCCTGGGCGCGGTCTTCGCCACCGAGCGGCAGGACTGCGAAGACGCGGTGGCGCTGCTGCGCCGCGCCTACCCCCCTTCGCTGCCCCTCGCCGCCAGCCTGGCAGCGCTCAACGCCGCCGCCTACGGCGAAGCGGAACTGCGGCAGGCCTTCCCGGTCAGCGCCCAGGAATGGGACCCGGCATGGACGGCGGTCCGTGGCGACGCCACCGGAATCTCGCTGGCGAAAGCCCTGCAGGCAGCGACCGTGAGCCGCAACGACGCGGCCGGCTACGTCATCTCCTGCTGGCCGCGACTGTCGAAAGCGGAGGTCAAAGAAGCGATCGAACGGGCCTACGGGCCGTAAGCCGCGGAGAGGAGCACGACCCGATGAACGAGACCCTCGTCTACCTGCCCTTCGACACCTACGTCGTCGTCCAGGCCTTCGCCAACGCCGCCTGGACACAGAAAGTCAGCTTCGCGCCCCGCTCGGGAGAAAGCTTCGAATTCCTCGGCAGCGGCGAAGACAACGCCCTGTTCGGCAGCAGAGCGATCAGCACCCCGGAACCGCAGGAAGCGCAGCCGGGGTTCGAGGTGGCGGTCGGGATCCAGCATGAAGACGGCCCCTGGGAAGACTCGAAGCTGCTGCAGGGCAGGCCCTACGCGGTCGGCGACTACCGGATGATCTGCGTTGTCTCCGAGGACAGCAACGATGACGACTGGAACGACTGCATCGTGCTGTTCAGCTGGTCGGAACCGGCGCTCTGAGAGCGACCAGTCGGGCTAACGGCTGCCCGGCTCCAGCTCCTCGACCGTCAGCTCGGCGGTCGGGAAGGCCTCGAGGCGCTCGTCGGGGATCGCCACGCCGCTGCGCACCGAGAGGCCGTAGGTGCCGGCGGCAAGACGCTCCTCGGCACGTTCGACGGCGGCCAGCCGCTGCTTCAGTTCCTCGGCGCGGCCGGCGTCGAACTCGTCCTGGTAGAGGCCCTCGGAGTCGGCTTCGCCCGGCTCGACCCGGGCGTCCCCCTCTTCGGGGCCTTCGCCGCGCAGGGTGGCGAGGTCGCGCTCGACCGCCTCCCGCTCGGCGGCGACCAGCTCGCGTGCGCGCTCGTAGTCCACGACCCAACCGTACAGGCGGCGCAGGCGGCCCGACAAGGGCGAGCCGCAGGGCTGGACAAGGGGCGCCATCGCGCTATCCTTCTTCAGGACTAACTACAGAAAGTGGACTTGCTGATGGCCTATCTCCTGATCCCACTCGACGACGCGATCGTCTTCCCCACCGTCACCGCCACGCTGCCGATCGACGTCGGCGACGAGGAGCGGGTCTTCCTGCTTCCCCGCACCGATGGCGAGTTCGCCCGCACCGGCGTCGTCGCCGAGGTGATCGAGCACGGCCACTCGCGGCGCGGCAACGCGGTCGCGACCGTGCTGGGGCTGCACCGCGGCCTCGCCGGTGTCGCCGTCGCCGACCCCGACGACCCCGAGCGCCTGCGCATCGACGTCCAGGAGTTCCACGACGGCCACCCGAGCGACGAGCACACCCAGGAGCTGATGCGCGAGTACCGCGCCGTCGTCGAGGAGATCCTCGAGCTGCGCGGCGACGACGGGCGAATCGCCGCCTTCCTGCGCTCGGTCGAGGAGCCCGGCGCCCTCGCCGACACCACCGGCTTCAGCCCCGACCTCACGGTCGAGCAGAAGCTGCGCCTGCTCGACGCCGTCGACGTCACCGCCCGCCTCGAGCTGGCGGTCGAGCTGCAGCGCGAGCGGCTCGCCGAGCTGCAGGTGCGCAGCAAGATCCGCGACGACGTCGAGTCCGGCGCCCAGCAACAGCAGCGCGAGTACTTCCTGCGCAAGCAGATGGAGTCGATCCGCAAGGAGCTGGGCGAGGACGACGACAACCTTGTCGACGAGTACGAGCGCAAGATCGCCGAGGCGGAGATGCCGGAGGCGGTCGAGGAGCAGGCCGTCAAAGAGCTGCGCCGGCTCGAGCGCCAGGGCGAGCAGTCGCCCGAGTCCTCGATGATCCGCAGCTACCTCGACTGGCTGATCGCCGTCCCCTGGGGCAAGCGCTCCGAGGAGAAGCTCG
>Ga0207710_10000623_pt1 | contig 20581 bp, 11 predicted proteins | sample KBSS24metaG_FD_184400 | JGI IMG/M metagenome (GOLD analysis project Ga0207710, IMG submission 184400) | Switchgrass rhizosphere microbial communities from Kellogg Biological Station, Michigan, USA - KBS S2-4 metaG (SPAdes) (version 2) | ecosystem: Host-associated > Plants > Roots > Rhizosphere...
CTGGGGCTGGGCTCCTTTTCACTATGGACGCTGGTTATACGATCCTTATTATGGATGGCTCTGGGTGCCGGGATATGAATGGGCACCTGCATGGGTAGTTTGGCGCAGTGGTGGCGATTACTATGGCTGGGCTCCTTTAAGACCAGGCTTTAATATAAGTATCGGTTTTGGAAATTATGATGCACCTTATGATTACTGGTGTTTCGCTCCACGTCGTTATATCACTTCTTACAATATTTATGATTATTGTATTGACAGGAGACAGAATGTTAACATCTTTAACAATACTGTTATCATTAATAATTACAATTACAGTCGCAATGTATTTGTAACCGGCCCACGCAGAAGTGAAGCGGAAATATATACAAGAGAAAGAATAAGACCGGTACAATTCCGTCAATCATCAAGGCCCGGTCGTACTGAATTCAGAAATAATGAAGTTTCTTTTTTCAGACCTAATGTAAGGCGCAATGGTGAGAATCAATATACACCACAACGATTTGAACGTTATGATCAGAATCGTGTAACTCAAAACGATCGCATTGGCAATAATAGTAGGGATTTTAGAAATGGAAATAATGGTAGAAGAGATGAAAATATAAATCGTGGAAATAATTTGCCACAGCAGGGTAATGGTTCACCTTTTGAAAGAAGGGAAAGAGTTCAAAGCGACCAACGTGACAATAATAGATTTGATCGAAATAATAACAATACTGATCGTATAGATAATCCGTCTCCAATGCGTCGTGATCAAAGACAACTTGATCAAAGCCGTGAAAGAAATAATCAGCAGGGTCAGTTTGAACAAAGACGGCAACAAGAGAATCAGCAGCGAGAGTTTGAACAAAGACGCCAACAGGAAAATCAGCAACGTGAAGTTGAACAAAGACGTCAACAGGAAAATCAACAACGTCAATTTGAACAAAGACGTCAACAAGAGAACCAGCAACGAGAAGTTGAACAAAGACGCCAACAGGAAAATCAGCAACGTCAGTTTGAACAAAGACGCCAACAGGAAAATCAGCAACGTCAGTTTGAACAAAGACGTCAGCAAGAGAACCAGCAGCGTGAATTTGAACAAAGACGTCAGCAGGAAAATCAGCAACGTCAGTTTGAACAAAGGCAGCAACAAGAGCAACAACAGCGTCAATTTGAACAAAGGCCCCAGCCTCAACGCCAGGAAATGAGACAGCAACCTCAGCCGCAACAACAGTCACAACCGCAACAAGAAAATGGCAATGGCAGAGGACATGGTCGGGGTCGTGGGAAGTAATAATATTCTTGATCTACCATAAATCAAAAAAGACCCTTCGGGGTCTTTTTGTTTTTGGTGAAACTGTGTAAAACTTCTTAGCTGATCTTTTTTACATTCACTGCATTCATGCCTTTCTTGCCTTCCTGCAAATCGAATTCTACTTTATCTCCTTCTTTTACCTGGTCGATTAGACCACTCGAATGAACGAAAGTTTCTTTAGAAGAGTCGTCGTGTTTGATAAAACCGAACCCCTTTTCGGAGTTAAAAAATTTAACGGTGCCCTGGTTTTTGTTAGCCATATAAATTGTGTTGGTAATTAAATGTATTAAAGTTAGGCTTTAAATAATAATAAACAGGATGTTTCTAATTCTTCTTTAAAAATCAATTTCTGAATTCCTGGCTTATCATTAACCCATAGAAACCTCCATCCAGAATGCCAATACCCAAGCGACCAAAGGAAGGATTGAGAATATTTGCTCTGTGGCCAGGCGAATTCATTAAGTTGGTGTGTGCAATTTGAAGCGTTTGTGCCAATGCAAGATTTTCACCGGCTGTTGTAAAGCTCACATGTGCATCCTGCATCCGGTCAAAGGGATCTTTTCCTTCAAGATTTTCATGAGCAAAATAGCCTTTAACAAACATATCCTGAGAATGCGCTCTTGCCACATTGGTTAATTCCGGGTCGGCTTGCAAAGGTTTTAATCCTTGTTTAGCTCTTTCTTTATTTACCATTTCAAGCATTTGAGCTTCCAGATCAGGACGGGGAATAGCTTTACTATAAGTGAAATTCAGAGTAACTCTTTCATTTGATTCAGGCTTTACTGTAAGACTATTCATTGTTTGCCTGATAGCCTTGTCAAAGACCGGGGCTAATTTTTTATTGGCCCATTCGGATTGCATGGCAAACTGACCTGCCAGCTTACTGTTGCGGGTCTCATTAGTAATAATATCTTTCAATGGTAATGCTAATAACAGCGCAGAAATAATAATAGCATATAACCATCCATTAATAGCACCGGGAATTATCCCAAGGAATTTATTGATTCCATTCTCGTTGGCCGTTTCAGGAACAAGACGAATAATAAACCCAGCTGCAATACCCAATAGAATCCTTGCAACAATAGCTGTAAGTATAAAAGCAACTGGCAGCAGCCAGACGCCTATAGAAAGAAAATTGTCAATCCCCCTGGCCGTATAAGAATAAAAAGCAAAAGCTAACACAACACTGCCGATCCATGTCAGCAGGTCCAAAGATCCAAGGATAAAACCACGTCGCCATCCTGCTAACACTGATACAAGAATAACTAATAAAAGAATGATATCAACCCAGTTCATCTTCCAGATTTAAAAACTTAAAGCTAAAAGCAAAACAAATAATATGCCTTTGATGGAAAGCATAAAACTTTATTATTTAACAAACTATACCTGCAGAAAGAGTAATTTTTTATACACCTGGGCATCTTTTTAGATAGTGGTCAGGGTATTAAGATGGGAACTTATCCATTTTGCCTTTCATCAAATACCAAGAGTGTTCAGAACTATTATTTTTAACTTGCGCAATTAAAAAATCAAGATGAGTAAATATTTTCTTTCAATTGTTTTCCTATCATTTATCTTCTCAATAGCCAGATCACAGGAATTGTATATGCCGAGGAATATAAAACAGGCATATAAAAAAGATACAAGGGCAATGGATGGTAATCCTGGTAAAAATTACTGGCAAAATTATGGACGTTATAATATTACTATTACTGCTATGCCGCCGGATAGAAATATCAAAGGTTCTGAAACCATAACTTATATTAATAACAGTCCCGATACTCTACGTGCTACCTATATCAAGTTGCTTTTAAATATTCATAAACCAGGTGCGCCAAGAGAAGGTGGTGCAATGGATGAATATCTTAATGATGGTGTAACTATTGATGCCTGCAAGATCAACGGTCAGTCGGTAAATGTTCGAAACGATGTTTTTACTACTCTTGCGCTTCGTTTGCCAAAACCATTGATGCCGCATGATTCAATGCAATTGGTTATTGATTGGCATTATGATATATCATTACCAAGCCCGGATATGGGGCCCCGGGAAGGCATGATTGATTCTACCACTTATTTTCTTGCTTATTTTTATCCAAGGATAGCTGTATATGATGACCAGGCCGGTTGGGACAGAATGCCTTTTGTGGATTCACATGAATTTTACAGCGATTTTAATGATTATGTCGTTACTATTAATGTTCCCAAAAATTATGTCGTTTGGGGTACAGGTACATTACAACAGCCGGAAAAATTATTGCAACCGAAAATTCTTGAACGTTTTAAAAAATCTTTCACTTCTGATCAAACAATTAATATTGTTACTAAAGAAGATATTGCCTCAAAAAATATAACTACTCAAAATGCAATGAATAGCTGGCAATTCAAAGCCAACAACATTCCTGATATGACGTTTAATATCAGTGATCATTATGTATGGGATGGCGCAAGTGTACTAGTAGATAAAAAAACAAACAGGCGTGCAAGTACCCAGGCGGCATATAATGATACTGCAAATGACTATCATTATATGGTGCAGTTTGCAAGGCACTCGCTTAACTGGTTTTCTAATAACTGGCCGGGCATTCCTTATCCTTATGAAAAGACAACAGTGGTTCAGGGCTATGGGGATATGGAATATCCTATGATGGTAAATGACAATACTACATCGGATACAACTGAATCAAAATTTGTAGTTGAACATGAAATAGCACACACCTATATGCCATTCTATATGGGTATTAATGAAACCCGTTATGGATTTATGGATGAAGGCTGGGCTACAACTTTTGAACTATTGATTGGAAGATCTGACCAGGGAATTGAAAAAGCCGAAAATTTTTATAAGCGTTTTCGCATCAATAGCTGGGCGAACGATTTTGTTTCTCCCGGCCAGGATGTGCCAATAGTAAGCCCGGGCGATAATTTGAGTGGGGCAGCCTTGGGTAACAATGAATATGGAAAAGCTTCGATTGGTTATTTGGCAATGATGGATCTGTTGGGAGAAGACCTTTTCAAAAAATGCTTACATGCATATATGGATCGCTGGCATGGAAAACATCCTTTACCATGGGATTTCTTTTTTACATATAATAATGTTGCAGGTAAAAACCTGAACTGGTTTTGGAACAATTGGTTTTTCAGTAATAACTATATTGATCTCTCTATAAAATCTGCCAATAAAAGCGGCGATAAGTACAATATTACTATTGATAATATTGGCGGTATGGCTGCGCCTGTGAATGTCATAATAAATTATACAGATGGTACAAAAGAAAGCTTTCATCAATCACCTGCTATCTGGGAAAAAAATCAGAAGCAAAGTATAGTGAGCATTGCCCCAAAAAAAGAGATACAGACCATTAGTTTAGATGGTGGTATTTTTGTCGATTCTGATAAGAGTAACAATGAATGGAAGCTCAAGGGATTTTGAAGTGTTTTTATAGATCATTTAATCAAAATCGGACTTGTTAATCTGTGACTGACAAATCTGTCAATGATTATTACTTTTCCATCATTTCCATCACACCATCCCAATTTTGGGGAACACCGGTTTCAATAATTTGTTTTGTATGGTTGAAAAAGAATTTCGCAGTTCTGTCACCTGGATTTTCTGCCAACACTTGCTCAAATGCAATATTTGCGAGATTAAAAGATCCGGCCAAATAATGCAATACAGCGCCATTAAATATTGTAAGCGTATCGCATTTTTTTTGAAGGTCAGATTTTGAATGATCACTAAAACATTCATGGATCCTGATGGATTTATGTTTGCCTTTTAACTGAACAGAGCCAAGATTACGCAAATGAAAATTTTCTTTTCGTTGAATTTGCTCCAGGCTGGCCTCGCTAAGAATAATGTTTGCCTTATAATGTTTGGTAAGACTCTCAATGCGTGAAGCAGTATTTACGGTATCAGAGATCGTACACGCATCCATCCTGTTATTATCGCCGGTAAGACCCATGATCAATGAACCTGTATGCATACCGATCCCGATTTGAATAGGAGGTTGATTTTGCTGTTGACGAATCTTATTAAATTCCTGAACTTCTTTTTGCATTTCAACAGCTGCTGCAAGGGCATCTGCAGCATTGCCCGTAAAAATAGCCATGATAGAATCACCAAGATATTGATTCACGAAACCATTATGCTGGCGGATAATTGGTCCTATTCGCTCATTAAAAGAACATACAAAACTAAAGTTCTCTTCTGGGGTCATCTGTTCTGACAGTGTAGTGTATCCCCGTATATCAGAGAAAAGGACAGTTACAATTTTTTGAGCATTGTCACCGAGCTTTACATCAGTAATTATTTTATGACCCAGTGACCTGATAAATTCATGAGGAACAAATTTCCCTGTTACTTCATAGATCCTTCGCATAGCTTCTTCTTTCTCTCTTGCTTCACGAATATTCTTTTCATAAAGCATAGCACTTTCTATAGCTGCCGAAGATTGCAGGGCAAGTGTTACCAATAATTTCAAATTAGCAGCTGAAAATTGTTCTTCATCAAATCCTGCAAGAATAATGGCTCCCATGATCCTATGCTTTACTTTCATAGAAGCATACAACAGAGACCCCGCTTCATTTGCAATAATTTCTTTTTCTTTTAATAGCGTTAGATCATTAATTATTTCTGATTGACCACTAAGACCTATTTTTAATAGCAGGCCGGGGTTAGATCTCAGGTTCTCTTCATTAAAAAGAGATTCGCCAAAAAAAGCAGGCACTTGCAGTTCTTTTTTTTCATCATCCCATAAAACAATAACACCACTATGTGCGGCAATGGAGTGCATCGCTTGTTCCAAAGTAACACGGGCAATAGCTTCCGGCTCGATGGTCTCAGCAAGTTTTTCTGAAAAATTAAAAATCACATTGATCTCCTGGTAAAGATTCAATACTTCGTTGCCTAACTTTTTCTTTTCCGCTTCTTTTTGAGATAAATGAGAAAGAATTTCTGCAATGATCAGTCCTTTTTCATCCCCTTTTACATAACCAAGAAGGTCATCATCTAATTTTATGGGATAAGAATGATCATTGGTTAAGCTTGCATTGCCCAACAATATTTTTCCATAGGTGTCTTCTATACAAATAGGGGATGCTGTTTGTTGCATTAATGAAAACAGCAATGATGAAGCCTCATTTTTCTTCCCAATAATATTTTTGAGACTTAGTTTACTCATGTTATAATAATAGAAGCGGTAGCAAAAAAATATTACGACTGCAGGCCAAGTACTTCCTTCGCCTTACTTAATATCATTTCCGGATCAAAGGGTTTGGTCATATACAGGTCAGCGCCTACTTCCTGTCCACGTTGCCTGTCCATCTCCTGACCTTTGGCAGTAAGCAATACAATAAACACTTTATCGAGAGCTAATTCTTTTTTTACACGACGGCATACTTCCATTCCATTCATCTTTGGCATCATTACATCAAGAAATACCAGTTGAGGGTTTTCAGCCTGTATGATCTCCAATGCTTCTTCTCCATTTTCTGCTGTAAAAAAAATCACGCCTTCATCTTCCAGCTCTTCCAATGTTTGCTCCAGCAGCATCCGAATATGCGCCTCATCATCAACGATCAAAAGTTTTTGTTCCATGCTCAGAAATTATTTTACTGATAAATAAAAAACAATACGTTTTCCAATCCTTTTTCAAATCTTAATGTTTGTACTATTTCCTGCTTGGCAGAAAGGATCGAATTCAAAATGATAATATCAGGTTGTGTGGCAATAGCTTTTTCTATCAACTCTTTTCCGTCTGATTCCACTACCTGGTATCCTTTTGCATGAAGCACATCTGTCAGTGTACGAACAGCAGCGCTATCCTCATCCACTACCATCACTTTTCTTTTTGATTTTCCCTGTTCAAGCAAAGTGCCCACTTCCGTAAACAATTGCGCCGTGTCAATCGGTTTGGTTAAATACCTGTCGACACCAATGCGGAACCCTCTTGCTTTATCTTGTACGATAGATAAGACAATAATGGGTATATCCATTGTCTGCGGATCATTTTTAAGAATGGCTGCTACATCAAAGCCATTTATTTCAGGCATCATCACATCAAGAATGATCAGGTCGGGCCTGTTCTTCCGGATGCATTCCAGCGCTTCCTTTCCATTTGTTGCTTCCTCAGTTAAATATCCTGCATCATTAAGCTCCTGCCGAAGAAGTGATCTTATAGAATCATCATCATCAACTATAAGAATAGTCGCATTCTTTCCATTTATTTTCAATTTGGAAAAAACCATTTGTTCTTTTAACTGTTTCACCAATTCGTTAAGATGAATGGGTTTGATCTTGGATTTATCTTGTTTAACTATCGGGATGGCAAAAGAAAACGTACTTCCTTTTCCTACTTCACTTTCCAGCCAAATACGGCCGCCATGGTGTTCCACTATTTCTTTGCAAATAGGTAAGCCCAATCCTGTGCCTTTGGGTTTATCAGTGAGTGTATCACCACCCACTTGCTTGAACTGTTCGAAGACAGCAGCATAATCTTCTTTAGCAATACCAATACCCGTATCACTGATACTGACTATTACTTCTTCTTCATTAGCATGTAAACGGCATGTAACAGATCCTTTATCAGTAAATTTTACGGAATTAGAGATGAGGTTAATGATAACCTGTATCAGTTTATCTCTATCGCCGGATATTTCAGGCGTATTGCTTTCAATTTGCCGGATAAGTTTCAGATTTTTCTGATCAAATAATGATGTCGTGGCAGCAATAGCTCTTTCTGCTACTTCTGGCATAGATACATTTTCCAGATTCCATTCCATCTTACCTGCTTCAATTTTTGCAAGATCAAGTACATCATTAATTAAATGCGTCAGCCTTTCACCTTCAGAGATCACTACTTGCAGGTTTTCTGAAATTTGGTTAATGGTCTTTTCGGTTTTTGTATCTGATTTATCAACAGCAGGAAATATCTTTTCTTCTAATCTTTTGCGGATAATTTTTGCAAAACCTAATACAGATGTAAGGGGCGTTCTCAATTCGTGACTTACCGTAGAAAGAAAAGCACTCTTTGCTGCATTGGCTTTCTCTGCTGTTTTGCTGGCGGCTTCAGCTTCCTTTTTTGCAACATGCACTTCTTCAAAAAGCTGCGCATTTCTTAAAGCCACACCTACAGAAGATGCAATGGTTGATAATAGACGCATATCATTTTCATCAAAACGATTCTCATGCTCCGTACTTTGAACACTTAGCACTCCAATTATTTCATCACCGATAGGAATAGGAACACCGAGATAAGAAGCCGCAGGTACACCCACTCTTTTTACTCCTAATTGCGTAGTCAATTCCTGTACATCTTTATTTATCAGGAGAGGCTCACCTGAAAGAATGATCTTTGATGTCAATCCTTCTCCTAATTTCATTGGTGTCAATTCGTCGCCGAATTGGTAAGGGAAATAAATGATCTTCGTTTTTTTATTTATTAAAGCGAGATAAACAATATTTGCTTTAAATAAGTTTTTAATATGGTCACCAACCAATTCGATCAATTCATCAGAATCTAATTGTGATGCTAACGCCCTGCTGATATTATTTACGGTACTTAATTCTTTTGCTCTTTGCTTAGCATCAGCAAGAAGGTGAGTTGTTTCATCAAATAAGCGGGCATTTTCAATAGCAACGCTCATGCTATTTGTAAGAGTTGTTAGCAGTCTAAGATCAGTGTCCGAAAATGCATTCTCCTTTTCTACATTTTGAAGGCTGATAGAACCTCTGACGGTTTCGCCTACTATCATTGGTACAAAAATGGCTGACTTAGGGGGCAGACCTTTGCTGACGCCAACGCCTCCAAATTTTTTGGCTGTCTCTTCATAATTTTCATTAATAAGCAGCGGCTGTTTTGATTTTATCAATTGACTATTTGCCCAGATAAGCGGTCGCGGATTACTATATAATCGCTGGCCTCTTTCAATTGCATATTGCCATTGTTCTGTTTCTGCTTTACGGTCAAAAGTGCGGATGATCACGGTTTGTGTATCAAATAATTCACAAATGCGATTACCGACCAGGTCGTAAATAGCCTGGATATTCATTTCCCTGACCAGCCCTTCCTGTACACTATTAATGACTGCCAACTCTGCCTGGCGTTGTTCTGTTTCTTTTAATAAACGGTTGGTTTCATCAAACAATCTTGCATTTTCCAATGCTACACTCATGCTATTCGCTAAAGTTTCTAACAAACGAATATCAGAATCTGAAAATGCATTTTCCACATCTACATTCTGCAAGCTAACATACCCTCTGATTATATTGCCGGTAAGAAGCGGTACAAACAATAACGACTTGGACATTTTGGTGCCCGGAATGGCTGATAATCCATACTCCTTTATTGCCTGCTCTTCCGTTGATATATAAATGCTGTGTTTTTTGTCAATCAATAATTGTCTCAATTTGTTAATCGGCCTGGATTCGGCTTTTACTTTTTCACCATTTTCAAAAAGATAATTGAAATGCTCGATTTTATTGTCCAGATCAAAACTGGCTATAATTACTGCTTGTGCATTGAAAAGTTTCTGAACTCTATCGCCAATAAGATTATAAATGCCCTGCATGTCCAATTCTTTTGCGAGGCCTTCCTGTACACTATTTATTACTGCAAGTTCTCCTGTGCGTTGTTCAGTTTCTTTCAGCAGGCGATTGGTTTCATCAAAGAGTCTTGCATTTTCCAATGCGACGCTCATGCTATTGGCTAATGTTTCCAGGAGGCGAACATCAGATTCCGAAAATGCATTTGCTGAATCTATATTTTGGAGACTAACATAACTTTTTACAGTATCGCCTGAAATAAGTGGTACGAATAAAAGTGATTTAGGAAGCTGCGTGCCAGGCACCACCTTCATATTAAATTGTGCTGCGGTCGTTTCGTTATGATCGTTAATGTATATTTTTTCTTTGGTATCGATCATGTGCTGTCTTAATTTATCATAAGGACGGGGTGCGGGATAAGAAATTTCTCCTTTTTCAATATGATAATTAAAATGCTCTAATTTTTTTTCATGATCGAACGTGCAAATAAGTACAGCCTGTGCATTGAAAACTTTCTGGATCTTATTACCGACCAATTCATAAATAGCCTGCATATCCAGCTCTTTAGCTAACCCTTCCTGAACACTATTAATTACTGCAAGCTCTTCTGCCTTCTGCTTTAACTCGCCGGTTCTTTGCGTTACTATTTTTTCAAGCTCCCTGTGTTTTTCATGGAGTTGTTTGGTGCGCCATCGTATCAGTGAATAAATAACAATTGCTGCAACAACTGCATACAATAAATAAGCCCACCAGGTACGATACCACGGCGGTAAAATTTCAAACTTGTATATCGCTTCATCGCTTAGCTTTCTGTAAATATTCTGGGCTCTAACATGAAAAGTATAATTGCCGGCAGGAAGGTTAGTGTATTCTTTGTAATAATTATTATCTAATGTTGACCAATCATTTTCAAATCCTTCCAGCCAGGTTTGATATTGTGTTTTATCTTCCTGTTCAAAGAAAGGAGCTGCATATTCGAATCGCAGTGTATTATTTTTAAAAGAAATTGAAACTGATTTTTTGTCTGAGGTATCGGTACTTAATGATGTTTTTTCTGCTTCAACATGCCGCAATATGGTCTTAAAAGATTGATCACTATTTTTTTCAAGATTTTGGTCATATCGTATCAGACCATCCGTCGTGCATACCCATACAATGCCATTTTTTTCAGGATAAAAACTTTGTATAGTAAGGTCATTGATCGAATTCAGTTGTGTGTTTTCAATGCTATAGCCTCCGGCGGGTTTTGGTATTGCAAGTCTTGTTTCTTTGCCAAATCTTATCCAAACCCTTCCCTGTGCGTCTTCTATCAGCGCAGATTCAGTAGCGCCTCCGCCGTTTGGAAATTTTCCGAATGTAGTATCAGGAACGTATCTTTTCTTGCTATCATCAAATGTGAATAAGGAAGAATCTGCTAAAAAATAATTAATGCCTTTAACAGAAACAACCGATCCTACACCATTTGGATATCCGTCATTCACTCCATATTTTTTAAAAGATGTTTTTTCCCGATCGAGATTACCGTTATCATCAAATGCAATATTGATCTTGTAGTCCCATCCATTTGCAGCTCCGGCCCAAAATGTTCCGTCATTGTTCTCAATAAATGTCCAGATCTGATCTGTAATACCCGGAATATATCCTTTGAACTCCCAATCGCCCGATGAAACTTTCTTTTTGAAAACGGTTACACCAGATGTCCCTCCGCATAATAGAAGTCCCGGAATTTTTTTGGAAATACATAATGCCGATAATGTAAGATCGCCACTGACCGATTTACGGATGGTAAAAGCTTTTTTATTTTTTACAGCAAAAAGACCATCACCTGCAATAAGTAACTCATCTCCATCTGGCACAAGACTAAATATCTGGTTTTGCGCAATGCCTGGAACTAATTCAAAATATTGTCGAGTTTGGTCATATCGTAAAAGGCCATTAGTAGTACCAACATATATATCGCCGGCAAATCTTGTTACGGTGCTGACAGCCGTGGTTATTCCTGATTGTAGGTTAAATTGGGTAAGTGGTGAAGCTGTTTCCACTCTCGATATTCCATTATCAAGAGCCAGCCATAACGTACCTTTTTTATCAAGATAAACAGCATAGATCGATTCATCTTGTAAACCAACTGCACGATTTATTGTTTGCAAAAGATTTCCTTGTGCATCTATGATAATAAGCCCTTTTCCTGTGGATGATAGAACATAATTACCATTTTGTAACTGTATTCCTTTATATAAAACAACTCCCGATTTTAATATATTGTCAGCTTTAGTAGTAAAAGGGCGAAATGTCTTACCATTATAAATATAAAGACCGCTATAAAACTGTCCCACCAAATATTGCTTTTCCCCGTTAGGTCCAGCGGGATAAGGAAGCATTACCTGCATTCTCTCTTTTCCCAGAAATTCACTTCCCGGTACTAACACTAATGAATCATTGATCATTTTAAATAATCCCAATCCCTGCTGATGCACATAATAATCACCTTCGATATAAAAGGAGTACATGAACCTGGTCTGTGGCTTCCATATTTTTACATCCCTTTTTCCATCAGCTTTCTTTTCACTAATTCTGAAAACATATTCACGGGATTGGAAGTAAACATTATCTCCGGCGCTATAAGCTGACCATATATCTAAAAAGTCCCTGTTAGCAGCAGGTATCAGGTCCAGCAAGGATTTGGTAGTTGTTTGGCCAAGACTGTCTTTATCAAAATATCCAAGATCACTGTATGCCCCATAATAGATTAAACCATCTTTATTTTTGGCCATTGATCTTACTACTGTAGAAGTATTAGTTCCGGCTGTTATTTTTCTCCATTTTATTCCATCATATTCCAGTATATAGTTTTGAATACCGAAATACATAATGCCCCTGTTATCTTCCTGAACACACCATGTCTGCGGAAGCGCCTTATAAGTTTTAGCTGTGTAATTAGTAATAAAAGGAAGTCCTTTTTCTGATTGATCCTGGGCTGATATTTGCAAAAAGAAAAAGAGAAGAGGGATAAAAAAAATTATCCTGGTACAATCACATGGGTGGTGATAGGTAAACGAAAAACGAAACCTGCTTTTTCTCATGTTAGTGGCTCAATTGTAAAATAGGTGGCCGGTTCTAAAAATATTGGACAAAGAATTTTCAAATAGGAGAGGAGTAGTGAAATCTGAACAAATAACCTATGGGTAAATATAATACAAACTTTAATAAAACGAAGTCTGTTTTTAAACGGATCATTCGCCATACTGCATTTTAATAATTAAGTTTACCACGTTTTACCAAATCAATAAACATGAAACCGAAATATATTTTTTTTCTGTTTGTCATATTGGTTGTGTCTTGCTCTGAATCAAGGAAAGTTTCTTCTACTATAGAAAACGGGCAGGGAGGTATCGCAACACAGGGCAAGCTATTCGCATCGCTTTTTCAGCAACGTTCAGCGGAATACCATGCTCTTTGTGTACAGGCATATAACATTGCCCGGTATCGCCTTGATGAAATATTACAAAATACAACGGCCCTAAAACCGAAAGCAATCATTACCGATCTTGATGAAACGGTTTTGGACAATAGTCCGGCTGAAGTGCACCAGGACCTGGAGGGAAAAGGATTTGATAGTAAAGAATGGAATAAATGGACGGCAAAAGCAGAAGCTGATACTTTGCCCGGATCATTTAGCTTTTTCAAATATGCAGCATCCCGGAATGTTGAGATCTTTTATATCAGCAATCGTGATGAAAATGATAGAGTCGGTACTTTGCAAAATCTTCAGAAGTTCGGTTTTCCGAATGCTGATAATGCTCATTTATTATTAAGAGAAAACGCTTCCGGCAAGGAGGTCCGGCGCCAGAAAGTAATGGTTGATCATGATGTGCTTTTATTATTAGGCGATAACCTTAGTGATTTTAATGAGCTGTTTGACAAAAAAACAGTTGACCAAAGGTTGACAACGGTTCAACAATTATCGGCGCTATTCGGCAGCAGGTACGTTATTTTGCCTAATCCTGTATATGGTGATTGGGAAAGTTCCATTTATAACTATCGATCATTAACAACAGCGCAAAAAGATTCTGCTATTAAAAGTCAGCTGCATAGTTATTGATCATTCATTGCCTGGTATTGACATCATCTTCCTTATCATCATTGAGACTAAAAGGATTATTCTCCTCGTCTTCTTCACCGATCTCTTCATTGGCATCATCATCTTCACTCCCGGGCACATCTAATTCCTTACCGCTTTGATCTGTTTCTTCATTCAACATTTCACCTTCATTATCTACCTGATCTAATTTTGCCTGTTTCAACCTTAGATCATCAGCCGTCTCCATGGTTTCCGAGCTTCTTTTTAATAACTCTTTTTCAGTAGCCGTAACATTGGTTTTTACATCTTCTAAAATATCTTCATCATCCTTAAACAAATTGTCTCCTTCTTCATCTGCAGAAGAAATAGTTGTATCGGCCATCTCACCAGGAGGCAATGGACGAACATGTTCCTGACCCGGTATATCCTTAACATCCGGCAAATCGAGTGTTGCTTCATCCGGCTGTAGATATTTTTTATCGTCTTTTGATTCAGGCAGATCGTTTGTATCTCTTTTTGATCTTTTTCTTTCAGTTGTTTTCATAAAAAATATTTAGATAATAAATGCAGAAGGCGTGCCACTATTGGCTTAAAATTTTATTACTGCCAAAATGATTATTTGGAACAAGCCTTTTCCAAAAGTTTTATTTCAAGGGGAATTTTATTCCCGCATTTTTTAATTCAATTATAAATTTTTCGTTTAGCAGAAGGTTCATATCATAAAACCCATGGGCATTCACCCAAACATTAACAGTGATAATAAAAAATTCATTTTCGAGTTTTGATACGCCAATACGAAAAGGAGGCTCGGGCAAAATATTTTGAATGGTTCCCAAAGTATCTTCCAATAGTTTCTTTACGACAGCAATATCATTGCTATAAACAAGTTTAATATCGATATCCAATCTTCTTTTGCCTTCACGGCTTAAATTGGTAACGACGTTATTCGATAATTGTCCATTTGGAATAATGATAGTTTTATTATCGAATGTAAGAACAGTCGTATAAAATAATTGAATGGCAGTTGCGGTTCCTTCCTGGCCTTGCGTTGCAATATTATCACCAACACGATAAGGCTTTAATACAAGAATAAGAATACCACTTACAAAATTTTGAAGTGTTCCCGAAAGAGCAAGACCTGCAGCCACACTAAAGCCGGCGACAATAGCAGTAAAAAAAGTAAGCTGTATTCCTATTACCTGCATTACCATTAATACAAGCAATATCTGCAACGTTAGGGCAACCAGGTTTTGTAAAAAAATGCGAAGTGATGGACTGAAATTGTGATTGGAAAGTACACGTTTTATTACCCTGCTCAGCATCCTGATAAGCCAAAGGCCGATAATAAAAATAGAAATAGCCAGTAAAAGTCTTGGACCAAAAGTTAACAGCCAATTGTAAACTTTGTCGTAAAATTTTTCCCAATCCCATTTCATAGTAATAGTTTTTGCGACTATTATTATGAAAAATTATGCCGGAATGATTCCTCGCTTTGCTTCCACGATATTCATCGGGACAGGCAGGATGACAATCACGCTTCTGCTTCCATATATGATTCAACCGGCTCGCAGGTGCAGATGAGGTTTCGGTCTCCGTATGTATTATTAACCCTTGCCACAGAAGGCCAGAATTTATTTTCTTTTACATAAGGTAAAGGAAATACAGCTTGCTCTCTTGTATATGATTTTGTCCATTGCTCATTACATATCGCCAATTGCGTATGCGGAGCATTTTTTAAAGGATTATCTTTTTTATCCAGCCTGCCTTCTTCAATAGCTTTTATTTCTTTGCTGATGCTTAATAATGCATCGCAGAAACGATCAAGCTCAGCCTTATCTTCACTTTCTGTTGGCTCTATCATAATAGTTCCCGGCACAGGAAAGCTCATCGTTGGAGCATGAAAGCCATAATCGATCAAACGTTTGGCAACATCTTCCGCTTCTACTTCAGCAGTTTTTTTAAATGGACGCAGATCAACGATGAATTCATGGGCACATTTATTATTATGATTGGTATAAAGAATATCAAAATCATTTTGCAAACGGGAAAGCATATAGTTTGCATTGAGAATAGCATAGTCGGTTGCCAGTTTTACTCCTTCATTTCCTAACATTCTTATATAAGCATAGCTGATGAGAAGGATACTGGCGCTGCCGTAAGGTGCGGCACTTACTGAATAGTGAGTCGTAAGAGATGAGTTGTGAGTATTTGATCTCTCACTACTCATGATTGATGAATGAGAGGGTAGGTGCTTTGCCAAATGCTGCTTTACGCAGATTGGTCCCATACCAGGTCCGCCACCGCCATGCGGAATGGAAAATGTTTTATGCAAATTCAAATGGCAAACATCAGCGCCTATAAGACCCGGTGCTGTTAATCCTGTTTGTGCATTCATATTGGCTCCATCCATATATACCTGCCCACCATACTGATGAACAATATTGGTAATCTCTTTTACCGTTTCTTCATACACACCATAAGTGCTTGGGTAAGTGATCATGATGCCGGCGAGGTCATTTTTATGTTGTTCTGCTTTTGTTTTAAGGTCTTCCACATCAATATATCCATTCTCCAGCGCCTTTACAATAACTACTTTCATTCCAGCCATTACTGCACTTGCAGGATTTGTACCATGTGCAGATATAGGTATCAGCATTACATTGCGATGATGTTCGCCGCGGCTTTGATGATAAGATCGAATAGTAAGCAGTCCTGCATATTCACCTTGCGCACCACTATTGGGTTGAAGACTGCATGCATCAAATGCTGTTATCTCGGATAAATATTTACTCAATTCATCAATAATGAATTTGTATCCTTCCGTTTGATCAGCGGGAGCAAAGGGGTGAATATTGCTCCAATGTATCCAGCTCAATGGTATCATTTCACTTGCTGCATTAAGCTTCATGGTGCAACTTCCCAGCGAGATCATGGATGTATTCAGGGAAAGATCTTTATTCTCCAATTGCTTTATGTACCGCATCATCTGGCTTTCGCTGTGATGAGTATTGAATACAGGATGAGACAGGTAAGGAGAATGACGGGTTAATGAGACAGGAATATGATGAAGCTCACTGTCTTCATTTATATCGAACGCCACAGGATCCTTATCATTTTCAAAACAATTTATGAGATCATATAGTTCATCAAGAGTAGTTGCTTCATCCAGCGAAATGCTGATATGTTTTTTGTCTATATAGCGAAGGTTAATAAGCTGTCGTTCCGCTTTTGTTTTAATAGAAGTTATATCATCGGTTTTTACAACAATAGTATCAAAGAAATTTTCTGAAATAAGCTCAAAGCCTCTTTCTTCAATAGCTTCTGCTACTGTTTGTGTTAAAATAGCAACTCTTTGTGCAATATCTTTTAATCCCTTTGGTCCATGATATATGGCATACATAGCAGCCATATTTGCAAGAAGGGCCTGGGCCGTACAAATATTGGAAGTTGCTTTTTCCCTTTTTATATGCTGCTCTCTTGTTTGAAGAGCCATTCTCAATGCACGGTTATTTTGTGCATCGATACTTACACCAATGATGCGCCCGGGAATATGGCGTTTGAAATCATCCTTTGCAGAAAAGAATGCTGCATGTGGCCCGCCATAACCAAGCGGTACCCCAAAACGCTGAGCAGAACCAACGGCGCAATCAGCGCCTAACTCACCAGGTGGAGTTAACAGGGTAAGTGCTAACAGATCAGTTGCCATTGCAACATAGGCACCGGCGGCATGTATCTTATTTATAAACTCACGATAATCTTCTATTGAACCTTTATCATTTGGATATTGAACAATAGCTCCGAAATAACTTTCATCGATTGTTGCTTGTTTGTAATCTTCAATAACGATCTCAATACCGACAGGAATAGCTCTTGTTAATAAGACATTTATTGTTTGTGGGAATATTTCTTTGTCAACAAAGAATTTTGCTCTTTCAATATGGTCATGATCTTTGTTCAGCACATTAAAAAACATGGTCATTGCTTCGGCTGCTGCGGTTGCTTCATCCAATAAAGAGGCATTAGCAATTGGTAATGCTGTAAGATCACTTACCATTGTTTGAAAGTTCAATAAACTTTCCAAACGACCCTGTGATATTTCTGCCTGGTAAGGCGTGTACTGCGTGTACCATCCGGGATTCTCAAAAACATTTCGGAGGATAACAGAGGGAACAATAGTGCCATAATATCCCTGTCCGATATAATTGGTAAATACTTTATTCTTCAGTGAGACCTCTTTGATATGTCGCAAATATTCATACTCACTCATCGCCTTCGGTAAACTCAAAGGCTTATTCATTCGTATGGAAGGAGGAACTGTATTTTCGATCAATTCATCTAAACTGCCTGCACCGATTGTTTTCAGCATTTGGCGGGTCTCGTTTTCATTAGGACCAATATGACGGGGAACGAATTCGTTGGACTGTTTTTCAAAAAGATTCATCTCAGTATGTGTGATTTAATCGTAAAAGCAAATGAGTCATAGATGTCAAAGAAGTCAAAAAAGTTCTATAACTAATTTTTAAATCCTCTCAATATGACTTATATGACAATTTTGACTGCAATAACCGGCGCAAAGTTAAGGTTCAGAAGGATAATAAATCGATGTTCGATAAGGATAAGAAAAGTCTGGATATTCTGTGAATAATAATTATAAAGAAGCAATAATATTTTAATTCAAATCAAAAATATTTCGAATCGCTACATTCTATTTGCCTATAAAAAAATAATTGCCGTATCAAAAAACCTTAATTTTATAGGACCATTTATTTTTTTACTAAAGCCACCCATTACAATGCAACTCAAACTGATTAGTAGGACATTTGTCCTTCCACTACTATTAATTACAACAATTATCTATTCACAAAATGAGCCCTTCACCATGAGAGTGTTGGCAAACAAATTCTCTTTTCCCTGGGAAATTGTTTACGGTCCTGATAATAATATATGGACTACAGAACGCACTGGAGGAAAAGTAACATTAGTGAACCCAACTAACGGAACTAAAACGACAATACTTACTCTTGGAACTAAAATGGTGCAATCAGCCGGCCAGGATGGACTGCTGGGACTGGCATTGCATCCGCAATTTCTCACTGGCAAACCTTATGTTTATATTGCCTATACCTATAGATCCATAGATGCTACGCACCGCTTAACAAGAGTTGAACGCTATACATATACGATAAGCAAAGGCAATAAAATTTCATTGGCGAGTCCTGTAACTGTTATTGAAAATCTTCCGGGAAGCAATGATCACAATTCAGGCAGGCTTGCTGTAGGGCCTGATAATAAACTTTATTATTCAATAGGAGATATGGGAACCGGTCAGTATGATAATAGTTTAAGAACAAATCATGCGCAGGATCTGAGTATTTATGAAGGGAAAATTTTAAGGTTAAACCTGGAGCCAATTGCCAGCTCATGGATACCAACCGACAATCCATTTTCTGATCTTTTCGGAAATAAAACTGCTGTGTATACTTATGGTCATAGAAATCCGCAGGGTTTGGTCTGGGCAAATATCAATGGCACGAACATTCTTTACAGTTGCGAACATGGTCCATTTTCCGACGATGAAGTAAATCTTATTGAAGCAGGCCGCAATTATGGCTGGCCATTGGTAGGCGGTTTTTGCGATGGCAATTATGATGGTCGTTACTTAGGAGGAATACTTGTTACGGGTGAATCTGCTACCTGTGCCCTGCTTAATGTAAAAGAACCGTTGGCTACTATGTACACTGTGCCTACACCTCCCGATAGTTTATCAAGCAATCTTACCTGGCCATCCGTAGCGCCAAGTGGAATGGATGTATATAATAGTACAGCTATTCCCGGTTGGAAATCTTCTTTATTATTGGCTGGATTAAAAGCAGGGAGAATGATACGTTTTAAATTAAGTACCGATGGCTCATCTGTCGTTAGTGATACTATCATGTATTTCCTTGGTAAAGGTCGTTTCAGGGATATTTGTATTTCTCCTGATGGTAAAAAAATATATATATCTACTGATAACTCAGGTTCTACATCGGGTCCCACTGGTGGCGTAACCAATACACCGGCTAATCCCGGTGCCATTCTTGAATTTACTTACTCAGGTCCGGCAGGGCCAATTACACAGGCTAATCCTCAAAGCGAACCATTATCGAAGATCAATGTATATCCCAATCCTGCGCATGACTTCATTATCGTGAACAGCGATAATAATGCTGTAAAAGATTATGAACTTATTTCGGTAGCAGGAGTTGTTTTGAAACGTGATAATTTGCAAGCAGGTATTTCTAAAACAATTTCCACGTCAAACGTTACTCCCGGAGTGTACATTCTTAAAATGTATGGATCGAAAAAGAATGTGCTTGATGTAAGAAAGATAATGGTCGTTCATTAAAATAACCAGGCAGAGGCTGCGGATTATTTATTGACCGCAGTCTCTGTTTCTATCTTTCGCAATTCATCGCTTGTATGGCTGCTTCCATCATGGCTCCAGCCCGGAGGTCCAAAAAGATAATTCCATTTTTGCCTTAAAGACAATCCTTTCTTTCGAAGGTCTTTGCCAATACTGTTCCATTCATGAAAAATGATAGAAGAAGCGGTTTCTTTTTCTAATGGCTTAGTAAGACCATATTTTATCGGCTGATAATTTTCTTTTGCTAATTCTGGTTGAAAC
>Ga0207710_10000624_pt1 | contig 20511 bp, 13 predicted proteins | sample KBSS24metaG_FD_184400 | JGI IMG/M metagenome (GOLD analysis project Ga0207710, IMG submission 184400) | Switchgrass rhizosphere microbial communities from Kellogg Biological Station, Michigan, USA - KBS S2-4 metaG (SPAdes) (version 2) | ecosystem: Host-associated > Plants > Roots > Rhizosphere...
CGAATATGCGGGATTATGTTTCATGGGGCATCTATATTTCCAACTTTGTATTCTTTGTTGCTATTAGCCTGGTTGGGTCTCTCATTACAGCTATCCTTCGTCTTGCCAATGTTCATTGGGCTACGCCTCTTACCCGGATAGCAGAGATCATTGCAGTATCTGCTATCGTATTTGCATCGCTTATTATCATTGTTGATATGGGACGGCCGGAAAGATTTTTGAATCTTTTTATTCATGGGCGTCTTCAATCACCGATCATGTGGGATGTAATAGTTATTGGAACTTATTTTTTTATTAGTTGCCTGCTTTTATATTTTCCGCTGCTGCCTGACCTGAAGATCCTGATCAGGTTCAAAGAAAAAACAGGGAAGGCTTTAAATAAATTATATCGTTTCCAGGGATCCTTCTGGAAAGGAACAAAGACACAGTTTCGCATCAGCGACAGAGCTATAAATATTCTTTGCATTATAATAATACCAGTTGCGTTTTGTATTCACACCGTTACTTCCTGGTTATTTGCCACAACTTACCGGCCGGGTTGGGATAGCACCAACTTTGGAGCATACTTCATCTCGGGAGCATTTCTTGTAGGTGCAGGTGCAGTAGTTGTTGCCATGTACGTGTTTCGGAAGTTTTATCGTCTTGATAAATACATTACGGAAAAGCATTTTGAAAAAATGGGAAGAGTGGTGGTATTATTGGCTCTTTTGTATTTGTATTTTAATATCAATGAATATTTAGTTCCTGCATTTAAAATGAAAAAGCCGGAAGAGGCTCACTTAACACAATTGTTTGCCGGTGAATACGCAGTACTTTTTTGGTTTGCGATCTCAGTTGGTATGATCATCCCGATTGTTATACTGCTATTTAAAAAAGGAAGAAGGCCGCTTCCTGCATTTGTTGCCGGTTGCATGGTAGTAATTGGTGCATGGTTCAAACGTTACCTGATCGTGACACCAACATTGCTTCATCCATTTTTACCAATGCACGATGTTCCTGAAAGCTATCATCATTATTTTCCCAGTTGGGAAGAATGGGCTATAGCGATAGGTTCTTTGGCAGGGGCATTGCTCATCATTACATTTTTTGCAAGGATCTATCCCATCATTCCCATCCACGAAACAATTACAGAAAATGAAACAGCTGCAACAAATAAAGAATAGCATTATACTTGTTATTTGCTTTTTAATGACCGGCATCAGCGTGTCAGCGCAGGATTCAATCAAAGCTGAACCTGTTGTGAAGCTTAGATATTTTGTGACCAACAACAGCGTTCCTTACTTACTTATTCAATCCCAAACTAAGATTGGTAAAAAATCTAATCCATTACCAAAGCAAACAATAACAATATTTCTTGACAGCAACAGCGCCGAGAATCTTATTGTTAAAACGACTACTGATGAAAGCGGTAAAGCAAAAGCAGTTATACCAGTCACTTTAAAAGATAAATGGGATGCCAGTCCCAAGCATACTTTTATTGCAGAGATGGAAGCGTCACCGGCAGATGCAATAACCGCAACCGTTGAAGTGACAAAGGCCAAAATAACAATGGACACATCTAACACTGATGGTATAAGAACAGTAAATGTAAAAGTGATGTATTTGGAAAATAATGCCTGGGTGCCGGCGAAAGATGTGGAAATGAAAGTGGGGATCAATCGCCAGGCCAGCATTCTTGCAGCCGGTGATGAAGAGACCTATACTACCGATTCAACCGGAACTATCATTGCAGAATTTAAAAAGGATAGTTTGCCGGGTGATGAAAAAGGAAACATTGTATTGGCAGCCAGGGTTGAAGACAATGATCTGTATGGAAATCTTCTGGTTGAAAAAACAGTTCCCTGGGGAAAAGCTACAACGGTGAACAACAATTTCTTTAATCAACGAACACTTTGGTCAACACGATTCAGAACACCGCTGTGGTTATTGTTTATGGCCTATTCTATTATAGCCGGTGTGTGGGGAACCATCCTTTATCTTGTATTTCAAATTATCAAAATAAAAAAGCTGGGAACAGCAGGTAACAAACCCGATACATTAACGGAAGCGGCAGCAAGTTCTTCACTGCTTTAGTATCTCCGATAATTTTTTAAAACTTTCATACGGCCCTTTATCGGCAAACGCATTGGCCAGCCATGCAGGAACACTGCCGCCTGGTTCAGCTTCAAAAGTATAAATGATACTGATTGTTTTTGCTGTGGGCATAGTAACATACCAGTTCACATTTGACTTAGGTACTCTCACTTTTCCACTTTTTTCAGGAATATAATTCGGTACACCAAGTGAAGTGATTTTTAAAAACCTATTGAGGCTATCCCTATACATTGTCAAATGCACTACTGCATCCCTGTTTGACATAGGCCAGGGAAGATGAGCTTCTGTATAATAATAAAACTCATAAGGGCTTACCTGTTTAATAATGCTAGACGTCTTATTATTATATACCCAGTCTTTATGATGGCTTACATTATTGAGCACTGCTATCAGCTTATCATAATTTCCTTCCAGTATGCATTCTACTTTTATACATTTATAATCAGAGCTTTTAGTTTCAGATTGAAATACTTTGATACCGTCTTTCTCTTTACTTAATTTCCAATCATATTGACCTGATGCGGCAAAAGCAAAGGCTGAGCAAAACAGAAGGCCCGAAAATTTTATAAGGATGAATTTCATAGAATGTTATTTGGGGTTTAGTAAGGTAGGCTTTATTATTAAGGTTATGGCCTTCATTAAAGAATCTTAACATAATTGGGGAAAAGAACCCGGATCTGTATGCTCCCATTGAAAAAGAGGGTAATAATTAATAAAAAAGATTTCTACCATAAATAGTATACCTTTCTCCCCTACCATTTTCCTTCCCCGTTTCTACCCTCATTAAAACAGCCAGGATAATTCACAGTCACGTATTTTTTAAAACCTAAATAAATTACAATGAGAAAACTTTTTTTACTGCTTGCAGGCGCAGCATTATTCACTGCCTGTAACAACGAGACAAAACCAGCAACAACAGGAAGCGATACCACAAGTTCCAAGGCCCCGGCCACGCTGGCTTATACACCTAATTATTCGTCTTCATTTAAAATGGGTAACTCAGATTATAGCGCCATGATCGTACAGGGAAGCTGGAAAGATTGGGAAATGAATACGATGGACAATATGAAAAGCTGGGTAGCCGATACTATTGTCGCTTTTCATAGCGATAATTCAATGATTAAAGGAATTGATAGCCTGCAGGCCCGCTGGAAAAGAGGCCGGGCTGGCTATACTTCAGTAATTGATACCGTTCATTCGGTACTGGCTGCATATAGTACCGATAAAAATGAAGATTGGGTATTAGTATGGGCAAAAGAGATCAATACGGATATCAAAGGCAAGATTGATACAGTTGAGCTAATGGAAACATGGCGTATCAATAAAGATGGTAAAGCTGATCGCCTGTACCAATATGACAGGCATACAAGAAAACAATAAATAATACTACAGGTACAAAATAAAAACCCCGCAAATGCGGGGTTTTGCATAAGTAATATAGAATTTAATACCGGTGGCTACCAATTCCTATTCTAATAAGAAGGTCCTGGGTTAACTATATAAGGAGAATCTCTTCTTTGATTTATACCTGAACTAATCGAAATGCAGACTTATTGAAAAATCTCATTCATTATTGATCATTCAGTAGTCAATGATCACCGGAGCAAGATCTTTTCGTTCTTTTCTTTATCCTTTAATAAATACAAGCCTTTTGCATAAGCGCTTACATCGATAGTTTGCAAACCGGCGCCAAGTTGTTTTTTCCAGAGCAAGCTGCCATTCATATTATAGAGTGATAAAACCGTTGCTTTATTTACATGCACCTGTACCAGGCCATTGCGCACCGGGTTGGCCATAATTGTAAATGCAGACAGGTCATCGATAAACTTTACAACTCTCGTTTCGCTCAGTGTAGTTTTTTCATCTATATCTGTTTGCAGCAACCGGTAGTAATTTGTGCCACTGGCAGGGTTGGTATGTATATAATTATAATTTCTTATTGTATTACTGTTACCTGCTGCAGCCGCTGTTCCAATATCCTTCCAGCTATCGCCGGTAGTGCCGTATTGAATAATGAAATTTTTCGATTGCTGTTCATTTGCAGTGCTCCATTGCAGCAGCACATCGTTATTTTGTTTTTGAGCGGTAAAAGAAATAAGGCTGACAGGAAGCGTAGCGGCGCCTGTTATTGTAAAAGGATAGTCGATGGTGCTGATGAATTGGCTAAATCCATTATTAACCCATGACTGTCCATCGGCATATAAATTACTATTGGCGCCGATGCCCGTATAAACTCCGTACTGAGGTATTAATTTAAATCCATAATAATTGCCTGCAACTACCGGTATGTTAAGGGATGATATATCCACATTCTTCCAGCCAGTGCCTGTAATAGAAAAATTGGTTTTAGTACCCAGTAAAGTGCCCCATGAAGTAGCGGAGGGGCATGAATATATCTGTATATCCACATTACCTGCCTGATATAACCATTCAATTTGAAATTGGACCGTGGTAAGGGTAGTTGTCTGCAGCGATTTAAAAGTTTGTCCCACTTCTATATACTCGTAATAATCGTCCATGTAGTCATAATAATCGGCAATTTCGTTAAACCAACCGCTGTTATAACCTGGTTGACTTGCAATGGTAACCTGTGAATTTATTTTACCTGAAAATGATAATAAGATTACGAGCAGGGTGGAAATGTAGATTTTTTTCATTGGATATTGTTTTGGCTTGCCGGTATGCTGGTTGGTCAGGCACTTTGCTAAAACGGATGAAGCCCCCCTTGCCGGTTCGTTAAAAATTTTCTTTTTAATGAGCTACGGGTTATTTCATATACTGATAAGGGAAAGCATGTATTAAAATACAAGAGCCAATATGTCGCACTTAGTTTTCATGCACTATCCATGCCTTTGTTATGCTTTATCCATGTCTTATCTACATACGGTCTGCCAGCTTTGTCGCATAAGCCATAACAGTGATATAGATTATAACGGAGGTGAAAATATATTCTTAATAGTACAGAAATACTATTGTTTGTGGTTTATGTTCTTTTTGTATTAAACAAAAGAATCGATTATTCATAACCGATGCCTTTATTTTTTGAAATAAAAAACCCCGCAAATGCGGGGTTTTGCATAAGTAATATAGAATTTAATACCGGTGGCCACCAATTCCTATTCTTATTTGTAAAGAGGGCCTGCTGCCTCCATAGGGATAATTATAATACATTCTCTGCTGCATCATTGCTTGTCTTCTTCTCATCATCATTTCATATTCATACCGCTCCCGAGCCCTGCGCCTGCGATCCCTTTCAAACTGATAACTGCGATCATTCCATTGTGAATTCCTGTTATAATAATCATCGTTACGATATTGATCATTGTAACTAAACTGATCATTGTTTGAGTAAGGAGATGATTGATAACCGTTATCATAGTTGCGGGAATCATTCCGATAACCCGGCTGGGCAAATGCTACAGCAGCAATGCCAGCGAAAAATAAAAGAGTTATAAGCTTCTTCATAGTTATTTTTTTTGTGAATGAATATATATCAGACGATGGCTTTGCCTGCAAAACTGAGAACTATCTGTTAATGTAATGGCAAAGAATTGTGAAGATAATTTGTTGTTGATTGGGTGAAGTATAGACAAGACAATGTGTGTTTGGTAATTTATCAGATAGGATTGATAAGAAGTTATTTATTTCTGCAACATGGAGATGTTTACACAAAATTCCTTTGGCGATTCTGTTTGTTTAAAGGAATTTTAAGTATGGACAGAAAAAATTTTATTAAGAACACAGGTTTTATTGGCAGTGGAATTATTCTCAGCGGTTCTTCTTCATTAAATATCATCAATCAACAAGATTCTCCAATACAATTGAATGATGCATTGCGATGGGCTCAACTTGTATTTGTCGAAAATGACCCTGGCCATTACGATCCTGATTTCTGGCTTTCATATTTCAAGCGGATACATGCGCAGGGCGCATTACTAAGTGCAGGCGGAGTAGTTGCTTTTTATCCAACCAAAGTCCCTTTACATCATAGAAGCCAGTGGTTGGATGACAGCGATCCGCTTGGTTATTTAATAAATGGTTGCCGCAAAATGAATATGGCTGTCATCGTTCGCACCGATCCTCATGCAGCGAGACAAGATGTTTATGATGCACATCCTGATTGGATCGCTGTAACTGCAGATGGGAAAAAAAGAAAACACTGGGCCGACCCTGATCTCTGGGTTACTTGTGGATTGGGCCCTTACAATTTTGAATTTATGACGGCTGTGCATAAAGAGATCATGCAGCTTTATCAGCCTGATTCAATTTTTTCTAATCGCTGGTCGGGCCATGGCATTTGCTATTGTGAACATTGCATACAAAATTTCAAAACATTTTCCGGCATGGAGCTTCCACGCAATGTGATGCAAAGCAACAGCACAGCAATACCTGCAGGCGATGTCAGTGATCCTGCATATCATATGTATGTAAAATGGAGGATTGCACGGTTAAAAGAACTTTGGTTTTTGTGGGATGATGTAATAAGAAAAGAAAAATCTTCTGCCCGTTTTATACCAAATGGTTTTCCTGATAAATTAATAACAGGACAGCTATCCGATATTTTCTTTGCCGATCAGCAGGGAAGAAGTGGTTTGATACCGCCGTGGAGCAATGGACTTCATGCAAAACAATTAAGAGCCACCATGGGCATGAAACCGCAGATAGGAATTTTTAGCGTTGGTCATGAAGAACAATACCGCTGGAAAGATTCTGTGCAATCAGAAGCAGAATTAAAAATATGGGCTGTTGAAGGAATAGCCAATGGGTTGCGGCCCTGCTTTGTTAAATTTTCCGCTATGCTGTATGATAAACGATGGCTGGAACCAATTGCTAAAATTTATGAAGACTGTTATAAGAGTGAACGGTTTTTGAAAAATACTACCCCGCTTGCACGGGTAGCAATTATTTATTCCGAACAAACAGAACGCAACTATGGCGGCAAGCCCTGGCAGCAAAATTTTGGGGATCATCAAAAAGGAATGTACCATGCATTGATTGAGGACCGCATGCCCTTTGAAATGGTGAATGACCAGCTAATGGATGCAGAAAGATTAAAGCCTTTTAAATTATTAGTGCTTCCAAATATTGCAGCGCTTTCTAACCAGCAATGCCATCAGCTAAAAAAATTTGTAGAAGATGGTGGAAGCATCGTTGCCAGTTATGAAACTTCTCTGTATGATGAAGAAGGAAAACAAAGAAAAGATTTTGGTCTTTCAGAATTATTTGGTGTTTCGTATGATGGTGGAGTAGAAGGGCCATTGCAAAATAGTTACCTGCGAATAAAAAAAGATCCGCTCACCAACCAGTTTCATCCTATAGTAAAAGGATTGGAAGATGCCTACCGCATCATTAATGGAACACATCGTGTAAAAGTTTCTCCAAAGCAATCTTTTCCGTCACCAGTCACACTCATTCCTTCTTATCCCGATCTGCCCATGGAAGATGTTTATCCACGGGTGCCTGACACAGATACAAGAGAAGTGTATTTGAGAGAAACCGGTAAAGGAAGAGTTGCTTATATACCCTGGGATATTGACAGAAGTTTCTGGCAAATAATGAGCAAAGACCATGGAATGTTGTTAGCGAATATTATTCGCTGGGCTTTACATGAAGAATCTATTGTAGATGTAAAAGCCCCGGGCGTTATAGATGTTACGGTTTGGGAGCAGCAGCATTCAATGACTGTACATTTAGTAAACCTTACCAACCCCATGATGATGAAAGGACCATTCAGAGAATTAATACCGGTGGATGCGGAAGTAACCATTTCAATGCCGGCAAATAAAAAAACCGCAGCGGTTCATTTGCTTGTCAGTGGAAAGAAGCCTGCTTATAAAATAACGGGAGGAAAGCTTCGTGTAGAAACATTCAGGGTACCAGATCATGAAATTATTGCGGTAGATTTCGTGTAGTGAGATTTATTTTTTTATTGAGCTGAACGGGATAAGGTGAAACTGCAAATAAATAAGTTTACTTTACGGCTAAGAAGATGGAAGAGAATATTGCAATACTGATGGCTGATTTATCGGGATACACGGCGCTTACAGAAACGCATGGCGCTTCCGGTGCTGCTGACATGGTAGAAAAGTATATTACTATTGTCCGGGATTGTCTTGTTGGGGATGGTCATTTACATGGCGTAGTGGGTGATGAAGTAATTATTGTTTCCACTTCAGCAGATCATTTGATCTATACAGCCTTGCTGCTCATTCAAAAAACCTGTAACGAAGACAATTTTCTCCAGGTACATGGCGGCTTACATTTTGGGCAAATATTAAAACGGAACAACAATTACTTCGGTACTACCATCAACCTCGCATCGAGAATTACCAATAAAGCAACACCCGGTACTTTCTGGTGTTCCAAAGATTATGTGAGTGCTCTCTCCGATCCATCTGCATTTACATTTCAGTCAAAAGGAAAACATAGTTTTAAAAATGTCAGTGAAGAGAAAGAGGTATTCGAATTAATTACAGATCATCCAAAAGCTTTTTATATTGATCCCGTTTGCAGGATGGTTATCAGTAATGAACAAAATGCTATTCAGCATGCGGATGCCCCCGATATTTTCTTTTGCTCTCCCTCCTGCCTCGATATTTATAGGAGAAATAAAGCCATTGATTCAATATAAAATGTAAATTGGATTTGTTAGCCCAGCTGCACTGCTGCTATTAAGCTTTCGTTGCGTCGCACTCTTCAGCGTTCTGTAATTCTATTGGGCATATTGGTTATCCATAAATGCCCGGCAAGCCTATAAGGTCTATGATTGCAAATAATTGCTGCAGATCATAAACCCTGTTTCTTTTTTGATGTAAAAATGGATAGGGCCGCAGCCAGGTGCGAAGCACTTTTGTACTTACTCCATAAGCGGCCGCTAATTTTTTAGGACTGCAGGGTTGAATGATGATCTCATTATTGATCTTATCTATTTTCATTTTGCTTTATTGCAAAATACGATTGGCTTTAGATACCAGGTACCAATTGGGCACAAAAGGGAACAAAAAGGAACAATAAGGAACAAATGGGATCTGTAGCATGAAGTCAGTATGGAGTTGGTATGGCTTTGGTAGCTTGTTGAGATGGAGTTGCTATTGTTTCTAAACAAGTTTGCCCGGAGAAGACAATAGAACTAAACGATTATTGATTCTTGCATTATTCATCTATCTTACGTTGCTCACCATTTTATTTCTCAACAAATCACTTATCATGTTCAAATTATTTGTACTCGGCGCAATGCTGTCACTTACTTCTTTTACTCCCGGCAAACCGGTATCCGGTGAAAACCTGCCTTTTTGTGAAGGAGTGCAGTCTATCATTCAAAAAATGAAAACCGGTCACGAAGCCGATTTACAAGGCATGGGATACGATGACGACGGAGATTGGTATCTAACCAACATTGACCTTAACGGATGGAGTGGCCATTTGGTTGTTAACAGCAGGCAGTTCAGTTTTATTACCGAAACGGACGATGACATGACGATGGATGAGCTGCAAACAAAATTTGCTGATATAAGAGCAGAACTTATCACATGTATGAAGCTGGATCGAAAGAAAGCAACGAGAGATGAACTGAAACGTTTTTCAATCTCCAGCGGCACTATTAGAATAGCGTTAAGTCTAATTAAAGGGGTTCTCACAGATTACTGCCTTAATCTTTGGATATCCAAATCAAAACGCTGATTAAAGATGCATTCATAGATTCTTTTCTAGGGAATATAATAATAATGAAAGGTTTTTGTTACCCATGTTCGATGTATTCTGCATCTTGCGAGGCTCTCTCATTGAAAGAAAGCCTATCAGAGAACTGTTCGCAAGACCGGTCGACGAAGTACCTGAAATATGTAATGATCTGGGCGTTCAACTTAGCTTTAATTTTCAGTAGACACTAGTGTGCCTACTTATTAATTTTAAATGGTTTTATCGAACTTGTAAACTGTATGGTTTGGGGAATGGTTTGATATTTATCAAGCACCCCTATTGCTGTGCATCCTACACCGGTAGTTTGGTAGTCGAAATTGAATGTGACACCATCCGATTTGACCAGATCATAAGTGTATTTTGCCTTTGACAAATTTTCGGTGCTGTAATTATAGCAATTGAAATTGAATGGTTCAGTTGCCGAAAACTCAATCCCGATTCCTTCAGCATTTTTCAGTCGCACATAGCGGTTGTCGGTGCGCAAGCCACAATCCTGGGGTATTAAATATGGTACAAACATCGCATCAACTGTAGACTGATAATGCCCGATCCGATAGCCGGTTTTGCGGTCTGGATAATTTTCCTGCGGCCCACGTCCAAACCATTCCACATTTTGCATTTTGTCATTAAAAACCCATTTTGTGCCGATGCGTGGCAACGATATGGGCATTTTTCCATTCGGATTGATGGTGTGTTGTAAACTAATTTCACCGTCGGGCGAAATTGTATAAACCATCTCATTGTCGAAGCCTGCACTGTTTGAATTTCCAAAAGGTGCAAGTTGATGAACACTGACAATTACATTCTCATCCTTATTTTCAACCCTAAATGATTCCAATTTTGACTTCATTTTATCCAAACCAATGGTATACCATGAAGTGGCAACCATCCTTCCATAGCCATCGGCCCTAACCCCAGTATAGGTCCAGTCGTCCTGTTCGTTAGCCAAAGGGGCACGCCAAACATTAAGTTGCGCTCCCTGTTTTAGCAATTCTGTACCCATATATTTCATGGAGTACAATTGTCCATTGGCTTTACTAAAAGTGTAATCGAAATTAACTCCAGATACCATCAACTGTTGATCATCATCTGTCACTTTTAAAGGATTGGTCTTCTGCTGTACCAATTTTTTATCGGCAGGAACAACCCATGGCATTTCCAATTGATCCCAACACAGTTCAAAACCCTTCGGTGCCCATGTTGCCGCTTCTTTCGAATGAAAACTAACGGTTGCCAAATAGGTTGCGCCGACTTTTAGCTGAGGCTTTTGTATAGGGAGAACGTAGATTTTTTTTGCTTCCGGTTCCACATCCACCACCAATTTTCCGGACGCAATCTGGATTCCATTTTCTTCCAGATTCCAACGTGCTTCAAAGGCATTCGTATTGGTAAAAAAGTTTCGATTCTGCACTTCAATTTCCATTTTTTCGGCATTGCTCCACTTTACCGAAATGGGTTGAGCCGACTTTTTCATTTGCCACATTTCAGGCTCCGGAACCCGATCGGGCCAAATACTTCCATAAGTACGTGCGCCAATTCCATAGCTGAAAAACTCGCCTTTGTTTTGCTCCTGCTCAAAATCGAGCCACAGAGCTGCACGATTTTTCAAGTCCGGTTTTAGTGCAAATAAGTCATCGATTTCAATCGCTTTTGGAAAAATACCCACCTGATCGATAATGGCATCGCACAAATAAACCGTGGTATGCTGCCCATGTGTCTCGGCATTCTTGCCCACATTAAGCGGAAAAGGGAAATTAGTAATCTTCCCGGTGGCCGGCGCTTCAGCCACCTTTTTGTTGTCGATAAATATTGATATCGCCTTCCCATTATAGACACCTGCCACGTGATGCCAGTGTTGTGTCCAATCTTTGGGTAATTCACCACGGACACTTGTTTTTCTCGAAGTGTAGATATAGAAATCGAGCGAGCTGTCACCCACTTGCTGCAAACCAAATTGATTGTTTCCTTTGGTGAGCATTGTTCCACCCATTTTCATTAAATCGCGGGGAAAAATCCAAAACGAAACCGTTAGTTCATCACCCGAGATTTCAATATTTCTATCCTGATAAACTTCCACCCACTGATCGTGACCATTTAGATCAATACCTTTTCCATCATGTCCGGCCACCAGTTTGGCTCGTCCCATGATGTGAGTTGCTACCTTGTTGGGTGAGGAATCGGTCAATTTTCGAATTGGCTCTCGCAATCCTGGACTCACGAAATCCCAGATTGCTCCACCCATGATGCGTGGATACTGGTAAATCACATCCCAATATTCGTCCAGTCCGCCACCACCATTTCCGGCCACAGAAAGGTATTCGTCCAAAAACGATGGTCGCGGATCAACACTTTCAGGAACCATCCCTACCTGGTTTTTGAGTTCAAAAGGTGATGGGTATCGTGGGCCGATAATCTCTTCGCAACGGTGGGCAAAAGCATTTCCGCCATACATCCAATATCGTGTAGTATCGTATTTCCGTCCTTCGTCAATCACGGCACAAATATTTTTCCCTTCGCCACTTTCATTTCCGGCGCTCCAAAACAAAATGCTGGCATGATTACGATCGCGAAGCACCATTCTCCGAACACGTTCACGATACATGGGCTCCCACTCAGTCTTATCGCCCAAATATTCAGTGGCATGTGCTTCATCTCCTGTTTCGTCAATAATATAAAATCCGTATTCGTCGGCCAACTCCAGATACCTTGCAACCGGTGGATAATGTGACGTCCGTACACAATTGATATTAAATTGCTTCAGTATTTCAAAGTCTTTCCGGATGGTCGCTTCGTCCATCGTATGGCCCAAATCGGGATGTTGCATGTGCGAGTTTATACCGTCCAGTTTGATGGCTTTTCCGTTCAGATAGAAAACCTGATGACGAATTTCAGTCTCTTTAAAGCCAATGCGACCGGCAATTATCTCCTCGGTTTTACCTTCGCTGTTGATTAATTCCAGCGTTAACCGGTAAAAATTTGGCGTTTCTGCAGTCCACTTTTTTGGATTTAATACTTCTGACGAAATATTAATATTTTGGATATTATCAGTAGTTATTTGAACTGCATCGGAAGTAAAATTTTTAACCATCACATTATCTGCACTAAACACCGACGCTCTAACCTTAAAGTTCTGTTTATTGGTTTTCGATTGGTTATTTACCTTAATCTGCAAATTCAGTTTTGCGTTCTTATAGTTTTCGTCCAGGTCGGTCGTGGCATACCAGTCGAAAATATGTACATCCGGTTTTGCATACAGCCAAACATCATCGAAAATACCAGCGAGGCGCCAATAGTCCTGACTTTCGAGATACACACCATCTGAATATTTAATTACGTTTACGGCAATGGTATTTTTTCCTGGTTTCAGGAAACTGGTAACATCGTATTCAGCAGGCTCTTGCGCACCTTCGTTGTAGCCAACTTCCTGTCCGTTGATCCAGACAAACGATGCCGAAGCGGTTTTCTCCATGCGTAAAAAAATGCGTTTGCTTTTCCAACTTGCCGGTAGGATAAATGTTTTTCGATAAGAGCCAGTCGGATTGTATTCGCGAGGGACAAAAGGCGGATTGGAGCGAAACGGATGTGCAACATTTCGGAACAATGGATCGCCAAAACCCTGCATTTCCCAGTTGGAGGGAACTGTAATTTCAGACCATTTCTGATCATTAAAATTTGGTGTAAAAAAGTTGTTGGGTGTACCTTCCGGAGTATTGGCAAAATGGAATTTCCACTTTCCATTCAACGAAAGCATATTATCTGACTTCGATTTCTGAAGGTTTAATGCTTCACCAACCGATTTAAAAGGAATACAAACCGTGTGACCTTCAGTCTGGTTGACTTCAAATACCGCGGTATTTTCGATGAAAGAATAAACGTTCGCAAATTTCGATTGCTGTGCTGAGATTGTAAGACTTGCCAGAGTGATAAATAAACCAACTATTTTTTTCATGCCCGGTCACGTTTTTATCTTGATGGATATTATATTTTTTCTCGAAGATAGACTAGAAGCTTGTGTTGTGTTTTATCTGTTTATGATTCAGAAAAATAGCGCAAAGGTTGACACAAAGGTTTGCGCTCGTAAAAAATGTTTAGGGAACATTCTTTACCAAAAAAATTATGGATAAACCAACGGCAGACCGAATGATTAACCTTACCCTTTAAGGTGGTCATCAAGTATAGTTTCTGCGGCAGATATACGATTTATTAAGCCTTCTCCTGCAATAGCAATAGCTGTGGCAGCAGCCATTTTTTTAAATGCAATTCGCCTTGAATAGTTTTCTTTCACCCGATAATATTTAATAATGAAAAAAGCTATTAATATACGTCATCATATCGAAGCCATCTATAGTAATGATTAGCTCATTAGTACAATGGATTTTGAATAAGCTTATCATTCCTGTTCATCTCATCCAACTTAATCGGCAATAAATAGAATCTTGGATTCCATGCCCTGCCTTGAGATGTGATAACGCTGTACGTACGATTAGAGATGGTACCGTCTGCTGCCATATTTCCATTTACACTTACCCCTTTGGCATCGGTATATGCACTCGGTGCAATCATCCAGCGTCGAACATCAAAAAAGCGATGTTCTTCGTACGCTAATTCAATTCTTCTTTCGTTCCTGTAGCGATCAACTAATGCCGGACCCGCATCAGCGATATCAGGCATGCCTGCTCTTTGGCGTATTTTGTTGATGTAGGTTCTTGCTTCATTTTCCTGACCTAATGCAATGCAGGCTTCTGCATAATTCAACAAAACTTCTGCATAACGAAATCTTCTCCACGGCAGTTGTTGCTTGTTGTACTGATGATCAATTGCAGGATCAATAAACTTTTTTAAATAATAACCTGTGTAAGTGCCATTCCAATCTTCAATCGGGCTCTTTCTGGTATCTAATCCCGGTATTGTTGAACCATCTGGTTTTTTATAAAAACCTACCTGCACAATTCCTGCAGGGTCTGCAGCTCTTGAATCAGTTGGCCTCTGCCTCCATTGTGCACCTTCGTACAATATGCTTGCATAAAAACGAGGGTCTCTATTTGTATAAGGACTGGCTGCCTGCGCAGGATTTGACCAGTTAAACTTTGTACCATCATTCATCTCATAAGCATCTATCAGTTGACCTAAAGGAGTATTGCCTCCCCAATTATGCCAACCATTAGGGCCGTTAAAAAGACCAGGATTTGGAGCGTCCCAATTTAAATTATGCAAATTGTCGTTGAACTGAAGAAAAATATCCTCTGCATTTCCATTATTCAAAAAAAGGTTTGCATAATTCTTTGTTGCTTCGTCAGCCGTAGCTGGACTTGTGCTTCCATACAGACTGTAGATATTCAAATCAATTACTGCTTTCGCAGCATTTTTAGCTGCTGTCCACCTGGCTGTTCTGTCACCACCTGTATAGCCAATTAATTCCTTGTTGGAATAGGACCCGGCCCATGAGCCATTGCTGTTATACAAGTCCGATGCTGCATACAACAATACTCTTGCCTTGAGTGCTAATGCAGCGCCTTTTGTAGCTCTGGCTTTATCACCATTCAAGGGTAATAAGCCGGCTGCTTTATCACACTCGGCAGTGATGAAGGTTATGCATTTATCATAACTGTCTCTTGGCGCTTTAAATTCATCTGTGAGTGTATAAGCTTTCGTAATTAATGGCACACCTCCATATAGCGAAACCAATTGGTGATAGAAATAAGCCCTTAAAAAAATTACTTCGCCTTTTAATTGGTCTTTCTTTGTTTGATCATCAAAAGGAACGTTGTCAATTTTTTCTAAAAAAACATTACAGGCTCTTATGTTTTTATAGGTAGGTTCCCACACCATTTGCCGTTCAGGACCTGTCCAAAAACCAGGATCCCAATTACCCAAATAGCTGGGGGTAATAAGGCTCTTGGCAACATTTCCGGTTTCCCAATCCCATACGGCCATTGATTCATCAACAGCAGAAGAGACCATTAATGTTTGAAACGGGAAAGGAATGCCTAAGTAAATGTTATTTGCAAAAGTTTGAACAAGTGCGGGGTCTTTCCACACCGCTTCGTCGGAATATTTATCAAGAGGCTGCACATCAAGAAAATCTTTCTTGCAGGAAATTGCACTGCCCACCAACAGTAGTGATAAAAAAATATAATAAAGTCGTTTCATGATTGTTTTTTTATATTTTAAAAAGTAACAGATATCCCGCCATTAATAATTTTTTGTAGCGGGTAACCCACACCGGAGGCGAAGCCGGGGACGGAACTTAACTCAGGATCGAGATCTTTCATGTCCGGACTATAGGTCAACAAGTTGAAAGCATTTACATATACTCTTAAATTTTGAATTCCCCATTTGCGAAGCTTAGACGGCAGTGTATAACCTAATTCAATATTCTTTAACCGGACATAGTCTGTTTTATGCAACCAATAAGTGTTGCCCTGGTTCATCCAATATTCATCTGACCGATTGAATGCTCTTGGTCCAGATGAATTTTGATTTTGAGGCGTCCAGCGATCATTGTAAAAACTTTGCAGATAGTTTCCTATTTCACCGGACTCAGTATTTATATATTGAACTGCTCCTGCTGCTCCCTGTACAAGCACGGACAAGTCAAATGTTTTGTACTGCAATCCTAGATTGAATCCACCCGTCCATTTAGGTATATTGCTTTTACTGTTGCGAACCCGATCATTCCCATCAATTTTACCATCACTGTTTACATCTTTGAAAATAACGTCGCCGGCCTGTGCTCCGCTCCAATGAGGATATTTATTAACTGCATCGTTATTACTAAATATTCCTATTGCCTCATAATAAAGATTTGCTCCAATTGGTTGACCTGTTGACTGCTGATAGTCCGGCGCTCCTGGTGGTTCATCCCAGAAATCAATTTTGTTTTTAGCATAACCGCCATTCAAGCCCACCTGGTAAGAAACCTTTCCGAAATTGTTTTTATAGTCCACACTGAAATCAAATCCTTTGTTGGAGGACTTGCCAATATTTTCAGGAGGAAGTGTGATGCCGGCAGAAGCAGGTACTGAAGCATTTCGAAATGCTAAGATGTTAGAACGGTTGTTGTAAAAATAATCTGCTGTTACAGACAATTTGTTATTGAGGAATCTTGCATCAAAACCAATATTACGCTGAATTGCTTTTTCCCAGGTAGTGCTAACATTAGGCACACCTGTTTCAAACAAAGTTGGATTTAGGACAGTGCCGCCATTTGTAATAAATGCAAGACCGCCTAATCCATAAGTCGATAAATATTTGAATGGGTCAATCAAATCGTTCCCGGTGGCTCCCCACGAACCACGCAACTTGAAGAAATTAATGAAGGCAAGGCTATTTTTCCAATAGTCTTCATCAGACATTACATAGCCTAAAGAAACGCCTGGGAAAAAACCATACCTGCTTGACTTTTCAAAAATGTAGGAACCCTGGTATCTCCAAACAAACTCTAAAAGATATTTGTTTTGATATGCATAGTTCACCCTGCCGAAATAATTTAAGCGGGCATTGCTGTAGCCAGAACCATTGTTAGTTAAAAACTGATCTACTGCACCTGCAAATAATTGGTCTATCGCTGGGGAAATAAAGTTTTTTCTATAAGCACTGAAATTATCGCCGCTGCCTTTTATTTTTTCTGCACCTACCAGGAATCTGAAATTATGTTTATCAGCAAAAACTCTTTCATAATTCATCAATCCGTTTAAAAGAAGATTACTATTGTCTTCCATGTATTCATTAAGCTCAGGGTTTTCAAAACCTTTTTTGCCTTTTACAAGTACAGGAGTACCGCTGGCATCTCTTGTTGTTCCATCCCATGAATATAAATACCACGGTGTACGGAATGTTTTATTAAAACGAAATGCTTTGTCGATTGCTGCATTGCCTATGAAGGACAGGCCATCTATGCCTGGCACTTTTAAATTCAGGCTAAAGTTTGTATTGGCGATGTAACGTTTATCACGATTATACCCTGTAGCCTTTGTACTCACCACAACAGGATTATCACCATATTCAATATCAGGTCCGGGAGTTCCATCCGGCCAGTAAGCAGGCATGTTAGGCTTACCTCTCATTACCATACGAAAAATTTCACCAGCACCTCGTGTTGGGAAATTGCGGTCTTCCATGCGGCCCGACAGATCTACAGAAAGAGAGAGATATTGATTGATCTTTCCATCAAGGTTGGAGCGAAAATCATATTGATTGTATTTAGTGCCGCTATTATAAAAATAGCCATCCTGGCTCCTGGTAGAAAGTGAAACAAAATATTTCATAGTCTCGCTTCCACCTGAGATAGAGGCATTGCCATAGTTCTGGCCGGACCATGGCTTTAGGACTTCCTTAAACCATTCCGTATTAGGGTGACCCCATGGATCAGCACCTGAGCGGAACAGGTCTATATCCTGTTGTGTAAACTTTGCTGGTTGTTGCCTGTATGCAGCTATCTCATTTAGCATGGTTGCATACTCCGCAGCATCAGCCATTTTTGGCAAGCGAGTTGGCCTTCCATATCCCTGGTTGAAACTAAAGTTTATTGTAGGCTTGCCTGCTTTGCCTCGCTTAGTAGTAACAAGAATAACTCCATTTGCAGCCTGCGCACCATAGATAGCCGCAGAAGCATCTTTTAAAACCGATATACTTTCAATAGTAGCAGGATCAATTCTTTCCAATGAGCGACCGGGAACACCATCTACCACAACCAATGGACTTGCATTTCCAAATGTATTGATACCTCTTATCCTGATAGTAGAACCATCATATCCTGGCTCCCCACTTCCATTAACTGCCACAAGACCAGGTAAACGGCCTACCAGTGAATTACTCACATTCACATTGGGAGATTTATTAATCTCACTGCCTTTCACACTTGTAACTGATCCGGTAAGTGTTGATTTTTTTTGCGTACCATAACCAATAACAATCACTTCATTCATGGATAAGTTTACAGGTTGCAGTTGAATTGCCAGGTTGCTTTGTCCTACTGTAACTTCTATTTCTTTTGACAAATAGCCAACATACGAAATCGCTAAGATTACTTTGTCTCCGGAGACCGGTAATTCAAAAGAGCCATCAATTTTTGTAATGGTAGAATTGCCTGTACCTTTTTCTGTTACGGTTGCCCCGCCCAAGGGCTCTTTATTTTCATCTACTATTTTTCCTTTTATAGTTTGAGCGAAAAAAGCATTATCATTTTCGATATTATCAACAGAAGTGATGACCACTAAATTGATATTGATTTTGCGAAATGAAAGTGACGTGTTGTCGAGCACCACCTGTAACACCTCTTCCAGGGATGCATCCCTGACATCTATATTGACCTGCTTTTGTTTGGGCAGAATGTCCTCTTTATAAACGAAACGGTAGGTTCCCTGTTCTTCAATGGCTCTGAATACTTGCTCAATAGATGCTTTTTTCAACCTTAAGTTAATACCTTGCTGTGCATCGAGCCGGGCAATGGATTGAAGTGAAAAAAGGAAGATGAAGATTATTGTAAACTTAACCATTAAAAGAAATTTGAAGTTCAGCCGGGAGTTGTCAAACGATAGGTCTCCCTTAATTTTTTTCATACTTTTGTTTTAATAAGTGATGGAAATTGCTCAGGCGTGAGCAGTTGATCTGTCTAAGAACAGTGGGGAATGTTACCGCATTCTCCACTTTCTTTTTGCAATAGCATCTTTAGGTTACTTTTTTCATATAGCAGTTTTTGGAGTTAAAAAAATTCGGCAATCGTCTAAACTATCTGGTCCAGCTTGTAACAGGATCGTGTTGTTAACGAGTAATGATTACTTTTCCATCTTTTATTGTATACTGAAAATTACCGGTCAGCTTAAGTGCCTCCATAACTTCTTCCAGGGTCTCGTCTTCAAACACACCATTATATTTTGAGTCGTTCAAACTTGCATCTGTGATAATTACATTAACGTTAAACCAACGTTCAATTCTCAAGGCAATCTCATCAAGGCGCTCTTTTCTAAAAGTAAGCCTGTTCTTCACCCATGAGGTTTCAAAGTCACTGCTATCTTTTCCGTAATAATGCATTTTATCAATGGCAATCGCCGGCTCACCTGCGATTACTTTTTCTTCCTTATTTTGGATGGCATCGTTTATCTGATTTTTAACAACAAGTCTTTCGGTTGGCTTAAGAAGTATTTTTTTTTCGGGATTATTTTTAACCGTTACTTCAATAGATCCATGTACAAGTGCAGTCACTGTTTCTTTTTCATTCTCATAAGCTCTAACATTGAATGCAGTGCCCAATACCTTCAGATCAATAGCATTGGTATGAACAATAAAGGGTCTTGTCTTATCCTTAACCACATCAAAGAAGGCTTCTCCGATTAAGAATATTTCTCTATTAGATTTATTAAAATATTTGTCGTAAACAATTTTGCTGCCTGCGTTCACCCATACTTTAGAGCCATCAGGTAAAATAACATGGGTTTTGATACCGGGTTTGGTAATAACTGTATTATTCTCGCTGATTTCCTTATTTGCGTTTTTAGAATTTCCGGATTGTTTAAAAAGCCAATAACCGCCGGCTATGAACATGATTACAGCAGCGGCTGCGGCCCAGCGGATCATTCTTCTTTTTCTAAAAGTTCTTTTGACCAGCGGTTTAATTTCACCTGTTCTTGTTTCAATGATATGCAACTGTAATTTTTGAAATAGCCTGTCTCGAAACTCATCCTTCTCTTTTTTGGAATCAAAATGGATTTCAATTTCGCT
>Ga0207710_10000625_pt1 | contig 20501 bp, 18 predicted proteins | sample KBSS24metaG_FD_184400 | JGI IMG/M metagenome (GOLD analysis project Ga0207710, IMG submission 184400) | Switchgrass rhizosphere microbial communities from Kellogg Biological Station, Michigan, USA - KBS S2-4 metaG (SPAdes) (version 2) | ecosystem: Host-associated > Plants > Roots > Rhizosphere...
TGCGTGATCGCGTATTCCGCACCAGCTTCGACCTTCCATTCAAAACGCCGGATCTCCTCTTCCATATTTACGGCGCCAGGATTCACGCCAACGCCGATCGAAAACGCCGTGGGTTTACCGATCGAATTGTTTCCAATATCGAGCCCGTGATTGAGCTTATTAACCATGTTGGTTAGCCCGATCGCGTCGATATCGAAAACCGCAGTGGCATCCGGATATGGACCCATTTTTGGCGGATCGCCGGTGATGATCAGGAGATTGTGAAGTCCTAGGGCAGCGGCGCCGAGAAGGTCAGACATCATTCCCAGAAGGTTTCGATCACGGCAGCAATAATGAAGGACCGCCTCGATGCCGATCTCGCGTTCAACCAAAACAGCGGTTGCCTGAGCAGACATTCTGGTCTGCGCTCTGGGCCCGTCAGGAATATTTACGCCGTCAACGCCGGCGTCCTTCAGAAGCCTGATCGAATCGAGCGTTTTTTGAGCGTCACATCCCTTTGGCGGCAGAACTTCGACTGAGGTTACAAATTCACCACGAGCGATCTTTCTCGACCAGCGCGAACGATCCTCAGCCGGCACGACCTGTACATCGGCCGGCTTCAGATCTGCGATCTCCGATGATGCGGATCGAACAAAGACGCGTGACTGTCGAGGACTGATCGATCGGATCGAGTCAGCGATCAGTTTTATATGCGTTGGAGTTGTTCCGCAGCAGCCCCCTACAAATTTTGCTCCGGCCTGAACGAACCTTTTGGCAAAGGTCGCCACGTATTCAGGCGAACCCATATAAAACTGTCGTCCCTGCACATCGCGTGGCAGGCCTGCGTTCGGCTGGGCCGAAAGGGGCCGGTCGGAAATCTCGCGCATCTTTTCCAGGGCCGTCAAAACGTGGTTAGGCCCCATTCCGCAATTCAATCCGATCACATCGACAGCTAGTTCATCGAGGCGTTTTGTAAATGCTGCCGGGGTAGTGCCGAACGATGTATTCCCATCCATCTGGATCGTCATCTGTGCGACGATCGGCAGATCTGAAAGTTCGCGAACAGCGTTGATGGCCTGCTCGATGGCGGGAAGTTCGGAAAACGTTTCAAGGATAAACAGATCGACGCCGCCTTCCAGCAGGCCCAACACTTGTTCCTTGTACATCTCCTTCGCTTCGTCGAACGAGGTCGGCCCATATGGTTCGATCCGCAATCCTAAGGGACCGATCGCACCGGCCACGAATACTTTTTCACCCGCGGCCTCGCGTGCAATTCGGACGGCGGCGATATTTATCTCACGAAGTTTTCCCTCGAGACCGTAAGGCTGCAGCTTGTGCCTGGTTGCTCCGAACGAATTTGTTTCAATAATGTCCGCGCCGGCTCTGACGTATTCTTCGTGTACCTCGCGAACAAGTTCAGGCGCGGTCAGGTTGAGTTCATCGTAGCTGCGATTAATGTAAATGCCCTTATCGTAAAGGCGCGTTCCGACTGCTCCGTCGAAGACGAAGATCCCGTCGGAATCCAGTAGCTCGCGAAAATCCTTCATAAAATAAAAGCCTCGCCAAACAGCGAGACCTTCAAAAGCGTTCTTTGTGTTCAGCTGTTTAGCGGATTATTTAACGTGGTCGCAAGTCGCGATAACTCACCACGAAGTTAAACTAGATAATGAATTTTTGAATCCCAAGTGTCAAGCCTCAGGGTCGGACGCGGACACTCGAAAAAGATTCGATTAACAGCCCAAAATTTCTAAAGAAAGACTCAAAGTTTCTACTCGAAAAACTCACGGATTCTATAGAAAAAACCAATATTTCTATAGAAAAACTCAATATTTCTATAAAAAAAACCAATATTTTTATAAAAAAACTCAATATTTCTATAGAAAAACTCAATATTTTTATAAAAATACTCAATATTTCTATAGAAAAACTCAATATTTTTATAAAAATACTCAATATTTCTATAAAAAAACCAATATTTTTATAAAAAAACTCAATATTTCTATAGAAAAACTCAATATTTTTATAAAAATACTCAATATTTCTATAGAAAAACTCAATATTTTTATAAAAATACTCAATATTTCTATAGAAAAAGCCAATATTTTTATAGAAATACTCAATATTTCTATAGAAAAACCCGCGGATTCTATAGAAAAAACGGGAAAAACTAGTGGCTCATTTCGCCGAAGAATTCGTAACTCGCTTTTTTACCGGTGATCTCCAGGTGCCAGTGCGTGAAATCCGATGCGTTGTCGCAGCCGTTTCCCCGGCCCTGGAAGACAAGGAAATATGAGGTGGCGGGTACGATATCCGGTTTGAAGAATCCCGTTCCGGTTGTGACCTTTCCCTGAAAGCGAAACTCTTTGTACAGCGACGGTCCCAGGCCCTTATCGCTATTGTCATGGATATCGACTTTGAAAATCAGCATTTTGGGAGGCATGGGTAAAGTTACTGTGCCGGTTTTGCCGGCTTTGGTTTTCAGATCGAAGCGCCAGGTTCCGCCCTTAAACGAATTGACGAGGCTGAATGCTCCCGGTTCCGCGGTCCAGGAATCCGACTCATATTCCTTTCGCAGGCCAGCCAGGCCTTTTATCCCGTCAAAGCCCGCCTCGGTCATAAAAAGATCAGCTGCATTTGAGAACTTCATGTCTTTCAGGACATCTAGTGAATAACTATCGGGCTTGCCCGTCCAGATACCGTAAGTACCCGTTTCTGCACAGCAAGCACAGGCAAGCGCCGCATTTGACATCGCCAGGAGGCAAATTACAACGATGAAACAGCTCAAAAGTTTTTTTCGCATGAGGTTTGATCTTTCTCCTTTCGAAAACTTATTTCCTTTGACATTTCGAACAATAAAATGTCGATCGGCCGCCTTGTTTTATACGTTTTATCGGAGAATTGCAACGCCGGCAACCGCTGCCTTCGCGATCGTACACCTGCCATTCGGCATCGGAGTCGCCGTTGAAATATGTTTGCTCGAGATTTTCAGGATTCACGGATATCGAGCTTCCGTGTTCGATCGCCTCGCCAAGCACCAGCTGAATGCTCGCATGAAGCGACGGAGCTTTTCGCGTAGAAATCCGGGCCGAAACCGTCCTGGGATCGATCCCCGCATGGAAAAGAGCCTCAACGGCGTAGATGTTCCCGAGCCCGCAGAAACGAGTTTGGTCCAACAACACTTCCTTGATCTGGCGATTTGAACGCTTCAAAGTTTTTCGGACGTATTCGATGTCAAACTCCTCGGAAAATGGTTCAGGGGCGAGTTTGGCTAGTTCCGGAGCGTCATAAAGCTTTTTTGTTTCGACGATCTTCATTAAACCAAAATGGCGCTGGTCACTAAAGACAAGCCGGGATTCATCGTCAAGATAGAAAACGGCGTGGGTGAATTTTGGATCGCCCACATCTATTGAAAGCAAAGCAAAACTGCCGGTCATTCTGAGATGCGTTATCAGAGTTCGCCCATTGTCGACGTCAAACAGAAGATGTTTGCCGCGACGATGGACAAAGTTGATAGAAGTGTTTTTTAGGAGCTTCGCAAAAGTCGCAGGTTTCGAATCAGGAGCAAGGCGATCGCGCAAAAGACGAGCCGAAACGATCCGCCGTCCGGTGACGAGGGTGTTCAGCGATCTCGCAATATGTTCAACCTCAGGTAATTCTGGCATAAGGCCGAGATTAGACCCGCGAGTAATCGGGAAGGGAAGTTTTATCGCCAAGGACAGATCCTTCGCCTACGATCACATTTCGGCCGATATGGCTTCCTCGGCCGATGATCGCCCCTCTAACCTCGGCTGCGGTTGAGATCCGAGCATGCGGCCATATTACCGAATTCTCAATAACTGCTTTTTCTTCAATATTTACGCCGGCTCCGATCACGGAATTGACTATCTTTGCCCCCGGCTTGATCGTACACTCGCTGCCGACGACCGAAGATCTGTCGATCGATGCAGCCGTCGCAACGTCCGAAACATCCGACCGTTCAACATCAAAACCCTTGATCCGTCCGGCAAGAAAATCGTGGTGGGCTGCCAGGTAACTCTTGCAATTCCCAATGTCACGCCAGTATTCGTCCTTTAGCGTATACCCGAAAAAGGACATTTCCTTCTCAAGTATCATCGGAAAGACATCATATTCGAACGACCGGTTCTCGCCTTTTGGTATAAGATCAAGAATGGACCGCTCGAGAATGTAAATACCTGCATTTATAGTATTTACTGATTGATCTTTAAAGTCCCCCGGTTTTGGTTTTTCAACGAATCCAGTGATCGTTTCGTTTTGCCCGGTAGTAACGAGTCCATATGCCGCGGGATCATCAACCGGTGCAAGAACGATCGTCGCGTCAGCATTCTTCTCGCCGTGAAAGCCGATGACTTCGGAGATATCGATATCCGTCAGGATGTCCCCGTTAATGACTATCGTCGTTGAATCGGGATCCGCAGCAAACCGATAAGCTCCCGCAGTACCAAGAGGACTTGGCTCGGTCACGTAATTCAGATTTACACCAAACTCTGACCCATCCCCGAGCAAGTGCTCTATTTTGTCAGGTTGATAGCTAAGTGAAAGGGTAATTTCCGTGATTCCGGCGTTCCTGAGAATCTCAAGTTGAAACAACAAAAAAGGCCGGTTGATCAAGGGAACGATCGGTTTAGGCGTGTAAACCGTCAGCGGTCTAAGTCTTGTCCCTTTGCCTCCCGCTAAGATGAGTGCCCGCATATAGTTAGAAATTCAATGTATTGTGGTTCAAGACTAGTTAAACGCCGGGAAAATTGCAAAAGTAATGGCCAAAAGTGACATAAATGAATCAGTTTGAACGCATTTTAATCACATTGACTTTTGTTGAACATTTGTGCTAATTTCTAAGGTGCAGGTATCGCATGTCTAACCTGTGTTCCCCATACGGCAATATAAAGTGTTCACCGAGTTAACCCGGCTAGATTCAAGAATCCTGGATTTTTAATAGACTACGATGATTTTCGATAAAGCACAGGCGATGCGCAACGCCGAGCGGTACGTCTCCCAAAACAACATCCGCGCGGCGATCGATGAGTATAAACAGGTTGTTGGGAACGACCCCAAGGATATTGTTACTTTAAATATGCTTGGCGATCTGTACGCGAAGACATCGAACAAGGCCGAGGCGGTAAATTGCTATAAGACAGTCGCCGAACAATACGGCAAACAAGGGTTTTCGCAGAAGGCGATCGCTGTTTACAAAAAGATCACAAGGCTGGAGCCGAACTCCGTCGAAATATCAGGAAAGCTCGCCGAATTGTATCAGACCAAAGGTTCGGTTTCCGAAGCCCGCTCGCACTTCACCACTCTCGCCGAACATTATCTCCAGCAGGGACGAAAGACCGAGGCGTTGGCCATTTGGAAGCAGATCGGGATCCTTGATCCCAATGATCAGGATGTTTTTCTGAAACTTGCCGAATCCCACTTGCAGGGAGGGCAGCCGGACGAAGCTGCACAGGATTACGTCGAAGCCGCTTCCAGGTTCTCGAAGTTTGGGCGAAACGAAACGGCGGCCGATACTTACGCAAAGGCGCTTGTACTTCGCCCCGGATATGTTCCGGCGCTGAACGGATTCGTCAGCGTTAAGACAAAGCTTGGCCAGGCCGTTGAAGCAGCAAAGACGCTTGAAGAGATCCTGGAGAAAGAACCATATAACCGGGAAGTTGCGGCCCTGATGGTCGATTGCTTCTTTGGCGCGGACGACCTCGAAAGTGCTGAACGCGGCGTGATACGACTCGTAGAACATGAGTCAGCAAATTATCCGAAACTCCTTGATCTGGTAGAAAAATACCTATCAAAGGGAGATCAGCTGGGCGCCGCCCGGTGCTTGAATCTCTGCATCGAACATCTCCTGCTCGGCGGCAAAGAGGATGTGGCAATAAAATGGATCGAGGAGATCCTGTCCGGAAATGGAACCCAACTAGGAGCTCTCAAGTTGAAGGTCCGATATCTCTCCTGGAAAAGGGATGATGACGGCCTTCGTGATGCCCTTAAACTGCTGGATGATGCGGCCGTCAGCCAATCGTCACTTGAAGATGAGCGCTATGCATTGTCCCAGTTGGTTATGATCCTGCCGCAGGAAACGTCATACGCAGATCGTTTGCGCGTAATAAACGATAAGCACGGATTTACAGACAATCTCTATGACGAAAAGGTACTGCAAAGCCAGTTTGAGGATCAGGCGGAATACTACGCCGAAGAACTATCAACCGATTTTGCTTTCGATTCCGACACTTCCAATTCGCATATCATCGAAAGAAATGGGTCGGTTGCTTCGGCGGAGGTTTCCGGTGGAGCTGATAAATCCCTTCCTAATACCGACGCTGAAAATTTCCTTACTTCAGTAGAGGAAGTCGAGGAAGGAGTTTTGGGCGCTGCGAACTTTGGCATTTCCGAGGATGTCATAATCGAAAAGGAACTCGAAAGCATTAGATTTTATGTCGAGAGCGGCTACACCGACCTTGCCGAAACCGCTCTCAATGATCTTGTTGCTAGTTACGGCGACCGGCCTGAGATCCAGGACGTTCGAGCAGCTATTGCTGAAAAACTCGCCGCCGAGGCCGTTGAAAACAGCCCCGCCATACAAGTATCCGATGTGAACGCCGACCCGATCGGATCCGCCGGTTCCTTGACTGATTCGCCTGCTTCCAAGACCTTAGACCTTGACGAGATCCGCGTCGAATTCGGTTTGGACGATCTCGAACCCACTGGAAATGACGATGACTATGAAACGCATTATCAAATGGCTGTGGCCTATCAGGAAATGGGCCTCATGGAAGATGCGATAAAGGAATACCAGAATGCGATCAGCCAGATAGGTCAGAACGACACTACGCGGCGATTCTTTCATTGTGCCAACCTCCTGGGCCATTGTTTCATGCAGAAAGGAATGGCGAAGCTGGCATTAAAATGGTTTAACCGGGCGCTTGAAACACCTGGACTCACCGCGGATGAGAAGAAAGGCATTTGGTATGAGTTGGGTGAGGCTCATCAGGTGGATGGCGACAATAGCAATGCAGCCCGTTTTTTTGAACAAGTATATGCGGAAGATGTCGATTTCCGCGATGTCGGAAATCGCTTGCAAAGTCTGGTTGTGAACGCCTGATCGATCAGCGGATCACCGAATTTGTTCGACAAAATTCATCGCGTTATACTTTGACGGTATGGTTGAAAAACTGACCGTCATTTTCTTTATTATTCTGTGCCTGCTGCTAGGATTTTACCTGACGCTGCTGCCATGGGTCAGTTTTGGAATGATCGGTGACTGGGGCAGCAATTACCTGCTGGCTTTCATCTCCGATAAGACCGGCCTGCCGATAATTCAAAAAGCGATAGCCTCCACCTGGTTCCGCGGCGCGGTGACCGGGTTGGGCGTCGTCAATCTGCTGGTCGCGTTTTGGGAGATCGGACACTTTGGGGAAAGCGTCGCTTTCCTGCAGGGACAGATGACTGAGGATGGCAAAGAGGCGGGCCTAAGATCTTGAGCCCGACGCCCAAGTTTTATCCTCCGATAATCTGCCTGATCACCGACGGCACTATCACCAATGAGAATTTCGCGATTCGATCTGAATCGGTTCTCGCTCTCATCCGTACGGCTGTTGATGCCCGGATCTCGCTGATCCAAATTCGCGAGAAAGCACTCTCCGCCAAGAATCTTGTTCGACTTACTCGAGAAGTGGTTGATCTGGCTCGAGGCTCTGTAACCAAAATTCTGGTGAATGACCGGGCCGATATTGCGGCGGCGGCCGGGGCAGACGGCGTTCATCTCACCGAAAGCTCATTGCCCGCCGATGTAGTCCGGTCGGCCTTTCCGGATCTTGTGATCGGCGTTTCGACCCATTCTGCTTCATCGATAATTGTGGGAGCCGACAGGGGCGCAGACTTTGCATTATTTGGGCCGGTCTTCGCAACACCTGGTAAAGAAAGAGCACAAGGATTACAGGCCCTGACGGACGCCTGCCTGGCAGCGCCCGGCTTTCCGGTTCTTGCGATCGGAGGCGTGGACGAAACAAACTATAAACAGGTGTTGGCAGCCGGTTCCGCGGGATTTGCGGCCATAAGGTTTTTGAATAGTGTCGAGCGCTTAATTGCGATCGGTTCGGGCCTAACAAGTGATGGACCATAACGAGCCGCCAATTTGTTTGACGATAGCAGGTCTCGATCCATCGGGCGGGGCCGGCATCATCGCGGACATCAAGACCTTTTCCGCCTTTGGTTGTTTTGCGGCGGCAGTGATTTCGTCACTCACTTTTCAGAATACCACGGGCGTTTTTGGCGCTGTTCACCAGACGGGTGAATCGATCCGCGGACAACTTGAACCGGTCCTTAGGGACTATCGGATCTCTGCAGTCAAAACGGGAATGCTCCCGACGCCTGATTCGATCAAAGAAACCGCGCGGTCGATCAGGGAATTTGAGTTGCCAAATCTCATCGTTGATCCAGTGGTGCGTTCCACCTCTGGTGTTGATCTGATCGACGACGCCGCGCTGCGGAAGCTGACAGTGACCCTTTTCCCTTTGTCTGTTTTGGTTACGCCAAATTTACCGGAGGCCGAACGTATCACCCGAATGAAGATCGAAAATGATTCGGACATAGAACGGGCGGCGGGCCTGATGCGTGACATGGGCGCGACAAATGTTCTGATCAAGGGTGGACATTCTTATAACCGTGTCGAAGAAGTACAAAACCGGAAAGCTCGAGATTTTCTATTTATCGCGAGCGACCTCACTATCCTGGAGGCTGACTACATTGAAACCAGCGCAACACACGGAACCGGCTGCACTCTATCAGCAGCGATCACCGCGAATCTCGCTTTGGGACACGACCTCATATCTGCAGTAAAAACCTCCAAGACCTTTGTGACGGAGGCAATTCGCACAGCACCCAATATCGGCCACGGAAGCTCACCGATAAACGTGAGAACTAATTAGCTGGTTTGAAAAAAGTCGGCGTCTGATAGGTAACGCCAAAGGTGATTCCGGTGCGAGGTGAGAATCGCGTCAATCCAAAAACAGCGGCGCTGTCAAAGCGAAGGCCCGATGCTTTTATTTGGGTTCCGATCCGAAATTGTCCAACGCTCTCGGTGCCGAGCGGCGCCGTGCCTTTGCGGGTGTTCATCCTCCCATTCACCTCGCTGGCGATATTGATGTGATCGTTTACACGAAAAATTCCCGCAAGCCCATAGAGCATCACGTCGTTCTGAGTAAAACGATCGATAGGAGCAGTCATTATCTCAAGGCCGAGGTTGCCGTATATATTCGCGAGGGGGGCTTTCCCCGCCTTTTTCCCGAAACGTTTTTGAAAGAGAAATTTCGAAAAGATATTTATTTGGTTCGTACCGATGCCCTTCGCCTGATCGGTATTCGGCATTTGAAAGCCAAGCTTTAAGCCAAACGCGGGCAGAATAGGGGTTTCGTTTCTAAGCTTGATCTTTGCTGATACTACAAAATCGTCAAAGTCGCTTGTCGAATTGCCATTAACGTTTAGCGGTATTGCAGACGGACCGACCGAATTAATGGCTAAAAAATTCTGAAGTGTTCCCTCGAGCTGAAGTTCCACGTTAGCGGCAAATCCCGTACGAATACGCAGATCGCCGACTCGAGTAAGGTCACCTTTTAACCCTGACAACGGAAACTTAACGTTCTGCAGGAAGTCGACACCGGCACCAACCTCGACCGCTCCCGTCGGCGTAATGTCGACATCGTCCGTTATCAGTGGCCGCTGTTGCGCGACCGCACAGACCGCCATTGCCACCACAATCAGGATGCCTGCCGCCATCTTCATAGTGCTAATTCTTGCATCAAAAGCGGAAATTGTAAATCGACGGTTTCGTCCGGTTGCCGTAATTTTCTGACTTTGGACAATGCTCTGAAAACTTGCCAGAATGGTCATGGGAATTATTCGCAGTGAATGTTAATGGACCGTGTGAACACTCAAAAAGAAATTGTTGAACCAGGTGGGCTTCGGCTTGTGCCGGAGCAAAAAGATCTGCAAAAATTTCCCACGATCGAGAAACAGTTTGTTAACTACATGTTCTTTCGGGTTCATCCCGATTGGAGAAAGCTCGACGCGGAAACAAAAGATCTCTTCAAGAGTGAATTTCAAACGGTTTATGCCGAGTATAGTTCGGATTTTCTTCTTTTCAGTTATTCTCTGATCGGATTTGATTCCAAAGCCGATCTGATGTTTTGGCGGATCGGAGATTCGCTTGATAGGATCCAGGAAATGACCGCGCGCTTGTACCGCACGAATTTTGGAAGCTACTTGGAAACTGCCGATACATACCTTTCGACAACAAAGAAAATGATGTTTGTCGGGAACGGGAGCGAGGATCGGTTTCACGTGAATGCGGGTGCCAAGAAGTATCACTTTCTTTATCCGTGTGCGAAGCACCGGGATTGGCTGGAAAAGACCGGTGAGGAACGTGACGCGTTGATCGAAGAAAACTTCATGGTCGGCAAGAAATTCCCGAACATAAAAATTCACATGACGCATGCGTTCGGATTTTGTGAGCAGGAGTATATTATCTCCTTCGAAACGGACGAGCCAAAAGATTTTCTTGCCCTGGCGGAAGAGCTGCGCCAAACGCCGGCTAGCAAACTGACCCTTCGCGGAATGCCGGTTTATACCTGTCGCAAGCGCTCGCTGATGGAGTGTCTGGACGCGATCGGATGATCATTGCTCGCAAGTTTCTGATCAGTGGTGAAGTCCAAGGTGTCGGCTATAGGTATTTTGCGCAGCGGGCGGCGGCGAAACATCAGGTTCGCGGGTATATTAGAAACTTGGAAGACGGCCGCGTTGAATCGCTGGCCGAAGGCAGCGAAAAAGCCGTCGAAGAATATAAGCACGATCTGCTCGCGGGACCGACCCATTCAAGGGTCGATCATCTAGAAGAACTGGTTGTCGATCCAAGTGGGCGGTATCCGACGTTTAGAATTGAAAGATAATTCGTTGTTCGTAGATCATGGATCGCCATTCCTGACGTTCCTCGCCACGATCGACGAATGACCAGCAACCGACAAAGAAAATGGATCATCTTAGAAGACTAATTCGCGAAGTACCGGACTTTCCAAAACCGGGCATTAACTTTTACGACATCACGACACTGCTGAAAGATGCCGACGGATTGAAAGACACTATCGATGCTTTGGCAATGCAGGTAAACGGCAAGAAGATCGACACAGTGATCGGCGTCGAGTCTCGCGGGTTTATTTTTGCCACACCGCTTGCGATTCGCCTTAATGCGGGTTTTGTTCCGGTTCGCAAACCTAAAAAGCTTCCCGCCGAAAAAGTGTCGATCTCGTACGATCTGGAGTACGGCCAGGATACGCTCGAAATACATAAGGACGCCATCGGCAAAGGTCACAATGTATTGATCGTAGATGACCTGCTTGCGACCGGCGGCACCGCAAAGGCCGTTGTTGATCTGGTCGAAGGTCTTGGCGGCACGATAGCCGGACTGCTTTTTGTCGTCGAACTTGATTTTCTCAATGGCCGTAAGAAATTCGACGGCTATAGCGTTCAGTCATTGATAAGATACGACAGTTAGGTTTTGGGTTTTGGATTTACAATTCATTTTTCGGATCTTCGATTTTGCATTTGTCTGCAATCCAAAATCCGCCATCCAAAATCGATCGAGCTCCCGTAGCTCAGTAGGATAGAGCGTTCGCCTCCTAAGTGAAAGGCCGCTGGTTCGAATCCAGCCGGGAGCACCATTAAAATCAATAACTTGCGGGAATGACTGTTTGGGAAAATCCAAGTTTCCACCGAAAACATGGGAGTCCGTATGGTTGCCAAATACGATGTGGATATTGCATGAGTGAGATTCACAACCAATCCGTTCGTATGAGGCCGCGGTGACCGCCATAATTTGAACGCATGTTGGTGGTGAAAAAAAGGGCTCAACCGTTTTCGGTACCGAACACTTTAGTATGGTTCCATGACTGAACGGAGTATCGAGATTCAGATTTCGAGGCTCTGCGAGAACCATCCTCAAGAATCTAGATTCGGTGATGTTCGGTACGGAAGCGTAGCTTATTTCTCGATGCGTGTGAAAAGGACCAAATTGGACATTACCCGGCCCTGTACAAGGGCCATTTTTGCCCCGTCATCCGAAAATTCGGCCCAATAGATATTGTCCGGAGGGTTAGTTAAGACCTTTCGTGGCCGACTGCCGTCAAGCGGAAATTCCCAAATTGTCGAGATCGGGTCATTTTCAGTCTCATGGCGTTTGGTGAGGACCGAACTGCCGTCCCGCGACAAGATGATAAAATCCTTGGGAATAAGATCAAGATAGGTGATACGTGAACGGTCTTCGAGTGATTGGACGGCTGTTTTATACTTGCCCGAGTCACGATCATAAAACTGATAGGCGACGCTAAATCCATCAGCTGATGTCGACCAAGGTCCGATGTAAGCTGGTGAAAAATCCATAGGGGGGCTGCCGTCCAAATCCATCAGCGAAAGGACCGATTTGTCCTGCACATCCCGCTCGACGATTATTTTGCTTCCGCCTAGCGCAAAACGCGCACGCACGGGGAACTCAGAGTCCGGAGTTAGCTGTTTGGCGTTTGTACCATCGGCATTCATTCGCCAAATTTGCCAGCTTCCCGATCTGTTCGAAAGAAAAAGGATATAGCGGCCGTCAGGCGAAACGTCCGCGAAATCTCCTTCGACGTCCATCGACGTCAGCCGAGTCGAATTGCCGGTGTCGACCGCGGTTGAATATAACAGATCTTTACCGTTGTCGAGGACGTTGTAAATCACGCGTCCTGAGGGCGTCCATGTACAACTGTGGATAATGACGGATTGGTTGGTCAATCTTCGCGGCTTGTCAGCCCCGTCACGCGACCAGGTCCAAATATCGTTCACTCTCTGATCCTGCGTCACGACGATCTTTGTTCCGTCCCCAGTTGTCGACAAACCCGAATACGAATTGAGATCATTTGTGAGCCTGCTTATCTCACCGGTATCGCGCGCGATGGTAAACAACTGATTGACCCTAGTATCCGGTGCCTGCGCGTTCAGTAAAATGTCTCCCTTCTTGCCCAGCCAAACCGCTCCCCAAAATCGCTGCTTGGTCGAATCGACAATTGTTCTTCGTTCGCCACTGGATACGAAGATCTCATCGATGCGCCAATTCCAACCATCGCGGAGCCTTTCACCCGCGACAAATAGGATTTTTGTACCGTCGGGCGAAAAATTCGGTGCCCGAAAATCGACGTTATATTTCCCATCGGCCACCACCGCCTCTTCACTGCCGTCAGCGGAATTCGCAGTTACAAGCTGAGTGACACCGTCAGAATTTAGTCGAGAAAATGTGAACCGCTTTCCGTCAGGAGTGAACGAGATTGGCCCTGCCACGCCCTCCATTATCTTTCTCGGAACGTCGCCGAGAACCGGGATCTGGTAGAGGACCGAAGCAGCTCCTGACACGCTCCGCGAGTAGGTATCGTAATAAAGCTCGCTGCTGTCCGGCTTAAAGCCTCCGCCATAAAACGAAACATTATCCGGCGGCACCACCATCCGCTCCGACCGGCTGGCGATATCAAGAAGATGAAGCGACTGTTGTCCATCAACATGCAGCAGGACGTATGCGACGAACTGTCCATTGGGCGAGAGCATTGCCCAATACAGATTATCGGTGTTAGTCAACCGTTGAAGGCTGATGTTCTCGCTGGCGAGTGCTGGCCGAACCGAGGATAGTTTGAAAAAATAGTAAGCGAGCCCCCCCGCTAGTACAAGCAAAAGACCTCCTGTAACGATCAGAACCGGGTTCCGTTTGCCGGGCTTAACATTTCCCATTAATGCAGGCGTTTCGGGAATCGCCTGAATCTTATCCGCTTCTAATCCGAATACTCGTTCGGCCGGTCGAACTTCGTCATCTATCTCTATCAGCTCCTCCTCAATCGATACCTTTTGATATACGCCGTTGTTCGCTTCCGGCCTGAAGACTGTCTCTTCAGTTTCTACCGACATGAGGAATCTGTATCCCCGCTTAGGTACGGTCTCTATGTACGTAGGAGATTCGGCATCGTCCCCGAGTACCTGCCTGATCTCTTTTACCATCCGGGTCAGAGCATTGTCCGTTACGAAGCTATCGCCCCAAATGCGGTCGAAAAGTTCCTGCTTTCCGACGACGCGTCCGCTATTCTCGAGCAGGTAAACGAGTACTTCGAAGGCCCGCGGTGTGATCCGCATCGGTTTTTCGCCATCCAAAAGGCGAAAATTCACCAAATCGAGCCTTAATTTCCCGAACTTGTATATTTTCGCAACTGGTTGATTCTTAGAGGGTTGCATCGGTCAACGGCCGCAGTCACAAAAAAGTCACTACCAAATCATCACCTGTTCACAAGATTATCATTACTCGCTTTCAAGCGGTGCGCTTAAATCGCACCTTCGTTAGCTCACGGCAACATTTTTTCTGCCGGGGGATTTCGAAAGTCGACGGACTATCCGCGAAACCAGAAGGAGATATGAATGAAGATAATTCGCCGCAAACGAACGATAACGATCGAAACGTGTGTGTTTCGCCGATGGCAACGCGACGGGATGGAGGGCAATTTCAATTGCCCGAATTGCGGCAAGAGGTTCCAGGAAGAAGCGCCAATTGCTGCGGACAGCAAGCCCGCACGTCTGTTAGAGAGTGTGACGGTGCGGAATACACTGATCGGTCCTTCTGCCCGCGAGAGGGATGGAGAAAACCAATCCTGCGAACAGGGGTGCGCCGAGGAATTGGGAGAACAGCAAGGTCACGAGACTTAACCCAACAACTACGACGAATAAATATGAGGTGAAACAATGGTCAACCATTTAAACAACGCATTAATGAAGAAGGATTTCCTACTAGTAAGCTTTTCGGCCCTCTTGCTCATTTTCAGCTGTACAGCGGCTGACGGGCAAAAGGTTTGTGGGAGCCCCGAGAAATTTAAACAAACGCACCGTTGGCAGGACCTGCCCGGCTGCACCGACAACAGCGACTTTTCGAACCAGACCGGTGCTCGGACGCTTATGAGCCGGGCTAAGGGACAGTTTCGCGACTTCTTTGAAACGTGGGAGAAAGGCGACATAGACCACATTAGATCAAACAGCGGTTGCACCGCCTACGACTTTAACGCTCAGGATTATTGGAATTCGGACCCTGAGCTAGTGGGAGCAAAGCCCGCTTACGACGAGCTGCGACAAAAGGTTCAGAGCTATATGGAATGGCTCCCGACCATACAGGATCTCTGGCAGCGCTACTTCTACGCAATGACCTACATCGGCGCAGCAAAAGAAGGTGACATGACCTATGCAAACGAAGCTGTCGTAATGAGCAAAGCGCTGCAAAAAGCAATCGCGAAGGCACAAGAACGGAACGTGCCAGACGACTTTCTTATGCCGGGCAACGGCACTATTCCGGCTCAGACGATAGGGGAGATTAAGACAAAGATCGCCTCATATCTCGGACAAGCGAACAGTTCATTTGAGGACGCGGCCAACATCGACAATGCAAAGTGGGAACCTTTTACGAAACTGCTCACCGGCGAACGTCTGAAATTCTTCAACGACACATATCGCGGGGGCACGAACGTTTTCGGCCGCGGCGGACGGTATCTCGACACGCCGGAGGAATTTGATGCTGCTTCAGTAATGTGCACGCGCACGTGGGGTCGTAGCGGAATACTCGAAACGTGGAGAATTGACTGTTACACGTTCCGCGGCGACAGGCAGATCGGCGGTCCGCGAAGCCGAAGCGGTTACGGAACGAACACACCGCCGTCTGCCTATCAATAAGGTTTGTGATCGAGCCCGGGAGGTAAAACAAAAAAGAAAAACTACAAGGAGCAATTATGAGAAAAAACGTTACACAGTTATGCATGTTCGCGATGTCGTTGCTCGTAGCGATCGCAACATCTCAGACGATAGCTAACGCCGCAACGATCGACAAGACAACTGTCATTATTCGTGCTAACACTACATTTTTATGGGACAAAACAGCCAGTGCAACAAAATATGGTTGGCTTCCAGAGTTGGACTTTCGGGTCAATGGTCCCATTCCAAGCGGCAGCCTAGTCTCGTTCGAGATGACAACGCCGGACGGGAGATCATGGGTATCGGCCGATTGTGAAACGACCCGAAAGGATTCCGGCGAGATACTGAAGGTCGAAGGGTGTGGCCGCGATCTAAAAAAAGAGCGGTACACGTCCGCACTTGGCGTGTACGGCCTTAAGATCAATCTAAAAAACGAGCTTCAGGGGAACAATCAAAATCTTTTCACTGGGAAATTCAAGGTTGGCAAAGTTTTCTATGGCGATGTCACGCAGGATAAAGACAACTACAGATGGTACGTCGACTACGACTGGGCTCTTCCGATTGCTGAGATCTACGCGGACGCGATAGAAGAATCGTACGGCGGACCGCGCGAGCGAGAAGCTCAGCCGCTTGTTGCGACATTCTGGTTCCGAGGCGAGGCGACAAATTGCGTTGCCTATCTCTTCTACAACGGTAACGAGATCGCCAATACGGAAACGACTACCCAAGGGACGGTAAATGGTGAGCAAGGTGTCTCGCTGTTCGAGAAGCCGGGCTACACACAGGCGTGGGTAAAGAACCGATATACATTCTCTCGCGTGCTCGTTGTAAACAAAGAAAAGTATGGATCTCACTCCGACGTTTTTCGGATGGACAAAAATCCCGGTGAATACCAGATCAAAGTTCTGCGAAAGGGTAAGTTGGTTCGCTCCGCGAAGTTCACCATTGATGCTAACGGCAGGATCGTCGATCCGGGCGTTTCGCGACAGAACGAACTCGGTACGCAACGTATCACTCTTTTTGCCACGGTCACTGGTGACGAAGACGGCCGGAAGCCGGACCTAGAGGCATGGAAAGCGATGGCGTTCTTTGGCGAGCCGTTAAAGGGATTTGGGAATTAAACATAAAAACAAATGGGCAGGGGCGTCAACTTCTGCCCCACAAAAAACCAGAGAGGAAGAAAATCTCTGCTGCGATTCATTATGACGATAGGTACGTAATCATCTCGAAACGAGAGGGTAATCCTGGCTTTTAGACGGGGATACGTGAAACGCAATAGAAAGTAAGCCGCGGGGCCTCATCCATTTAATAAACCGAGGCGGGCATTAGCCCGGCTCCGATACGAGTAGGGAGAAAAACTATGAAACCAGCAATTCAAACAACGATGTTACGAATTGTCCTTCTTGCCGCATTGGCCGCAGCAATGTCAACTCTTGCTTCGGCGCAGCATGGATTCCGAATCACGAAACGAGCAACTTTCAAAAAAGGAGAAGTTGCTATGACCGTCGCGGGCCGACTGCCGAACCCGCTCGAAGCGGGCACGCTTGCCTCGCTTACCTTGGCCGCCCCGGCCCGGCTAAAATACGCCGTCGAGAAGAAAATTACTTTCGAACCTAGGGTGACGTCGACTCGCGTCGTCAGCATGCTGCCGAACAATATTGATATCCACGAGTACCACTTTCGTGCTTGTGCGAATCAGAGAATGAGGATCACCCTTGTCGCCCGCGACGAGCACATAAGTTTCTATATAGGAACAATACCCGACGGCTACGTTATGACGGAGGACATTGCCGTACGGAGCTTCAACGACACCCTGCCGCACACAGGGGAGTACAAGCCGCTGGTTTCAACCGATACGAGCCAGGGGGACGACGTGTGCGCTCGAGATCGAGATCGATCCGGAGGATCGATGGCTCGAAATATGCGGAAGGAAAAATAATATGTTTGCACTTAATGAAAACAACGCTTCAATCTTAAGCATGGATATAGGCCGCACTATGGGAGACTTCGGTCGGGTTGCCGAATACACGAAGGGAGACGGAACTGATTTTATCCGTGGGCTTGCGCTTGAGTCTGGTTCACGGGTGCTCGACGTCGGCTGTGGCCATGGGTTTCAATCGATCGACGCGGCCAAGGCCGGGGGCGAGGTCACTGGCGTCGATATCGATGCCGCGTCTCTTGAACAAGCTCGATCCGCAGCCGCGCGCGAATCGGTGAATGCCAATTTCTATAAGGCAGATGTGCAACACCTGCCTTTCGCCGATGCCAGTTTCGACGCGGTTGTATCTTTCTTTGGGGCGATGTTCGCGCCGAGGCCGGACCTAGTAGCCGCGGAGATGCACCGCGTGTGCCGACGGGGCGGACTTATCGCTATGGCGAACTGGATGCCGGATGGAATCATAGGGCAAATGTTTCGCCTGGTGAGCCGCTACGTGCGTCCGGTCGGCTATTGGCCTTTCGAATGGGGCCGCGCACCGTTTACTCGGATGTGCTTTGGCGACGCGGTCGAGCAAATTGAATTCAGCGGCCGGGCTGTAACTATGACATTCCCATTTCCGGTCCCGGCTGTGGTAGATTTTTGGATGACATACTGCCGACTGTTCGCCTGCGTTTTCGGGCAGCTGGGGCCCGGCGAGCGCATGGATCTCCGCCTCGACCTGGAATGGCTATGGTCCGATCATAACATCTCAGCGGATGAACGAACCACAGTCGTTGACGCGGCATGCTTAGAAATGCGGGCTGTCAGGCGAAAAGACCACCCGGTTCCTAATTCGTTTTCACTTAACCGAGATTCGTTCTAAATGCGGGCTCTGTAAGCATCCTGTGATCGCTTGCTCGTTTGAAGATCGGGCAGCTTGCATTTAAAGGCCTCGTAGATAAAGCCCAACCAGGGCACCCGGTGGAGAAAGGACAACGGACAGTTTTTATCGCAATGGAAGATCAAAAAAAATCGAGACTGGTAATAGTATCGTGCATAATCGCCGTTGCCGGCATGTTCGTCACCCTTCGCTATTCGCAGCGGCCTTTGTGACAGAAAGCCGCACCTATGCGGAGCAGCGCGTCGAGTATGCCGTGTTCGCCTTCGTCATAGCGATCGGGCCAGTGCTGCATATCGCAGGACTCGGGCTCACAATGTTGGGTCTTTTCGCGAGAACGAAACCACTCTTTGCAGTTCTCGGCCTCGTCCTGAGTCTACTGCCCCTCTTTCTCGCCGCCTTTTGAGGGATCTGTTTCATCGTTCTAGCCTTGCTCATCATTTTGGCAGGCGTTTGGCGGTGAGTCGGGTTGCAATTCATTCCATGCCATTTTTCAGCTATTTACCGCTCAAAATATCAACAACGAGATGCGTGACGAATAGTCCTCCCGGCATCGCAGAGCCCAGCACGAAGTAAGACTGTACGCAGCGGAAATACGATCCGTTTTCTGTTCGCGGTCACTAAAAAGAGAATCAGGTCTGAAACTTAGCTAAGGCGGGCATGAAGCGCGTGTCATGACGGAATATGAGAATCCATCCGGGAGCACAAATTAAAATCAAAATGTCTGCGGAAAGGGATGTAGGTCGCCAAGCGCCTCCAAAAGGCCCTTCCTTTAAGCTAAGAAGCTATTCACCCATGATGACGATCACCTGATGGGTTTGACCGTCATCTGTCACAGGAATTTCCTTCGACGACAATAAATTGCCGTCGAGTGAGACTTCGGCTATTCCGCGGCATATGCCTGATTGATTCTTAACCATTATCTTATACAGCGTTTTTCCGCGACGGTAATCAATTTCAAAATCCAGCCAGCTACGCGGGATGCATGGCTCGATCTTGAGTGTTTCCCCTTTCAGATGGAAACCTAGCATTGATTCGAGTGCCGCACGGTACATCCAACCCGCCGAACCCGTGTACCAGGTCCAACCGCCGCGGCCTGTGTGCTGTCTTACATCGTAGACGTCGCCCGCCGCGACATACGGCTCAACCTTGTATTTGTGAAGCCCGGCCCGGGTTGAAGCATGGTTTATCGGATTCAACAGGGCGAAAAGTTCACCGACCTTGTCACCGTCGCCGAGAATCGCGTACGCCATTGTCACCCAAACAGCTGCGTGTGTGTATTGACCTCCGTTTTCACGGACTCCGGGGAGGTAGCCTTTTATATACCCGGGCTTCAAAGTACCGCTATCGAACGGTGGGGTAAATAAAAGTACGATCCCGTCGCCCCGCCGGATCAGATATTCATCGACCGACGCCATCGACCGCGTTGCCTGGTGCGCATTTGCGCCTCCTGAGATCACGCTCCAAGATTGAGCGATAGAGTCTATTCGGCATTCATCATTTTCGGCGGAACCGAGGGGCGTGCCGTCGTCGAAATAGGCCCGGCGAAACCAGTTGCCATCCCACGCATTTGTTTCCAGTGCCGTTTTTAGATCTTCAATGTGCCTTAAATAGCGCGTTTTACGGTCCCCGTCACGGGCGGTGCAATACGGCACAAAATCCGCCAGTGTGTTGATGAGAAACCAACCGACCCAGACGCTTTCACCTTTTCCCTCGTTTCCGACCGTGTTCATTCCGTCATCCCAGTCACCTGATCCCATTAGTGGCAAACCGTGTTCTCCGACCGCAAGGCTTCGATCAATTGATCGGGCGCAATGTTCAAAGATGGTTGCTGACTCGGTTGAGATCGTTGGCTGAGTATAAGAATCGCTTTGACCCGGGATTAGGAGCGGAGCTTCGATAAAC